>OOCI01002418.1_pt1 | contig 11499 bp, 7 predicted proteins | sample 1671761 | NCBI WGS metagenome assembly OOCI01 (sample SAMN06348190, study PRJEB24527) | human gut metagenome | biome: human gut; feature: ankylosing spondylitis patient; material: feces | host: Homo sapiens | place: China | collected 2015-10
TAACCAAGGGAACAAAGCTACCGGAAAGCGGAACTGTTATCAAAAAGTTATCATCTACTTTGCATCGCTCTTTTCTTTGCCTATTGCGGCGCAATTTCTGCGCTGCCGGAGGCGTCCTCTTTGGTTTTAGCAACGCAAATTCTGCATTACCGGGGGCGTTCTCTTTGGTTTCAGCGGTGCGATTTTCGAACGGATGAGAAACCCTTTTTATTGACTACAGCAGCGCAAAATATGTGCGATCTGCACCGAAAATTGCCGCTGCGCCGAAATCACTTTTTCGTGTGGTTGAAAACGGCAAATTTCTCAACCGCCTGCGGAAGGGCCACCTTGAAAAGTCCGCCGTCACGGGCCTTTTCCGTCCCTCACGTTCACCCACGACTGCGGAAACCCCTCTCAAGGTGCACCTTAGACTGCGGTTTCCAAACCTCGGAAAGCCCCGCACTGCGGGGCTTTGAGGCTGAGAGGGGCCCGATTACGGGCACCTCTCTTTATCTTGTGCTAAAATCGAACGGCCTTCGCCACTCAAAAAATCTTCCTGTAAAGTTCGTTTTTTCGCTCAAAACCGTTCCTGCAAATATCGCCAAAAAGTTACCGCCACAATGCTGTTCCAAACTGCTTTTCATCGCGTTTTTCAACTTCTCGCACAAACGGCCCACGTTCGCTTTCACGAACGAAAGGGTGTACACACTCGGCTTTCAGAGAAAAATCGCACACAGCGGCACACACGGCGAAACACGGGCGTTTCGGATGGGGGGTGGTATCTCTACCCTCGGAGCGTTTCACACGTTTCGGAAACCCTGCGTGGCCAGGTATCAGAACGGCAAACTTTGCCGCTTTTGAGCCTTGGTCGAGGGCGCTCTCGAAGAACGCAGAGAGCCTCGGAACAGCGATGCACTCATGCGTGTCGCTGTTCCGAGGCGTCGCGGCCCCGCTGGGCTGCGTGATCTTTTTTACTTCTGTCGAAATTGCGGCTTGTATGCCCTGCGCTCAGGGCCTTTCCGTGTGTGCGAGGCGAGGGGTGGTATCACTACCCTCAGCACGCTTTACGTGCTGCTGAAACGCTGGGCGGCCGCTTGTCAAAGCGGCTAACTTGCCGTTTTCTCGGTCTGACAGGTTCTTCATTGATTCCAGCGGCGCAAAATACAGTTTTATTTGGGCACGGCATTCCAACGAAAAAACGGTTGAACCGCCAACGTCTTATTCCTCCACCGGCAGGACGATGCGGGAGCAATACCGCTGTGTCTCGATCTCCCGGCCTGAGTAGGGGGCCACGATGCCCAGCACCCGCACGAACCCCGCAGGCTTCAACCCCCGCTCTCTGACTTCCCGGCCCAGCACCAGAAACGCTTCATCCACGCCGCTGTAATCGCCGTAGTAAAGCACCGACAGCGCGCGGCACTCCGGCAGCGTCACCGCCTCCGCGGGTGCGCTCTCCGTCCGCACGGGAACGCACACCTGATAGGGGTACGGCGCGTCGCCGATATAGCCGTCCAGATAGTCCCGCCGCTCCGAGATGGTGAACATCGGCTCGTCGGAGAGCCGATAGCCCCGACGGACGCACTGACCGTAAAAATCGTACATGGCATTGTATTTCTCCGCGATGGTGTGCCCCTCGCAGCGGCGCGTACAGCAGGTCACGGCGGGCAGGGTCATCAGCGGGAGGGAAACCCCGCCGCTCCCCCCGGCCCGCAGGCGCAGCTCCTCCACCCCCCGGGAAAGCTCCCGGAGCCGTTCCTCCAGCATGGCCAGCAGCTCCGTCACCTCGCCGCCGCTGGCAAAGTAGCCGGCGATCTCCTCCGTGCCGAGGCCCATGGCCTTGAGCTTCTCGATCTGCATGATGCGCGCCACATTGTGGTTGTCGTAATACCGCCGCCCGCTCTCTGGCGCGATGTAGGCGGGAGCCAGCAGGCCCTTTTCCTCCATGCGCAGCAGCGTACTGCGGGAAAGACCGCAGGCGTGAGCCGCCTCGGTGATCTGAAAGAGAGGTCTCGTATCCTTTTCCATAGCAAAATCTCCTAAAAAAACGCTTGCTTCGTTCAGGGGTGGACGGGTTATATTATCATTATAAACGATCCCGCGCCGCTGTCAAGCTCGGCGGGCGGACAAAAAACATTGTGGTGCGGACCCGCACCACAGCCTTCGGGGCCCCCGAAGGCTGAATGAGCCTTGGAGAGGAGATACGATCATGAGAATTTGGAAACGACTGTTGGGCACGGCGCTGTGCCTGTGCGCGGCGGCATGCGTGCTGTGCGTGGGCGCCAGCGCGGCGGAACATACCGATCACCCCATCTGCGGAAAGACGCATAAGGACATTGGTGACCATACGGAGACTTGCGGCAATGTGACATGGACGGCGTGGGACGGGACGAGCGCCATTCAGTATGATGAGACCACCAAAACCGCCTACGTCTATCTGACGGGCGAGACGACACTGACCGATACCCTTGAGGTGAAAAACGGACATAAGCTTTATCTCTGCCTGAACGGGAAGACGCTGAAGGGCGCAAACAATGTGATCACTGTAGAGGGCGGCGGCGTGCTGAACATCTGCGACTGTAAAGACAGCGGCGGCAAGATCACGAACACTTCAGAGTCTAATAGCCTCATTAAAATAGACCCAGATTATAAAGGCACAGCGACCCTGAATCTGTACGGCGGCAAGGTCAGCGGCAGCGTGAACAGCGACGGCGCGGTCATGCTATACAACAACGCAGGCGACCAAAAAGACAACGCTGCGATATTCAACATGTACGGCGGCGAAGTATGCAACACAGGCTCCGGCATCTTTGTCAGCTACTCTCGTGTCGGCACCGGCTTTTTCGGGGTCAACATTTACGGCGGGACCGTTGCCAGTGAGAATACTTATGGGATCGATTCCTCCGGCAGCCGCTATGCGACTGTCCTTGTTGCCGGCGGGGAGATCAAGGGCAATTTTTACGCGATTCGGGCGATCGGCAATCTGAAGCTGTCCGGAAGTCCCCTTATACATGCTGACGAGGACGAGGCGGATATTGGCATTATCACCGCATCCGCCAGCACGCTGAACGATTATATTACCGTAGCAGACGATTTTGCTCTCGTAAACGGAGCGACGATCTCCGTTTACAAGTCCATTGGCATAACCGGGAGCGTCCGGATCGCCAAGCCGGAAACGGGCAAGCAGTTGGGTGGCAAAGCGGAATATTTTGTCTCCGCGGAAAAGGGCTACTTTGTGGAAAGCAACAGCAACGGTGATCTCCAGCTCACCGCCTGCGCCATTACCGAACAGCCCACAGCGGAGAACAGCTATACCGTCACGGCGAACGGCGGCGCTAAGGCGGCATACCGGTGGTACAGCGTAAAATCGGGCGCAGTCCCCGTGACAAGCAAGAATGCCTCGGCTGATAAATTTAGAAGCAATTGGAATGACGGAGAGTGGAGTTATGGCGGCCGTGCTGAAAATGGCAATCCCGTATCTCTGGGCGCGTTCACCCTGCACATGAACGCGGGCGACGTGCTGAAGCTGACAGAGGCGAGGTGGGTTGACAGCTTCTCTCTTGCTGATTCAAATAACAATTCGGTCGACCCTGTTGAATCTTCGTGGACGTCCTGCACCTACGCTGCTCCAGCAAACGGCGAATATACGCTGACGGTCATGGCAATACCCAGAAGTTTTGAGGACGATAATGAAACAGAGTATCATCTGGTCGCCTCCTTCAAAGCCACTGTGACGGCAGACATGCCGGACAAAAAGTTGCCCGACCAGACAGCTGCCGCACTCAACACCAGTCAATTAGAAACCGGCAGCTATATTTGTCAGGTCACATGGGAGAACAAGACCACGCTGAACAGCCAGACGGTGCGTTACGACGCCGCGCCGTCCCATGCGCACAACTGGTCCGGCGAATGGATGCACGACGCCACCCACCATTGGCACGATTGCGGAAACGCAAACTGTGATGTGACAAAGAACTCCGCGAAAGGCGGCTACGGCCCGCACAGCGGCGGCACGGCGAATTGCACCCAGCAGGCGGTCTGCACGATCTGCGGCACAGCCTACGGCACCCTTGACGCCAACGGCCACGACTGGGGCGCTTGGGCCGTCACGACCCCCGCCACCACGAGCGCCGCGGGCGTGGAGACACGGGTCTGCAAGCGGAACGCCACTCATACGGAAACGCACGCCATTCCCAAGCTCACGCCCGCGCCGTCCGGCGGCGGGAGCAGCGGTGGGAGCAGCAGTACGCCGGCCATTACCGTCCCCGTCAGCGGCAGCGGCGACACCGTGCATGTTTCGGCAAGCGTCAGCGGCAGCACGGCGGAGGTCAAGGAGATCAAGAGCGCCGAGCTGGACAAGATCGGCACGGACAGCGCCGTGGTCATCGACCTCTCCGGCCTGAGCAAGAGCGTGACGGGCGTACTGCTGCCCACCGATACCATCGACAGCATTTGCAAAGCCGAGGCCGACGGCGTGACCATCAAGCTGCCGAGCGCGGAGCTGCGCGTCGACCGGCAGACGCTCGCCGCGGTGGCCGGGCAGGCGGCGGGCAGCAAGCTCCGGCTGGTGGTGGAGCCCGACAGTACGGCAAGGAACACCATGACCGCCGCGCAGAAGAGCACCCTCGCCGGCATGAAAAATGCCGCCGTGCTGGAGGCGTACTTCGTCTCCGACGGCACGCGCATCCACGATTTCAAGGGCGGCAGCGTGGAGCTGAGCGTCCCCTATCGGGCCGAAGGCGCGATCCGCGCCTGGTTCCTCAAGGAGGACGGCACCCGCGAGCCGGTTTCCGCGCGCTATGACAAGGAGAACGCACAGCTGATCCTGCACCATTTCTCCCACTATGTGATCGAGGAGCTGGACAGCAGCGCGGCCTATACCGTCTGCGCGAAGGACGATAGCTGCCCCATCGGGGCCTTCGGCGACCTCACCGCGGCCGCGTGGTATCACGACGGCGTGCATTACTGCCTTGAGAACGGCCTGATGCGGGGCGTTTCCGGCGGAAAATTCCTGCCGGACGGCAGCACCACCCGCGCCCAGCTCGTCACGATTTTGTGGCGGCTGGAGGGCAGCCCCAAAACGACCGGCGCGGTGCGCTTTGGCGACACCGCCGGCGGCGCGTGGTATACCGAGGCCGTCCGTTGGGCGGCGGGCTGCGGTGTGGTCAAGGGGTACGATAATGGGTGCTTCGGCCCTAATGACGCCGTGACCCGCGAGCAGATGGCGGCGATCCTGTACCGCTACGCACAGCACAAGGGCTATGATGTGAGCGCCGGAGAAGACACGAATATTCTGAGCTTCGACGACGCGCTGACGGTCAGCGAGTATGCTATTCCCGCCATGCAGTGGGCGTGCGGTTCCGGTATGGTGAACGGCATCGCGCAGAAGGGCGGGATGCTCCTTGCCCCCAGAGATACCACTACCCGGGCGCAGACGGCCACGCTGCTCACGCGCTTTCAGAGCGCCTTTGCCAAGGAGCCTTGACCCACTTTTGACCCAGAATCCGAAAAAATCGGGCAGGGCTGGACGGAAACAATGGAAAACCCGCCAAACGAATGGTGGTAAAAAGCACAAATCGGAGCCGAAATGACTCCGATTTGTGCGTGAGACAACCTACGGACCAGAAGGCCGGGGGTTCGAATCCCTCACGGCGTACCAAAAGTCCTCGAAATCGTCTGATTTCGAGGACTTTTGCTTTTCATAAGTTGCCATTTTCGGATGTCGCTTTTTTCTGACCCAAACGCTGACCCCAACGGGAGCGGGTAGCGGAAACCGTCAGACGGCACGGGAGAGGATGTTCCCCATCGTCTGGGCGGCTTTGAGCTGGGCGTCGGTGGTCACGTGGGCGTAAGTGTCCAGCGTGAAGCCCGCTGAGTAGTGGCCGAGCATACTGCTGACCGTTTTCACGTCCACGCCGTTCTGGAGCGCCATGGTTGCGAAGGTGTGGCGGAGATCGTGGAATCGGATACGGGGCAACCCTGCCCGTTTCAGCACCCGCTGGAGCATGTGCAGGACGCTGTCCGGTGACATGGGGCCTCCGGTGGGCGATGGGAATACCCACTCGCTATTTCCGACTTTGCATTTCTGCATTTTCAGTACGCTTATCGCATCTGCCGACAGGGGCAGGGTGCGGTAGGCGTTTTTTGTTTTCAGCGGGGCCTCGACTACCTTGCCGTTCTGCCGTGAGATGGCCCGTTGGATTTTCAGCACACCACGGTCGAGGTCGACGTCCGTCCATTTCAGTCCCAACAGTTCGCCCCGCCGTAGGCCCGTGGCAAGGTCGAGGTAGTAGAGCTCGTACACGCCGCTGTCTCTGGCCTCCTGGAAGAAGGCGCTGAGTTGGTCGGCGGTCAGGGTTTTCATCTCTTTGTGCTCCACCTTTGGCAGGGCGCAGCCCTGTGTCGGATTGCGGGTTACCAACTTCTGCTCCATGGCGAGGTTGTACGCCGAGCCGACCATCTGATGGATGTTTCGCACCGTTTTGGGAGCCAGACCTTTCGGCTTTTTCTTGGCCTCGATGCGGTCAACCCGGCCGCCGTCCAGCAGGTGCTTGTAGAACCGCTGCAAGTCCAGAGAGGTCAGGTCTGCCAGCGGGATGCCGCCGATCTGCGGCTTGATGTGGTTTTTCAGAAAGCCTTGGCTGGTTTTGAAGGTCGATGGGCGCAGCTTGATTTTCGCATAGTTTTCCATCCAGACCTCCAGCCAACTCCCCACCGTGTAGGTCTTGGCTTTGGCAAAGCCCACGAGCTGATACCCGATGCACAGATTGGTGGCGCCGGAATAGGTCAGCGCGGAGAAGCGGATGGTCATGCGCCGGGCGTCGCTGCCGAGCGTCAGCCGCTCCGGGGACTCGTAGGTCCGGTCGTCCACGCAGATGCTGTTGATGACCAGCGGCGGCATCGGCGCGGAGATCTCCCGGAAGTCAAACACGCTGACGCCGTTTCGTGTGGCCAGATACAGGCTGCCGTCCGGGGCCATATAATTGCAGGTGTTCACCCGCAGGGAGCCGGTGAGCCCGCGGGCCGTTCCGTACTGGGTAGCGTGCGGCGTTTCTCCCGCTAAGATCCGCGCCTTATCCAAGGCGTAAATGCCGCTGTCCTGCAGCAGCCACAGCTTTCCGTCCCGCTCGTAGAGATCGAAGATCGAGCCGTGACCGATGTGCAGGCCGTCCAGCCTGCGGAAAGTCCCGTCCGCCCAATAATACAGGTGGCTGCCCGCGCTGACAAAGGCGCTGCGGCCGTCCTCCTCCTGCAATATGCGCAGCACCACGCCGTCCTCCAGCCCCTGCTCGTAGCTGAATTTCGTGATCGAGCCGTCCTGCGCCAGCGCGTAGATCCCGCTTCCGGCGCTGCCCGCCAGCAGCGTGCCGTCGGGAGCCTGAACGATGCAGAGGATCGACTGCGTCTCCAGTCCGCTGTCTTTATCGTAGAAAGCGACAACTTTATCGCCCCGGATCAGGGCAAGGCCGTCCTGCGTTCCCACGGCCACCATGCCGTCCCGCAGCTCGAAGGCCACGCGGATACGCGTGCTTCCCAGCCCGTTGCTCTGATTAAAGAAAACAATCTCTCCGCTGCCCGTGTCATAGCGCACAAGGCCCAGCTCAGAGTAGGTGCCGCACCACAGGCGGCCGCGGCTGTCCACCATAAGGCTTTGCACCGGAACGCCGTCCAGCGCCCGCGTCAGAGCGTTCTGCACCGGATGCCAGTCACTGTCAAAGGCCAGCAGTCCCTGGTTCACGGCGGCATAGTACCGTCCGCCCGCCGCGGTCACGGCATTGATGTCCATGTCCGTCAGACCCGCCGCGAGGTTGGGCGAGGCAAAGCAGCCGGAGCTGTAGCAGATCAGGCCCTCGTTGGAGGAGGCCAGCCAGACGTTGCCCTCGGTGTCCAAAGCGGCGCAGTTCACCGCGTCGGTACTCGTGCCCGTATGGGGATCCCGCTGCGTGCCGTCGGCGGTGACCCATGCAAAGCCCTGCTGGCCCGAGACCAGTATATCTCCCTCAGCGGTAACGCCGCCCCGGTTGTGGTTGGCCGCGTCCGTTACCTCGTAGGTCTGCACTATAAAGGCCGTGCCGTCCAACCTCTGACCGCTGCACGCGACCTTCGCCAGCGTTGAGCCATCGGTGCCCAGATAGATGTTGTTCGCGCGGTCCTAGGTCAGGCAGCTTATCACGCTGCCGTCTTCGAAGAACAGCTCCGCGTCCAGCATGGCCAGCACACGGTCGTCCTGCATGACCGCGCACTTTCCCGTGCTCACGGCGCACCACAGGCGGCCATAGCGGTCGATCCCCAGCGCATAAGCGGTTTCGCCCGTTATGTACGGATTGCTGTAGGGCACCAGAAGTCCGCTGCGGACCCGGCACACGCCGGAGGTGGAGGCAACGTAAATGGTGCCGTCGCGTCCCTCCGCGAAATCGCGTATGCTCAGATAGCTGTTCTTTTTCGTACAGGGCACGGCGGTAAAGACGCCGTTTTCGTAGACGAACACCCCGGCGTCGCTGCTGCCGATTCACAGCCGGCCGGCGGAATCCTCAAACAGGCAGCGGATCGACGGCGTCGCAATGGCGCCCTCGGTGCTGAAATTGTGGAATTCGGAGCCGTCGAAGCGCAGAAGGCCGCCGTAGCTGCCCACCCACAGGTAGCCGTCCCTCGTCTGCAGGACGGCGTTTGCCTCGTCGGTCGGCAGACCGTTGGTCTGGTCGAATACCGTTCGCACATAGGCAGGCTCCAGCTCCGCCGCCCGCGCAGGGATACCGCACAGCACCGCCGGTCGGGCTCAGATCCTTGCCACGCCGCTCCTGCGCGCGGCTTCGACGACCGCCTTCGCCACCGCGGGGCCGACGCGTGGGTCGAACGCCGCGGGGATGATATAGTCCTCGGAGAGTTCATCGCCCACAAGTCCCGCCAGCGCTTCCGCCGCCGCGACCTTCATCGCCTCGTTGATGTCGCTCGCCCGCACATCGAACGCACCGCGGAAAATGCCAGGGAACGCCAGCACGTTGTTGATCTGATTCGGATAGTCGCTGCGGCCGGTGGAGATAACCCTTGCGCCGCCCGCCTTTGCCGCGTCGGGGAAGATCTCCGGCGTCGGGTTCGCGCAGGCGAAAATGATCGCGTCCTTGTTCATCGTTTTGACCATCTCGGTCGTGACGGTGTTCGGCGCGGAAACGCCGATAAACACGTCCGCGCCCACCAGCATATCGGCGAGCGTCCCCGTCTTGCGGCTCAGGTTCGTGACCTCGGCCATCTCGGTCTTGATCCAGTTCAGCCCCTCGCGGCCCTGGTAGATCGCGCCCTTGCGGTCGCACATCGTGATGTCGCGGAAGCCCGCGGAGAGCAGCAGCTTCGTGATGGCGATGGCTGCCGCGCCCGCGCCGGAGGTCACGATCTTCACGTCCTCCTTCTTCTTGCCCACGACCTTAAGCGCGTTCGTGAGGCCCGCCAGCGTGATGACAGCGGTGCCGTGCTGGTCATCGTGGAAGATGGGAATGTCGCACTTTTCCTTCAGCTTGCGCTCGATCTCAAAGCAGCGTGGTGCCGCGATATCCTCCAGATTGATACCGCCGAAGCTGCCGGAGATGTTGTAGACGGTCTCGACGAACTCGTCCACGTCCTTGGTCTTGACGCAGATGGGGAAAGCGTCCACGTCGCCGAAGGCCTTGAACAGCACGCACTTGCCCTCCATGACGGGCATACCCGCCTCTGGCCCGATGTCGCCAAGGCCGAGCACGGCCGAACCGTCTGTGATGACGGCGCAGAGATTGTGCCGGCGCGTGAGCGTGTAGCTCTTGTCCGGGTCGCGCTGGATCTCCAGACACGGCTGGGCCACGCCGGGCGTATATGCGAGCGACAGGTCGTCCTTTGTGGAGACCGGCACGCGGGTGTTGACTTCGATCTTGCCGCCCCACTGCTCGTGCAGACGGAGCGATTCCTTTGCGTAATCCATGCTTATGCCTCCTCCTGTTTCGGGTGCACCATATCCTCGGGCCGCACCCAGGCGTCAAACTCCTCGGCCGTGAGCAGGCCGAGCTCCACCGCCGCGGCTTTGAGCGTCTGGCCGGTGGCGTGGGCGTGCTTTGCGATCTTTGCCGCGTTTTCGTAGCCGATGTGCGGGTTGAGCGCCGTGACAAGCATGAGCGATGCGTCCAGATGCGCCTGAATGACGGCGTAATTCGGCCGGATGCCGCGCACGCAGTTGGCCTCGAACGAATCCATGGCGTCAGAAAGCAGACGCGCCGACTGCAGGAAGTTATAGATCGTCACCGGCAGGAACACATTGAGCTGGAAGTTGCCCTGCGACGCCGCGATGCCGATGGCCGTGTCATTGCCCATGACCTGCACGGCCACCATCGTGACGGCCTCGCACTGCGTGGGATTGACCTTGCCGGGCATGATGGACGAGCCGGGCTCGTTGGCCGGGATGATGAGCTCGCCGATGCCGCAGCGCGGGCCGGAAGCGAGCCAGCGCACGTCGTTGGCGATCTTCATGAGATCGGCCGCCAGCGCCTTGAGTGCGCCGTGGGCAAACACCATCTGGTCCTTGCTCGTGAGCGCGTGGAACTTGTTCGGCGCCGACAGGAAGGCGTAGCCCAGCAGCTCGGAGATCTCCTCCGCCGCCAGATCGCCGAACGCCGCCGGGGCGTTGAGCCCCGTGCCGACGGCCGTGCCGCCGAGGGCCAGCTCGCTCAGCGCACGGCAGGCCTGCACGATCATGTCGCGGTCGTGGCCGAGCATGGCGCTCCAGCCGCTGATCTCCTGCCCGAGCGTGAGCGGCACGGCGTCCTGCAGGTGCGTGCGGCCGATCTTGACCACATCGCGGTACTCCGCGCTCAGGCGGTCGAGCGTCGCCGTCAGGCGGCCGATGGCGGGCAGAACCTGCTCCTCGAGCGCGACGCGCGCGGCCACGTGCATAGCCGTCGGAAACGTGTCGTTCGAGCTCTGCGAGCAGTTGACGTGGTCATTCGGGTGCACGAGCGTCTCGCCCAGCAGCTCATTGGCGCGGTGGGCAATGACCTCGTTGACATTCATATTCGTCTGCGTGCCGCTGCCAGTCTGCCAGACGGCGAGCGGGAAGTTGCCGTCGAGCGAGCCGTCGAGGATCTCATGGCAGGCGGTCTCGATCGCGCCGGCGCGGCGGGCGTCGAGCACGCCGAGCTGCGCGTTCGCGCGCGCGGCCGCGAGCTTCACGACCGCGAACGCGCGGATGACCTCCGGCGGGATCTTCTCGGTGCCGATGCGGAAGTTTTCAAAGCTGCGCTGCGTCTGCGCGCCCCAGTAACGGTCAGCGGGCACACGCACCTCGCCCATGGTATCATGCTCCAGACGGTATTCCATCCTGTAACCTCTTTTCGCAAAAATCTCAGATGCCGCTATTATACGCCCATCTGCCCGCGCACCGCAACCCCGGAAACGCGCAAAAAGCAGCGCCGTCCGAAGACGGCGCTGCTGAAAACTGTCGGAAACCCAAGCGGTTTTCCGACAAAGGGCTTGCAGTCTGCTGCGCGCAGAATTTGTGCGCCGATG
>OOCI01002426.1_pt1 | contig 11477 bp, 13 predicted proteins | sample 1671761 | NCBI WGS metagenome assembly OOCI01 (sample SAMN06348190, study PRJEB24527) | human gut metagenome | biome: human gut; feature: ankylosing spondylitis patient; material: feces | host: Homo sapiens | place: China | collected 2015-10
GGTCTCCTGGTCCCAAACCAGGCGCGATACCAACTTCGCTATACCCGGATATTCAATTTCTGCCATTATACCACGGCAGGGAGGAAAATCAAAGATTTTTCTGTCTGTGGTCATTTATGTGGTCAAAGCCGATTTTATACCGCTTTCGGCAATCGGGGAAAGTCCCGCAAACGCAGGTGTTACAAGACTTTGCAGCGTTTCGCCTTGCCCTGTTCCGGATACCGCCACGGCACTCCCAAACCAGGCGCGATACCAACTTCGCTATACCCGGATACTTTTTCAGTATACCACAGCTGCGGGTGGAAGGGAAGAGAAAATTTTTGGTTTACATAAATAAGGTCGTCATCGGCGGGCGCTTGCCTGCTGATGACGACCTTATTCAGATCTGTATAAAACGCTTAGCTTGCTGCGCTCTCCGACAGCGGGAAGATGATATCCGCGCGGAAAAGGTCGGCGTCGATGGCCAGGTCGAAGCGGCCGCCCTGTAGTTGTACCAGGCTCCGTGCGATGGACAGCCCCAGTCCGCTGCCCTCTGTGTGCCGCGAGGCATCGCCGCGCACAAAACGCTCCATCAGCTCGTCGGGGGAGATATTCAGCTCGTCCCGCGAGACGTTCTTGAAGCTGATGGTAACGGCCTCCCGGGACAGCGTGGAAACCACATAGACCCGTGTGCCGGGCAGGGCATATTTGCAGATATTCGATACCAGGTTGTCCATGACCCGGCTCAACAGCCGGCTGTCGGCCCGGATCATAGTGCCGGGGGCTGGCGGTTGGGTAACCAGCGTCAGCTGGCAGGCGGCCAACCGTTCCTGATACTCCCCCTGAATCTGGGAGAACAGCACGTTCACGTCCGTGGGCTGCAAATCCACATTCAGGGCGCCGGAGGAGGCCTTGGACGCCTCCACCAGGTCCTCGGTGAGCTTTTTCAGCCGGTGGCTCTGGCGGTCCAGCACGGCGATGTACTCCCGGGCCTCCGGGGAGGGGATGTCCTCCTTTTTCAACAGATCCACATAGTTGACGATAGAGGTCAGCGGCGTCTTGATGTCGTGGGACACGTTGGTGATCAGCTCGGTCTTGAGGTGCTCGGCCTTCATATGCTCCTGCACCGCCTGCTCCAGGCCGGACTGCACATCGTTGAGCTCCTGGCCGTAGCGCTTGAAGTCACCGATGAGGTACTTCGTGTCGATGGGCGAGGAGAAGTCGCCCCGGGCTAGCTTTTCGCCGCCCTTTTGCAGCATCCGCAGATTCAGGGCGATGTACAGGATGGCCAGCAGCTCCACCAGCTTCAGCAGCAGGAAGATGACGGTGCTTTCGCTGGCACTGCGGGATTGCTCAAACAGGAAGAACTCCACAAACGCCAGTACCAGTCCCGCCAGCGCCGTTTTCCACACCAGCGGCAGATTTTTGGCGATGCGCCACAGCCCCAGAAACAGCGAACGGACAATGCGCCAGAGGAACCGGGCTATCCGCGCGATCAGCGCGCTCCGCAGGACGGTGCCCGCCTTGCACTGGGCGGCAAAGGCGCACAGGAACAGCAGCACCAGCGGCACCAGCGCCGCGCAGAAGAAAACGCGTCCCCACCCGTAATAGAACGCTTCCCAGCCAATGAAAAACGTACACAGCAGTACGATCAGCCACACGTCTGCCGGGATCTTATCCAGCCACGTCAGATGGATGCCCTCATGCCCCGCCCAATGGCCGGCAGAGGCCATGAGGAAGCAGAAGAAGAACAGTGCCAGCGCCGCGAACAGCACCGTCAGGAACACCGTCAGCGTGGTGTGCTCCACCAGCCACATGTCCAGCAGATAGGAATAAGAGGGCGCCTCCTCGGTGCGCAGCAGATCGGCGGCAATGGTGACCATGGCGGTGTTGCCGGTGTTCAGCTGATAGGTGAACGTCTCCTGCGTGGCGTACAGCGGCTTGTCGCCGTTTGTCAGCTCAAAATTTTCAAAGGTACCGACGACCTCCCCATTTCCTCTGACGGTGACGGTCAGGTGACAGTCGGCGGCATCGCGGGAGAACTCCTCCGCAAAAACGCGGGGCAGGTCGCTGATCACCTGAGCCCGCTCCTCCTCGGTGACATCTCCACTTTCAACGGTACTGTAGTCATAGGTACCGTCACTGACCAGCACGCCCGCATTGGCCAGCGTGCCGCGCAGGAAGCTGTCGGCGGTGTCGATGGATCTGACGCAGTTTCCCTCGTACATCGTCTGGCGCAGGAAGTCGCCGCCGTCCAGAAACACGTCGTAGCTGATAAGGATACCCACACCCACGCCGCCCAGAACGGTCAGCACGCCGAATACCAGCGTCAGCACAAAGGCGGCGGCCTTCGCCCACGTCTTGTCTAAAAATCCCTTCATGAGATGCCGCCCTCCATCTTATAGCCCTTGCCCCAGACCACCTTGATGTACCGGGGCTCTGAGGGGTTGATCTCTAACTTTTCCCGCAGGTGGCGGATGTGCACGGCGATGGCCCCGGCGGCGTTCAGCGGCACATCCTCCCACACCCGGCGGTAGATCTCATTGGGAGAGAACACCGTCCCCGCGTTCCGCATGAGGAACCGCAGGATGTCATACTCCTTGGGAGTCAGCGCCACCGGATCACCGTCCACGGTGACGGTCTTGGCGTTGTCGTCCAGGCAGATACCGCCGATGATGAGCGTGCTTGCCTGCACCTGCCCGCCGCCCAGCTGCAAATACCGCCGCAGCTGTGAGCGTACCCGGGCCAGCAGCTCCACCGGGTTGAAGGGCTTGGTGATATAGTCGTCCGCGCCCACGTTCAGCCCCAGTACCTTGTCGGTGTCCTCGCCCTTGGCGGTCAGCAGGATCACGGGTACGTTGCTGGTCTGCCGCAGCTGGGCCATGGTGGTCAGTCCGTCCATGACGGGCATCATGATATCCATCAGAATGAGGTGCACGTCCTCCCGCGCCGCCGCGGCCAGGGCCTCTTTCCCGTTGCAGGCGGACAGCACCCGGTAGCCCTCGGCCTTGAGATAGATCTCCAGCGCGGAGACAATATCCTTTTCATCATCAACGACCAAAATCGTGTACATAGAGGGACCTCCTGTGGGAGTAATACATCTATCATACCCCTATTCCCGCCTTTGCACAAGGTCAATTCTTCACAGCGGGGGAGGGGAGCGACGTCAGGTTCACGCTGTGGTGGATGGGCTTCCACTCCACCTTCATAAACAGCGCCGCCAGCGAGATGGGCAGATACGTCAGCATAAACAGCGGGAACGTCAGAGTGAAAGCGATCTTTTTCCACGCCGGTGCGTGGATGCGCCGCCACTCGCTGGCCACGGTGATGCCGCCCAGCACCAGCAGCGTGGCCAGGATGCTGCACATGCACTCCAGAAGGGACCGCATGGCGAACCACACGCCGTCGCCCTGCAGCAGGCCCAGCACCGACAGCGTCAGGTTGGCCAGCAGGCCCAGCGCCGTCAGGATAAACGCCGGCAGGATGGACATAGACATATCGAAGCAGCTCCAGCTGCCCTTGGCCGTGCCCTTCAGCAGCTCCGCGCCGTAGCGGCGGAACACCTGTATGTAGCCCTTGGCCCAGCGCAGCCGCTGGCGGACGGACTGGCGGAAGCTGGTGGGCTGCTCGTCGTAGAGCACCGCGTCCTCGCAGATGGCGATCTTTTCGCCGCGGAGGATGTGGTGGATGGAAAACTCAATGTCCTCCGTCAGCAGATAGAACCGCCAGCCATGGCTCTCGTCCAGTATCCGCTGCGAGAACAGAAAGCCGGTGCCGCCTACGGCGGCGCTGCTGCCCAGCCGGTTCCGCGCGCCGTTCAGATAGCGGCTCTCCCGCAGGAACCACAGGGCATACCCGGCGCTGATCCAATTGTCGCCGAAATTTTTGCTGTTGCGGTAGCTGGTCACGATCTCGTTTCCGGCGGAGAAGCTCTCATTCATGCGCTCGAGATAGTCCGGCGAGAGGATGTTGTCCGCGTCGAACACGAAGTAGCCGTCAAAGCCCTCCGGATAGTCTGCACCGATGTGCTGCAGCAGAAAATCCAGGGCGTAGCCCTTGCCCACGTTCACATGATTGAAGCGCTCGTACACCACCGCCCCGTGTGCCCGCGCGATGGCGGCGGTGCTGTCGGTGCAGTTGTCCGCGGCCACGAACACCGTCACCAGGGACATATCGTAGGTCTGCGCGGCCAGTGAGTCCAGCAGCCCGGCAATGACGTTTTCCTCGTTCCGCGCAGCGATGAGCACCGCGTACCGATGGGACGCGGCAGGGCGGGGAAGGGGCCGGCGCTTTTTCAGCAGCACCAGCGGGATATAGAGAAATTGATAGGTGTAGCAGATAAAAAACAGCGCCGAGATCACGGCATTGATGGTCCGCAGCGTGGGTTCCATAGGGGCACTTCCTTTCTTTCCTTTCTGGCTCCATGGTACCGAAATGCCTCTTAAGAAACAAGCAGGGGGAGGATTAAGACTTTATTAAGACGAAAAAGTAAACCTGTAAGCTGCCGCGGGCAGTTTACAGGTTTACCATAATAAATATTATTGTCAACTAATTACAGCAGCAGCCCGGCCAGATGCCCGGATGACCAGGCCCATTGCAGGTTGAAGCCGCCGCAGTCGCCGTCTACGTCCAGCACCTCGCCGCAGGCGTACAGCCCCGGAACGACACGGCTTTCCAGCGTTTCCGGATGGAATTCCTCCGTCCGCAGGCCGCCCGCCGTGACCTGTGCCTGGTCAAAGCCGCAGGTGCCGGTGATAGGGAGCGCAAAGCGCTTCACCTGCCGGGCGATACGCTCCAGATCGCTGTCGGTGAGGTCGGCGGCGCGCTGGCTGGTGAACCCGGCGGCTTTGCAGAGCATCTGCCCCAGCCGGGTGTGGCAGGAGCCTACCAGCAGGGTGGAGGCCTCGTGGGTGCCCATGGTCTCCCGCCGCAGGCGCAGCCAGTCCAACACTTCCCGGGGCTCCCAGTCGGGGAAGAAGTCCAGCGCGCAGACCAGCCCCTCGCCGCCGGTGGACACCGCCCGGGAGATGTCGAAGATCGCCGGACCGCTGACACCGTATTCAGTGAACAGCACCTCGCCGCGGTTCTCCGCCACACGCTCGCCGCCCCGGAGGATGGCGATGCCGCACTCGGCCTTGACGCCCTTCAGCGCCCGGGGATAGGTGGGATCGGTCCTCAGCTGCACCAGGGAGGGATACAGCACGGTGCGGTGGTGTCCCAGCATTTTGGCAAGACGATAGCCGTCCATCACGCCGCCCACCTTGCTGCCGGCGGCCCCGCCGGCGGCCAGTATGACCTTCCGCGCGGCAAAGACCTCCGTCTCGGTCCTGACGGTGAAGCCCTCCGCCGCGTGCTTTACGGCGGTGACCGCCTGCCCGGTGCAGACCCGGATGCCGGGGCGCTCCAGCGCGTAGCGCAGCACGTCCAGCACACTGCCGGCCATGTTGCTCATGGGGTACACCCGGCCGCTGTCCTCGCTGACCGTCAGCAGTCCCAGTGAGGCAAAATACTGCAGCGTTGTGCCTGTGTCAAAGGCGCACAGCGCGTGAGCGCAGAAGCCGCTGTCCTCCCCATGGTAATGATCGGGAGATACATGGTAGTTGGTCAGATTGCACCGGCCGTTGCCGGTGGCCAGCAGCTTGCGCCCCACCCGGCTCTGCCGTTCCAGCAGGACGACGCTGCGGCCGTTTTCCGCGGCGGTCAGCGCCGCCATCATGCCGCTGGCGCCGCCGCCGATAACGATAACATCCGTCATTTCGCGCCCTCCAGCCTCCGGCGGGTCAGATAGCCCTCCAGCATCAGCGCGGCGGCCACCGCATCCACGGTCTTCTTTCGCTTCTTGGCGTTCTGCCCGTTCTGAAACAGGATGTTGTGGGCGTCGATGGTGGTGCGGCGCTCGTCCCAGAGAATGACCTCCAGCCCGGTCGCCTGCCGCAGCAGCGCGCCGAAGGCGGCGCATTTCTCGGCCCGGGGCCCCTCGGTGCCGTCCATGTTCCGGGGGTAGCCCAGCACCAGCAGCTGTACGCCGTGCTCGGCGATGAGCCGCTGTATGCCGGAGAGCACCTCCTCCTGCCGGCGGGAGTGGAGGGTGTCGGAGTAGCCCGCCAGCGTCTCGGTATAGTCGGAAATGGCGATGCCGGTGTGGGCGTCGCCGTAGTCGATGGCCATGATCTTCATGGGGATGTACCTCACTTTTCGCGGCGTGCGCCGCCGCGTTTTTTCACGTTGGCTCTATCATACACAAAATGGCGGCGGGAAGCAACAGAAAATGGGACGAAACCGCGAAAAATACGGGATTTTTCTGCAAAAAGCGGTTGACCGGCGGGGGAAAGTGTGGTATAGTGGGCATTACCTGTGAGTGGGTGCTTTCTTTTTGCGCGCTTTTTCGCTTCGGGGGCGCAGAGGGAGATCATCCGGCAGGGAGGCAAAAGGGCGTTCCGGAACGGAAGCCTAATCTAATAAGGAGGTGCCGTTAATGCGCGTGAAGATCACTTTGAGATGCAACGAGTGCAAGCAGAGAAACTACAACACGATGAAGAACAAGAAGAATACCCCTGACAAGCTTGAGCTGAACAAGTATTGCCCCTTCTGCAGAAAGCACACCGTCCATACCGAGACGAAGTAACCGGAAGGAGATATTGACATGGCTGAAGAGAAGAAGGTCAGTAAAGATCGCGGCAAGTGGTTCCGCGAGATGAGAAGCGAACTGAAGAAGGTCGTTTGGCCTGATGGCAAGACTACCGCCAAGAACACCGGCACCGTCCTGCTGTGCTCCCTGATCGTGGGCGCGGCGATCTGGATCTTTGATGCCGTGGCCGTGCTGGCGGTGGATACCCTCATCGGTCTGTTCTAAGGTACAGGACATGGCTGATAACGCAAAGTGGTATGTGGCACATACCTATTCCGGCTATGAAAACGCGGTAAAGGCCGCCATCGAAAAATCCGTGGTGAACCGCGGGATGGAGGACATGGTCCTCAAGACCGAGATCCCGATGGAGACGGGCACCGAGGTCACCGAGACCGGTGTGATGAAGGAAGTGCAGCGGAAGGTATTTCCCGGCTACGTCCTCATCAAGATGGTCATGACGGACGATACCTGGCATCTGATCCGCAACATCCGCGGCGTCACCGGCTTCGTGGGCGAGGCCAACAAGGCTATCCCCCTGACCGAGGACGAGGTGGCTGCGCTGGGCATGGAGAAGCGCGAGATCGTCGTGCTCTACCATGTGGGCGACACGGTGCGTATTACCGAAGGCCCGCTGTCCAGCTTCACCGGTACCGTGGAGGAGATCGAGCCGGAGAAGAACCGGGTGCGCGTGGTCGTATCCATGTTCGGACGCGAGACCCCCGTTGATCTTGAACTGGACCAGGTCGAGGTCAGCAGCAACTGAGCGCAGAACGTCTGCGCGGAAGTCCGGCGCAGGTGTGCCGGCAAAGTGGGAGAGACGCTGCGCGTCTCGCCAAAAGCGGCAAGTATCCCCGCCGCTACCACATTTTATTGAAGGAGGTGCCTACAAATGGCACAGAAAGTAGTTGGATACGTCAAACTGCAGATCCCCGCGGGCAAAGCAACTCCCGCACCCCCCGTTGGCCCTGCCCTGGGTCAGCACGGCATCAACATCGCTGCCTTTACCAAGGAATTCAACGAGCGCACCAAGAATGACATGGGCCTGATCATCCCCGTGGTCATCACCGTGTACGCCGACCGTTCCTTTAGCTTTATCACCAAGACCCCTCCCGCGGCTGTCCTCATCAAGAAGGAGTGCAACATTGAGTCCGGTTCCGGCGTTCCCAACAAGGAAAAGGTCGCCACCATTTCCAAGGCCTCCATTCAGAAGATCGCCGAGCTGAAGATGCGCGACCTGAACGCCGCGTCTCTGGAAGCCGCCATGAGCATGATCGCCGGTACCGCCCGTTCCATGGGCGTCGTGGTCGGCGAGTAAGGAGGGTGTAAGAAATGTTTAGAGGTAAGAAATATCAAGAGAGCGCCAAGCAGATCGACAAGGCTACGCTGTATGATCCCAAGGAGGGTCTGGAGCTGATCTGCAAGACCGCTTCCGCCAAGTTCGACGAGACCGTGGAGCTGCACGTCAAGCTGGGCGTGGACTCCCGTCACGCTGACCAGCAGGTCCGCGGTGCCATCGTGCTGCCCAACGGCACCGGCAAGTCCGTCCGCGTTTTGGTGTTCGCCAAGGGCGACAAGGCCGAGGCTGCCAAGGCCGCCGGCGCCGATTACGTGGGCGAGATGGACCTGGTGGAGAAGATCCAGAAGGAAAACTGGTTCGACTTCGACGTGGTCGTCGCTACCCCCGACATGATGGGCGTTGTGGGTCGTCTGGGTAAGGTCCTGGGCCCCAAGGGTCTGATGCCCTCTCCCAAGTCCGGCACCGTGACTCCCGACGCCGCCAAGGCCGTTCAGGAGGCGAAGGCCGGTAAGGTCGAGTATCGTCTGGACAAGACCAACATCATCCACTGCCCCATCGGCAAGGTGTCCTTCGGCGCTGACAAGCTGTTTGAGAACTATTCCGCCCTCATCGGCGCCATCATCAAGGCCAAGCCCGCCGCCGCCAAGGGCCAGTATATCAAGTCCTGCGTGGCCGCTTCCACCATGGGTCCCGGCGTGAAGATGAACGCCAACAAGCAGCTGTAATTTTGTGAGGGCACCGCGATACCGACTCCACCGCACAGCTCACCGGCAGATTTCCCGCCGGCCTGCGTTGAAGCCTCTTGAAATACACAAAGTATTCCTGCGAGGCTTCGCCTTGCCCAGCGAAAAATCTGCGCGGAGATCTGAACGGCGGCTCGGTATCTTGGTACCCGGGGCGCTTTCAGGAAGTGTCCTGAAAATGCCGGAAAATTGTTATCTTTGGCTTGACAAGCTGTGAAGCCTTGGATATAATATTGGTTGCGTTCCAAAGACAGCAGGTGGCGAAAGCCGTAAGTCCTGCCGAGGATGGCAAGTCATTTTGATTGCTTTTACCGTCCTCATGTCCTTTGGCATGAGGACGGTTTCCTTTTTTGAACGCACCGACAATTCTAACGGAGGTGAAATCAAAGAATGCCCAACGCAAAGGTTCTGTCTGAAAAGCAGGCGATCGTGGCGGCGCTGACCGAAAAGCTGCAGAATTCCGCAGCCGGTGTCATCGTTGATTACAAGGGCATCACCGTGGCAGAGGATACCGAGCTGCGCGCGGAGTGCCGTAAGAACAACATTGAGTACGCTGTCATCAAGAACACCCTGCTGCGTTTCGCTTTCAACAACTGCGGTCTGAACGAACTGGACGATCAGCTCAACGGTACCACTTCTCTGGCTATCTGTGTTGACGATCCCGTCGCCCCGGCCCGTGTGATGGCGGACTACGCAAAGAAGCTGAAGGACAAGTTCGAGATCAAGGGCGGTTTCATGGAGGGCAAGGTCGTCTCCATGGAGACCGTGAACGCGCTGGCGTCCATTCCCGCCCTGCCCGTGCTGCAGGCGCAGGTCCTGGGCACCATGCTGGCCCCTATTTCTGGTCTGGCTTGCGTGCTGAAGCAGATCGCCGAGAAGAACGGCGCTGCCGCCGAGTAATTCGGCCCCTTTTCCATCGCAGGCACAGGGCCTGCACAACATCAATTTAAATCTTACAAATAGGAGGCTATCATAATGTCTGAGAAGATTACTGCTATGATCGAAGAGATCAAGGGTTTGACCGTTCTGGAGCTGTCCGAGCTGGTGCACGCTCTGGAGGAGGAGTTCGGCGTTTCCGCCGCCGCTATGGCTGCTCCCGCTGCCGGCGCTGCTGCTCCCGCCGCTGAGGAGAAGACCGAGTTCGACGTGGTCCTGGCTGGCTTCGACGCCGCTCAGAAGATCAAGGTCATCAAGGTCGTCCGCGAGATCACCGGTCTGGGCCTGGCCGAGGCCAAGGCTGCCGTCGAGGGCGTGCCCCACACCCTGAAGGAAGGCCTGTCCAAGGACGATGCCGAGGCTATGAAGAAGCAGGTCGAAGAGGCCGGCGGCAAGGTCGAGCTGAAGTAAGTTTCTTACACAGTCAAAAAAGAAAGACGCCTATGCGTCTTTCTTTTTTTTGCCCAGAATCCCTAACCTTTGGTTAATCGTTATCCCGCACTGCCTGCCATATAATGGCATACGATGGCGCGAAGTGCCATCGGAACGCGGCGCCGCGGCGTCCGGCCTGCGGCGCGGGAAACGGAACGATCAGGAGGAATGAGCATGAACAAGTTTTTGCGGCGCACGGTGCTGGCGGCCCTGCTGGCGGCCCTCTGCCTGACGTTGGCGGCCTGCGGCGGCAGCGGGTCTGACGACAGCGCTCCCGACACTATCCAGGACATGGCCAAGGACGACACTGTTCAGTTCGACTACGGCGACTATCTGGGCATCTGGTCCAACGGCACCGGTGACTACGACAGCTTTGAGGTGGAGCCCGGGGAGAGCGGCGAGGTCCGCTGGCTTCTCTACGCCGGCGCCAACTGGGAGTACAGCGGCTACCTCCAGTATGTGGAGGAGTACGGCTATGTCTACGCCTACAACGACCACAACGGCACAGCCTACCGCTGTGAGCTGGATGGCGCGGAGCTGACCGTGGCCGAGATCGGCACCTTCACTTACGGCGGACGATTTCCAGGACGTGGAGCCCGAACCCACGGCAGACGTCTCTGTATTGGCCGGCGACTGGTATCAGGACGGCGACGTGGACGGCGACAGCCGCTTGGAGATCACTGCGGACGGCGTCTGGACCCTGCTGGATTGCACCGGCGACATGGACGCCATGATGGACTACGGCGAGCTCATCCCCTCCCAGGAGGAGGGCAGCTGGTTCGCCCGTTCCACCATGCTGGATGACGTGGAGTACAATGTCACCGTGGCGGACGAAAATATTCTCTACTGGGGCGGCGAATATGATTGCTACATCCGCTCCCAGGACTGAAGAACAATATTGCCGTAGACAGCAACAAGCCCTATCTGAACGTAGCTGCGCACGAGGTCACACACCGTATGCAAGACCTCTCCCCTGCCGAGTACAGAAAATTCCGCCAGGCAGCTATGGAGCACCGTATGCGTGAAAAGGGCATTGACGAAATGGCCGAGGTCGTGGAGTGGTACAGGGAAAAGGCGGAGAGCTCCGGCGTGACGCTGACGCAGGACGGGGTGATGGACGAGATCACAGCGGATTTCGCCGGTGACATGATGGAGAATCCTGACCTGTTCCGTGAGTTTTCCCAGAGCAACCGCACGGCAGCGCAAAAGCTGCTGGACAGCCTGAAGGAGTTCATCGCAAAGGTTAAGTCCATCTTTACCGGCAAGGCCAGAGATGTGGCGGCGCAGGAGGCATACGGCAAAGACTTTGCGGAGCTGGAGGCGGTGGCGCAGAAGTGGCAGGAAGCATTTGACGCAGCGGAACAACGTGTTATAATGAAAACAGAAAGCACTTTTACGGAGGGAACAGAGTATGAGCGAAAAGGACGAGCTGGTAAAGAAGCTTATGGACGCGGCGAAGGAG
>OOCI01002427.1_pt1 | contig 11471 bp, 9 predicted proteins | sample 1671761 | NCBI WGS metagenome assembly OOCI01 (sample SAMN06348190, study PRJEB24527) | human gut metagenome | biome: human gut; feature: ankylosing spondylitis patient; material: feces | host: Homo sapiens | place: China | collected 2015-10
ACAGGCAAAACGGAGCGCGTCATGAAGCATATCGACGCCGCCCATACACGAAAAGCCAGTAAAAAGGCAGTACGAAAAGCACAGGCAGAAGCTACCGCCGGGACGAAATCTTCCCGGCTGCAATTTACCGACGAGGAACGCGCTGCCCCGGAGCTTGAAAAGTATATCAAGAAATCCGATAAAGCCGCCGACCGCTTGGATAAGGCAAAGGCAGCTATCCCCAAAGAAAAGAAACTGGTAAAAGAGCGCACCTTTGACGAAACCACCGGGAAAGGCAAGACCCGCCTGCACTTTGAGGAAAAGGACAAGCCGCCCGGATTTAAGGAGAAGCATAACCCGCTATCCCGCCCCGCGCAGGAAGCGGGCATTTTCGTCCACAACAAAATCCATTCCGTTGAAAAGGACAACTCCGGCGTGGAGGGCGCACACAAGACCGAGGAAGCCGCCGAGCGCGGCGTAAAGTACGGGGCGCGTAAATTCAAGCAGGGCTACCGCAGCCATAAGCTGAAACCTTACCGCAAGGCGGCACAAGCGGAAAAAGCGGCGGCAAAGGCAAACGCCAACTTTTACTATCACAAAGCCCTGCATGAGAACCCGCAGCTTACCTCTAACCCCATTTCCCGGTTTTGGCAGAAGCAGAAAATCAAGCGGCAGTATGCAAAGGAAGCCCGCAATACCGCAAAGGGTATCAAGGGCGCGGCAGAACGCACCCGCAAGGCGGCAGCCAAAGCCGCCGAGAAAACGAAGCAGACCGCAGCATTTGTGGCAAGGCACCCGGCGGGTGTGGCAATCGCTGTCGGGGTGCTACTGCTCTTTATCATGGTTATGTCCGGGCTGTCCTCTTGTGGGGCAATGTTTTCCGGCGCGTTAAACGGCGTGCTTGGAACGTCCTATACGTCCGAGGACAGCGACCTTGTGGAAGTGGAAAACAGCTACGCCGGATTGGAAAACGAGCTGCAAAGCAGGATTGACAATATCGAGCGCGACAATCCGGGCTATGACGAGTACCGCTATGACCTTGCAAATATCGGACACAATCCACACGAATTAGCGTCCTATCTGACCGCAAAATATCAGAGCTACACCCGCGCCGAGGTACAAAGCACCCTTGCCATGCTCTTTGAGCGGCAATACACGCTGACGCTCACCGAGGAAACAGAGGTGCGCTATCGGACGGAAAGGCGAACGGGCACCTACACCGACGCAGAGGGCAACACCCAAACCTACACATATACCGTCGAAGTTCCCTATAATTATTACATTCTCAACGTCAAGCTGGAAAACTTCAATCTGTCGCATCTGCCTGTCTACATTATGACCGAGGAACAACTATCCATGTACGCTGTGTATATGTCCACCCTTGGCAACCGCCCCGACCTGTTCCCGCACAGTGCATATCCGAACGCTTCCACCCTGCGGGAGCCGTCCTATTACGATATACCGCCCGAAGCATTGGAGGACGAAACCTTTGCGGCGATCATCGCCGAAGCGGAAAAGTATTTAGGCTACCCCTATGTCTGGGGCGGCAGCAATCCAAACACTTCCTTTGACTGTTCGGGTTATGTGTCTTGGGTTATTAACCATTCCGGGTGGAATGTGGGGCGGCTTGGAGCGCAGGGACTTTGCAATATCTGCACTCCCGTAACAGGCACACAGGCAAGACCGGGCGACCTTATCTTTTTCAAAGGCACTTACGACACCCCCGGTGTTTCGCACGTTGGCATTTATGTGGGCAACGGTATGATGATACATTGCGGAAACCCCATATCTTACGCCAATGTCAACACCACCTATTGGAAGAACCACTTTTACGCCTACGGGCGGCTGCCGTAAAAAATGAAAGGAGTATTACGAAATGACAAACAGTAAAATTGACCGCATTGAAAAGGAAATGCAGAAAACGCGGGAGAAGATCAGCGAGTATCAGAACAGGCTGAAAGAGCTTGCGGCGCAGAAAACCGAAGCGGAAAACCTGCAAATCATCGCTCTTGTGCGCTCCATGCGCGTAACCCCCGCAGAGCTTACCGCCCTGCTTTCCGGCGAGCCGATCCCCGGCATTGCCGCCGCAGGGACAGACTACATGGAACAGGAGGAAATCGAAGATGAAGAATAAAGGCTTTTTCAAAACAGCCGCCGCCCTGCTTGCTGCCCTTGTACTCTTGGGCGGCTTTTCCGTTCCCGCCTATGCGGATGGCGGCGATTACTACGACTATGAGGACGAATATAGCGAGGAAGTCACGGGCGGCATAGAGCCGCAGCCCCTTACGCCTGACGGTAATCTGTCGCTGATCGACGATATTGAGGGAGAAGCAGCCGAGGACAAGCAGTTTATCATTGTGCAGAGCAAAAACGGCAACTACTTTTACATCATCGTTGACCGCGCCGCCGAGGGCGAAAACACCGTACATTTTCTCAATCAGGTGGACGAAGCCGACCTGATGGCGCTCATGGAGGACGGCAGCGGCAAGGCGCAGGCTCCCGCCGTTTGCACCTGTAAGGACAAATGCAAGGCAGGCGCAGTCAATACCGCCTGCCCGGTATGCTCTGTCAATATGACCGAATGTGTAGGCAAGGAAGCTGTGCCGGAGCCGGACGATGCGCCGCCGGAGAAAGAAAAAAGCAATGCGGGCGGGCTTGTGATCTTCCTTGTCGTTACCCTGCTTGCCGGTGGCGGCGCGTTCTACTACTTTAAGATTATGAAGCCGAAGCAGGGTATCAAGGGCGACACCGACCTTGACGATTTCGATTTTGACGATTACGGCGAGGACGAGCCGGAAGCAGGCAGCGAGGAACAGGAGGACGAGGAATGAGGTTAGTCATTGCAGAGAAGCCGAGTGTGGCGGCGGCACTTGCCGCCGCCCTTGGCGTAAAGAACAAAAAGGACGGATATATGGAGGGCGGCGGCTACCTCATTTCATGGTGCGTGGGGCATTTGGTGGAGCTTGCGGAAGCCGCCGCCTATGGGGAGCAGTACAAAAAGTGGAGCTATGACAGCCTGCCGATCCTGCCGCAGCCGTGGCAATATACCGTATTCAAAGACAGGCAAAAGCAGTTCAAAATCCTAAAAGACCTCATGCGCCGCAGCGACGTTTCCGAGGTTGTCAACGCCTGCGACGCAGGGCGCGAGGGCGAGCTGATTTTCCGCCTTGTCTACCATGCGGCGGGGTGCGATAAGCCCTTTTCCCGCCTTTGGATTTCCTCTATGGAGAAAAGCGCAATCAAAAAGGGCTTTGCGGAGCTGAAACCCGGCGAAGCGTATGACGCGCTCTATGCGTCTGCGCTATGCCGCGCAAAAGCGGACTGGATCATCGGCATCAACGCCACCCGCCTTTTTTCTGTATTGCATGGCAAGACCCTAAACGTGGGGCGAGTGCAGACGCCAACCCTCAAAATGCTTGCAGACCGGGACGCGGCGATTACCTCTTTCAAGAAAGAAAAATACTATATCGTCCGTCTTGATGTGGGCGGCGCGGAAGCGGCAAGCGCAAGGATCTCCGACGCCGCAAAAGCAGAAGCGGTAAAAACGGCTTGCGAAGCGTCGCAGGCCGTTTGCATTTCGGTGAGGCGTGAGAGGAAAACCGAGCAGCCACCCCGCTTGTTTGACCTTACAGGCTTGCAGCGGGAAGCCAACCGCATTTACGGTTACACCGCAAAGCAGACCCTTGACCTTGCACAAGCCCTTTACGAAAAGCGGCTGCTTACCTACCCGCGAACGGACAGCAATTATCTGACCGACGACATGGGCGATACAGCGGTGCATATCGCCGCGCTGCTTATCGGCAAGCTGCCCTTTATGAAAGGCGCGGCGTTTACGCCGGACATAGCCCGGACGCTTGACAGCAAAAAGGTGTCCGACCACCACGCCATTATCCCGACAATGGAGCTTGCGAAAGCAGACCTTGCCGCGCTGCCGGAAAGCGAAAGAAATATCCTCACCCTTGCCGGGGCGCGTCTGCTGTTCGCCGCCGCCGAGCCGCACGTTTTTGATGCGGTAACGGCGGTGTTTTCCTGTGCCGATACCGAGTTTACGGCCAAGGGAAAGACGGTTCTTTGCGACGGGTGGAAAGAGCTTGAACGACGCTACCGGGCGACGCTGAAAGGAAAGCCCGACGCCGAGGGCGACGAGGAAAACGAGCTTATTTTAGATGTACCGACCTTTGCCGAGGGACAGAGCTTTGACAGCCCAGCCGCAAGAGTTACGGCGCACGACACGCAGCCCCCGAAGCCGCACACGGAAGCAAGCCTGCTTTCGGCTATGGAACGCGCCGGAAGCGCGGACACCGACCCGGACGCAGAACGTAAGGGGCTTGGCACTCCCGCTACCCGCGCCGCCGTGATTGAAAAGCTGGTCAAATCCGGCTTTGTGCAGCGCAAGGGCAAACAGCTTATCCCAACCAAAAACGGCAACAACCTCGTTTGCGTTCTGCCCGATACGCTGACCTCTCCGCAGCTTACCGCCGAATGGGAAAACGCTCTGACGCAGATTGCAAGGGGCGCAGCCGAGCCGGAGGACTTCATGCGGGGCATTGAAGAAATGGCGCGGGAGCTGGTGAAAGCCTATCCGTTTCTTTCCGAAAATCAGAAAGACCTGTTCAAAGAGGAAAAGGCGGTGATCGGCAAATGCCCCCGCTGTGGCGGGAAGGTCTGCGAGGGCAGAAAAAACTACTACTGCGAAAAGAAGGACTGCGCCTTTGTCATGTGGAAAAACGACCGCTTTTTCGAGGAACGCAAAACCGCCTTTACCCCGAAAATTGCCGCCGCGCTGCTTGCGGGCGGCAGGGCGAAGGTCAAAAAGCTGTATTCCCCGAAAACGGGTAAAACCTATGACGGAAGCATTGTATTAGCCGATACGGGCGGGAAATACGTCAACTACCGTATCGAGCTTGCGAGGGACAAAGAACTTACGCAGCAAGCATAGGAAAGGGGTACCCTTTCCGTAAAATCCCCGTTCTGACGCTACGCGCAGAATGGGGATTTTGCTTGTTGGGAAGTGTCCCAAACCCTCTGTAACGATGAAAGGAGGTGTAAGCCATGCAGAACAAGCCGAAAGCAGAGCTGACCGCCGCCCTGATGCTTCTTGATACCCGCAGTATGTCCTTTGATATGCGGGAAATCGACAACCGCCGCTTTATGTTCTCTCCGCAGGCGGGAGAACTGATTTTAGGCAGACAGTATAGGGGCGGGCAGCTATACAAAAGCCATGCCGAGGAACACTTTGACAGCGGGGCGAAAGCCCCTTTCGACAGCTTTATCCGGGGCTGGATCGGCACAGGCAGGGACTACCCGGACGGTGTTATCCACTTCGCCCCGAATATTGGCACAGACAATATCCCCGCCTTTGACAATGCGTTTTCCACCCTGCAAATGTTCAGCGAAAACGGCGCGGCGGGAGATACCGTCGTGCGCGGCTTTGGGCGCAAGTGGGAGCAGCCGCTAAAAGACATCATCACACCAACAAAAGAAAGGAGCAAAACCGTGAGCGAACAGGAAAAGAACTATTCCAGCTATGATTTTGACAGGCTGGAAGTAGCAAAAAAGCTGGTAATTGAGCGAAGCATCTATTTTGAAAGTGAGAAAGCGAATATTTCCGCGCTGACCGGGCTTTCTCTTGCGGAGCTGACACGGCTGCGGCAGGAGAGCGCGGCGGCGGAGCAGGCTGTATTTGACAGGCTGAAAACGGAGGCAGCCGCATGGGAGCAGCAGGCGGGCAACACCCGCTTTCTTGAAAAAGCCATCGAGTATGTGCAGACGCCGCCCGTCAAGCATACATCCAACAAATGGGCGAAAACAGAGTATGAATGGCAGCTCCGCAGCAACGCAGTCTATCAGATGCGCTACCACGTTTATGAAAATACCCGCTATGACAGGCAGGCGCAAAAATCCGTGCCGTATTCATGGAGCCTGACATGGAGTGTCCGCACCAACGGACCGAACCATGAGCAAAACGTAAAAATCGCCGGACAGGAGCGCAAGACCTTTTCAGACAAGGCGGCAATGGAAAAATACCTTACCGGACGCATCAAGGCATACGACCGCCTGTTTACCGAACTCGCGCCGCCCGTTCCGAAAGAATACGCGGAGCCGTTTAAGGTGAATGGGCTGCTGCTTCCGGGTTATGCCATTGAGGGCGAGCCGCCGCAGCACACCGCGCCCCAGCAGGCAGCGCAGCCGACGCGCCTTGACCCGGAAAAGGTTGAAGTGGATGCCGCCGCGATGCAGGTAGCGCCCCTTACTGTTGAGCCGCCGCAGCCCGTTATCCCTATCAACCTTACCGCAGAGAAGCCAGCCGAAAAGCTCAAGGAGATTACCGACCGCTTGGAGCAAGGCATTACGGAGCTGTTCGACAGCGAACGCTACAAGGAGTATTTGCGCGTCATGTCAAAGTTTCATAATTACAGCTTCAACAACACCCTCTTGATTGCCATGCAGAAGCCCGATGCTTCCCTGATCGCGGGCTTTACCGCTTGGAAAAATCAGTTTCAGCGCAACGTCAAAAAAGGTGAAAAAGGCATTAAGATTATCGCCCCGTCGCCGTTCAAAATCAAGCAGGAAACGGAGAAAATCGACCCGCAGACCCAAAAGCCCGTGATCAGCAGAGACGGAAAGCCCGTCACCGAGGAAAAGGAGATCACTATACCCGCCTACAAGGTGGTGTCCGTCTTTGACGTGTCGCAGACCGAGGGAAAGGAATTGCCGGATATTGCCGTGGACGCGCTGACGGGCGATGTGGAGCAGTACAGTGATTTTTTCGCAGCCCTTGAAAAGACCTCTCCCGTCCCCATCGGCTTTGAGAAAATCGAGGGCGGCGCACACGGCTATTATCACTTGGAGGACAAGCGCATTGCGCTTGACGAGGGTATGAGCGAGCTGCAAACGCTCAAAACCGCCATTCACGAAATCGCCCACGCAAAGCTGCATGATATTGACCTGAACGCTCCCAAAGACGAGCAGCAGCCCCGCGTAGACCGCCGCACCCGCGAGGTGGAAGCGGAAAGCGTCGCCTACACCGTTTGCCAGCATTACGGGCTTGATACGTCGGACTACTCTTTCGGCTATGTTGCCGGGTGGAGTAGCGGGCGGGAGCTTGCGGAGCTGAAAAGCTCCCTTGAAACGATCCGCTCTGCCGCCGCAGACATCATCAACAGCATTGACGGACATATCGCAGAGCTGCAAAAGCAGCACGAAGCCGAGAAAGCCGCGCCCGATCTTGACGCCGCGCAGGAGGCACAGAGCGAAAAACCCCTTACGGACTTGCAGAAAAAAGCCGCCGCAATCGCAGAGAAATACGAGGCGCTTTCCACGCAGGAAAAAATCGGAGTGATTGCGCAGGCGTTTGGCGGTACTGCGGGCAGGATTGAAACGTCGCCCTGCACGGGAAAATGGCGCGGTACAAGCGATATATCCATCCGCTTTGATAACGGCGCGTCCCTGTTTCTCGGCAACCGCCTTACGCCGAAAGCAAAGACCGCAGCGGTACAGCGGGAGCTTGTCAACGCTGCCCTGCTGCGGTACAACCCGGAGATCGTCAGCGTGACAAAGGAAGCCGCTCTCGCTTCCCTCATGGAGCGCGAAGCAAAGGACAATGCCATTGCCGCGCAGAAGGGCTTGAAGCCCTATACCCTGCTCAACGTCGAGTTCAACGACGGTGCGGACGGTCAAAGCAGCGGATATATGGGCTGGTACTATGTAACACTGGCGGTGGACGGAAACATCTGCTCCCATATCGAAACCGGGCTGAATTACGACATCGCGGATGGCAAGGTGAGTGCAGAACCCACGCGGGAGAAGTATTTTGCGGCGGGCGCGTTGAAGGATAGTGAAGTGGACTATGTTTTCAACAACGTCGGCTTTTCCTCTACTTCCGGGCTGTATGCGCTACCCGTCAGCGATGCCGTTTTGCAACGTGCCGAAAAGACGCTTGCGGAGCGCACAAAGGCGCAGGCGGCGCAGCGTACAGAAAAAGACGTGATTTATACCATGCACACCAATCCCCGCAGCGAAAGCCTTGCCGACCGCTCTTTCCTGCAAGCCTATGAACAGCAGCCGGACGGGAAAGCCATACCGGGCGACTTGCTGTTTGTCGGGACGCCGGAGAAATGCCGGGAGCTGTTGCAGAGCTTGAACGCCGGGGAGCTGACGCAGGGCGAGGTCAAAGCACTTTATGCAAAGGCGCAGGAGCCGGACAGGGACAGCTTTTCCATTTATCAGCTCAAACGCGGCGACGAAACGCGGGATTTGCGCTTTGAGCCTTACGACCGTCTGACCGCAGCGGGACACACGGTTGATCCGGCGAACTATGACCTGATCTATTCCGCGCCCCTTGCACCGGGTACGAGCCTTGAAGCTATTTTTACCCGCTTTAATATCGACCACCCGAAAGACTTTAAGGGACACAGCCTTTCCGTTTCCGATGTGGTGGTGCTGCATCAGAACGGGCAGGACACGGCGCATTACGTTGACAGCATCGGCTATCGACAGACGCCGGAGTTTTTGCAGCCGCAGAATTATCTAAAGCACGTCGAGGATATTGTGGAGCAGAACGACAACAATTTTGACGGTATCATCAACAACACGCCGCAGACGCCCACCGTCGGGGAATTGGAGCAGAAAGCAAAGGCGGGTGAGCCGATTTCCCTGATTGACCTTGCGAACGCCATCCATGCCGATAAGGAGCGCGGCAAAGAGGAAAAGCCCTCGATCCGGGCGCAGCTTCGGGCGGCAAAGGAGCAGACTGCCCAAAGAAAGGCGCAAAGGAGCAAAACGCAGGATTTGGAAAGGAACTGATCGTATGCAGAAGTTTGAAAATGTGGATATACCGGCTTGCCTTGATGCGGTGATGAAGCAGAACACCGGCTTTTACCAAAGCGATTTTGAGATTGACAAGAAGATCATTCACGAGGCTGCTGCAAGCTCCGACCGTGAGGACAAAACCCTTTTGTGGCTTTCCCGTCCGTCCGGGACGCATTGCTTCCGGGAGCGCGACGTTTTTCTCAAAGACACCCGCCCATACAACACATGGAAGTTCCACGGGGAGCAGACACGCGACCGCATCCTTGCCTATGCCGTGGAGCTGACAGGCAGGGAGCGCGGCAAAATCCGGGGAAACCTCTATGAGCTGGACTATGCCGCCCATTTCCGGCACGTTCGGGAGCAGGCTCTTCCCGCAGACACCGTAACGCTTTTCTATGAGCGCGGCGAGCGCAGCCAGCCGACAGGCAAATACTTTAGCGGTTCACCCGATCCGCAGTATGGCGCGTTTCTTCGCTTTGAGGTGCAGCCAAACGCCCCTGAAGCCTTGCGCGATCTTCTGCAAGAGGAACGGCGCAGCCGTGAGCAGCTTTCGCCGGGGGACTTCAAGGCGCATATCGCCGCCCTGCGCGACGGGCTGATTGAAGCCGAAGCGCGGCGCATTGTTGCCGACATGAAACGTCAGTACAGCCCCAACAGCCCGAACAAAACCCACTACATGACAGAGCTTGCCCCGGCGTTTATGATGCTTGCGTCGAGCCGGGACGTTGACCGCCTTTTCTCGCTGCTTCCCTACAAGACGCTGACCTTTTCCAAAATCGAGGGCAGGCACGGCATCTATGCGCTGATCGACAAGAACGAAAACCGCGACCGGGATATTCGCAAGCCCCGCCCCTCTATCCGGGCGCAGCTTGCCGCCGACAAGAAGAAAGCCGCTCCGAAGCGGGCGGCGAAAACAAAACATCACGAAATGGAGGTATGAGCATGAACCGATTTACCGTTGAGGAAACAAATCTTATCAGCATCTACATCGCCGATACGCGCAGGGAGCTTATCGGGGAAATGTCGGGTGCGCTGCCCTATATGGACGGCGAAATGCGCGAGCTTGCCTTGCGTATCCTTGCAAAGCTCCGCGCCATGAGCGACGCCGACTTTGCCGCTCTCGCCGTATCTGCCGCCGACGAAGTATGAGCGGGCTGAAACGGCTGACGCCGCAGCAGAGCCGCAAAGCAAACGCCCTTATCAAGAAAACCTGCTGCAACTGTATGGGCGGGAACTGCATTTTGCTGGACGATGGGGACGAGTGCGTTTGTCCGCAGCTCATTTCCTATTCGCTTCTTTGCAGATGGTTTCAAAACGCCGTACTTCCCGCCGACAAGCTGCTTTACGCGGAGCTTTACCAAGCCGAGGACAGGCGGCGGTGCGCCGAGTGCGGCGCGGCGTTTGCGTCCACCTCAAACAGCGTCAAATACTGCCCGGACTGCCGCAAGCGGATCACCCGCAGGCAAGCCGCCGAGCGGATGCGGAAACGACGCGCCCGCGTTACGCAGTAGGCGCGAAAAAGCCCTTGCGCCATGCCGCTTTTCAGACGCGATTTGAGCATGACAGGGGAATTATACCTAAACCCGCAAAAACAGTGTTCTACTGCGTAACAGACACTTAAAGCAGCACCCACGAACAGACGGGGCGCGGTGGCCATCATCGGCTGCCGCGCCCCGTTCTCTTTTTTTGCTTATTCCTCGCCGATTTCTGCTACGCCGACCCTGCCGACGTTTAGAAGCCGATATATCGTCAGAGGGATATACCATGCCGCGACCGCAAGCCGCCATATCAGAATGACGCCGCCAATCAAGCCGCCCACAATGAAGTTGAGCGCAACGACGCCCACCGTGCCGGAAAGGTCGAAGCCGCGTGGGATAAGCCACACGAACATACGGCGTATGCCAAAGGGGATGCCGCAGCACAGCCACACATAAAAGTAGTTCGTTGCCCCGTCCTTTGTGAATACCAGTGTAGCCCAATAAAACAGCACTCCGGCAATCAGAACGGTCAAAACCGTTTTCTTAAAAAAGTCTTTCCAAATCTCGCCCCGCGTCATAACCTCACCTCTGTTTCGTAAAAATTTGGATAGCGTTCAGCAGCCCTACATTTGGATAGTTTCATCATACCATGCTTTTTCGGGGATTTCCACACAATCCGCATTTATTCGCGCACATTTTCTTTACCCCGCTCCGGCTCACTTTCACGCCGCAAAATACTGTCGATGTTCCGCTTGATAACGTCGTACTCCTTGACCTGCTTTTTCAGCCTGCCATAGTCGGCGCACAGCGTTTCTTTCTGTTCTTGGAGCTTTGCATATTCCGCTTGCAGCGCGGCGACGTTGGGGAGCTTGCCGCCGACCAACGCGGGCTTGACCGCTTTTACGGCGGCTTCAAACAATATGATACTGCTCTCATGGGCGGCGCGGTATGCCGCCTTATCCTTTGCTCTGCGGTATGCGTCATACACGGGCTTTGTCTTTTGATACGTCGTAACATTCTTGATTAAGACCGCCATATCCGCAAGCCGCCGTTCGACACCCTTTAATGCGCCTGCCGCCTGTTCGCTTGCGGCGTTCACCTCCGCGATTTTTGCGGAAAGCTCTGCATAGCTGCCAATCCTGTTTTCCGTGAGGAAGTTCAGCGTCCTTGCCGCCTGTTTGAGATTGTGGATTTTCGCCCAAT
>OOCI01002429.1_pt1 | contig 11467 bp, 7 predicted proteins | sample 1671761 | NCBI WGS metagenome assembly OOCI01 (sample SAMN06348190, study PRJEB24527) | human gut metagenome | biome: human gut; feature: ankylosing spondylitis patient; material: feces | host: Homo sapiens | place: China | collected 2015-10
ACTCTCTGATGTTGATTATACTCCGGGTGACGGCAAAGGCTTTCACAGTTTCAGAAGGTATATCGCCAGTTCCATGATAAACCAAGAAGTTCCCATCGATACCGTGAAGGAAATCTTAGGCCATACGCAGATAGGCTCATTGAAAGCATATATGCGAATCAGCCGGGACAAGCTGGCAATGTGTGCGCTCGGATTTGACGGCATCGAGGTCATTCAGGAGGCCCTGTTATGAGATATACGTTCACCGGGGCATTTGCACCCCATATTTGTGGCCTGATCGAAAAGAAACAGGCACTCGGCTATGACTACCACGGAAGCGCGTGCATTCTTCAAACCTTTGATAAATTCTGCCGTGAGCAATTTCCAAATGAGACCTGCTTGACCGCGGAGTTAGCCATGAAATGGGCCGAGAAGTCCAAGACCGAGCAAAATCTGTCCAGATTGAATAGGGTATCTGTGATTCGGGAGCTCGCCAAACACATGAATAGTGTAGGAGAACAGGCGTATCTTTTGCCACTTCAGCTCACGAAGAAAACCGGACGGCATATCCCGTACATTTATTCAAAAGAAGATCTGTCCAAGTTGTTCAAAGAAATAGATTCTCTGCAGCCCAGCCTTAGAGCACCCACAAAACATCTGGTGGTATCTGTAATATTCCGAATGATTTACTGTTGTGGTCTCAGACCTATAGAAGCCAGACGGCTCCGAAGAAAGGATGTCAACTTGTTTAATGGGACGGTGAATATCCTTGAATCGAAAGGGCACAAAGACAGAATCGTTGTATTGTCCGAAGATATGCTTGAATTGTGCAGAAATTACGGCCAGTGCGTGGAAACGATATATCCCGACCGCAAATATTTTTTCCCGAGTCCAAGTGTCCGAGGCGACGGAATGTACTCAATGGAGTGGATCATTCCGACATTCAGAAGGTTCCTTCAGGCGGCAGGCATATCCGGATACGGTGAGATCCAGCCCAGACTTTATGACCTGCGGCATACATTTGCAACACATCGGCTGCATCAGTGGGTAAAGGAAGGAAAAGATGTAAATGCCTGCCTTGCGTATTTGAGCGAGTATATGGGCCATTCAAATCTCGAGAGCACGGCATACTATATTCATTTGCTTCCAACGCTTTATACCGATTTGCCGGAACTGCACCTTGATAGTTCCTTTGAAATGGAGGCAGATTTATGCGACTGAAAGATGAGAAATTCTATAAAACAGTAAGGGATTTCCTTGACATCTACTTGATTAGACATAGAGGCTATAGTTTAAATACGCAGAAATCGTATCGAGAGGCAATAAATCTCCTTCTCCTCTATTTCAAGATGGAGCGTGGGCTTGAATATGCCAATGTTGGATTCGAGGATATCACTTACTCAAATATAACCGGTTTTCTCGAATGGCTCTCAAAATCCAGAGGATGTTCTCCAGCAACGGTAAATCTGCGGTTGATGGCAATTCGTTCTTTCACAAAATATGCAGGGATATTAGATTCCGGCAAAATCTATATGCAAGTCGAAGTCGGCAATATTTCTGTCCGAAAAACTCCGGGAAAAGTTGTGGAGTTTTTGACGGCTCCTGCATTGGAAACTCTTTTTGAGCAACCCAACCGCTTCAAAACGAATGGATGCCGTGACTTCTGTTTTATGCGATTGATGTACGACACCGCAGCACGTTGTCAAGAACTGGTGGATGTAAAAATCCATGATTTGAGCATCCAGAATTCTCATGCAACAATCTGCCTTACCGGAAAAGGAAATAAAATGCGAATAGTTCCCATTTCCCCATCTGTGGTTGAATTGCTCAAAACTTATCTGGATAAAGCGCATCCGACCGAGCAGAGGCAGAGTGATGACTATCTTTTCTTTACAACGCATCATGGTTGTAAAAACAGAATGTCCACCGATGCTGTTAATCTATTTATGAAAAAATATGGTGAAACGGCAAGGCGGGCTTGCCCTGAAGTACCGGAACGAGTACATCCACACCAGCTTAGGCATTCCCGTGCTATGCATCTGTATCGTGCCGGGATGCCGCTTGTCCTCCTCTCGGAGTTCCTTGGGCATGCCGACGTCAACACCACTCGAATCTACGCATGGGCCGATACAGAGATGAAGCGGCAGGCAATTCAAAAGGTATCTGGAGATACAGGCAGAATTCACATTGAACCTATCTGGGTAAACGATGAAGAGATGATAAAGCGTCTATATGGTTTGGCTTGATTTTACCACATTTTAACCGTGTTCATAATGCGACGACCAGCTATGATCTGGTCGCCGCAAATTTATTATCCGGAGGATTTAACATGAATTACAGCAGAAAAAACACTATCTCTCAACAAAAAAACGATGGCCAATCTTACTCCCTCGGGATAACTCAATCCTCGGGATTAGACCGCCACGCGGTCTACAGCCGCCAGCGTGTGGATGACTTTCGGCATAATGATGTGGCAAGTACCCAGAGTGCCCGTCAGTACAAGGACGCAACCGACCTGATTTGCCAACAGGCAGAAGCCTGTGCTCATCTCATTCGTCGTCTTACTCCGCTGGAGTGTGAAAGACTGCAGGGCTTCCCGGACGGCTGGACGGATATACCCGGTGCTTCGGGCAGTGCCCGCTACAAAGCCCTCGGCAACAGTGTGGCGATACCCTGCGTGGAGTTTATCATGTCGCGCATCGCTGCCGCGCTTTTATGAAGCACAGCGTTGACAACAGGGGTTAAGTCGGGGTATAATATCCCTGAAAGACGAGGTGAGAGACATGGATAACAGGGAGCAGCTAAGGCGCATCACGGAACTGACCGAGCAGATCGCCGGACTGCCGAAGGGGTATCTTTCCAAAAAAAACATCGGCGGAAAGGTCTATTACTATCACCAGTGGTCGGAAAACGGCGTCAAGCAGAGCCGCTATCTGCACGACAGTGAGATCGCACCGCTGGCAGATAAAATCGAAAAGCGCAAGGAACTGCAGGCGCAGCTGCGCATGCTGAAATCACAGAAAAGCAGACGAAATGAGGCGACAGGTATGAAATGCACCTTTATGCATAAACGAACCCCCGTGGCAGAGCTCGAGCTGGACGATGTGACTGGCTTTATACAAAAAATTGGCAGTGTCTACGCACCGGAGCATCTGCCTATCGGCATCCCTGTGCGAAACGAGATCGCCGACCGTGCGGCGTTTAACGACTGGTGGCGGGATCGCTCTATTCCGGCAAGCCGCAGCGGTGTGCGGGAAGCACTGGAATCGTTGGGGGTGGCAGACACCAAAATGCTGCTCGTCCGCTGCTACGGGCTGAGCCTCTCGGATCAGTACTGGATCTGTCCGGAAGGCGCGGAGCTTCGGTGGGAGGACATCAACTTTTTCCAAAATGATTTCTCGGAGGACATCGGAGATGTGCTGTTCGGAGAACGAAAGAAGAAGGACGCCCTCAATTTCAGCTCCCCCGACAGCACATCGGACGGCAATCTGAAAAAGCGGTGGAAGATCATCGATGGGAAGCGGTGCCTGATCAAGGGCGGCAGCAACCCGTTCCGTCAGCAGCCGTTCAACGAGGTGATCGCCTCCGGCATCATGGAGCGGCTCGGCATTCCTCATGTATCGTATACAGTCATCTGGAGCAAGGATGCACCCTACTCGGTCTGTGAGGATTTTGTTACGGAGAATACGGAGTTGATCCCGGCGTGGAGGCTGCTGCAGGCGAAAAAGCAGAAGAACAGCACCTCCCGATACCGGCATCTATTGGAGTGCTGCGAGCTGCTCGGCATCGGGGACATTACGCCGTTTTTAGACCGGATGCTGGTGCTGGACTATATCATCGCAAACGAGGATCGCCACTTCAATAACTTTGGGGCACTGCGAAACGCGGAAACGCTGGAATGGCTCGGTATGGCTCCGATCTATGACAGCGGCTCCTCCCTTGGCTATGATAAGATGCCCGGTCAGATGCGCTCGGAAAAGGATGTGATCTGCAAGCCCTTCAAAAACCACCACGCCGAGCAGCTGAAGCTGGTGACCGATTTTGATTGGATCGACTTTGATCGCCTCTCCGATGTAGACGAGCTGATCTCCGGCGTACTGTCTTGCGAGGAAGCTGCCGACTATATCGATGAGGGACGTATCCATGCGATCACGGAAAGCGTGCAGCGCCGGATCGGTCATCTGCAGGAGCTTGCGATGACGCAGACGCCACGGCAGCTCGATACCACCGAGGACGATGTCCGAGAGGAAGTTGCCGCGGATTACGCACCGAAAATGGAACTGTAATGCAAATACAGCGTAAGAGTAATGGATCAGCCGCTTTGCGAATCGCAGGGCGGCTGATCTTTTCATCCCCTTGCCTGTTGGCTGTGGGCGACATAGCTGCTTTGGTGGTATCGCTTCTGTTTTGCCATGCTTCTTCGTTAGACTTGGTGAATAGCTTTCCGCGCCTTCTTCCGGTATGCTTTGCTTGCAAAATCGAGGAAAGGAGCAGAACCGATGGCCCTGCCCAACGCAGATTTCGGCGCGGTTTTCGCCTGCATCTCATTTGCCCATGACAACAACGCGTCTAAAACAGGTTTCTCCTGCTCCAGCCGCTTTTCATATCGCTCCTCCGGTGTCAGCTCTGCAAACGCCTGCTCCAGCTTGAAAAGTCGGGAGCAATAGCATTACCTCGGATTCAGAGCGCGGCCATTGGTACGCGCCCTGTTCCAGTCGCTTGTACAGCAGGATAAAGCCATCTTTTTCCCAGTACAAGCCCTTGATACGGTCTCGCCGCCGTCCGCAGAACAGGAACAGCGTGTTGGTAAACGGATCCAGTTCAAACTGCTGCTGGACGAGGCGCGCCAGGCCGTCTATGCCCTTGCGCAGATCCGTGTAGCCACAGGCGTGTAGACTTGATCTGCACCGGTGAAATCGTTCAGCATAGGCGCAGGAGCGCCACCAGCATTTTCAGCTGTTCCGCGTCACAACCGGGGTAAATGTCCAGACTGGTACTGCCAATATGCAGCGTGGCGCAACATTCCGCTACGTTGCATGATACCTGTTTCGGCGCCGGCAGCTCCGCAAAGGTCACGGCCGTTGATGGCGGTGCTCCGTTTTTCCGCACGCCTGTCAACAGTTCACGTTCCCAACGGTAATAGGTGGCTGTCGTAACACCCCGCTGCCGGCACCATAGTGTATTAACAGGTACTTATCTCTCCTGTCGGTGGCGCACGTCATTCAGCCATTCGCCCCTGTACTTGAAATAGCGCGGACCGGCGACAGAGTATTTGCTACCAGTGAGCAGCTGAGCCAAAGCCGAGAGTGAGTAGATCTGCCCTTGATAGCTCACCGTTTTGTCATCCACTATCGTGCATTTGATTTCTGGGTTATTGCAGTACTCGATCTCCTCACCGGGTTGAATGTTACACATGGAGAAGCGGAAAGGAGACTGACGCTCTTTGTGCTCGTCGTCGATCTCCTGCGCGGTTTCCTCCGCCTGCTTCTGGGCTTCATCCATAGCAATTCGTTTCAGCTTGTCCGCGCAGCCATGGATCTCCGCAATGGCCTCCAGGATGGAATAGGCGTCTTCCGGCGACATGGCATAGAACTCACGGATACGCTGCTTTCCATTGAAGTTCTCGATGGAACGTAGGTTGGGGTTCAGCTTGTCAATGATGCTGTGAATCTTCAGATCAGAAAGCCGCGAATTGACCTCATAGGTTGCATAGACACGAAAGGCAAAGGGAATACACTCGCTCCGGTTGAGCCGCTGCAGCCGCTTGTCGATATCGTCTGCATACCCGATTTTTACATATTCAGGAAAGGACGGATTGGTCAGTATGTAAATAACTCCTGTTTTATCCATGTAATCTCCTCCGGTTCTTTCGTTTAAAATATAGCACCGTCAAACAGTCACTCCGCTAATGCTTTTCTAATAATCTCACTTCTTCGAGAAGCTATTTTTTCTAAAGACCCTTCCAATTCTTTTATAGCCATTTCATAGTCTGCTACTTTCGACATAGCGTTGTTTTGTATTGAAATATCAGGAACGGTAAATGCAATTCCATGCACTCTGTCGATGGAAGCACGATACGACCGGGAGAATCCCATTTTTCTACCTTCGACCTCAAGAATATGAGCAAGATAACGTGGATTTACTTCAGAGTTCTTGCAGCGGAGGACGCCGCAGTGATCTGTGGGATAGAACGGCATATCTGAAGGCAAATAGCTGGTCATCCAGTCTCCGTCAATTCCCCACAACACAGAAGGAACAGAGAAATCCGTGATCAGCAGCTTGTCAATAAAGCCAAACGGTGCAGTGACATTGGCGCTGTAAACGGGAATTGTACCATTCGATGCAAGTTCTTTGTCCAAAACTCGCTTGCCAATAGCAACGCTGAATTTTTCTGTATCAGACAGGCTCAGTCTGTTCCCCTCCGTGGTCGACATAACAGCATCCAACTCTGCAAACAAATCAGCTGTCTTCTGCCTGTAGGTCTCAATTCTCATACGGGTGGCATTGTATTCCTCGTCGATTTTTGCACATTCGTCAATAACCTGTTGCTGGACTGGAATGGGCGGAACCGGAATCAGCATCTCTTCATAAAACGCTGCAGGTACACGACGATGTCCACTTGCTCCAGTCATTGCATCCTCAGCAGCTTTACGCACCGTAGTTTGATTGAGGAGAAGAAAGAGAAACTTAGTGAGAATTTCGCTTGCATGGCATCTAAAAGTATGGAACTCGCTACTACCAAATCCGATACCGTTCGTCAATCCCTCCGCAATTGCGCACTTTCCATTTTCCATGCATGGGGTTATTTTCGCAATAATGAAATCTCCCTCAGCAAAGTATGTATATCCTCCATTGCGTACTTCGCCGTAGGGACGATCAACTTTTCTTTCAATAAATCCTTCGCTGCTTACAGAGGCCATATCGATAAACGAAACAAGCAAATCGTCCGGAGTATCGTGAATCTCGGTTTTTGAGGTATTCAGATCACAAACTGAAGCAAGTTTTACCAATGGATACTTGCTTGATATATGGAAAGCTTTCTTAACACTTGTTCTTAGAGCCTTGTTGAAATTAACTCTCGAATAATCAAGCATATTCTTTGTATTGACAACGGACGCATAGGTGGCCTGTTCTTCGTTGAAAGAAGGTGCCATTCCATCAAAAGACTTCTTGATGGAATGAGCAAGAGTCCCTTGTGCTACTCGATCCGCATCATCATACATCTTTCCGCCTGGCGTGATGATCTGAATGCCCTCGTTACCCTTGCGGTTTGACCAGTCATATCCGAGGAATTCTTTCTGTGCCTTGTTGTCTGCCGGAGCCGTAATGATCACGGTTGTCTGCTGATACACCAGCGAGAAATAAAACAGTTTTTCCCGCTCAATGGAGTAAGCATACGAATACAATCTTTCCAGATACGCGGCTGCCTGCTCATCAGCACTTTTCTGCTGATATGCTTTTGTTTTCAGCAGGTTCTTTGCATCTGAAGAATCGGCAAACGCCATCACATACATTTTGAAGTATTCTGATCCTTCCAGATCTGCAACGGAAAGGGATTTATTCAAAAAGGCTCTGTACTCATTCTCGCCGACATCAATCTGTGCAAGATATGCCTCGAAAATGTCCCTATCTTTCCATCCAGCAAGCTCCGCGCCGCTGAAAACCGCATCCACAGAATCTGCTGACAGGTCAATCTGTTTCGGCGGTTCATTGAATTTTTCCAGAAACATCACGACAGTATTCGTTCCGGTCGCGCCAAAGGTTTTGGAACCGAAGGCAGCAATTCCCCGGATATAGAAATTCTGCAAAAGCCGCTCCCTGGCTCCGGTATAGCTTGCACTGTCATTTGAGAGAATGGAACTCGGCAGGATCACCGCTGCGACTCCCTGCGGCTTTAGCAGCTGTGCAATTCGCTCCACAAACAGCGTTTCGATCTCTCCGCCATTCATGCCAATCCGGTCAAGAAGGGTAAAGCTGTTGTTCTTAAGTTGTAGATGCTGCTTGAAATCTTTTACCGCATATGGCGGATTAGCCACCAGAATATCAAAAGTGCCGTTCTCAATCCCCTTGTCAGGCGCATTTTCCAACCCGTCGCCGAAAATAATGTTGCCCTCTCCCGCGCCGTTCATAAACAGGGATATTTTTGCAACGCGGGCAAGACGATAGTCTTTTTCGATTCCGTAAATGTGATCTCTGACCCATGCATTATTTCCATCTGACTGTACAAAATAATTGATCGCTTCGATAGCTTCCGTCAAAAAATGTCCGGCCCCGCAGGCGTAGTCAATGACCTTTGGATAAACGTTTCCCCTATCAGACTTTACCATCCGATCAACAGGCAGACTATCCCAAATGAACCGAGTGATCGGTATCGGCGTAAAGAATTGTCCTTCATTTTGCTTGAACCCCTTGTTCAGCAGCTGTTCAAAGAGATCGCCCAGGAATTGATGCTTGGACGGATAGACAATTCTGTATTTCTCAAACAACTGCACCATCTCAACGAGAATCTTTCCGTTCTGATAGAACAGTTCTTCATTGTGGACATCTTTGAACGTGAATTCATTATTCGAATAGAATTTTAAAATACGGATCGTATTCCGAAGATCTTCAATCGCGCTTTTTCGTTTGGAACCGGTATATGTCAAAAATAGCCATTCCGGATAATCCGCAGGCACATAAAGTATTTCCTCCCGCATGAATTTCTCCATACCGTCTCTGTGGAGCCGTTGGAGTCGATCTTGCAGAGTCTCGTATGTATCCGTTCCTTGCTTATACTGAAATTCTACTTCGTCGTCTTCATCCTTTATGCTTTCATCGACAAGCTTACAAATGAACAACGCGACAAGCCTGTTGAAAGCATTTTCCTTGTCACTTACATTATTGTGCCGCAGGATTTCTTCAAATTTATTGACAATTTTGTCATCTGGCGTGAAATCGCGAAGGTCCTTTTTCCGAAGCGGTTTTACCCCAATTTGATAGGCAACGGAATCCTTGGAGAAGATCAGATCATCATGGATCTGCCTTCCATAGGTCTCTTTCCAGGCTTCATACTTGGCTGATGCGGTGTTCGCATCCCGATAAAGCTTGATGGACTTATCCTTTTTTGAAAGCAGGACGATATTTGCGTCGTCGGAACAGTCAATCGTAGATGCTTTATGTACAATACAGCCACCCTTCAAATCAGAGGCATACAAAACAAGCCATTTGCAAGACTGCTCTTGCTGCCAATAGGAGAACAACTGCGCTCCGTCGTTTTTGGTATTATTAAGTGCTTTGTCGTACGCTTTGCCCCAGGTTTTGCACTCGATAATGAAAAGCATATTTCCGCTTGTGTCGGTCACGCAAATATCGGCGCGTCCACCCTTGGGGTCGTGCCCGAGATGCCATTCTTTTTCCAGCTCTATATGCTCAGGACGATACTCTTTTAACAGGAGCCGACATACGCATTCAAATACAACGAAGTTCTCTTTCTTATCAAAACCATTGTTGCGCTCTCTGCCCTTTATTTCATTTGGATAAATCAGCTTTTTTGCGTGGAAATCTACTTTCAGGCTGCACCCAATTTCAGGAAATACCTTCTCATGTATATCGCCATGCGCAACAAATCCCAGAGTTTCTAAGGCGTCTTTCAAATTTGAAACATCTATCATAATCATCTGCTCCTTGCTCGTTCTATAATCCAAGGTACCGAAACACTATCGGCATTATTATAGGCTCCCCTAATTCTTCAGTGCTGTGATGGGCACCACATACACGCCGTCCTCGCGCTGGTAGGCATAGGGGGAGGTGCCGGTCAGAACCATCAGAAAGGAGGGCTCTTTCATTTTTTTCGTATCGATTTTATCAGCGACCGTCTTCAGCGTATGCGCACCTTCCTCAATGAGCCTGTCTCCACCGAGCTTGACCTCTACAAGGCCGTAGCTTCCGTTGCGCAGGTGGATAACAGCGTCGCACTCCAAGCCCTCTTTGGTGCGGAAATGATACACGCTGCCGTCCAGTGCTTCCGCGTAGACGCGCAGATCGCGGATGCAGAGCGTTTCAAAGAATAGGCCGCAGGTTTCAAGGTCGTTCAGCAGATCATCGGGACCAATGCCCAGCGCTGCAGTGGCGATAGAAGGATCAACAAAATAGCGTGTGTCAGATGTACGGATCGCTGTCTTGGAGCGAAGATTCGGACTCCAAGCAGGGCAATCCTCTATCACAAAGATCTTTTTCAGCGCATTCGTATAGGAAACAACGGTATCCTTACTCAGCTCCATATCGTCGCTGACGTTGATATCCTCGCAGATCGTGGTGTTCGGTGCCTGTGTTCCCTGGTGACGCGCAAGAGAACGCATTAAGAGCCGTGCACGGGTCTCATTGCGGGAAACGCCGTCCACTCGGCTGATATCGGACTTCACAACCGCGTCCAAGTAGTCAAAAGACTGTATCAGTGCGTCGTCGCCCTCTAGGAAGGTCGCTTGCGGCCAGCCACCGCGACAGATAAGAAATGCGATATTCTCTAACGTAGCCTTGTTTTCCGCAAAAATCGGTTTATCATCAGGAGAAAACAACTCGCTGAGACTGACTGCGCCAGAGGACTCGCCAGATTCGTACAGGCTCATGGGCCGCATCTTGATCCACGCAAAGCGGCCGGTACCCGTATGATGCACCTGCTCCATCTCCGCAGGCACAGCAGAACCGGTCAACAGAAAGTGCCCGAAGCCATCCCGGTGATCCACTTCAAAGCGCACAGCATCCCACAGCTTGGGTGCCATCTGCCATTCGTCGATCAGGCGCGGCGTCTCACCCTGGAGGAGGGAACGAGGACTGATATCCGCCAACTGGAGGTTTTGCTTTACCCGATCCGGGTCGCTCATATACAAAATGCTGGAGGCATGCTGTTCGCAGGTGGTTGTTTTGCCGCACCATTTCGCTCCTTCCACAAGGATCGCTCCTTTGTTTCTCAGGCGATTCACAATAGTCACGTCAATCACTCTCGACTTATAACTTGCCATATAGAGTCCCTCCATGCTATAGAATGACTATATTATAGATTATAGCGAATCAGCGTGTCCAATTCAAGAAAATCCTTTGATTTGGCAAAAATATTTTCTGCGATACGGCGATATGGCAACCATCGCATCGATGATGATTTGTTCCTCACATCGACGCCATCAAATCTGAAAATCAGTTTTCGCAGCTTTGACGTTCCCTTCCGCTCGCACTATTCTTTTGGTGATGAAAGAAACCAATAAGGTAAGCACAAGAGAAGGCACGATATGTACAATAGATTTGCAGAACGGCGCAGACGACTCCTGAACGAATGCAGGGGCGGCATCTACACGGGGATGCTGCTGGCAGGGACTCAGGAGCCGCACTTTTATAAATAAAGGCTTGGGATACTCCCAAAATCGCCGTGTGTCCGGACAGCGGCTGTGCTTGCTAATCCACCAAATCCCAGTTTTCTCTGTCCCAACGCCGCTCTTTCTCTCCGCCGAAATCTGTG
>OOCI01002433.1_pt1 | contig 11454 bp, 8 predicted proteins | sample 1671761 | NCBI WGS metagenome assembly OOCI01 (sample SAMN06348190, study PRJEB24527) | human gut metagenome | biome: human gut; feature: ankylosing spondylitis patient; material: feces | host: Homo sapiens | place: China | collected 2015-10
AGCGCTATGCAGCAATGCACGGCGCTTTTTTATTGCCCGAAAGAGGTGATACTGTGGGCATAAAGGGCAGCAGAGCTTATCATTACGCCGTCTGGGCTTCCGGCGAGGATAATCACGCAGTCGGGAAGTATGTCCGCAGGCAGGCTCGGGCGTGGCTTGATATCGCAGACGGGAATACTCCCGGCGCGTACGTTGACGAGGGCGAATACAAGCAGACTCTCGCGCTGCTCGGGCTGATGATACACCCGGATCTCCACAAGCCTATGCCGGAAGCGCTGGAGGATTACGCGATGTTCTTCATTACGGCGCTGTTCTGCACGAAAGCCGCGGACGGGCGTTCATATTATTCGGACGGGCTGCTTGAGATAGCCCGAAAGAACTTCAAGACGTTCACCTCCGGCGTAATATTCGTGCTGGCTATGGTGAAGCTGCCGAAATTCTCGCGCTTGTTCTCGGTGGCTCCGGACTTGAAGCTGTCCTCGGAGCTGAAGATCGCAATTAAGAAGATCATCAAATCCTCGCCGCTGCTGGAGCCGTATTTCAAGGTAATGCGCGCGGAGATCCGGTGCAGCTTCACGGAAACGGAATACATGCCCCTCGCGTACTCCAATGACAAGCTGGACGGCAAGCTGGCGCACCTGTTCCTGGCGGACGAGGTGGGCGCGATGGACTCCTACCCGGTGGAGGCTATGCGCTCCTCGCAGGTCGTGCTGAAGGACAGGCTGGGAATCCTGATATCCACGCAGTACCCGAACGACAGCAACGGGCTTACCGACGAGATAGACCTCGCCAAGAAGCAGCTCGACGGAATCTACGACGGTAGGCGGAAGTATTTCGCGCTGCTGTTCGAGCCGGACGAGGAAATCAAGAACGACTGGCAGGAGGACGACAACGTATTACTCCAGGCGAATCCGGTGGCGGTCGGGAATCCCGACCTGATGGATACGCTCCGGGACATGCGTGCGCTCGCAGTCCTCTACGAAAACAAGCGCGAGAATTTCCTCTGCAAGCACTGCAATATTCAATACTCCGGAATAGGCTCGGAAGGGTACATCGACCAGATGGCGCTTCAGAAGTGCCAGGCGGCGGACGATCCGGATTTTTGGCGTGGGCGCGATGTGTATTTAGGGCTGGACCTCTCTCAGACGGAGGATAATACGGCGCTGGCTATGGTCACGCTGGGCGAGGACGGGCGCATTCACGCAAAGGTGTGGGGATTCCTACCGAAGGACAGGGTCGCCGCGAAATCCGCGAAGGAAAAGGTGGATTACGCGCGGCACATTGCAGACGGCGAGTGCTTCGCGTGCGGCGGCGAGGTCATTGACTACGGCTTTGTGGAGCGGTTCATTCTCGACCTGCCGGAGCAGTACGGCGTGAATGTTGTTCAGCTCGGTTTCGACCGGTGGAACGCGCTTTCGACCGTGCAGAAACTTGAATCCGACGAGCGGAATCCGATAGAGTGCGTTGAGATAAAGCAGCACTCCAGCGTGCTCCACGCGCCGACGAAGCTGCTGAAAGAATATATTCTGCGTGGCGATTTTTACTACGCCTATAACCGCCTGCTGGAGATCAACTTCTCCAACGCACGCTGCACCGAGGATACCAACCTCAATAAGTACGTCAACAAGAAGCGCTCCGCCGGCAAGGTGGATATGGTCGTGGCGCTTATTAATGCGGTTTTCCTGCTCCAGCAGGATATGCTTTCTGGGGACGATTTCGTGGTGCAGTATTGACATTCTGGACAATCCGTGATATAATGTAGGCACATTCGGGTGAAAACTCCCGTTTGATGTAAAAAATGGAGGTACATTATGAAAAAAATGCGGATTGCTGCCGCTTTGATGGCAGTGCTGATGGTGACGGGGTGTGGGTCTTCCCAGCCGTCTTCACAGCCACAAATGAATGTAGGAATAGACTATAACGATTCGTCACAGCCGGAAACAGAAGCAAATAGCACTCAGTCAGAGGAGGCAGTGAACGACGATATATCGGTCCCTGGTTTGTATACGGAGGCGTTCCAGCCTTTCTACAAAGGAATGGATACACTGACATTCGACAAAGCAAAGAAAGATGTTCAGGGTATTTCTTATACAGCTGAAATAACAAACCCGGAAGGCACATTAACAATTTCGTCTGATGATGGCGATGTGATAACGGCTGAATTCTGCTGGGATATGAATGGCGTTAATACCCTGTATATGCTCACATACACCCGAGGTGATTGTTCTTTTTATGCTTCAAGCCTTGGTCACATTCAGGAGGTTCATTACTATACAATCGACTCAAGCGGCGAAAAGCAGGTTGACGGACTGGCTGATTGTGAAAAATTCCTTTTTGGTGGTTCAGTTTCTTCGTCAGGCTCTGACAATTCGTATACCGTCACTTTGCTGCACGGTACGCTTCTCGAAAAGAGAGCAATTGGCGACAACCTTACAATAAAGGCAAAAATTCAGCCAAGCTTTAATAATAAAGCTACCATAGACCAGAATTACTATAACATCGAAAACATTATCAAAAACCAGGGCGGAACACGGTTTACTCATATAGATTATTGGGCAGTTGCAGATATGACTGATGGCTCAGAGAAAAAAGTGATCAGCTTTACATTGTCCGACGAAACTATCAGAAAGATAGCTGATAATCAAATCGTAGCGAACCAGATGGGGTCATATGTTGATGATTTATATATACTGCCCAGCTTAATGGAATAACAAAAAAGCACGTTGAGAAATCAGCGTGCTTTTTTCATATCACCGTAGTAAAAACCGCCCTTTTTACCACGATGCCACAACAGAATACACCCAGCGCTCCAATGGGGCGCTATTTTTATGCCCTTTTTCAGGAGGAACGATGGCTGACGACAGAACACTACAGGCGAATTTCTCGGCGAACACCGCCGGATTTACCCAGGGCACCAGCGTGCTCCGGCAGAAGCTCACCGAGCTGAACACCAACATGGAGCAGACGAAGCAGGCGGTAAAGCAGGCGAACACCGAGATGAAGGATTACCAGAAGGAGCTCACGCAGCTCCGCCGGGAAACCGACAACGGCAACAAGGCGACCTCCGAGCAGTCCAGCCGAATGCAGGAGCTCCGTGAGAGAATTGCCCGTACTGTATCCGAGCTGGGAACGCTCCGCACGGCTGAGCAGGATATCCGCAGCCAGATAAGAAACGTGAACCAGGAGATCCAGAATCAGCAGTCCGTGCTCGGGACTGTGACCTCCTCCGCAGCCACCATGGGGGAGGTGCTGAAGGCGAACCTGGCTTCCTCCGGGATCCAGACGGCGATCGGTAAGCTCACCTCCTCGCTGAGAACCGCGGCGGAGTACTGCTACAATGTGGGCACCTCATTCGAAGCCGGTATGTCCGGCGTGAAGGCGATTTCCGGCGCCACCGAGGAGGAATTCCAGAAGCTCTCCGACAGGGCGAAGGAGCTGGGCGCTTCCACGAAGTTCACCGCCACGGAGGTATCCCAGGCGATGAACTACATGGCGATGGCAGGCTGGGACGCGGAGCAGATGCTGGACGGAATCGGCGGCGTTATTTCGCTGGCAGCGGCTTCCGGCGGCGACCTTGCGACCACCTCCGATATTGTGACAGACGCCATCACCGCGTTCGGACTGAAGGCGGAGGACGTCGCGCACTTCTCTGACGTACTTGCGGCAGCTTCCGCGAATGCGAATACCAACGTTTCCATGATGGGCGAAACGTTCCAGTATTGCGCCCCTATTGCAGGCGCGCTCGGATTCTCCATTGAGGACGTTTCGGAAGCCATCGGGCTGATGGCGAATTCCGGTGTGAAATCCAGTATGGCAGGTACTGCGCTGCGAACGCTGTTCACAAAGCTTTCTGACGACATCAAGATAACCGGGCAGAATCTCGGCGAGGTGACTATACAGACCAGTAATGCGGACGGCTCCATGCGTTCCCTGAATGAAATCCTGACAGATATGCGCGCTGCATTCTCTCAGCTTTCGGAATCCGAGAGATCATCGGCGGCTGAAAGCATTGCAGGCAAGTACGCCATGACCGGGCTCCTTACCCTGATGAACGCCGGAGCGGGCGACGTGGACAAGCTCCGAACGGCAATCGAGGAATGCGACGGCTCCGCCGCGGACATGGCGGAAACCATGCAGAACAACACCGCCGGCGCGGTTACGATCATGCAGTCCGCGCTGGAGGGACTGGGGCTGGCGGTCTACGATAAGTTCGGCGACCAGCTCCGGGACAAGATAAACGAATTCACGGATTCGTTCACCAATCTGACTGACAGAATCGACGCCGGGGAATTCGACGACACCTTCGAGAGGATCGCAAACGCTGTAGGCGGCACCGCCGATCAGCTGGCGGAGCTTGCGAAAACTGCCCTCCCTGGATTCGTCGAGGGAATTGCGAACACGATATCGTTCCTGGTGGAATACCGCAGCGTGATTCTCGGCGTGATATCCACTATGGTGTCGTTCAAGGCAGTGATGGCAATTACAAAAACCGTTGTTGGCTTTGTTACTGCTTTACAGGGTATAGTGAAAGCGGCGAAATCCGCAACGGCTGCTACTGAAGCTCTTACTGCGGCTCAGATTGCCGCCAACAGCGCCGCAAAAGCGAATCCTTATATCGCGATTGCGTCAGCTCTCGTCGCACTTGGCGCAGGCATATTCTCCTTTATAGTTTCCACCAACAGCGCCACCAAGAGCGTTGAGGACCTCCGGGCGAAGGCTGACGAGCTTAACCAGACCGCGCAGCAGTCCGACCAGGCGGCGCAGGAAGTCCACGGGCTCGTTGAGGAATACAAGAACATCAAGGAAGCTTCCGACGACACCGAGGAAGCCAAGCAGCGGCTCAAGGAAATCCAGGACACCCTGATAGATACATACGACGTCGAAGCTGATAAAATCGACCTGGTGAACGGCAAGTATGAGGAGCAGCTGGGGATACTTACCCAGGTGGCAGACAAGAAGGACGAAACCGCCCGGATTGCAACTAACTCTGCTTATTATGCAGCAGTTTCAGCCCAGAAGCAGGCTTTTGCGATTGAGGGATACCGGGACGCCGCCAAGGAAACTAAAAACGAGGTAATGTACAATCAGCTGACGAGAGATATCGTCAGCACCGCGAAAGCATACGGCACGGAATTCGACACCTTCACGGGAACGTTCGCGGCAGGAACGTCATATGACACGATACGGACGATCCTCCAGGAGGTTCTTACAAACAACCAGGGAGATATCGAGAATTACACGACCGGCGACTTTTCCCTCCCAGACGAGGGCTCCGGCTTTGACTCGCTGGTGAGCGTTATGACAAACGCCATGATTACCGCCGCCGACTCGGATTCCAACCTGAAAGCGCTGACAGAGTTGTACGAGTACTACAATTCTCCTGATAAAGGAGATGACGAGCCATTCGCTCCCGGCGCCTGGAGGGGTAAGGAGTACACCGATGAATACAACCGCAGGAAAAGCGAATCCGAGCATTCCGGCGGCGTTGACTGGACTGATTACAAGTCCGTCAAGAAGTACTATCAGTACATGATGGACACCAACCAGATAGACGAAACGCAGTTCTACGACTATCTGGAGGAATACGCTAACAAGCTCCTCGACCCGAACTCCGACGAGTGGCGCACTGCCACTGCTGAAATCTATAAGGGCAGGAACAAAAGCTCCGGGTCCTCCGGCAAGGATCCCAACGAGGAAGCCTACGACAGCGAGCAGAAGTACCTGAAATGGCGGCTGGACATGGGGCAGATCACCGAGGAGGAATACTACGAGCAGCTGGCGGCACTCCGGGACAAGTACCTGGACGAGAGCTCCGACAAGTGGCGGCAGGCGACGCTGGCTATCCACAACTTCGAGGAGAAATCCAACAAGAAGAAGCTGGATAATCTCAAGGATCAGTACGACGACGCAATAGCCGCCATTGACGAGGAGATAAAGCAGCACAACCGCGACCGCGAGGACGAGGACACCGACAAGAAGATCGCGGAAATAGACAAGCAGCTGCAATACGACCGCCTGGACGATTATTCCCGGCAGCAACTGGAGCAGAAGAAGCAGGAGCTGCTTGACGAGAAGGAAGAAACCGAGTGGCAGCGCAACCATGAGGATCTCAAGGACGAGCTGAGCACCGTCTACACCATGGCGAAAGACGCCTACGAGCAGAGCACAGCGGATCTGGACAGCGCCCTGGCGACGGCTTCCGCGATATTCACGGCGATAGGCAACGGCGCGCAGCAGACTGCGACAGCGGTTTCCACTGTCAATAACAACAACGTCAGCGTTATGATGAATGCAGTTTCCCAGACCGCCGACCAGATCGCGGCGGCGGTGATAAAGCAGCTTTCATCTTCAATATAGGAGGGACTATGGGATTTTTCGACTTTTTCCGGCGCGAGAAAAGAGCGGCGGAGCCCGAGTGCGACGACATATTACTCCGGGCGATCATCACCGGCGAGCCGCTGAGCGAGGAAACCGCGATGACGATTCCGGTGTTCTCCGCCTGCGTGGATTTCATTGCCTGCACGATAGCAGGGCTCCCGGTGAAGCTTTACAGGGACTGCGCCGTGCACCAGACCGCTGAGGAGATCACGCAGGACCGCCGTATAGGATTACTCAACGACGACGGCGGCGACCTGCTGACGGCGTACGAAACGCGGCGCGCCCAGATAACGGACATGCTGCTGTACGGTGCCGGGTATATGTACATCGACAAATACGGCGCGAATATCCGATCGCTGCGGTACGTCCGGAAGCAGTCCGTGAGCGTTACCGTGAACGCTGACCCGATATTCAAGGACGCCGATCTCAGCGTGAACAGCAGGCACTACTACCCGTGGGAATTCGTGACGATCACCCGGCACACCAAGAACGGCGTGACCGGTGTAGGGCTTCTGGAGCAGATATCCAAGCTGCTCAACACCATGTACAACGAGCTGTTGTACGAAGGCTCCGTGGCAAGGACGGGCGGCAACAAGAAGGGATTCCTGCAATCGGAAAAGAAACTGTCCGAGGACGCAATGACCAGGCTGAAGGCAGCCTGGCGTGAACTCTACGCCAACAACGGCGACAACATGATGGTACTTAACGACGGCGTGAAATACCAGCAGGCGGCGAGCACCTCCGTGGAAATGCAGCTCAACGAGCACAAGCTGACCAACGCCGGCATGATCGCGCTGGTGTTCGGGCTTTCCCCGGAGGTGGTATCCGGAAAGGCGTCTGCCGATGAATACATGTCCGCGGTGCGAAGCTCGATGATCTCGGTGGTGGAAAGTTACCAGGCGGCGCTGAACCGCTCCTTGCTTACCGAAAGCGAAAAGGCGCAGGGGCTGTATTTCGAGCTGGACACCAACGAACTCCTTCGGGGGGATATGACGAGCCGCTTTAGCGCCTACGCAACGGCGCTCCAGAACAACATCATGAGTATTGACGAGGTGCGCTACCGCGAGAACCTCCCTCCCCTGGGATTCAACTACATGAAGCTGGGGCTGGCGGACGTGCTGTTTGATCCTAAAACCGGTACGCTTATCACTCCCAACACCGGCATAACGCAGAACACCGCCGGAAAACCCTTGACAGGCGACACGCACGATGGTATAATAGAACCGGAGATACGCAAGAAAGACAACTGGGTCAAGGGCGCTAAAGGGTATTTTGCCGGGAGCGTTTCAAACGGTTCTGGCGGTCAGGCAAGAATGACGCGTAAAGAGTATGACCGTTTATGCAGCGAGATAGTCACAAATCACCCGTTTTACAAAAACGGTTCGATACGTTCCCACAGATATGGAGATCACTTCTATATTTTCAGTGTGATCGAGCCCGGCACTTACAGATTTACACATAAAGTTTCTCTTAATAACAAGCACGCTATATCAAGACTTGAAAGGATAATTGACGATGATTAACGAAGCAAAAGAACGTCAGCTTGTCGGACTTCTTAAATCATTTCCGCACCCTGATCATACGGATGAAGACAGGAAATGGATAATCGTAGCTATTCTTATGTCGGCTGAAGAGAATGGTTGGACAGACGAGTTCATCAAGATATGCGAGGAAAATCCTGGCGCAACTTTCGATGATGTTACAAAGCTTATTTTCACCGAGGAGCGTTTCCCTGCACTTGAGATCGTTGACGACGAATAAAAGGTGAACGAAACGTTCACCCATATACACAAGCACTTACGACTGTAGGTGCTTTTCTTTTTGCCCGAAAGGAGATGATACCTTGAAAAAGGTGACTTACACCAACAGCGTAAACGGGCTTTCCATGGAGTTCTCCTCCAATAGCCCCGAAATGCACCTTGACCTCCGGGAATTCGACGGCTGCTCCGTGGGGGCGACTGCCATCACTTACAAGCCGGTGGAGCTGGACGGGCAGCGCTTTATTTCCAGCAGCCTGAACGCGCGCACCATCAACCTCCCCGTGGAGTTCACCGCCAAGTCCGACGGCAGGTATTCCAGGACCGGCGCCCTCGCGGTGTGGAAGAAGCTGCTGAACACGTTCGTGCCGCTGCACGAGGGATGGCTGGTCTGGACTAATGGCACGGAATCCCGGCGTATCCGCTGCCGCACGGCGGAAACTCCGCAGCTCACCCAGAAGCTTCCGTACCTGTTTTCCGCGAGTATTTCCCTGATTGCGGATTACCCGTTCTGGGAGAGCACGTCGGAGCACTCTCTGGCAGTGGCGGCGTCCGCCGCGGCGGTCACGGTGAAGAACTCCTGCGGAATTGCCGTGCCGCTGTGTATCGACGTGCCCTCCGGGGGCTCCCAGCCTCTTATCTACAACCGCACCGCCGGCTGCGGAATTTCCTTCGCGATCGCGCCGGAGCAGTCCTGCACCGTGGACACCCGGGAATGCACCGTCACCCTGGCGGACGGTACCTACGCGAACCACCTGCTCAACGTGGACAGCGAGTTCTTCCGGCTGCTCCCCGGGAACAACGAGCTCCAGATTCTCGGCGTGGGCAGTGGGGATTCCGCGGTGATACGCTGGCGCGACCAGTTTATGGGGGTGTACTGATGGTAATATCTATCTTCAAGCCGCCGGAGGACGGCAAAACCTTGGCGGAGCAGAAAGCCGGCGACATCTGCGACGCGACTTCCTACGAATACGAAAAATACTTCAACGGCGTGGGGACTTTCACGCTGGAGCTTCCGGTGAACACGCGCTTCCGGGAGGAACTCCAGGTGAACCGCTTCCTGGTGACGGACAGCGGCGACGCGCTTGTCGTCAGGGATATCCAGACCACGCTGGACAAGGTGAAAGTGACGGGCTACGACCTCAACGGATTACTCTGCGACCGCATTACTCTGGGCACCGACGAGAGCGGCTACGACCCGTATGACGGCTCCACGGAAGCATGCGTGAAATACTACGTCAGCAGCAACCTGGCGGCAAGCGGCATTCCCGGGAGGAATCTCCCACGGTTCGATGTAATCCCCAACACCCTCGACCGCGGAACTCCGGAGGACCACGCTTACCCCCGGTACCAGAACCTCCAGGAGCTTGTCACCGAGCTCTGCGGAGCCGCCGGGCTTGGCTGGCGCGTGTCCCTGAACAGGAGGGGCGGAATCGCTGACCCGGTGTTCCTGTTTGACGTGACTGAGCAGACGGACCGCACCTCCGGGCAGTCGGAGCGCGACCGCGTGGTGTTCTCGGTGCAAATGCACAATGTGGAATCCATGACCCGGCAGGTGGGAGTGACCTCCGCCAGGAATACACTGTATCTCGACATAGACGGCACAGTGGTGCAGTATCCGCGCGAGCCGGAGGGCACAGAGGGATCCGGCGAGGAAGCGCAGGGCAGAAAACCCGGCTCCGGCTACGACCGCCGGGAGGAGTACTGCTCGCTTTCCGGGAAGAGCCTTGATGAGGAGGTGTATAAGGTCGAGGCGGAGCACAACATGGCGGACAGAATGCAGGAAACGGACTCCCTCACCATCGAAGCCGGGAATCCGCTGGATTACGGAGTAAAGTACGACGTCGGCACTCGTGTCACGGTATACGACCGGAACCGCACACTGCAGCTGGACAGCGTTATCTCTGCGGCGACGGTGCGCCGCACCGGCACGGAGTATTCCGTCCGGCTCACCCTGGGCGAGAGCAAGCCGAAGCTGCTGGATAATTACGCGAAGAAGAGCGAGGTCACACAGCGAACAGTCCGCAACAGCAGCGGAGGTATCAGCGGAGTCTACACCAAGAAGATAGCTTTTACAGCCGGAGGATTCGACCTGACGTTCGCCGGATCCGGCGGTGATGTGCTGAACAGCTTCGCCATTACCGAGGACGAATCCGGGAATATTACCGGGATAACCAACACCACCGCCGGCAGAAGCATTGAGGTGACATATGACTGATGATTACAAGAAAGGGCTTATCACGGGGCTGGCAATGCAACCGCTCTGCGTTGCGGAAAGCTCCGGCGAGGTAAGCGAGAACCGCTGCGCCGACTGCGTGCTGACCGGGATAGTCAGCGACGAGGGCTGGTGCAGACTGATAACCTATGAGGAGGGCTAATGGCATACATCAACACTATACAGCTTGAGCCGCAGGAAAGCGCCCAGGCTCTCGCGGAAGCTATGGCGCAGGCGCTTGGCAAGGCACTGAAGTGGACTGTGGACGGCACCTCGGTGTGGGCTCCGGGCGGAGGAATCGCTATTCAGTTTTGTGTAAACAGCACGGGTGTTAAGACCGGCATAAGAAATTCTATTACACAACGTGAAGGGGATAATGCTCTCGTGTGGGCTGCGAGTCAGTACACCTGCGTGGATTATGTATGGACGGGCAGCACTCTGGCGGTAGGAATCAGAGCTGCCGGATCCTCCATTGTGCTTTCAGGTATGATTGCAAAAAATACTTCGGGCGCATACAAGGCTCTTGTGTCTTATTCTAATACAATGCTTTATATTGCGGAGGGGTTCCCGGCGTATAAGTCGTCAAATGGATTTACAAACAGTGCGGCAGGCGTTTCAACGTCCATAGTCAAGTTCCCGGATATGTGGGGCGGCTGCATGTTCATCGATCTGTATTACATGATGTCCTGCCCTGTGTCCGCACAGTCTGATCTTGTGTTCTTCATCGGTGGAAAGCATTACCGGCGTGTAGGAATCTCACAGTCGCTGTGCTTTGCGGTGCCAGTTGAATAAATTAATGGAGGGTAATTTATGACATCAAAAACAATAACGCTTACAGGCGCAGAAATCAGGGCAGGTTACTCGGGCGGAAGCAACGCGTGGCTGCGGAACGACGGCACGGAAGTGATCTACGCGGCGGCAGTCCCGGGAATCACGGCAGGCTCCGACGGGGTAGTCAGCATACCTGCCGGGCAGTCCGCTCCGGTTTATGGCGCGTATGGAACGGTGTACCTGCTCGGCACGGGGTCGGTGCAGCTCATCGGCAGCGACTACAGCACGAATCCTTTTAAGACTTCCGCACAGTCCGGCGGCTCGGGTGCGGAT
>OOCI01002436.1_pt1 | contig 11450 bp, 10 predicted proteins | sample 1671761 | NCBI WGS metagenome assembly OOCI01 (sample SAMN06348190, study PRJEB24527) | human gut metagenome | biome: human gut; feature: ankylosing spondylitis patient; material: feces | host: Homo sapiens | place: China | collected 2015-10
CACCATGCTGATGACCACCCTGCTGCTCGGTTTCTACCTGCACAGCAAGGGCGTGTCGCGAATCCTCACGATATTGTTTATGGGCGCATACTGCACCATCGAGGTCATCTTTCTGGCAGCCAACCTGTCGAAGTTTCTCGCAGGAGGATGGTGTACGGTGCTCATAGGCGGCATCCTGTTCCTGATGATGTATGTATGGGTGAGAGCCATGAAGATACGCCGCCATTATATCAGCGCCAAACCTCTGGACGACTATTATCAGATTATCTCCGACATCAAGACCGACGAGAGCATTCCCAAGTACGCCTCCAACCTTGTCTATATAAACCATGCCAACCAGGAAGGTACCGTAGACGACAAACTGCTCTACTCAATCATCAACAAGCAGCCTAAACGTGCAGACCATTACTGGCTTATCAACATGGAGTTTGCCGATACACCAGACACATTGGAATACAGCTGCGAAACCCTTGTGCCCGACACGCTTTACAGCATAACGATGCACATAGGTTTCCGCATAGAACCACGTGTGAGTCTATATCTGCGACAAGTGGTGGAAGATCTTGTGGCAAGCAAGAAGGTGGATTTAAGAAGCACCTATCCTTCGCTTCGCAAAAACAGAATCCCTGGCGATTTCCGATTCATCATCATTCATCGCGTATATTATCCGGAGAGTTCCGGCAACCGCCAGCAGAACTTGTTGATGACTTTCTACGCTCTTATCAGCAAGATAGGTATCGACGAGCCAAAGGCATTGGGTCTCGACACTTCTATGGTGGTGGTAGAACGTGTGCCGCTCATAATCGACCAAAGCAATAGAAGCGTCAGGCGCATCATACAAATTGCGGAAGAAAAGTAAGTCCTGTCACAGGATAATATCCTTTCGGATAAGGGGAAAGTACGTATTTTTTATAAGTGATTGAGAATGAGATAAGTTCTTATCTCATAAAAAGAAGAGGTTACGAATTAGAAATAAACAGAATGTAGCATTCTGCTATGATTTGCATAACCATCCTAAGAACTCTTTCGTTTGCAAAGGTACGATATTAAATCGGGGATAAAGAATGTTTTAAAATTTTTTATCCCCGATTTTTTGCTTGGATAAATCTGTTTTTATTAAACCATATTCTTCTCTATTCTTTGCTATATCCATTTCAATCCATTCAAACTTATGTTAAGCAATTGCCGACCTTTAATATTGAATCTCTTGACCTCATAGACAAAAAATGTTTCACACAAGGCAGACAAGTAGCGTTCCACTGTTTTTCTGGTCAATCTTCCTCCCATCTGCAGTCATTATGTCAGCGATACGTTTTGTCGAGAAGAACCGAAAGTTTTAGGCGTGACGCTCCTAAAACTTCCAAAAATCTCATAGTTTTAGGATTGCACGTCCACTTTTTTAGAACCCGGCATAGATAAACGGGGCTACATAGGCGGCACTGAACTCAATGATGAGCTGCAACAACAGGCAAAGCAGCAATAATTTGCCAAACCAACGCATCCCGACAAAGCGTCGCTCCGCCCACTCCAACATCCGGTCGGGCAGGAATATAAGCACATAGGCTGCTATCAGCATCAGCGTCCATACGGCACGTTCCCGCACGAATGCCTCGATTACTTCCGGTCTGAAATCCGTAAAAATGCGACAGAACATCACCGCCGTGTCGGCAAGCGAGACGCAACGGAACGGAAGCCACATAACCGTGACAAAGACAAACGTAGTGGCTATCCACACCTGCCGCGGCGCACGCAACCGCGACACCAGCGGTGAGAATGCCTTCTGCACAACCAATGCCATGCCGTGTGCCAACCCCCAGACCACAAACGTAAAGCCGGCGCCATGCCATGCCCCGCCCACAGCCATTGTCAGCAACAGGTTGAATCTCGTGCGCCACCGTCCGCAGCGGCTGCCTCCAAGCGGAATATAGATATAATCGCGCAGCCACGATGACAACGAAATGTGCCATCTGCGCCAAAACTCCGTGATGCTCACCGACTTATACGGCGAGCGGAAATTAAGCGGCAATTCGATGCCGAGCGTGCGGCTCATGCCGATGGCGATGTCGGAATAGCCCGAGAAATCAAGATATATCTGCGCGCTGTAGCCCAGCAATGCGAGCAAAGCCTCCGTGCCGCTATAGCCGGCAGGATTGTCGAAAACAAGGTTGTTGAACTGCGCCAGATAGTCTGCCACCACCGCCTTCTTCAGCAGTCCTTTCATCATCAGAAACAGTCCGGCATACAGCATAGGGGGTGTGATGCGGCGGTTGCCCTCCAACTGCGGGAAAAACTCCGCCGCGCGCACAATCGGTCCGGCCACAAGCACCGGGAAATATGTGAGATAAAACACATAGTCGAGCATACGCCGCGGGGCGATTATCACACCACGGTAGACATCGACCATATAACTGACCGAGCGGAACGTGTAGAACGAGATGCCCACAGGGACAACGATGTCTGTCAGCCGGAAGTTTGCACCGACAATCGATGCCACCGACTGCATCATTCCCCCGTCGCACTTAAACCACACAAGCACTCCCACCGACAACAGGACACTGCAAACGAGCAATGCCCGACGGCGGCTGCGACTGCGGATATGCGACAACCATACCGACAACCAATAGTCGACCACGGCTTTGACAAGCACCGACAATGCAATCAATCCGCCCACCTTATAGGCAAACAGCAGACTGAATGCCACAACAAACACCATCATTGCCGACCGCCGGCGATAAAGCAACCCATAGATTGGATAAAACACAAGAAGCACCAGCCAGAAAGCCTCGCTGTCAAGAAATGCGCCAAAGGTGCTGAATATGTCGGTGAGCCGGTCAATCATCTGGTGTAAGAACTATGGTTTTCACTGGTTTGGCACTGCGTTTGTGCGGAACGTCAAGGCGCATCGGGCATACCGATTTTGTGGAAATCCACTCCGCCACACTGTCCATCCACACCGCCGCGGCTTCGCGCGTCGGATGAGCACCATCGGAAGCGCGGTCAAGACTAAGATTTGAAGAAAGGAAGAAATGCCCGTTGCCCACCTTTCCGGCAATCAGGCGGTTGATGCCAGTGTCTGGCTTCCAGTTTGGAGGACCGATCCAGACAAATGGCAATCCGCCGATATCGGCAATGATGGAGTCGACCATCGCCGCACGGCTGCGTTCCACATTGCGCAAAAACAGCTCGTTGCCTCCAAGGCACACCACAATGTAACCAGGTTTGAATTTTTCAATATATGCCCTCAGCTTATGTGTCGCGCCCCATTTTTCGGTTGTCGACCCATACCAAATCACCGTGTAAAGCGAATGCCCGTTTTCTTCGGCATAGGCAGCCAGACGCGGCGACAATCCTTCCAGCATGGAGTCGCCTACAAAGAGCAGCGTATACTTGCACGTATCGGTTGCGGCAACGTTCTTTTCAGACACGGCAACACTTCTGACGGCTTGACCGCCGACTTCGGGAGATGTCTTTACCTTAGCCATCTGATGCCCGAAAATCCGCAAGTCGTCAAACGTTGACAACAGCATAATCACGGCAAATGCCGTTGCCAACAATGCCCATAATCGCGCGTATGGCCATTTCATGGTCTTCTATATATTATGGGGACACAGCCCCTCGTTTTCTTGTCAATCCACGGTCGCCACCCTATTTGCCGTTTTTAATCTCAAGCGCTTTTATTTCAGCACGTCTGATGCTCTCGGGATTATTCTTGTCGATGCCGTATTTCTCCGGCGCAGGAATGCGCAACTCGGCTCCGACAGGCAAATTGTCGGGATCGGTGATTATATCTTTGTTGTCCAAGTAAATGTATACCCAGAAAGCGTAATGTCCGTAGAATTTGCGGGAAATGTTGCTCAGATATGCCGTATTGGTAACCTTGAACGTCTGTTCAGCCTTCTTGCTCTCCTTCTCCGGCTCAGCCGTTTTTTCCTCAGACTGTTCCTGCGGCTTCTCCACGGCAGCCGTCGAGTCGGAATCAACCGCAGCCACCTTGGCAGTGTCATCGGCAATTACAGCCGGCTGAGACGACGGTTTTTTGACAACTCCGAACAGAAAGAACCACGCAACGGCGGCTACAACCGCAGCCGTCACGAATCCGGCAAGGAATCCCCAAGCGAAACGGCATCCGCCACGTTTCGGCTGTGGCTCATCATCATATTCTTCCTCCACTGTTTCCTCCGTCTCTTCTTCGGCAGTTTCCTCAGTCACAGTCTCATCATCGGCATCAGCCTCAGCAGTGTCTTCTTCTTTTTCCTCTTCGCTGTCAGCCTCACTCTCTTCAAGCCCGTCAGTCTGACTTTCCTTTTCCTCCGGCTCCGCTCCGTCGGCAGGACTCTCATCCGCCACGTCCTCTGTTCCGGCTGTCTCATCAACAGTTGTCGCCGCCTCCTCTTCGGCAGCGTCAGAAGTCACATCCTCCGCCACTGGCTCATCGCCGTCGAAATCATCGGCAAGCTCTATCGCCTCAAAACAATCAAACGCACTGTTGATTGCAGCGGCCGTATCCGGGTCGGCAACAAAGCGCACCTCGCCACCATCCACATCGAAGCGGCCCACACCTTTAAGCGTCACCGACTCACCATCCATCAGCCGTTCGGCAACAATGGCAAACAATTCTTTGACAAAAGATTGGCACAAAGCCTCCGACGTGTCGGTCTCATGCGACAACGCCTTGACAATGTCCTGCAACACAAGTACTCGGTTACTCATCGCCGGCTTCTCCTTTCTCCGCAATGCGGGTTTTAAGCCGAGTGCCCGGCACAAACGTCATTCTTATTTCGGGCGGATAAAGCATCCTGCGTCCAGAGGCGGAATCCACCTCCACACGCTCCATCAGCTTCTCCCCCTCAAACTTGCCGAAACCCGGCACAGCGACCGTCTCGAGAGCGCCGCAATGCTCCTTCAGCAAAGAGGCAAAACCGTCGGCAAGAGCCTCCACATCAGCCTCTCCCCGCTCCAAGCGTCGTGCCAGTTCAGCGACAATATCCTTATGTTGCATTTCTTTTTTTTCCATTGTAATGCAAATGTAGTGTTTTTCCACGAACCTGCAAAATGGCAGTCACCTCGTGACACAACGACCGCCACAACCGCCATATTGACACCATCCGCACGCTGGCACATTTTTGGCAGAAACCAATAGTGACCGCTTGAAGGAGCGGCAAGTAAACAACTGATAAACATATATAAAAACATACAACTATGATGACCGAAAAATTACAAAAAGAGCTTAACGTGCAAATCAATGCTGAGATGTGGTCTTCAAACCTTTATCTTTCAATGGCATTTTATCTGAAAAACAAAGGTCTTGACGGATGCGCCAACTGGCTGATGAAACAGTCGCAGGAAGAACTTAACCACGCTTACGAGATTGCCGACTACCTGAACAAACGCGGAGAGAAAGCAGAAGTAGGTATGGTCGATGTCGTTCCTACAGGCTGGGGCGATGTGGCTGAAGTGTTTAAAAACGTCTATGACCACGAGTGCCACGTGTCGAAACTCATCGACGAGCTCGTAGATGTGGCATCGGCAGAAAAAGACAAAGCCACCCAGGATTTCCTTTGGGGATTTGTCCGCGAGCAAGTGGAGGAAGAAGCCACTGCAAGAGACTTGGCAGAGAAATTCGCAAAAGCCGGCGAGGCTGGCATCCTCTTCCTCGACTCTCAGCTTGCACAACGCAAATAAACGCATGAGAAAATAGAAGCATAAAATTTGGTTTGGGGCGGGATTCATCCTTTTGGTTGAGTCCCGTTTTTTTTATTACCGGTCACTCCACCCGGTAATTTTTCATCAAAGGACTCAAATATTCCGCAAATTCTGACTAAATTTGCGGAAACATCTAATTTGGCTTTTATGATCAACTTCGAATGCGACTACACCGAAGGAGCGCATGCAAGCATCCTTCAACGACTTGCAGAGACCAACATGGAGCAGACCCCCGGATACGGCAAAGACCGCCACTGCGAGAATGCACGCCAGATTATCCGACGCGTCTGCAATGCCCCCGATGCCGATGTGCATTTTCTCGTCGGCGGCACACAGACAAACAAAACCGTCATAGCCTCCATTCTGCGTCCATACCAGGGAGTGATATGTGTGGAAACCGGACACATCGCCGTGCATGAGACCGGTGCCATCGAGTCGACAGGACACAAAGTAATCACCGTGCCAGGCATCAATGGAAAAATCACGCCACAACTGATTGAGCAGGTGTATCGCCGCCATTTCGACGACAAAGGGTTGGAGCACTGCGTGCAGCCAGGAATGGTCTACATCTCGCAGTCGACCGAAGTGGGTACGGTCTACCATCTCAACGAACTTGAAGCCATCAGCGCGATGTGCCGCAAGCTTGAATTGCCGCTGTTTCTCGACGGAGCACGTCTGGGCTACGGACTTGCCGCCAGCGACAACGACACATCGCTCGCCGACATCGCTCGCCTCTGCGACGTGTTCTACATCGGTGGAACAAAAATCGGCGCACTCTTCGGCGAAGCCGTTGTCATAAACAACCCGTCAATCACTCCGGGATTCAGATACATGATAAAGCAAAACGGCGGACTGCTTGCCAAAGGGCGCCTGCTCGGCATCCAGTTTGAGACGTTGTTTGAAAACGACCTCTACATGCAGCTGTCGCGCCACGCCGTCGAACAGGCGATGCGCATACGCTGCGCGCTCGAGGCAAAAGGTGTGGCTCTTGCTTATGCTTCGACCACAAACCAGCAATTCCCCATACTTCCCGACAGCGTAATCGAGCATTTGTCTGACCGCTACATCTTCTCCACAACGGAGCACCTAACTCCCGGCATGACGGAAGTGCGTATATGCACCAGCTGGGCCACGCTGTCGGAAAATGTAGACCGTCTGATCGACGACCTCGACAAAGCATTATAATATCTTTTCGAAAAAAAATAAGAGTCACCACCACCCTAAATGAAGCGAGGCTGCATCTTTCGACGCAGCCTCGCTTTTATTAAAGCATAAAGACGCGTCAGTAAATTTTTAGTGAGATCAATTTCTACAGACCCAACTTCACGGCTGATGGTGTTCCGAAGTCTGCATAGTCTTGTTGGAAGACTATCGAACCACGTCCTTTCCCTCTAAGCCTCATTTCTATCTTATTTACAGTACCTTGACTTGATGTCTGTGCCACATTTTTGAGACCTTTTTATTATTTTTTTGTTCTTGTTCGCCTGCAAAGGTATGGATTTTCTTCTAAACACCAACATTTTCTTGAATATCCGTTTTTGAAGCATAGTTTTAACTAACAGATAAATGACACAAGGCTGCATCTTTTATACTGTCAATATGAACTTTCTGAAATTTTTTCCGAGCATGATTTCTTAATATATTTGCAAATTATATTCCTAAGTTTGACAGTTGCGTCTGCAATATAAAGGCACACAGGCAGTTACAGCGTTTGCAATGTAGCTATATTGTGACTGTCTGATTATTTAACATTGGTTTAACATTTGCGTGCCGCCCGGTAGGCTGCTCTCAACTGCGCGGGTGTGTTTATCTGTCTGTTAATGTGTATTTTGGCTTGTTCCTGCAAGGCTTCTGTCAAAGGTGTGTTGTTGAATGCCGGTATGTATCCGAAGCCATCAAGTTTCACAAGGTTCATTTCAGAGAGAGAGCTTTGCGGATTTGCCCTGCTGGATATTGTGCGCCAAGTTGTTTCTGCATGACTTTGAGTATCAGCAGCGCTATGAAGCAGATGAAGAAGTGCGCCTTGATGCGCTGCGGGTTGCGTACATACACAGGGCGCATGTCGAGGTCCGACTTTTCTATCCTGAAGCATTCCTCGATCTCCCAACGCCATGAGTTCACGCGGATTATTGCGCACGGATCGTCGTCTAGGTTTGTGGCAAGTGCGCTGATGCCGTCAAAGCGTTCTTCCCGTTCAATCTGTTCCTCGTCAAGGACGGCTGATGTTATTGGCTCCGGGGGATTTCCTTGTCCGTCAAAGTATTTGTCTTTCAAGAATCTACAGCAGTCATTTGACGATTTGGGACGTTTTGCCTCACCTCTGTTTATCTTTGTGATGGCGCGTTGTATCTGCTGTGCGTGGAGTCGTTTCTGATACAGGTCGTATTTGCGGCTGTAGGTAATGATCAGATGTTCCTCGAATGCAGTCTCGTCGGTCAGGCATTCCTTATAGAAAGTGTCTTCGACGTATTCGTCGAGATTTATCTCTCCAAGATTGTAAAGTTTTGCGCACCTTGTGTGCGTGTCGTTTTTCAATCTTGACCGCAGCCTCCATCCGTCGGGGTCGGTTGCAAGACCCTGATAGTGCGCACTCAGCTTTTTGAGCGACTGCACGGTGATGAAGTTGCGGTCTTCGGTGACATTGAACCTTCTGTTGTCTCTTGAGCCGAGCCCTCCATCCGTGCATACAACGAATTTGCTGAGCCCGAACTTGTCGGCCAGCACCTCCTCCAATGGCTGCAGAGTCTTCTGCTCCGGAGTGTTTCCCGGATTTACACACAGAGCCAATGGCATCCCGTCCATATCCATAAACAGCCCTATCTGCACCAATGGATTGGGTCTGTTCTCCTTTGAGTGTCCATACTTGCGGGAATCGTCATCGGTTTCTATTTCAAAGAACACGTTTGTGCAGTCGTAGTATATCACGCCTGTGTTGCGGTCCATAGTCTCAAGCGTGTGGCGATATACGCCCCCTTGCAGAGAGTCCATCTCCCTTGTCAGCACATCAAGGCTGCGGTAGAAGTTCTCAAGCCTCAAATCCTTATTTTCAATAAAGCGTCTGCCGTTGATGAAATCCGAAAGTTTTGAACCGGGGTGGAGAATGCGGCTGCAGACCATTCGCAACAGGTAATCCGACAGCCTGAACTTAAACTTGCAGTCCTCACTTACTTTGCCGCACAGCTCTCTAAGTCCCAGCAGCGAGGCGGCGCGCTCTATAAATATGTCGCCTCCGTTGTAGATCCGTTCCGCATTGTCTGTCAGCTTGTCGGGGTGCAGCTCCGCCACGATTCCTTGTTTGTCTTCGCGCGCGGCCTGCCGCATGCGTTCCAATTCAGCGCGGGCCCACGCCTCGGCGTCCTCCACACCATAAGTTTCTTTAATGAATGTCTCGTTGCCGAGTTTCTTGACAGTCTTTGAGGACAGCCTGCCGTCTCTTTTGCGGTAAGTCGTCTGTATATAGAAGCACTTGGCGTTCTTGGACCGGGTGATTGTGAGCTTGTAATTCATTGCGTATAGTAAAATATAACAACGAGGATACGAATAAAAAATTGACTTTGCCAAATTGTAAGCCAATTATTTTCAAGAAAAATTTCACCCCGAACTGTCAAACCTCCGGTTGTACTAACGTTAAAATAGCACAGAATATGTTGTAAAACACCAGTTGTATTGATTGCTCTTTGGAGAATTATTCTTAACTTTACAAAATAAATCTTCTTACTATATGCCTTCTTCTATATATTCAATTGGACACGGACAAAAATCTACGGACGAATTCATATCAGAACTTCGTTCGTTTGACATTCAATATCTTATTGATGTAAGAAGCAGTCCTTTCTCAAAGTGGGCACCTCAATACAATCGAGGTACAATTGAAGATTTCCTTAAACAAAACGGCATTATTTATTTATATATGGGCGATGTAATAGGTGGTCGTCCGCTAAATGATAATTGTTTTGATTCAGATGGTTATTTTGATTATAAGAAAATGGCTGAAATGCCTCAATTTCAGACAGGATTAAAAAGACTTGTTAAGGCAAACGAAAAAGGATGTAGAGTTGCCGTGATGTGTAGTGAGGCAGACCCTACACAATGTCATAGGAGTAAATTAATTGGTCGCGAATTATATTTTCAAGATGATATTTCGATGGAGCATATAATTGCTATGAATAAAACAAAAACACAGGTTGATATTATGACTGAATTAGATAGAGGTAAAGGAAATTGGCCTGAAGGTGACTTATTCAATGAGGCAACTCCTCCATATTTTAAATCGAGAAAGTCATACAAAAAGGAAGAACAAGAAGATAATGAAACTTTGAGCTATTATGATTAAAATATACACGATAGGAGTGTACAACTCCACAGAAGAAAGTTTTTTTAAAAAACTTCAAGATAATAATATTGAACTTTTCTGCGACATCAGACAACGTCGTGGAGTTAGAGGGGCTCAGTATAAATATGTAAATAGCAACTATTTACAAGCTAAACTTGAAGAACTTGGCATAAAATATCGATATATAAAAGAACTAGCTCCGACAAATGAAATTCGCCAAAAGCAGAAAGATGCTGACAAATTAAATGGAGAAAACAAGAAGCAGCGCAAAGAACTTGGCTTGGTTTTTAAATCTGAATACATCAAATGTATACTTGACGCATTTGATATTGAAGGGTTGGCTAATGAATTATTGGATTGCGGAGCAACAAATATCGTATTTTTTTGCGTTGAAGAGTTTGCGAGTGCCTGTCACCGCTCACTTGTAGCTAAACGTTTATCAAAAACACTAAACTGTGAAATACTAAATTTATAACAAATGGCAACCGTATTAATCGTTTCAAAAACTCAAATGCGTAATGGCGTATGCGTTGGCGGTATTATCGAGCAAACGCGTGAACTAATACGCATACATAATGAGCGTGGAGGTAATTTATCGGATGATGCACCATACGAGATAGGTGACCGATGGATAATGAACGTAGAAGATGCATGGAATGCACGGCCCGAACCGCACGTAGAAGATAAGCAAACTTCTCCTATTGAAAAGATTAATAATGTGGGATTATCAGGCATTATTAACTTTATTAGAACCCACAATTTTGGGGCGAGGTTGACAAATGGCCGTTTAGAAGAAACATTTGAAGGTTGTTTGTTTATTCAAGGAAATAGAAACTTCGTTAATAGAGAAGATATACCTTCGTTCAGCACTCAGTTTTGGATTGCAGATTCGGATCTCATCTATACTGAACAATTTGGTAAGCATTACTACAGATATAAACAAACTCGTTTGAAATTTGTAGGCTTCCAAGAAATTGTAAAACGAATCCCTGCAGGTACAATTATTCGTCTATCTTTGGCAAATTGGTGGGATGGAGACGGAAGCGGTGAAGATCGTTGCTATCTGCAACTTTCAGGTTGGTATTAAACCCAAATCGGTCATTAGAAAATCTCGCTTTCTTTTTGTCTCAAAACAGGTTGAAAACAACGTGCTACGTTAGCATATGGATGCTATTATGATGGCTACAAGTTGCTATTTGCTTTCTTTTTGCACGAAAAATCTCTAATGACCGATTTGGGTTAAATAGAGGATGTAAATTAAACTGTGTCAGCAAAGAATAAAATATCAACTTTGCTAACACAGTTTTTTGTATGAAAGAAGAATTTGATTTTGAGAGTATCAAGAACAAGGCAATTGAACGGGTCAGTAGAAATTTAGTGGGGATAAATTTCTACTGACCCGTTTCCACATCCA
>OOCI01002442.1_pt1 | contig 11424 bp, 18 predicted proteins | sample 1671761 | NCBI WGS metagenome assembly OOCI01 (sample SAMN06348190, study PRJEB24527) | human gut metagenome | biome: human gut; feature: ankylosing spondylitis patient; material: feces | host: Homo sapiens | place: China | collected 2015-10
AGTCCCAGTTCTGCTTGTCCAGCCCGATCTTGGTGAAGATCTCGCTGAGGGGGATTTCCTCCTTTTTCTGATCCTCTAAAAATGCCACAAGGTTCAGACTGTCATCGGAACCTCCGATAAAGTTGCCCCAGTATTTTTTGATATACATTTGTCGTGCCTCCTGTTCTGAATCCAGTCGATCAATGAGCTGATTCAAGTGTTCCAACCACGCAGGAGCGATCTCACCGCTGTCCTCGTTCTTCCAAAGATCCACAATCTCACGGATGCCGTCCTCGTCCGGCACCTCGTTTTTGATGTCGGTGAGCTGCCGCAGCAGGAAAGCAAGGGCTTCTTTGGATGCTGTGAAACCGGTGACTTTATCCCATATAGCTTCTTCATGATCGTAGTCCAGCTTGCCATTATCCTTCCATTGGAAATACAGCTCCGCCAGAGCCATCGCAGTATTGTCAAAGAGGAAGTCGATTTGTGAGAAGTCAGATCCCAGCATGACTTCCTCTTTCATCAGTTCGATCATCTCGCCCAGATCCATTACCGGATGCTCCGGTACATATTCATTTTTGAGGATGTCCAGTACATCCAACCCTTCGTCACGCTCTAATGCTTTTATGCCCCATGCCCCCATGTCGGCACCTCTCTTTCTTTATTTCGTATCAAGCTTCTATTGTCAATCATAGTTCTCCAGCCGAATGATAGGCCGATAAAAGTCATAATCTCCGTTTAGTTCATTGTCCTCCTGCACTTCCGGCTTACAGTGGGGCGAACAGGGTAGGAAACCGAGAAATGGGCCCAGCCCGCCGCAGATATTGCACCCGCCGTCACCACCGCAGGTGGTAAGCCTATCAGCCTGCACCACTTCCCGCATATAGGGATCGTAGGCGATGGACAGGCCGAAGAAGTTGGGTTCCTCCATGTCATAGGGCCGGTTCTCATCCTCATCCATGTCCTCAAACCAGTGCAGACGCATGGAGTAGTCTAACCCATCTCCCCATGGAAACAGGGTCCGACACCCGCCGCCACACAGGTAGGCCCACTCGTCCGCCGTGGGCAGGGAGAAGCCCCTGTTTTCCAGCATGGCAAGAAGCGCATCGTAGTCTGTGCGGTTATAGATACAGATCTGAAAGCCCTTTTCCGTCCGCTCAATGCGGGCCGACTGATGCAAGGTAAGACTGCTGCTGTCACTCCAGGCAAAATCCCGGAACTCCTTCAGCCAGTCAGGGTGGGCAGTCAGCCTGGGATCGTCCATTTTGACTGGCTCCCAGCAGAGTTCCTCCAGCTCCCGGCCCACCAGCATAGGGCCAATAGCTGCCTGCCGAACGGGAGCCATGCTTTCCCGGATCATCTCCTCCGGGTCCTGTTCCATCTCCCATTCCTGGAACAAATAGTCCAGTTCCTCCCGGCTGTCCTGACTGAGCCCTACGGCGAACCGTTCCCAGCCCAGGGTGATGGTATCACCGGGGACAAAGACGAACTCCCGCCCATCTTTCTCGAATATGCCGGTGGTACAGTTCTGGCCCCAGCGGTCAAAGGTATGCAGGCCAAGAAAGGTCATATCATAACGAGTAGCCAGGCTTTCCATCAGCGCCTGCTTCTCGGTGGTTTCCATTTGATTGAATTGGGTGCGAAATAGTCTTTCGTTCATAGCAAGTCCTCCTACAGCCTATCCAGATTCTCCTGTAGATCGCCCTGCATCAAGTGTTGGGCAATGGCTTGGTTCAGTGCCTTATGGGGGTGATAGGCTGCCTGCTCTACATCGTGCAGGCACTCCTCCATCAATGCCTCCGGAGAAATGCCTTCCCGTTTGCCATAAAGATGGCCGAAGGCATAGCACACAGACTTTAGAAAGTCAAAAATGTAGTCGTGATTTCCGCGCATACTGGGCAGATCATTGAATGAGCCCATACCACCGTATGCCCGAAGATGGTGGGCAACCTCCCGCCGCTGGTTCCAGTCCTGAATGTCCCGCTCCAACCAGTCGATCCAGTTTTGGAACTCTGGATGGTCTGCCAGAAGGATGGAGCGCAGACAGGTCAGAGCCTCGGTATAAATATCAGACTGTTTCATTGGCCATCGCTCCCCCAAATACCTCCATAGAGCACACCATCTTTTCCAAGGAACAACATCCGGCTGCGAAGCAGGCTGCACTGCTCCACAGCGACCTTGTTTCCGTCACAGGTGGGAATAGCCTCCTGTTTTTTCCCAAGGTGATCACCATGAGCGGTAAGGAAGTAGAATTTATCCCGTTGCTGGTATCCGCCTTGAAACAGGAAGGTATTGCCGGACGGGGCAACAGAAAAAGCTCCGCTTCCTTCGATTGGCAGTTCAAATACAAAGTCCTCTTTGAAGTTCGTCCGCACCAGCCGGAATTCATCGTAATAATAAAACCACAGGTTTTCTTCTTCGTCCAGGCTGATGGCGTAGCAGTCATAGATGGAATAGTTCTCATTCTTCCAGAGAGGAGTTCCCTCCGATGTCCATGCAATCAGGCCGCAAGCACCCAGAGGTTCATCCCAACCGTAATTACCAAATACACCTTCGTCAAAGTAGCTGGTAATGATGGTGCCATCTTTTTTTACCACACAGTCTTGAATGCCATCCCCCAGGCAGAAACGGGACAGCACAGCTCCGTCCCGGCTGACGATCCAGGCGTTCTGGTCGGGGCCGTTTTCCCGATAGGCGCATCTTGCCCCCAGCAGGAGGAAGTGATCACCTGCGGGCCGCAAATAATGGAACTGGAACTTCAAGAGGCCAAGAGGAAACAGCGTCGTTTCCAGCACCCGCTGTTCCGCCCAATCCAGCTGGATTTCCACTGCGGTATAGGTGGAAGGAGTGCTGAGCCAGTCCTTACCCTGTGTTTCGGACGGCTGTTCCATGAGAAGATAGACTTTTCCATCCCTTGCCGTGAAAAAGTCTGTCACTTCTGTGCCCTCCAGATGGTTTTCCCGGCGCAGCTGGTCCAGGTCAATGATGGAGAACAACGGCAGATTTTTGGCTTTTATAGGTTTGTTCATAGTGTCTCCTCCTGGCTACTTTAACGCTCCATCATAGGTGTGGCTTTCCCAGATGGCCTCAAATTCCGCTTTCTCTATGACGCAGGCGTGGAATTCCTCGCCCCAGACATGGGCGTTCAGTTCCTCCACAGTGGGGACGGGCGTGATTTCAATAGCTCCATCGTAAAGGTCGGGTATGTTGCGGGTGCGGCCGTCCCTAAAGATGTCAATGGAGCGGAGGGCCAGCCGCTCATTTCCGGTATCCACTTCATAGAGGATCACCAATGGTTCTCCCTCCGGTGCGCCCTCCCAAAAAAGTTTGATGTACTCGATCATCTCGATTCCCTCATCGTATCATTTGAAATAATAATACCAATTCCCGCCAAATTCCCGGTCACATTCCTCCTGGGAGGCAAAGGTGCAGTCCTTGATTCCCTCAATGGGGTAATGATGCTTTATCAGCTGCCCTCTGTGATAGGAATTGATCTGTTCCGTCAGTCCGCTCCGCCGCGCCGTCTCTAATTGCGCATCGGTGGCAAAGATGTAGGACACAAAGTAGTTGTCCGGCTGGATGTAGCAGCCAAACTCAATGGCCTGCTGGATGTCATCGAAGTGGTGTTTCACATTCTCCATGCAGGCTTCTATTACTTTTTGCCATACGAACTCCTGCTCCTTATTTCTCATGTTCCACCTCTCCTTTGCCCAGATAAGTCCGCATCGTTTTTTCATTGTCACAGGCCGCTCGGATCATTTTGGACAACAGCATCAGGTCATCGATGTATTGGGAGTATACGCAGAACACATCTTCGTCGGAGTCGAAGTGAAACAGATCCACGCCGCTGTTATTTTCCTCGAACTCCTGGATCACGCCCCGGGCAAGCCGCTCCCAGTCCTCGCTGTTGCCAATCAGTCCCAGCCGTCGGAATTCCTCTGTCCGGAATCCGTCGCTGATTTTCAGCAGAAGGGAGATCGCATAGGGGTGGTGGGGAATGAGAAAGAATGGCGCGATCTGCTCCGGCTTCACCCAGATTTTGAAGGGCGGACGCGGGTCAGGTATCCAGGGCAAGATTTCCCATTCGTCCTCCGGCCGGTTTCCGTATTGGCAAAGGTCTTTCATAGTGTTCTCCTTTGTTCTGTCACATTTTTAATCCTGCTCTCGATAACTGGCTTCAATGTCAATGAACCGCACATACACGGCGCAGATTTTGCCCTTGGCGTCATACCCGAAGTAGACAGGATAGTAACCATCCCCCCAGCCGGAGGCAAAGATGGGCAGGTTGCAGTCCGTGCCCGGCACTGTCCAGTTGAGCCAGTCGCCGCAGTCCCCCTGATATTTGGGGTAGGCTTTGGCGTTTTCTTCCATAAGATCGCAGAACAGGTCGTTGTAGGGGTCGATGTCCGGGTCTTCTTCTAAACGCTTGGCCCAGTATGCCTTGAAGGCCGCCTGGGTCTGGATGTCCGCGACACAGCCCATCCCGGCGTCTACGCCAAAGCCAAAATACTCGTCCTCTCCCAGTTCCTCGTCCAGATCCTCGTTGCCCACCATGCCCAGCTCATAGCGGACAGGCTTTTCCTGAGAAACCTCCACCTTGACGCAGGCATAGCGGTCGCCGTATTGTTCGCTGGGCACCACGCAGATTTTTACGGGATAAGTTCCGGCGGGGATCGTTTGAAGGAACGGCAGAGTGTCCTCCAGTTCCACCAGCGGATCACAGGCGAAAATCTGCCCGGTGGGGAAATGGACGGTGCCGATGTCCAGCACATCCACCGCCATGTTCCCAATCACTTTCTCTGTGAAATGGGCCTCCAAGTCATCTTTACAGGTCAATTTATCCTTGATTGCTTCGTATTTGTTCAGCCATTCAGTTGTAGGCATATCAGTTTCCTCCTGTTGATTCTGTTTCTTGATGTACACACTCTTTGAGCCGTCCCAATAGCAGTTCACACACCGGCCATCCTGAAAATGATGGTCACAATTCGGGTAGCCATAGAGAACATGGGCACATTCCGGGCACAGCCCCATCATCTGTGAGGAGCCTTTGAAAAACAGGCTTCCGCACTCATCACAAAGGGCCAGTTCTTTTTCTGCCATAGGGTTCACCAGTCCCGTTCCCGGATGGCCTCCTCGGTGTCAATGGGGATGCCAAACCACTCCAGAATGTAGGCCACGGTTGCCGCAATACATTCCCGCGCCACCGTTTCGATCTCGCTGTCGTTCTCGTCAAACTCCTCCTGGAGATCATTGATGCCGCAGACCGCCTCGTCCAGCGTTTCCTGCACCACTTCGGTGTCGGTTTCGCCGCTCTCCAGCAGGTCGATGACCTTCTGAAGCTCGTCCTTTACCTTGTCCACCAGAAAAGCAGGATAGTAATCGTCCTGATACATTTCGTCCAGCAGTTTGTAATTGGGGTCAAATGCTTTCATCGTGATTTCTCCTTTCTCATTCAAACATCAAACCGTATGATTCGGTGAGGCTGCCATCATCCTCATGGAAAATACACTGATACAGAGGCTGGCGCTGTGTTGCTTTGCGGAACCGCTCCAGAACCGGAGCCAGCGGCTCATCGGTAGGGATGCCGAGCGCATCAGCTACCCGCCGCCAGCTGTCCATATCCATATCTTCCAAGTTGATGTTGCGCTGCCTCTGTCCGTATTCCTCCAGTGTTTTGGAGTCCGCATACTCCTTTGCGTCACAGCAGTCGTGCCAGCAGATGCAGCTCACAATCAGTGAAAAAAGGTCATCCATGCTCTCAGCCAGACGGCCTGCCTCACCTTCGCTGCTGTAATAGCCGATGGAGCCATCTTCCAACAGGTGGTATTCTCCGCCGGAGCCATCTCTGGCAAAAGCCATACCGGGCAGTGTGAATGTTGCTCGACCATCCGCCTCATCCCTCGGGGACAACTCATCCAGCAGGAAGAAGTCAAAAAGGGAATCAAACTCCTCTGCCAGATCAGGGTCATCACGCAGCGCTTTCAAATAATCCATAGCCGTTTTCCTCCGTCTACTGTTCTGGTTTTAACTCATGCAGCCTTTCCAGCCACAGCGGTTCTTCAATCATCTCATCGTTTTGGTAAAAATGTTCCTTGTCACGGGCCAGATGATCGGCAAGCGGTGGTGCTTCTGGCGGGGTACATACCGCAAAACTGTCCCAATCTGCCCCCTTAATCTCCCGGTTGAGGTAGTACACCCGCTTGGCATCGCGGGAATACCAGTGCCCAAGCAGTTCCCAGGAAGTCAGCTCTGCTTTGGGAAGCTGTTTGCCGTAGGCATAGATCCGTTTCTCATCTCTGGCAAAATAGGTATCGCCCAAGGAGCGGAAAGAGGAAACCTCCGCGCCCTTGATGATCTTCACCTTGCCGTCTCCGTTGTGGAAGTAGACCTGCCGGCTGTCCTTTGCATATCCCTGGGGCGCACCTGAATCGTTCTGCCCGTTGTCTAATACCTGGAAGGCTGCCAGCTCTACATCTGGGATTCTCCCGCTGGTGGTGTAGACGGCTGTTTTGTCCATCGCGTAGGCATAGTTTAACACCCGAAACGATGCCGGGTCTGCTCCACGCAGGCGAATCCCGCCGAGAAAGCAGGCCGTAGAGGATTTGCCCCAGTAACGCCAGCAGCAGAAGTCTTTGGGCGCAACACCCTTCAACAAGCCGTTTTCATATAGGCCAGAGAAATATACGGCTCCATCCTGAAAGAAAAACTCATTGTCCAGCGTCTCTATGTTTGTGATCGGCTGCAGCAGTTCTTCGTGATGATCTGTTATGCTCAGTTCGATTTCGTCGTCGCTATAAACTAAGTAGAGCCCATGAGGGGACTTTCTGTCGAAATGCAGTTCAATGTCACAATATTTGAGGATCAAAGGTTTCCCGTCGCTTCTCATGGTGGAAACGGCATCGGGATTCCCGAAGATTTCTATGACCTCATCCTGCGATATTCCGAATTTCAGCGGTGAAATGTCCCACGGATTCTGCAATATTTGATTGCGCCAAATAGTAAAGTCCTGTTTCATAGTTTTCCGTCCAGTGCCTCCACAGTTTTCATGGCAGCGGAATCAAATTTACACTGCCGCAGGTCCCGTTCGATCAGGGCAAACACATCGGGGAAGCACTCGATCTCGTCCTGATACTCATATTTCGCATACAGTTTCCCGTACTCCGAGATCCAGACCTCTGCCGGGTAGTAGTAGCCGATGTGACCGATGGGCTGGCACTTCTGACCGGCAGCCTGTTCGATCTCCGCCAGCTCACAGCCGGACATATCCCGAAAATAGGCTTCTTCCAAATGGTTTTTGATCCCGTTGACCAGGTAAGGGAACAAAGCGAATTGGAAGTCAGCCTCCCAGTTCAGTTTTTTCTGCTCCAAGTACCACTCACAGCACAGGCCGAAATACTTGCGGTAAAACCGCTGGGTGGTCTTCATCATTGGGACGCCATGATCGGCGTAATACTTCTCCGCAATGGAGATGTCCACTTTTCGCCCTTCCTGCCATCCGGCGTACTCCATCAGCTGTTTGACCCTGCTTTTGAGGTCGCCGGAGATGGGGATGCGTTCTTTAATCATTCGAATCAATCTCCTGTCTGCTGCCAATCAAAGATCCTTTGGATATCCGATCTTATCCAAGCCCGCCTTGATTTCCTCCCTCTCGCTACGCGTAGGGTTCAACGCAGCGGCCAGTTCTTTTGTCACCGGCACCCCGTCAGCAAGCTGGCGCACAGCTTCCAAAGGCAGGTCGGCGTGATAAAACCACTTTCCGTACTCCACATAGGTCTGTGGATTGCCATCAATCGTGGAGAGCAGATCTTTGGATGCGTCCTCGCCGTCCATGGGATTGCAGTGCCATGTGGTGCCATCTTCCGTCCAGACGCAGAAGGTGCTTTTCATCTTTTTGACCTCTCGGCTGCCCATGAGTTTTTGCAAAGCAGAGGGCATCCCATCTGTCAGGTCTTCGACACGGGGAAGTTTTTCCTCCCAGTCATAGAGTTCGGAATCCACACCGTTGATTACACAGCCTTCCGGCGCAAACATGACGATCATGCTCTGGTCACTGCCATCAGTGGCAAAGAATGCCTCTTTGCCTTTTCGCCATGCGGGGTTGTATGAAGCTCCATTCCTCCTCCAGCATGATGATGTCCAGAGCCGCCAGTCCTTTGCAGAAGTTTTTCAGACGCTCCGCATTGGGCAGGCCGGATAAATCTTTTGTGGAAATCATGTGGCTATCCTCCTGTCTTTCGTCACCACAGCCGGGCGATCCGGGTATATATCTTATTAGGCTCTCTGTCCGTAAAACTGGTCAATGAGTCGGTGGGTCCGTAAGCGGCATCACATTCAAAATGTCCAGCACATAATACCAGATTCCTGTATCCCAGTCCCGGAACCGCCCATTGCAGACAGCTCTCCCATACTCACCGGGAGCCAAATCCAATGCCAGCTCATTGAGGGGCTGTTTTTGCCCGGTCTCATCGTAGGTATATCGCTCCGGCATTGCACCGATGTGCCAATCATTGCGGTAACGCACATGGATTCCGGGCTCCTGCTGAATCAGTTCAAAAGGGTGAAGCCGCATTGTGCCATTCGGCTTCCATTCCATCAGCCTGCGACAGTCCTTATCGATCTGAAATCCATTGGGCCTCTGTAAGATCGATACAAAGTGTGTAGGCAGGCCAAAGGAATAATACGAGAAGAAGTCTTTCGGCAGCCGCATGGCTCTGGGATACTGGTTCCGCTGTGCGGCCGCATTTCCGCCCCGGCAGTCTTTATACCATTGCAGGCGGATCTGCTGAACCAGAAGTGTGGGCAGATGCTCCAACTGATGCTTATTCTGTTTCATCACCATACCTTCTTCCTTGATAGATCCTTCCAATGGTCTTCCATGTTTCAGGCATTTACAACTCTGCTGCAAACTCATAAGAAACCGCAATGATGTTGTAAACATCATCGTATGTAAACAGCCGGTAGTGCCGATAGATGTCTTTATCAAAGTCCTCCCGCACCGGCAGAGACTTCAGCCAAGTGCTATCCTCGATCAAATCGAAAGAACTGCCATCCAGATGCCCCATCCCAGCCAGATTTTCATAGGTGTCCAATTCGCAGGCAAAATAGGCCAGCACCCGCCGGAAGGTGAGTGTGTAGGGAAACCAGTCTTTTTCGTCCCTGTGCTGGGAGATCAGATGGCCATTGATGTCCCCCGTAAAGGTCAGATTGTTCAGAGCATCCTGTTTCACCTGATCCAGATAGATGCAGTCCCGTCCCTTCAAAACACCTAAGCAGGTATTAACAGCAGTCGCTTTTTCCATAGGTAACTCTCTCCTCAGCTCTCGTGGGTGATACAGAAAATCTCCTGGTTCAAGTCAAAGTAGATCACCATCAGCTCGTCGGTGATCTCCGGGTTGAAGGACAGATCCAGAATGAAAACTTGCTGGTTCATCTCGCTATCCACCAGACTGCCGAACCGCTTGAGCTTCAAAAAGTCCACCATCTCGGCAAAGGACAGCTTGGCCGGGTCGGTTCCCGGAAAAAGTTCCGCCGCAATATCCGGGCCTACATCGTCCCGATGGAACTCCATGAAAAATGTCACAACGCTATGGTAGCGGCTGTCCTCGTCCGCCAGCGCCGCTTTGATGGCGGCTTTGGCCTTCTCCGCCAATTTCTCCGCCTCATCCAGCATTTCTCCCACCGCATCCATGGCAGCAGGATCGCCGGTCAGTTCTTCCTCTACATCGAAGATAAAGGGTAGTCCCGATTCCTCGGGAAAGTTGAAGATTTCCTCGCCGGGTGTATATGTAAAATCAATGCGTTTACAGTTCAGTTTCATAATGTTATCCTCCTTACCCCTCAATGTTGGCAGTTTTGAGGCCCTTTTTCAAGGAGCCGTAGACCGTCACCGCATGGTCGGTGAACATCTCGTCGCAGTCAAACCAGGCGGTGAAGCTGCCGCCGGAGGTGACGGACAGGCTCGTCATGCTGATCCGCCGGGCAAGTTCTTCCTCTGTGATGGGGTCTGTTTCCGGATTGCGGGGGTTTTCCTCATCCTGGGAGAGCCAGTTGTTGGCCAGCTCGGTCAGGTTCTTGGCCGCAAGCTCCCGCATGGCCTTGTCCCAGGTTTCACAGTCGGCCAGCAGCTTCTTGGCGGCACTGCGGGCGCGGGTCCAGGAGGGCTTGCTCTCCGCATTGACCTCAAGGGAAAGAAGCACATCCTTTCCGCACCACTGGATTTCTCCCTCGAAGGTATCATAGTCCTTGTCCAGCTTCAGTTCACCCAGCACCTGGTCCTGGATCACCACCGGCTTGTGGTACTCGTCCAGAACGGCTTGAAGTTCCGGACAGTCCTCGTGGGCCTTGACCACCTGGGAGATACACCAGGGCCATGCCACCAGATCTTTTGCCCATTCCTCTTTCATCTGGCGGATCTTCAGGCGGCAGATCTGCTCGTTTTGAAAGCGTTCCCAGCCCTTTTCGCTGTTACGCTCCTCATCGGTGACCGGCCACTCCAGCCGCTCCTCTTTGGTGCTGACCTTGCCGGTGTCACAGAACACCATGCCCAGCGTCACAACGGTCATTTCCCAAAAGTTGCCTTTCCAGTTAAATCCGCCCCCAATGCAGCGATTGATCAGAGCGACCACTTCCTGCTCCTCGGGCTCGTACATCTCATAGAATTCTTCAAACATGGGTGTGATCTCCTTTACAGCAGTTCCCGCACTGCGGCAGCAGGCTGGGCAAACTCCGCCGGGACTTGCTCCAATACATCCTGGTAGGCTTTCACCGCTTGCCAGGAGTAGTAATAGAAGCTGTAGAACAGGTCATCGGGGAAGACCTCGTCCTCCTCGTAGCGCATCTCATCTTCTTCCTCGTCGTATTCCTCCGACCACAGATATTCTTCCTTCAGCAAATCGGAGAACAGCGGAAGCGCCTCGGCGTGTTCCATCTCATCCCCACCGTGGAAGCACTGGAGGATGCAGGCAAAGAAGTCCAGCAGTTCCCCGGCCAGGAAATGGGCCACAGGATTCCGGCCGCTCTCTTTGAGTGCTTTGCCCAGAATCCGGCTCAGGAACACCATGCCGAAAGGCGTGGCGTGCCAAAGGGTCCCCTGGTGCTCCATGTTGGTGGTGAGCTCATAGAGAGACTCTTTGACGGACGCCAAATCACGCATCTGCTCCAGCACCGCCAGATGCGCGGGAAAGTCCGTCCCCCGGCCATAGGCGGTGGTGAGCCGGTGCCACGGGACATCCGTGACCTTGAGATGGGTGATGTAGGTCCTGTTTTCCTCTGTCATGTTGCCGCCCTCCTTACTCTGTTGTCTGGCTGCGGTACTCCTTCTCCAGAGCAGTGTACCACCGTTGCAGCATGGTTTCCAGACTGGTTTTTCCTTTCCGATCAAAAAAAGCAAGGAACTTGTCCAGCAGCGCAGGAAACAAATTCTTACCGATATTTGTCAGATCCTGA
>OOCI01002448.1_pt1 | contig 11410 bp, 12 predicted proteins | sample 1671761 | NCBI WGS metagenome assembly OOCI01 (sample SAMN06348190, study PRJEB24527) | human gut metagenome | biome: human gut; feature: ankylosing spondylitis patient; material: feces | host: Homo sapiens | place: China | collected 2015-10
AGTTTCTTAAAAACGTCTTCTTGTGCCATTTTCGTAAAATATTGATTAATTTTATTCCTAATTCTCGATAAAAACGCCACAAAGATAGGGATTTATCCGATACATCGGGTCTCGGGGAATATTAAAAATGCACAAGGCCGCCCCGCGAACTCTGCGGAAAGCTTTCCGCAAACTTCCGAAGCCCTGCGAAACCCTCCCGAAAGCTTTCCGCAGACTGCCGAAGCCCTACGAAACCCTCCCGAAAGCTTTCCGCAAGCTTCCGAAGCCCTACGGAACCTTCCCGACAACCGTCCGCAGACTGCCGAAGCCCTACGAAACCCTCCCGAAAGCTTTCCGCAGACTGCCGAAGCCCTGCGGAACCTTCCCAACGATCGTCGGCAACGCCGGCGGGCCTGCAAAACCGATGCAAACACCGGTTTTTCCCGGGATTTTTCGTAAATTTCGATAAAATAGAGGGCGGCCCGGCACAGGCAAATCAAAAAACGGGGGCTTTCATTTGCCAATGCGCCCGCGTTTTGCTATTTTTGCCTGCAACGAAATTATCGACGACCGCATACGGACCAAATTCAATATGAGCGAAGACTTTGACAAGACCCAGGAAGAACAGGACAACCTGCCCGAAGGCCGGGAGGAACACTCGGACTACAAACCCGCCGACACCAAAGACGAGAACGTGAAACACCAACTGAGCGGCATGTACCAGAACTGGTTTCTGGACTATGCCTCGTACGTCATTCTGGAACGTGCCGTGCCCCACATCATGGACGGACTGAAACCCGTGCAGCGACGCATCCTGCACTCCATGCGCCGCATGGAAGACGGACGCTACAACAAGGTGGCCAACATCGTGGGCCACACCATGCAGTTCCACCCCCACGGCGACGCCTCCATCGGCGACGCACTGGTGCAGCTGGGGCAGAAAGACCTGCTCATCGACTGCCAGGGTAACTGGGGAAACATCCTGACGGGCGACAGCGCCGCCGCTCCCCGTTACATCGAAGCCCGCCTCTCGAAGTTTGCCCTCGACGTAGTGTTCAACCCCAAGACGACGGAATGGAAGCTGTCCTACGACGGCCGCAACCGCGAACCGGTCACCCTGCCCGTCAAGTTCCCCCTGCTGCTGGCCCAGGGCGTGGAAGGCATTGCCGTCGGCCTGTCGTCCAAAATCCTGCCCCACAACTTCAACGAGCTGTGCGACGCCGCCGTCAGCTACCTCCACGGCGAAGACTTCCGCCTCTACCCCGACTTCCAGACGGGCGGCAGCATCGACGTGTCGAAGTACAACGACGGCGAACGCGGCGGCACGGTGCGCGTCCGCTCGAAAATCGAGAAGATAGACAACAAAACGCTGGCCGTCCGCGAAATCCCCTACGGCAAGACCGTGGCCAGCGTATGCGACTCCATCGTGAAGGCCAGCGAGAAGGGCAAAATCAAGATACGCAAGGTGGAGGACCTGACATCGGGCAGCGTCGAGATACTGGTGCACCTGACGCCGGGCACGTCGTCGGACAAGACCATCGACGCCCTCTACGCCTTCACCGACTGCGAGGTGAGCATCTCGCCCAACTGCTGCGTCATCGACGAGCGCAAGCCCCACTTCCTCACCGTGAGCGACGTCCTGCGCAAGTCCGTCGACAACACCCGCGACCTGCTGCGCCGCGAACTGGAAATCCACCGCGACGAGGTGCGCGAAAGCCTGCACTTCGCCTCGCTCGAAAAGATATTCATCGAAGAACGTATCTATAAGGATAAGGAATTCGAACAGGCCCGCGACATGGACGCCGCCTGCGAACACATCGACCTGCGCCTGACGCCCTACTACCCGCAGTTCATCCGCGAGGTGACGAAGGACGACATCCTCCGCCTGATGGAAATCAAGATGGCCCGCATCCTGAAGTTCAACTCCGACAAGGCCGAAGAGCAGATAGCCCGCATGAAGGCCGACATCGAGGAGACCGAACGCCACCTGGCCAACCTCGTGGAATATACCGTCGACTGGTTCCGCATGCTCAAGGAGAAGTACGGCAAGAACTTCCCCCGCCGCACGGAGCTGCGCAACTTCGACACCATCGACTCCACCAAGGTCATCGAGGCCAACGAGAAGCTCTACATCAACCGCGAGGAAGGCTTCATCGGCACCAGCCTGAAGAAGGACGAATTCCTGGCCAACTGCTCGAACCTGGACGACGTCATCCTCTTCTTCCGCGACGGCCGCTACCTCATCACACCCGTGGCCGACAAGAAGTTCGTGGGCAAGAACATCCTCTACGCCAACGTTTTCAAGAAGAACGACAAGCGCACCATCTACAACGTGTGCTACCGCGACGGCAAGAACGGGACGACCTACATCAAGCGCTTTGCCGTGACGTCCATCATCCGCGACCGCGAGTACGACGTGACGCAGGGTACACCCGAGTCCAAGATCACCTACTTCAGTGCCAACCCCAACGGTGAGGCCGAAATCATCAAGGTCACGCTGAAACCCAACCCGCGCATCCGCAAAATCATCTTCGAAGAAGACTTCAGCCAGATAGGCATCAAGGGACGTCAGGCCATCGGCAACATCCTGACGCGCAACCCGGTCCACAAAATCACGCTGAAGCAGCGCGGCGGCTCCACGCTGGGCGGACGCAAGGTGTGGTTCGACCGCGACGTGCTGCGCCTCAACTACGACGGCCGCGGCGAATACCTGGGTGAATACCAGAGCGACGAACTCATCCTCGTCGTCCTGAACAACGGCGAATTCTATACCACCAACTTCGACGTGAACAACCACTACGAAGACGGCATCCGCATCATGGAGAAATTCGACCCGAATAAAGTTTGGACCGCCGTGCTCTACGATGCCGACCAGCAGAACTACCCCTACATCAAACGCTTCTGCTTCGAGTCGAGCAGCCGCAAGCAGAACTACCTGGGCGACAACCGGAACAGCAAGCTCATCCTGCTGACCGACGAATGCTACCCCCGCCTGGAAGTCGTATTCGGCGGACACGACAGCTTCCGCGATCCGATGATTGTCGAGGCCGACGAGTTCATCGCCGTCAAGGGCTTCAAGGCCAAGGGCAAGCGACTGACGACCTACACCATCGATACCATCAACGAACTGGAACCGACCCGCCAGCCCGAACCTCAACCCGCCGCCGACGAGCCCGAAGAAGAGCCCGAAAACCTGGACCCCGATCAGGACAAGAGCGAAGGAGACATCCTGGACGAACTGACGGGACAAATGAAACTGTTCTGACGTACGAAAAGCAAAATTGAATGAACTGAGATGATGAACCATAAACTGACAGGAATCATGGCAGGCCTGCTCCTGACCGCCGGCAGCCTGACGGCACAGACACCTGCAGATTCCATCATGCTGAACGATCCGACCCGCTACGTCACCCGCGCCACCCTCTACGGCGTGGGTGCGGCCAACATGTACGACACCTACCTGTCGCCACAGGAGTATCGGGGCATTGAATTCCGCCTCTCCCGCGAAAGCATGCGCATGACCCGCTGGGCCGACGGAAACCTTTCGCGCCAAAGTTTCTTTCAGGGCTACGTGAACTACACCCACAACCACGTGGACAACAACAATACCCTCTCCGCCCTGCTCAACTGGAACTACGGCCTGCATTACCACTTCCGCCTGACCGACCACTTTCGCCTGCTGGCGGGCGGACTGGCCGACCTGAACGGCGGCTTCGTCTACAACCTGCACAACGGCAACAACCCTGCCTCGGCCCGTGCCTACGTCAACCTCGACGCTTCCGTCATGGCCATCTGGGACCTGCGCATCAAGCGTTACCCCATCACCCTGCGCTATCAGGCCAATCTGCCTGTCATGGGTGTGATGTTCTCGCCCCACTACGGGCAGTCCTACTACGAAATCTTCTCGCTGGGCCATGCCGACGGTGTGGTGCGTTTCACCTCGCTCCACAACCAGCCCTCCCTGCGCCAGATGCTCACCGCCGACCTGCCCGTAGGACGGATGAAAATGCGCCTGGCCTACGTATGGGACGCCCAGCAGTCCAGTATCAACAACCTGCGGACACACGCCTATTCGCATGTATTCATGGTAGGCTTCGTCAAGAAATTCTACCTGCTTCCTAACAAGAAAAAGCAAACCTTATGAAACAATCGGTCTTCTTCCTGAAATACATTTTACTTCTCATCCTTCCGATACTGCTCTTCCACAGCTGCATCCGTGAAGAAGAATTCGACAATACCCCTCAAGGTAACTTCGAAGCCCTCTGGAAAATCATCGACGAGCAATACTGCTTCCTGGACTACAAACAGATAGACTGGGACGCCATCCGCGACAAATACCAGCCACTGATTACCCCTGACATGAGCAATGACGGCCTGTTCGAGGTATTGGGCAACATGTTGGCCGAGCTGAAAGACGGGCACGTGAACCTCTACTCCGCCTCGAACACCGCCCGTTACTGGGACTGGTACCTGGACTACCCGCGCAACTATGACGAAAGCCTTGTCGAACGATACCTGGGACGCGACTACCGCATCTCCGCGGGATTGAAATATACCATTCTGGACGACAACATCGGCTACATCTCCTACACCTCCTTCTCCGACGGTATCGGCGAAGGCAATCTGGACGAGACCCTCTCTTACCTGGCCGCCTGCAACGGCCTCATCATCGACGTGCGCAACAACGGCGGCGGCAACCTCACCTACTCTACCCGTTTTGCCGCCCGCTTCACCAACGAACGCGTACTGACGGGCTACATCCAACACAAGACGGACAAGGGGCACAGCGACTTCTCCGAGCCGGAACCCATCTATGTCGATCCGTCGGACGGCGTGCGCTGGCAGAAGAAAGCCGTCGTGCTGACCAACCGCCACTCCTACAGCGCCACGAACGACTTCATCAACGCCATGCGTTACATGCCCAACGTCACCCTGCTGGGCGACAAGAGCGGAGGCGGTTCGGGCCTCCCCTTCACCTCCGAGCTTCCCAACGGCTGGATTGTACGCTTCTCCGCCAGTCCCCACCTCGACGCCGACAAGCAGCATATCGAATTCGGCATCGACCCCGACATCAAGATGGACATGGATACCGTAGCTGCTTACGAACGCCAGATAGACACCCTCATCGAAGAAGCCCGAAGCCTGCTGCAAGTGAAACCTTGAAAAACTAAAGCCGTGAATAGTTGGAAGAACAAAAAATATTTTCTACCTTTGCCCCGCTGAACAAGCAAACACCGTTGCGGGTGTGGCGTAATTGGCAGCCGCGCCAGACTTAGGATCTGGTGCCGCAAGGCGTGTAGGTTCGAGTCCTATCACCCGCACAATTTTACTTCTGAGGATTTCCCGTCAAGGAAATCCTCTTTTTCTTTTCTGTAACTATCTGATAACCTCGCAATTATTGAAAGTGCCTCGTTCTCGTTAAAGGTTCGATAATCGTCTTTCTCTTTATCCCACAAAATTCCATTGGGAAAGAGCAGGTTCTGTAATTTCTGCTCTATTTCCAAAGAGGAATTTTTCCATAAAGAATCTAATTTACAGCACATTAAAAACGCTTCGTCCACTTCTTCCTTGCGGTTCGATAACTCTTTTTGGCACTGAGCCAACTCCAACTCTATTTTATCCAACTTCCCTTGAAGTTCTTCATTGGTAAGCCGATATACATCCTCATCAATATCTCCTGTTCCAAACCTAACTTTACAGGCTTTCAACTTATTCTGATACTCTGTTTTCTGCTTCTTTAAAAGGCTTTCATTCTTCCGCTGTTCTTCATTGTCGGAAAGTATCATTGTTGATATAATATCGTGTAAGATAGGTTTTAAGACCTTTGGAATTTTGTAGGTACGCAAAAGCTCCTCATATTTACTATGTAGCTTCTTTGCTGACACATTGGTTTTACAACCGTTCAAATTGCATTTGTAGTAGTCTATATTCTTTTTCTTTACGGTATATGCCGTAAATGGTGTATGGTCTTTACTGCATAACACATGGCGTTTCAAGGGGAAACGGGGTGTTTCCTTCTGATGTTTATACACTCCCGTCTTACCGCTCAATATATCCTGCACTCGCAAAAAATCAGCATAACTCACTATGCAAGGTTGATTACCATCTACTAATTTACCCTCCAACATTTTATGACGGATTTTACCTGCATAAAATGGATTGGTCAGAATGTGATGTAGCTTTTGTTTACTCATCTCCAACCCGTAAGCAGCAAGTTTACTTATTATCTGATGATTTGCAAGCCCTTGTAATTTCCACCTAAAAGCCTTTGCTATCAATTTCCCTTTATCGTTGATTGTAAAGGTAGTTCCCAAGGATTTACCATGTTTATCATACCCCAGTGGCTTGGCTGCCCCACAATATACACCGCTTTCAAGGCAATGTTTACGACCCGATATAAATTTATCGGTACGGTTGCCATTATCCCATTCAGCTAAGGTTAACTTGAACTTAATCATCATTATCCCCTCTCGTGTAGAAGTATCTATAGCCGTAGCAGCCTCAACTATAACTACATTTTGTTTCAGTAGTTCATCTATAATTGTTGAGGCTTGTCCTACATTTCTGCTAAATCTGTCCACAACAGATACGATAATATGAGTAATTGTTTTGTCCTTCTTAATTGCATGATACATTTCTTTTAGTAAAGGACCAGGAGTTTTGGCGGACTCGTGTGTTCCGCCAAAATATCCTTTTATCTTATATCCGTTTTGTTTGGCAAAAGCCTCACATTTACATCTTTGGTCATCCAATGACCCACCGTTATCCTCTTGACGCTTGGTTGATACCCTCGTCCAAATTACACAATTTTTCATAACACTCAATTTTATGTTCGTTAACAAATTTAATACCTATCTCGGCTAATGACGACAAATAGTCGAGTAAAACATTAGCTTCTTTTTCTGAAATTTCTAAATCGTTGAAATATTTCTCATAATATTTGTAATTCACGATTTATCAAACATTTACAATGTGCCTCATGCACTTATTTTTGGTATTTGTTGACCATCCAATAACAATAAAACACTTTGTGCCAAATACCAGATTGCTACCTTTCTGTTTACAATAAACTTACTTTTTCAAAAGATGGTCATCAATTAAGATATTCTTGTTTATCAAAAAGTCAAAGAACTACGTTTTGTGCAAACGTGTCAAAAATATTTTTAAAAACCAAATTATGCGCAAATAATTCGTAACTTTCTAAGAGTATTGATACTTGTATGTGTGATTGCACTTACATTCCGAAGTGATAAACCTTTCTTAAGTAATTGAATTTCTTTCCCGTATTGTTCCTTCATGTCTTTATCTGATTTACGATACCCTGTTTTTCGACCTACTTTCCCACCATTATTACGGAAATTTTGATAACCACTTGCAACTCTTTCCCTAATTGTTTTACGCTCCATTCTTGCTACCTCAGCAAGAATGGTAATAAGGAATTGACTCATTGCATTAACTTTACCTTCTTTAGTTAAGGTTTCAATAGCATAATTCTGAATATAAAGACTAATCTCTTTTTTATTCAGCATCTCAATTACTTCCAGCACTTGTAAAGTGTCACGACCTAAGCGACTCAGCTCTGTAACCAACACTTTATCTATATGGTTATTTTCAACATAGTTTACCATATTCAAAAGTTCCGTCCTTTCTTTATTGGATTTTGCCCCCGATATTTTTTCAGCAAATACAGCCTCAACACTCCAGCCGTTAGTGTTTGCCAAAGCTGTTAATTCATTGACTTGTCTGTCGTATTCTTGAAGACCTGTTGATACTCGTGCGAAAATTACCGTCTTTACCATAATTGTTTTAAATATCAATTTATCATATTGCAAATATACATATAATATAATTGTCCTGCAAACGCAAATTGATATAAAATTCAATTTAAACAAATATCTTTGATATTTAAAACAAATATTATAACTTTGCCATAAAAAGTATATGGAAAAAATCTTGGCTGAAAATATAAAACGACTATGTAAGGAACAAGGCAAGCAGTTAAAGGACCTTGCAGCAAGTATGGGGATTGACCCTGCAAGCCTTAATAGAGCGATGTACGGAAACGCCCGTCTTGACACAGTTGAGAAAATAGCGAACGCTTTAGGAGTATCTATTAAAAGTCTGTTTGAACAAGCAGATGATGAAAAGGTGGAAGGTTATATTAAGATAAAGGGGAAAATATATCAATTCTATAGTATCAAAGAATTAGAAACAATTCTGATTAACAACATCTCACAGAATCAACTAATCCTCTAAACACATATAAATAAAATCTACGAAAGCCATCTAAATACCTGATTATATAACAAGCATAAAAGAGCTTTATCAGTTCCTAATTATAGCAACGATAAAGCTCTTTTATTTCAAATTAAGATTATCCCAATCTATAAATAAACTCATTTTTACTCACATCAGAACCAATACAACTCGTCAAAATAAAAAGCATCAGAAAACTCTATTACTAACGAGAATATAGATAAAGCAATTTGCACCCACCCGTGTAAATCTTCCTTTTTTATTACATTAACAACACCTAAAATAAATCCCGTCAATCCGAAAATTAATGGAAATATAAAAAAAGAAGAAAAAGAAAACACATAGCCAAGTTTTACTGCAAATCCATTTGAATTACCTATTATCTGCTGTTTATTATCAGCAATAGGAGCACCACAATGAGGGCAATTAGTCGCTTTATCTGAAATTTGTTGTCCGCAATCTTTACAATAGATTAAAGCCATTCCCTAATTACAATATATACATTTGCAAAATGGCTATAATAAAACCAACAATACTTATCAGTAATGCACTTTTTGCTTTTGACGGATACTCATTCTTTTTCACGAAGAAATAAATAAAGCCAACTAAAGGTATTAAAAAGCATAAAATCCACATTCCAATACCCAACTTATCCTTTTTCATCAAATGTCCAGTACTATTATACAACTCGTAATAGAAGTAAGAGAATGCAGAATAATATAATTTACATGTATAGTTCTCCTGAGATTCAATTGGAAGTTTTATATGAAATGTCATGCCATTACAACGTAATGCAATATCCATAAAAGAAGATTGAATAGGAATATCTAATTCAAAACCATCATTATAAGAATATAATCCCAAAGACTTCCCATTAACAACAACCTCCATAGATGTCTTTGTCACAGCATATTTCCCTTTCCAAACAAGTTTAAGTATTGCTTCTTTGTTTTCTGTCGAGGAAAGAGGAGCACCACAATTCGGACAATTAGCAGCCTTATCTGAAACGCTCTGTCCACATTCATTACATTGAATTAAAGCCATAATAAAATAACTCTCACTCAGACCCAAAGTGTAAATATAAAAAATGGAACAATCGGCATATAAGAAAAGTGTGAGTCTGTTAACTCTCATCCTAATGATAGGCTCTCGACTGCCCGTAAAGTAGACAAGAAAACAGCTCACACCTTTGGCTGTATATGTAATGAATACATATATACGAAACCAAAGGAAAACCGTCTTTGCTCTTCCAACTTTACAGATGAGGTGTCGAGATTCATCATTATAGAACAAAGCTAAACGCTTCCCTAAATATGTCTGCTATTATTTTTTATAGTAGCACAGCAAAGATAGTAAGAATTTAGCAATTACGGTTTGTTGTGAGCTGTTATTTATCACAAAGTTACACTATTTCTCAATAATAGTTCAAATATAGTTGATTCTAAGTAATCTTTTAGATTAGAATAATACAAAAAACGTATCAATATCGTCTTTTTAATAGATTATATTGATACGTTTTAATTTTGATACAGAACTATAGGAATCAATGACTTATATGAGAACCACATATATTGAGAAAGGGGGTTGTTATAACCCTACGAGACACGACCCAACAAGTGTTCCCATCTTATATCCTGCCTACCATCTTTAAAACGAATGACACTATTCAAATGGTAGAAGAACATTTCCTCCAGCAAAGCCTCATCAATCATATAGTAGTTAAAGAACAAGCCACGGCTATCTAAGTACTCTTTTATTTCTGCATTGTTCAAGTGTACCTCAGTCCTATACAATCTTTCAAGAGGCTCTTTATAGTAGTCTAAAATATAGTTCTTCCCAGAACTATTCCGTATCTCCGCCAACTTATCATAAGTAGTCAGAGTGACACCACGAGTCTTATCTTTCATGGCATTACGCTGCTTGACATTTACCGTCAAATACTTGTCTTTGTCAAGACTACCACTGAACGTATAAGTGATTTCGGGACGGTCTGCGTTACGGTCTTTGACTTTTGTACCATTCAAAATAGTTGTAATGAACTTGTTCCTTATGTGCTGCCGTAATAGCCTACTGACATTAAAAGAAGTGTCAAGGCACAAATCCAATGTCGTAATGTTGTGCGGTTCCAGTCCCAGCTTAGTGGCGATGAAACCTAAATAGTTCTGGTCATTAGTATATAGGCTTTTATTGTTGAGACTTATCCAAACCTTTGGACTGCCGTTATCGTGTAAGTTGTTCGGATTAGCCATTTTCCCAATATTAAACTTTAACTGCCCGAACTCAACTTGATTATCTCCGTCCATATATATAATAGTATAGACATTATTGTAATAACGTCCTTCGCCCCGTACTAACTGAAACTCGTATAAGTCATAAATCTCGCCATATTCAAGTTCGCTTATACGGTCATAGTGATAACGGTTTCCCACCTCGAAGCAAACCGTCAAAGCATCTATCATAACTTTCCGTTTACATACACGTTTCATCCTTAAATTGTTTTTCACTCTCGTTATTTTCGTTTGGTTTGTTGGGGATTGTCGCCCAATAAGCCTTCATGCCATCACTGATAGCCTGTTTATGGCCGTCTGTTAGACTTCGCCCTTTTAATCTGTTACTGATACGTAATTTGCTCGTATCATCCATTTGTCTATATATTCTCATGTTATAAAGTGTTTATATATAAATATCAAGTAAAGTAGAAAAAGTAGGTATAGTAGAAAATTATTTTTTCAGATAACAGCAAGAAAAATAAATAAAAAACAGATTTTATACACAACCTACTAAAAAAGTACCTATGTTCATAGAGGATACACACGTCAAAACTCCATTTAAGTACATTGTAAGCCAATTATTAAAGAATGGTCTTTTACTAACCGTGTCAAAACTTCATTAAATCATATCCTTCATCATGCAAATAATGACAAAAATCAATTATTTTGAAGAAATCTTCTTTGAAGGTTCGATAATCTTTCATATATTCGCACCAAAAGAAAAAGAGGAGAAAAGCAATAGTCCGATATGCTTTTCTCCTCTTTTTTTGTCCGCCACTCTTCCCCGCCAAGGGAAAAGGCCTGAAAACAAAAAAGTCCGCTTGTTGCGGACTTCTGCTCTTCGTCTTGGACTTGAACCAAGGACCCTCTGATTAACAGTCAGATGCTCTAACCGACTGAGCTAA
>OOCI01002455.1_pt1 | contig 11387 bp, 8 predicted proteins | sample 1671761 | NCBI WGS metagenome assembly OOCI01 (sample SAMN06348190, study PRJEB24527) | human gut metagenome | biome: human gut; feature: ankylosing spondylitis patient; material: feces | host: Homo sapiens | place: China | collected 2015-10
AGGGGTTTGGAACGAACTCCCTCAGTCAAAGCCTGACGGCTTTGCCAGCTCCCTCCTAGAGGGAGCCTCTGTCGCGCCCGGGCACTTTGCACTTTAGCCAGAAACTATACCGCCATGCCAAAGGCCCTATCTCAGAGGACGACTTCCCCCGGCCGGGGGAAGATGTCGCCGCAGGTGACAAAAAGGGGAATCTGTCGCCATAGGCGACTGGGGGAGTTCAGCGGCGTGCGCCCTCTCCGTCATCGCTGCGCGATGCTACCTTCTCCAAAAGGGAGAGGCAAGAGCACCACCGGAAGCTTTCTCATTGCGCCTAATACTTTAGCAACGGACTTTAAACCTTGGCTCTCCCTTTGAGGAAAGACTTCCCCCGCTCCGGGGGAAGATGTCACCGTAGGTGACAAAAGGGGAAATCTGGCGCGGGAGCGCCTGAGAGGGCGAGGTAAAACTCTGACGGCTTTGCCTGAGAGGGTAAAAAAAGTGGGTCAGAAGCGCCCACAGGCGTTTCTGACCCACAAATAGAACGATATTTTTGTTTTACAGCTGGCAGGCGGTATCGTAGCCGGTGCGGATGGCGTTGGAGATATCCGCAGCCTTGCCTGCGGCATCGCCGATGGCATACACCGGGATATTGGCAGCTTCCAGCGCAGCAGCGTCAAACTCGTTGGAGCGTGCGCCCATAGCCAGCACGATGTAATCGCAGGGGATGGTCACCTCTGCGCCGTCCTTGTTCTCGCAGACAACGGCGTCCATGCGGAACTCCTTGACCTTGTGGCTGGGGTACTGCTCCACGCCGTAGGTTTTGTAGTTTCCCAGCAGGGTGGGCAGAATAGTGGTGCTCTCGCCTGCGGCGATCTTGTCCATCATCTCGATAACGGACACCTTGCAGCCGCGGGCAGCCAGATACTCTGCGGTCTCGCAGCCTACCATGCCGCCGCCGATAACGGCAACCGTGCCGTACACCTGCTGCTCACCGGCCAGCACCTTCCAAGCGTCGGCAACATTCACGCTGTCGATGCCGGGGATGCGGGGTGCGGCGCTGTGTGCGCCCACAGCGTTGATGACGGCCTCGAAGCCGGCATCCTTCAGCTGCTCTGCGGTGCGGGTCTGACCTATGCACAGGTGCACACCGGCGTTGCAGACTGCGTGGATCAGATCCTGTGCGGCACGGCGCATCTCCTCCTTGCGGGGAGGCACGCAGGCAATGTTCAGCTGACCGCCCAGAGTGGTGGTCTTTTCAAACAGGGTCACGTCATGGCCGCGCAGCGCTGCCACACGGGCTGCTTCCAGACCGGCAGGGCCGCCGCCGAGGACGGCAATCTTCTTTTTCTGCGCTGCGGGCTGGATGCTGCGGGTGTTCTCGTAGCCATTCTCCGCGTTCAGCACGCAGGAGAGGAACTGGCGGTTCTGGATGGCATCGGTGCAGCCCTTGTTGCAGCTGATGCAGCGGCGGATATCGCAGGCCTTCCCGGCAGCGATCTTGGTGCCCCAGTCGGGGTCTGCCAGCAGCGGGCGACCCATGGCAACTATGTCGGCCATGCCGCTCTCGATGACACGCGCAGCCATGTCGGCGTCCACGATACGACCCACGGCGCTGACCGGCACATTGACGGCTTTTTTGATGTCCCCGGCGATCTTGACGAAGAAGCCGTAGGGCTGTACGCCCATGGGAGGAATGGTGTCGGCCATGTTGCCGGTGTGGTTGGCCTGGGCAACGTGGAACATATCCACGCCGTCCTCTACCAGCCACTGGGCAAACTGCACGGCGTCGGCTTCGTCAATGCCGCCCTTGCCGCGCTGCGGGGTGACGATGGACAGCTTGTAGTCGATGACCATATCCGGCACAGCCTTGCGGATGGCGCGGGTCAGCATACGGGCAAAGCGGACGCGGTTCTCCAGACTGCCGCCGAACTTATCGGTGCGGTGGTTCATGCGGGTGGAGCACAGGCAGCCGTTCAGGCGGTCGCCGTGGATCTGGATGACGTCCACACCGGCCTTCTGGGCACGCACTGCGCAGGCGCACATCTTATCGATGATGGACATCAGCATCTCCTCGCTGGCCTCATCGGTAAAGAACATCATGTCGTGATGCAGGCGCTGACGCATCTCGTCAAACTTCTTCTGCATAAACAGGCTGTTGATGGCGTCCACATCGTACTCCGGGTGGAAGATCTGGACGCCCAGCTTGGTGCCGTAGGCGTGTACGCTGTCGGCCAGTGCCTTGAAGGCAGGGATCTGGCTGTCGTCAAACAGCTTGGGGGTGGGAGAAAAGCTGTTGATGGGCGCAACATCGCCCATAACGATGTAGCCCACGCCGCCCTTTGCCAGACGGGTGTAGAAGCCCATGTCCTGCTCGCTGATCATGCCGTTTTTCTCGTAGCCGGTGGTCAGCGGGGGGAACATGATGCGGTTTTTAAAGGTCTGTCCGCCCACCTCGATGGGCTGCAGAATTACGTTTTCCATACAAAAGCCTCCTTGCAGATACGCTTTGCTTTACAGATTTGCTTTGATGAATGCTGCGGTCTTTTTCTCCACGGTGGCACGGGCTGCCAGCGTGGCAAAGTTGTGGCCGCCGCCCGCAATGGTGTCCACCTCGGGTGCGGTGTACACCTGTGCGTAACGGCTGCAGGTGCCCTCGTCCACCAGACGGTCATCGTCGGCCCGCAGCAGAAGCACCGGGCCGTTGTAGCCCTTGGCCTCGGTAAAGGGATCGGGGTGCTTGGCCATCTCATAGTTGAAGGCCATCTTGTAGCACAGACCCTCCATGTCGGTGTAGTCCTTGCCGGTCTGCACAACGCCGTCGGCACGCTGTGCGCAGCCGAACCACATCCCGGCGCCCGGGCACAGCAGGATCAGGCCGTGGGGCTGGATGACCGGTGCGCAGGAAGCGGCAATGTAGCCGCCCATGCTCTGGCCGGAGAGGAACAGCTTTTCGCTGTCCACATAGGGCTGCTCAGCTGCCCATGCAAAGATATCCTGTGCATCGGTGTGCAGGCCGTCGAAGCTCATATCCTCGAACTCGCCGTCACTCTCGCCGTTGCCGTAGAAATCAAACCGGGCGCTGCCGATGCCCTGCGCTGCCAGAGCGCGGGACAGGTGGGTGTACATGGACTTGTAGCCGCTGCAGCTGCCGGCAAAGCCGTGCAGGTGCACCACAAAGGGTACCTTGCCCTCGGTATCGGGCAGGGTCACGATGCCGCGCAGGGTGTGGCCATTGCGGTTTTTAAACTGGACCTGTAAAATCTTCATGGTTTACTTGCTCTCCTTTGCGGCGCGGCGAGCCTTCAGCTCGGTCAGCATCTCGGCAGTCTTCTGCTTGGTCAGGGGGTAGACGAAGAACAGGATGGCAACTGCAATGCCGTAGCCCAGGAAGTAGACGCCGGTGTAGCTCTTCCAGATGGCGTTCACAACGCCTGCGGTCTGCACAGCGCCTGCGGTCACGTTGTAGCCGATGGCACCCAGCACAAAGCTGGACAGGCTGCCGGAAATGGCGCTTGCAAGCTTGCGGAAGAAGGAGTAGGTGGAGTAAACGATGCCCTCGTTGCGCTCGCCGGTCTGCAGCTCATGGTAGTCGATGGCGTCGTTGACCATAGCCCAGATCAGCACCTGCATGCCGGAAGCGCCCAGATAGCAGATACCGTTGATGACGATGAAGGCCACGGGGTTATGGACGGGGAAGAAGAACAGGATGCCGAACACGATGGCGGCAAAGCCGGCACCCATGCAGCACCACTCCTTCTTGCCGAACTTGTTGGCCAGAGGCTGGGTGATGGCAAAGGACAGCACAGCGTACAGAACGCTCAGCATACCGGAGACAGCCTGAATTTTAACGTTGCCGAAGAAGTCCTTATACAGGTAGGTGTTCAGGCCGTTGACCACGGAAGCACCGATCATGCCGGTCAGGCTGAAGAACATAACGCCCAGCAGAGCCTTGTTGTGAGAGATCTCCTTGAGCACGTGCAGGTAGTTCAGCTTTTCGCCCTGCGGACGCTCGGGCACTTCCACGCGCTCCTTGCACCACACGCAGGTGATCTGCAGGCACAGCAGACCCAGCATAGCGCAGATGCAGGCCAGCATCAGGAAGCGGCCAGCCACGGGCTTGTTGTCCACATACAGGAACAGGGGGCCGATCATGACCATGACGGTCATGAAGATGGAGCCGCCAAGGCTGCGGTAGCGGGACAGTGCGGTGCGCTGGCTGACATCATCGGTCATCACGCTGGACAGGGTGCCGAAGGGCACGTTGACGCAGGTGTACAGTGCCTCATACAGCACATAGGTGATGAACATGTAAGCCAGACGCAGACCGTAGTTGATGTTGCCCACATTGACAAAGCCCAGTATGCACAGCACTGCCATGGGGAAGGAGAAGGCGCGGATCCAAGGGATGAACTTGCCGCCCTTGGTGGCCTTGCGGGAGTCCACGATCGCACCGATGATGGGGTCGTTGACGGCATCCCAGATCTTGGTGACCAGCAGCAGGATACCCACATGGAAGGGGTTGACCTGCAGGATCAGGGTGTAGAAGATCGACAGATACATGGCGCGGTACTGCTCGGTGAAGCAGCAGCCCAAATCGCCCAGTGTATAGCCGATCTTGTCCTTCATGGAGAAGGGTCGGACGGTCTTTTTCTGGTCCATTGTGTTTTATCCTCCTTAAAAACAGTGAAACCACGAGACTTTTCGCACAAGCCTCTTTTCTACGTTTGCATTATACGTTAAATTTCCATCAATACATATCCAAAAAATGATTGAAAACTATCACAAATTGATGTATTATGCAATTATAACAGTTGTACTTTTTTGTTGTGTACAACAAACTGTCGCACATGACAGTTTCACGGAGGTTTTTTTGGTGAACTATACAGTCAAGCGTTATTTTTTTGAGCAGAGCGCCGTCCGGGAATTCTATTCCGGCGCGTATTATGATTTGTTTCTGGTCATGCGGGGCAGCGGCGTGTTCCGGTGCAGCGAGGTGGTGCTGCCCGCACAGCAGCAGAATCTCATCATCTTCAAGCCCGGTCAGGGCGGCAGACTGGAATACGCCGGTGCTTACGGCCCGCTGGAACTTATCCGGGTGCAGCTGTCCCCCCAGACGCTGGCGCAGCTTTCGGACGCGGACACCGACCTTGAAAAAAGCTTCAACGTGGTGCCCTTCCGGCAGGTGGCTGTGCGCCCGGACAGCCAGATCTATATGCTGCTGAAAAACCTTGCCCGGAAGCTGCTGATGCTCCCGCAGGAGCGCACCCAGTTCGGTGCAGCGGTGTTCGAGCACGGCATTCTGCAAATGTTCGTGGTGCTGGCGCTGCGTGCCTGCATCCATGCGGAGTTCCACACCGCATCGGTCAGCCGCCACCACCTGATGCTGGACGAGGTGTTTTTGTTTATTCAGGCGCACCTTACCGAGGAGCTGACGCTGGAGCGGCTGGAAAAGGAGTTTTTTGTCTCCCGGGAGCATATTGCCCGGGAATTTAAACGCCAGACCGGGCAGACGGTGCACCGTTACATTGTAAAGGCGCGGTTAGACCGCTGCTGCACCCTCATTGAGCAGGGGCTGCCCATCACCGAGGTGTACAAGACCAGCGGCTTTGGCGGCTACAACCACTTTTTCCGCGCCTTTAAAAAGGAGTACGGCATGACACCCAAGGAATATTTCAGCACCACCCGGCAGGATGCCCGGGGATGAGCCTTTGCAAAAGAAGTCCCGGCTGCAATTTTTGTGCAGGCTGAAACGTATCCTATATAAAACGGCAGCTGCCGTTTTTCAACGAACGATCTCCATTGCTGACAGGAGGGAAGCTCTATGAAACTTTCTGCTGATTATCGTGCCCTTGCGCTGGATGCCCTGCGTGGCAGATGGAAGACAGCTGTTCTGGCCGGACTGATCGCCAGTGTGCTGGGAGCCAACATTGTGAGCAGCTCAGACAGGGTCATCTCCAACATGAGCCAGAACGCCAACGGCGACACCCCGGGGTTTGCCGGGCTGCTTTCCACCGGCAGCGGCGGCGTGCTGGCGGTTCTTGTGGTCTGCATCCTTGCCTGGGCAGTGTTCACCGTCATCGTGAGCGGTGCGGCGCGGCTGGGCTACGCCCGGTTCAACCTGAACCTTGCAGACGGCAGGGACGCTGCCCTCTCCGACCTCGCTTCCCAGAAGCACCGCCTGTGGGACGGCTTCTGCATGAATTTCCTGCAGGGGCTTTATGTGGCGCTCTGGTCGCTGCTGCTGTTCATCCCCGGCGTGGTAAAAGCCTACAGCTATGCTATGACCCCCTATATCATGGCCGAGCACCCCGGCCTGACGGCCAACGAAGCCATCACTGAATCCCGGCGCATCATGGACGGCAACAAGTGGCGGCTGTTCTGCCTCGATCTCAGCTTTCTGGGCTGGGAGCTGCTCTGCACCCTGCCCATGCTGATTGGTTTCTCTCTCGTCTTTGCCTTCACCCACTCGGCGGATACGGTCCTTGTTCTGCTGATCCTGCTGTCCATCCCGCTGAGCGCCGGCTTCTTCTTTCTGCACCCCTACGAGGAAGCGGCCTGGGCGATCTTTTACCGGGATATCACCGCTGCACCTTCTGACACCGAGGAAATCTGAGAATGAAACATACCGCCTGCTATCACCTGCCCGGACTGTTCGAGTTCTACGAGCTCTACCGCCTGTTCCTGCCCCTGTTCCGGGAGCACCGGGAATATTTTTATGACTGGTGCGAGATCGGCTCCATCTACGGCGCTCCGCCGGACTGCATCTGGGGCGGGGGCCGCGTGGAGGCCGGGGAGCACTCCCCCGCCGAAGTTCTGGCTCTGACCCAGGAATACGGCATCTCTGCCCGGCTCACATTCAGCAATTCCCTGCTCCGCCCGGAGCACCTCTCAGACCGGAAATGCAACGCAGTGTGTCAGCAGTTTGCCCAGCGGGGCACTGTGCAGAATGGGGTCATCGTCCACTCCGAGCTGCTTTTGAACTACCTGCAGCAGCATTACCCGGAGCTTTATCTCGTATCCTCCACCACCAAGGTCCTGACGGATCTTCAGACGTTTCAGGCAGAGGTCCGGCGGCCGGAGTTCCGGTATGTCGTGCCGGACTTCCGGCTGAACAAGTCCTTTGATGCCCTGGATACGCTCTCCCAGCCCGAAAAGGACAAGGTAGAATTTCTCTGCAACGAGTGCTGCTGGTTCGGCTGCACCGAGCGCAGGCGCTGCTACGAAGCCGTCAGCCGCAAAAATCTGGGGGAGGTCTGCGAACATCGGTGCACCGCCCCCGGCGCGCAGGAGGGCTACCGCTTTTCCAAGGCGATGGAAAACCCCGGGTTCATCGGCACTGCGGACATCCGGGAGCGCTATCTGCCGTTGGGCTTTTCCAATTTCAAGCTGGAAGGGCGCGGGCTGGGCAGCGCGCTGGTGCTGGAGTTTCTGCTCTATTATCTGACCCGGCCGGAGTATCAGATCCACGTCCGGGAGGCGATCTATCTGGACAACATGCTGGACCTCTTTTAAGGGTTGCACCACCGGCGCAGTGTGGTATAATCAGCATAACAGAGCACTTGCAAGCGGCGCTCTGTTCCGTCCAATCCAAGTCAGGAGGAGATCGTTATGGAATTCACTCAGCTTATTGCACAGCGGTATTCCTGCAAAAATTTTGGTACAGGCAAGGTAGACGCTGCAGCACTCCACACCATTCTGGAAGCCGGTCGACTGGCACCCACCGCCAAGAACACCCAGGAACAGCGCATCTACGTCGTTCAGTCCGAAGAGGGGCTGGCAAAGATCGATGCTGCCACTCCCTGCCGCTACGGTGCCCCCATCTGTCTGGTGGTCGCCTATGACAAGAACCACACCTTTACTTACCCCGGCGAACGGATGAACTCCGGCATGGAGGATGCCGCCATCGTGGCCACCCACCTGCTGCTGGGCGCTGCCAATGCAGGCGTAGACAGCTGCTGGGTCAACTTTTTTGACCCGGACAAGCTGGCAAACGCGCTGGGTCTGCCCGAAAACGAGGAGATCGTGATGCTCCTTGATCTGGGCCACGCTGCCGAGGGTGCAGGCCCCCTGCCCAACCACAGCTCCCGCAAGCCTCTGTCCGAAACCGTCACGTTCCTGTAACCATCACAGGGATGCAAAAAAGCCCCCGCACGTTGGTTTTCCGGCCAACATGCGGGGGCTTGCGTTTTATTTTCAGTTTTCAGTTCTGCGGGTGGACGATATCCCGCCAATCCAGATCTCCACGTTCCAGACCGTGGATGAGCACCTCCGCGGTGGCGATGTTGGTGGCCAGCGGGATGTTATGCACATCACACAGGCGCAGCAGGGTCATCTCGTTGGGCTCGCTGGGCTTTGCGTTGATCGGATCGCGGAAGAACAGGAGCAGATCGACCTCATTGCAGGCAATGCGGGATGCGATCTGCTGATCACCGCCCTGAACACCTGCCAGAAAGCGCTGGATCTGCAGACCTGTTGCCTCGGAGATCAGCTTGCCGGTGGTACCCGTAGCCACCAATTTATGCTGGCTCAAAATCCGGCAATACGCCGTACAGAACTGAACCATCAGCTCTTTTTTGGAGTCATGCGCAATCAGTGCAATCGTCATCGGTCAACCTCTCCTTTGTTTCGCCAGTGGGCATTTTTCTTGCATATATCATAGTATCACAGTTTCCGTTCTTTTACAACCGTTTTTTAGACAAACTTCATACTTTTTTCGGAAAAAAGCGCCAAATTTCACCAAAAGAAGCGTTTCAGCGTTTCAGCGTTTTATCTCTCTTCAATTGTCTAAAGCGTCCTGCCCGGCAGGTACGGTCTCCTGAGCAACATCCGTAGTGCCTGCGGCGGGATCTGTGGCTGTATCCGTGCCGGTTTCGGTCTGGGCGGGGGCAGTCTGGTCAGCGGGGGTGCTGTCTGCGGCGGTCTCCTGCTTGCCGATGGTGCCATCCTCATTCAGGGTGCCGTCCTGCATGGCGAAGTAGGCATTGGCAATGTCCACCACCAGATCGCCGGTTCGGGCACCGTAGCCGCCGTACTCAATGGTGATGCCAATGGCGATCTGCGGATCATCGGCAGGCAGATAGGCCACCATCATGGCGTTCAGGTAGTGCTTGCCCGGGGCGTAGGTCTCACTGCGCTGAGGGGTGCCGGTCTTACAGGCAATGGCAATGGGGTAGCTGCTGATCTTGCTGTTGGTAATGGTGCTGGGCACCTGCCGCATCCCCTGCCGCACCAGCTCAAAGGTGTTGCCGGTACCCTCGATGATATCCATCACCTCGGGCTGGGTCTCGCTGATCACCTCGCCGGTGTTGGAATCCAGGATCGCCTTGACAAAATGGGTGCGGTAGCGGGTTCCGTTGTTGGCCAGCGTTGCAGCATAGGTGGCCAGCTGGATGGGCGTGACCACCGTGTTGCCCTGACCGATGGCCGCCTGAACGTCCAGTGACTCCATATAGTTGGAGTCGTTCTTGGAGGTCAGGTGGCCCACCGCCTCGCTGACCTCCACGCCGGTGCGCTGACCCAGGCCCAGCTTATAGGCGTAGGCATCGTAAACATCACTGGTCAGGCGGCGGCCCACATCATAGAAGAAGACGTTGCAGCTCCACTTGATGGCCGTGACCACATCAATGTTGCCGCTGTGGCCATGGCGGGTGCAGCGGGGGCTGTACCCTTTATAAAAGGTGTACACGCCGTTGCAGAACACCGTGGAGTACTGGTTGATGAGCCCGGAATCCAGCGCAGCCACTGCCACGGCAGGCTTGAAGGTGGAGCCGGGCGTGTACAGACCCTGCAGTGCCCGGTTGAACAGGGGCAGGCTGGGGTCAGAACTGTACTCGCTATAATTCGTGGCGTAAAGATTCTGGTCGAAGCTCGGGTAGTTGGACGCCGCCAGCACGCCGCCGTCTTTTACGTCGATGACCACCGCCGCAGCAGCGGCAGCCTTCATGTTGCCGGTGTTGTAGACGCGGTTGATCATGTCGATGTTGTTGGCCAGCGCCTTGTCCACAGCGCGCTGGAAATTGCTGTCAATGGTCAGCTGCACCGTGTGGCCCGGCTCCGGGGCGGTGGTCATCTGGGTATCCACAATGACGCCGTCGGAATTTCGGGTGATGGTCTCCACGCCGTCCTTGCCGCGCAGCTCGTCCTCATAAGCGGATTCCAGGCCCGAAATGCCCAGAATGTCGTTCATGTTGTAGCCTTTTTCCCGCAGAGGATAGGTTGTCTGGCCGTTCTCATCGGTGACTTTCCATTTTTCGGCAGTGATCTTGCCCACGCGGCCCAGCACTGCCGGGATGATATCGCTCTGCTCGTAGCTGCGGGCACTGGTCTCCACGATCTCCACGCCGGGCAGCTGCAGGCTGTGCTCCTTGATGGTGGCAACGGTCACGCTGCTGACATTTTCCGCCATGACAAAGTTGTTCACATTGGAGAATGCCTGACGGTCCATCTCATAGTGGATGCCGGCCAGGGTGCGCTGCCAGCGCAGCGGCAGATCCTGCAGGTTGTTTTTCTCCACCAGCATTTCCATCACGTCGTTGGCGGTGGCATACTGCTGCAGGCCCAGGTTCTCCTTCATCGTGGTCAGCTGCCGCTGGTCGCTGCTGCTGTCATCCCGGGCTGTAAAGGTATAGTTGCCCGCCGCGTCCGGCTGGCTGATGAGCAGGGTATCGGTCCAGCTTTCGCCGTTTTTCTCAAACAGCTCCACCACCCGCTGCAGCAGGCTGTCCAGATCCTCGTCACCCATCTGCAGCTTGTTGAGCACCACGTTGTAGCTGGTGGTCGTGGTGGCAATGCGCTTGCCGGTGCTGTCCACGATGTCGCCGCGGGCAGCGGTGACGGTAAAGTTATAATCGGTGGTGTTGGTCGCCTGCGCCTTGAAGCTGTCGCTGTTGACGAGCTGCAAAAATATCAGCCGCAGCACATACACGGCGATGAGCACCGAGGCGGCAGCGATGAGTCCAGCCATCCGCCGCATGACGGTCTTGCGTTCGTTTTGGTTCATCCGTAGTTCCTCCGGCGGTCAGACCACGCCGTTGTCGATCTTGAACTTGTTGTAAATGTGCCGCACGATGGCAAACTCCACCAGCGACGCCGGAATGGTAAGGGCCGCCGAGGGCAGCACGAACCACAGGTAGCGCTGTGCCGAGCCGCTGTAGCCGGGCATCCGGTAAAAGAACAGCCAGTCGCAGGAGAGCACCAGCAAAGCCGCTGCGGCCGAGATGACCGCAAAGTTGCCCGGAGCGCTCTGCAGGTACAGCTGCACCAGCACGCCCACGGCAAAGCAGAGCAGCAGCATTTCCAGTGCCAGCATACCCACGGTGCGCCCGGCGGTGTAATCCCACAGCAGGCCGCACACCATGCCGAACAGTGCTCCGGCAAATTCGCCCTCACACACCGACACGGCCAGACAG
>OOCI01002458.1_pt1 | contig 11379 bp, 10 predicted proteins | sample 1671761 | NCBI WGS metagenome assembly OOCI01 (sample SAMN06348190, study PRJEB24527) | human gut metagenome | biome: human gut; feature: ankylosing spondylitis patient; material: feces | host: Homo sapiens | place: China | collected 2015-10
CGCCCGTGCCGAAATCCTTTTCTACATAGCTGTCGGCGATTATCGGTATTGTGCGGTTTACAAACGGCACCTTTACCGTATGCCCCACAAAATCCGCGTATCGCCCGTCATCGGGATTGACGGCCACGGCGGTGTCACCGAGCATTGTTTCGGGACGGGTGGTGGCAAAGGTTATGCTTCTGCCGTCGTCCGTAAAATATTTGAAATGCCACAGATGGGAACTGTGCTCGCAATAATCCACTTCGGCGTCGGAAAGAGCGGTGCCGCACTCGGGACACCAATTCGTTATCCTGTCGCCCTGATAAATAAGCCCTTTGTCGTAAAGCTTTTTGAAAACGTGGCGAACCGCCTTGCTGCGCTTCTCGTCAAGCGTAAACGCTTCGCGGCTCCAGTCGCAGCTGCTGCCTAAACGTTTGAGCTGTTCCACAATCCTGCCGCCGTATTTTTCCTTCCACTCCCAGGCAAGCTCCAAAAACCTTTCCCTGCCGACGTCCTGTTTGTCAAGCCCGTCCTTTTTCAGCTGCTCCACGATTTTAAGCTCGGTTGCAATGGACGCATGGTCGGTGCCGGGCAGCCACAGCGCGCAGTAGCCCTGCATTCTCTTGTAACGAATAAGGCAGTCCTGCACCGCGTTGTCCAAAGCGTGCCCCATATGCAGCTGCCCCGTGATGTTCGGAGGCGGTATAACTATGGTAAACGGCTTTTTGTCCCTGTTTATTTCCGGCGTGAAATATCCTTTTTCAAGCCATTGCGCATATATGTCCGATTCAAATTTCTGCGGCTCGTAAACCTTTTCCATATCCATACAAATTTGTCTCCGTATTAAGAAAGATTATACCACATCAAGCCTTTGTTTTGCTACCGATTCACAGTAATTTTTCGGGGAGAATAAACTGTTATTGCCTAAAAATTCAAAATTCAGGAGGTTTGAATGAAAAAAATTTTACTCGTGGTTTTGGCGTTGATTCTCGTCGCGCTGCCTTTGACTGCCTGCGACAACAACGACGACAACAAGATAATCGTCAACGAAACTACTCACTCTATTTTTTACGCCCCGCAATACCTTGCAATGGCTCTCGGCTACTTCGAGGAAGCAGGCTACGAAATAGAGCTGATAAACGGGCAAGGCTCCGACCTGAGCATGACCGCGGTTGTCACGGGCGCGGCAGACATCGCCCTGCTGGGTCCCGAAACCGTGCTGTATGTTTACCAGCAAGGCAGGCAGGACTATCCCGTCGTCTTCGGGCAGCTGACAAAGCGCGACGGCAGCTTTCTCGTCGGCAGAGAGTTTGAGCCAGATTTCGATTGGAGCAATCTCGCGGGCAAGGAAATCATAATGGGCAGACGCGGCGGTATGCCCGCAATGACTCTTCAGTATGTGCTCAATCAGCACGGTTACAGAGACGGCGAAAACATCACCATGAACTACGACGTGCCCTTCGCTCTCACCGGACCGTCCTTTGTAAGCGGAACGGGAGACTACGTTGCTCTGTTCGAGCCGACGGCTTCGGAGCTTGAAAAGGAAAAAAGCGGTTTTATCGTGGAATCCATAGGTGCGGAAAGCGGCGAAGTCCCCTACACGTGCTTCGTTGCCACTCAGGAATATATAAAAAACAACACCAAAAAGCTTGAAAAATATCTTGACTGTATTTACCGCGCCACTCAATATCTTTTGAGCCATGACAACGCTTCCATAGCCGAGCTGCTTCTGCCCTACTTTGAGGGCTCGGACAAAGACACCATAGCCTCGGCGCTCGGCAATTACAGAGCAAACGACAGCTGGGTGATTTATCCTTCCATGACGGAGGACAGCTTCAACCGTATGCAGGATATAATGCAGAATGCGGGAGAGCTTTCCGACAGAATTGAGTTTTCAAAGGTCATAGACAACAGCATAGCGGACAAAATCGGCAGGTAACATCGTCAGCCGGTGCACACTCCGACGCGAAAAACAAATATAATGTTATGTGGACTTTTTGCGGAGGTAGAGCAATTTGAGCGCAACGCTTTCTCTTAACAACATCTCGATGACCTACTATACGAAAACCGATGAGACCAAAGCGATTGACAACCTGTCCTTCGACGTAAACAAAGGCGAGTTCGTCGCTATCGTAGGTCCGAGCGGCTGCGGCAAAACCACTATCCTGTCCATAATAGCCGGCATTCTGAAACCGACCTTCGGGGAGGTTCTGCTAAACGGAAGCAAAGTGGAAAAGGTAAACAACGAAGTCGGTTATATGTTGCAGCACGACCATCTTTTCGAGTGGAGAACAATTTACAAAAATATAATTCTCGGGCTGGAAATTCAAAAAAAATCCAGCCCCGAGGCTCTGGCTCATATCGAAAACCTGTTGGAAAAATACAATCTCAAGGATTTCAAAAAGTATTATCCCAGCCAGCTTTCCGGCGGTATGAGACAGAGGGTGGCTCTTATCAGGACACTCGCGCTTGACCCCGACGTTCTGCTGCTTGACGAACCGTTTTCGGCATTAGACTTTCAGACGCGGCTTCAAGTGTGCGACGACGTCTACGACATCATCAAAAAGGAAGAAAAGACCGCTCTGCTGGTGACGCACGACATTTCCGAAGCCATCAGCATGGCGGACAAAATAATCGTACTGACGAACAGACCTGCCTCGGTAAAACGAGTTCACTTTACTCATTTGGAGCATATTTCAACGCCGCTCAAACGACGTGAAGACAGCACGTTTTCCGTGCAATTCGAACAAATTTGGCAGGAATTAAACAATTATGAAACAAAATCGGCAGCTATCGATTGAACACAAAAGGTTTTTGAAAAAAACCAGACTTCGCAAGGTATTGGTCCTTGCTTGCCAGATAGGATTTCTTGTTCTGTTTTTGCTGCTGTGGGAACTCGCCGCCAGGTTCAACTGGATAGACGCATTTATTTTCAGCTCCCCTTCCAGAATCTGGAAACAGCTGGGAGCGCTGTCTCAGACAGGCGATTTGTGGAAGCACATTTTCGTCTCCACAAAAGAAACCGTGCTCGGTTTCCTCATTGCCACCGTGCTCGGCACCCTGGTTGCGGTCGTTCTGTGGTGGTCGAAATCTCTTCAAGACATCTTTGAACCCTATCTTGTGGTTTTGAACAGTCTTCCCAAAATAGCGCTGGGACCCATCATCATCATTTGGGTGGGTGCGGGAGAAAAAGCCATCGTGACGATGGCGGTCCTGATTTCGGTAATCATCACTACAATTTCCATGCTGAACGGTTTTATCGGAACAAGCCCCGACAAGGTGCTTCTGCTCAAAACCATGAACGCCTCGAAATTCCAGATTTTCACCAAACTGGTATTTCCCTCCAACATTCCGACGCTTTTGTCCACGCTTAAAATAAACGTCGGTTTAAGCTGGGTGGGCACTATCATGGGAGAATATCTCAACAGCAAGGCAGGTCTGGGATACCTAATCGTTTACGGCGGGCAGGTATTCAAGCTGGATTTGGTGATGGCGTGTACCGTAGTTTTGTGCGTACTCGCCGCAATCATGTATCTGGTCGTCGCCCTGATGGAAAAATTCCTTGTAAAGTGGAAAAACAACTGAAAAAAGCGCGCCCCGTCAAAGGGCGCGCTTTTTTTTCCTTTCGGAGCGTTTGATATAAATCAGAAACGCGGCGTAGGTTGCTATAACCAACACGCCCAAAACGGAAATTAAGGGATAGACATAGCCTACTATACCGGAAAAACCTACAAGGGACACCGCCAAAGCGGAACAAAACACGGCGATTAACGCAAAAACCTTGGATTTGAGCAACGGCGTCAGCCATTCGACAAGCGGATACGCGCAGGCTATAACCGTCGTAACTATGGAGAAATATATAACCACGCTCATAAGCGCGCCCGTTTCCGAGCCGACCAGATAGGCGTAATAAAGCAGCGGCATTGTCACGGAGCTGTCGACAGAGTTGACGCGCAGTATAATCAGATAAAGCAGAGCGGACAGCACAAACGACGAAATCAGCGACAGCCAAAATCCGTTCGCTTTTCTTTCTCCGCCGATGCCCAAAAGAACTCCGCTCATTATCACGCAGTTCATCGACACGTACAGAAAAGCGCTTCCCGCGCCTCCCTTGCCTTGAACCGTTCCGTATTCGGAATTGAGAAGGCAAACCGAAACGATGAGAACAACGATGAAAGGCACCACAAAATTGCTGAAACGCCTTATTCCCTTCATATCGAAAAACAGAATCAGACCGCATATCGCCGCCGTCGCCGCGCCGAAAACAAAGTGTATGCTTCTTGTGGCGAACAGGGCGGACAGGGTTACGTTTGCGCCGGCAAGCATCGAGCACAGCACCGCAAAATAATTGAAATTGAGAAAAACGCGCGACGCCTTTGCTACAAAAGGATTCGGTTTGTCGGCAAGACTGTTTCCGACGTTGTTTTCAAGCTCCGCAAATTTGCGGCCTATTGACAGAAACACGTAGAATACCGCAAAAAAAACGACAAACGCGACCGCCGACGACAGCAAGGCGTTTTTGCCGTAAAAATACAGAGCCACCTCTTCTCCCGAGGCAAATCCCGCGCCTATGACGCCGCCCACTATCACCGCCGCGTCGGCAAATAAAAAAAGAACCTTTCTCATGCTGTATTATATTGAGAAAAGGCTCTTTTTATTTGTTTGCAAACAAAATTTCCGTCTGCCGCAAAAGCTTGAAATAATCCGTGTCGAAAATACGCATAAGCTCCTGATCCGTCACGCCTTCAAAGCCGCACGCACGGCATATCACCGCGGCAAGGGTGTTGTCGTCGACGCGGAAATTCTCCATGCCCTCGTCGAGTATATCCGACTGAATTTCCAAAGCTTTGCTTACGATTTTGGACACGAAGTTTTTTTCGTAAATAAACTCCACGCTCATGCGCGAAACGGCGATAATCACGCTGTCTCTCAGGACGAAGGGCAGATTTTTGGGTATGTCCACCCAAGTGAAATAGCCGTCCTTGACAAGATGAAACCTGCCGTAAACTCCCATTTCCATCAACGCCTTTATTATCAGCGATTTGAGATACAGCGAAACTTCGTCCCTTATAAGCAGACTTTTGAAATAAGCCGTGCATGGCTTGGGCGAGGTGCGGCTTAAATTGAACACCACCTTTTCGTGAAGCTCGGCGTCGTTCGTATATCTCAAAGCCCACTCCACCACTCTGAACAAATCCTCGTCGTTCCATATCCCGAACAAATCGGGCAGCTGTTTAAGCGTCGTCGAATAGCGCTGCGCCGCCGTAAGCGGGATTTGGGGATAATAATCCAGCCGCTTGTAGCGTGAACGTCCGGAATTTTCATAAAATCCGTCCATAAATTTCCGATAAAACCATGCTACGGCGTTGGATTCGTCTATTGTCGTTATGTCCGTGAGCGCTTCCTCGAACTTTTCGTATTTGCCGCAATTGAAAGCCGCAAAACCGTAAAGAAACAGCATATCCAGCTCGTAAGGAGAGCTTTTAAGCAGCTTTTCCAGCCATATGAAAGCCTCCTCGTCGAATTTTATTTCGCAGAAGGTGGTAGCGATTTTAAAAATCTCAACAGGTTCTTCCGTTTCGCACTTTGCAAGAATTTCGGCGTACTCTTTAAGCTCCGCCCTCTTTCCCGCCATATAAAGAGCCGTCACGAGATTGCACAGCGCTACCGGGTCGTCGGGTTTTAGGCTCAAAGCGTCGCGCGCCTTTTTCTCACCTCCGATGTAATCGTTGAGAAGCAAATCGGTAAAAGCCGTGTTGTTTTTGTAAGCTATCTCGTCTGGAAAATTGCGTTCAAGCTCCTCGAAAATGCTTTTTGCGTCGTCAAGTCTGTTGTTTCTTATCAGCATACCCGCCTTTTGCTGCAACAAATCGGCGCGGCGTTTGGTCATGGGATGGACAAGCTCAAGTCCGCCGCGAACCGCCTGTATTCTTTCCGGCTCGAGCGTGATTTCCGATCTGTGATTTCCGCTTCGGCGTTGTTTTCGGAATACAGTTTGAAATAATAGCCGCAAATGGAAAGCTCGTTAAGCTCCAGATAATTTTTGCCGAGCAAAAGCAGAACGTCCGGATTTTTGGGCTCTTTGCGCATAAGCTCGAACAGCACGTTGTTGGACAGCGCGTAAAGCTCCATATCGTGATAAACCTCGGCAAGAAACAGCTTTGTTTCAAAGGAAGCGGGTTGGTTTTCCAGCGCGCGGCGAATCAAAGAGACAGCTTTGACATATTGTCCCTTTTCTATAAGCGCGTCCGCCTTGTCCAGCATAAGCTCGTTGGAGGCGGAAAAAACTCCGTTTTTGCCTTTGTCGTTTCTCATTGAGTCAAGCCGTCTGATTTTCCGTTTTGTTTTCGGCCTGAGCCTTGGGCTGCTGCGTTTTTCTTTTTACAATCTTGATTTTTTCCACTGGATTGTAAATGGAAAAAATAATCATCATGTGGCTCTGCCATACGAAAATCACGTAGAAGAAACCGAAGATTGCGAAAACAGCTATGACAAACGAGAATATTACGTTGCCGAAGGTGAGCAAAAGCAACGCTACGGGAAGCAAAGCAATGATAAATTTGAAAATCGTCGATACGATATAGCGCATCAGTATATGCCACGCACTCTTCAAATTTACTCCCACGGATTGCTTGTATGTGGAATTGACGCTTAAAAAGGTCATGACATACAGCGTCAGAAAAGCCAACGCAAGCCACATAACCACCTGCAAAAGAACGCTTGCCCATGCGGGAAAAGCCCTCATGGCGACGGAGGCATGGTAAATGCCGTTTACACAGCCCACAAGCAGAACAAAGCAAACAACGCACGCAACGCCGTTTTCAACGATTCCGCGCCCGAAGGCCTTGAAAACCTTGAGACGGCCCGTCCAAAAAGAATCCCTTATTATCGCCATGCCGCCGGCAACCGACAGCCCTACCACGGCGCCTGCCGCCAGCATCCACAGCAAAAGCTCCGACATGGCAAGATTTGTGAGTCTTGAAATTTCAGCGCCGACGCCAAGCCACGGCGCGTAGCCGAAGCCGATTGCGTTGCCAACGGGCAGTCGTGACGTAAACTGCGACACCTGTATAAGATATCTGTAAGCAAGATAACCGACAGGCACGAATAAAATCAGCATTAGTATGTTCATGCCGAGAATTTTCAGCATATCGTTGCGGTAAATAACCTTGAAAAAGCCCCAGCTGCCCAATTCGTTTACCAGCTTGTTTACGTGCCCGTTTCTTTCGTTTTTGAGAACAATTTTGTTTTCTTTTTCCATTTTTTCTCCGATTTAAGCGGCAATCACTCCGATTTGTAAATAATTCTGTGGCAATTTTCGCATTCGATGTAGCCCTTGTCGGAAAGCTTTGACACCAAAGACATGGGCATATCGACGCGACAGCCGCCGCACTGATTTTCGCCCGACAGGCTCACAAAAGGCGGATAAACTCCCTGACTTTTGAGCTTGCGGTACTTTTCGAGCAGCTCCGGCGAAATTTTTTTCTCTGCCTGAGCCATCTTTTTTCTTATTTCTATTATTTCAGGCTCCCTGCTCTTTCTCACCTCGTCGAAGCTGCTTTTTGCCTCGCTGTACTGCTTTTTGGCTTTGGGAAGCTTTTGTCTGTATTCCTCGAACTGTGCGGAGGTATCCTCCATGTCCTTCAATAGCGCCGCCATGTCTCTGTCTAAAAGCGAAACAGTCTTGCTCAAATCGTTGAATTTTTTGTTGAGATAGTTCAGCTCGTCGAGGTCTATGCTCTTGTCGACGGCGGCGGCGTACTCGGCAATCAATTCCTTGTTTTCGGCATAGCTGTCTTTGAGCTTGTCCAGTCTTAAAGAAAGCTGCTCGGCGTGCTCCTCGAGCTGTTTGAGCTTTTCCTCGCTTTCTTTTAGATATTGATGCAGCTGTTTGCTGCGGCGTCTTTCCTCGGTAGCCCCCAGCTCCTGCTCGATTTTGCGCAGCTTCAAATCCAGCTGCTGAAATTGTAAAATGTATTCATTCATTTTGTACTCCAATCTGACAGAAGGAAATCAAGCTCGGCTTTTCGCTCCTCCACCCGAGGCACGTGATTTCCGTCAGCTAATATTTTATCACATTTGACCGTCTCCTCAAACAAAAAATTGTGAAAATCGACGGTTTTTTGTCTTAAATTGGTTTTGCCGTATTTTATTTCAAGCTCGGTAAGGTTGTCAGAGCCTCTTTCGGCGTAAATCAGGCAATAAAATTTGCCGTCGAAAAAAATTTCATCGACATGAAAAAAATAATTTTTCGACAGCTTTTCGCGCAGCTCGGGCACGCCGCGCATAGGCTGCAAAACAAGCTTGTCGGGCAGCCTTGACGCCTGCCCGAGAATTTTGGAAATTTCCAGCCCGCCCATACCGGCAATCACCGCGGTATGCGCCCGCCTGCCGCAAAATCCGTCTCCGCAAAGAAATTCGCTTTTGTAAAGGACGCCTTTGCTTTCCGCAAGTCTGCGCGCCTTTTCGAGACTCTTGCGGCTCACGTCGGTAAAAACCGTTTTTTGCGTCTTGTTTAAAAGCAGAGCCGAAACTCCCACTATGCCGTGGTCGCAGCCGACGTCGAACAGCTCGTCGGAAACAGGCAGCAGCTCTACGATTCTTTTCAGTCTCGGAGTCATTTCACTCCAAAAAGTCTTTAAGCTTTTTGCTCTTGGACGGGTGGCGCAGCTTGCGCAGAGCCTTTGCCTCTATCTGACGGATACGCTCTCTCGTGACGTTGAATTCTCTGCCCACCTCCTCAAGCGTGCGCGCCCTGCCGTCGTCTATGCCGTAGCGCAGACGCAACACCATTTCCTCGCGGGGAGTGAGCTTGTGCAGCACGCCGATAAGCTGCTCCTTTAGCATTGCGTAAGCCGCAACGTCTCCCGGCGCTATGGTTTTGTCGTCCTCTATAAAATCCACGAGGTGGCTGTCCTCCTCCTCGCCTATCGGCGTTTCGAGACTGACGGGGTCCTGCGCGATTTTCTGAATTTCCACAACCTTGTCTTCGGGTACGCCCATTGCTTCGGCTATTTCGGAAGGAGTAGGCTCCCGCCCCAGCTCCTGCAAGAGCGCGCGGCTGACTCTTATCTGACGGTTTATGGTTTCAACCATATGTACGGGTATTCTTATCGTGCGCGCTTGGTCGGCAATGGCGCGCGTAATAGCCTGTCTTATCCACCAGGTGGCGTAGGTGCTGAATTTGAAGCCCTTTGTATAGTCGAATTTTTCCACGGCTTTCATCAGTCCCAGATTGCCTTCCTGAATCAGGTCGAGAAAAAGCATACCTCTGCCGACGTAACGCTCGCTGAGCAATTTTTTCGCCTCCTCGTCTCCGTCCTGCATACGACGCGCAAGCTCCGTTTCCTCCTCGGCGGAAAGCAGCGGCACCTTGCCTATGTCTTTGAGATACATTTTGACGGGGTCGTCAATGCTTATGTCAATGACTCCCTTTGTCAACAGGTCGTCAGACACCACGTCCGTCACGCTTATGCCGTTGTCTTCAAGAAACTTGTACAGCTCCGCGTATTGCTCCGGCGTCAGGTCGAATTTCATTTTGTCGAGATTGTTTTCCACCTCGTCGAAGGTCAGCAGCGAGGGCGACTTTTCGGTGGGCTTCGTGAAGTTCATCACCAGCGACACCAGCGGGCGGGTCTCCTTCCCGTCCACGCACTTCGTACCGCGGAATTCGGTCATCCACGCCCCCGAGTTTTTCGACGCGCGGGGGAAGAAGTCGAGGTAGAGGACGGCCATGAAACGCCCCTCGGCGTCCGTCACGTCGTAGGCCGTCACGTCGGGATGATAGACGGCCACGGCCGGATTGGGGGTGAAATGCAGTCCGTAGAGCTTTTTGGCCAGCAGGAAGACACCCTTTTTGACCCGCTCCAGCTCGAAATAGGGCTTGACCGTCTCGGCGTCGAGCGCATACTTCTCGCGCTTGTATTTCTCGCTGTAATAGGCCCAGTCCCACGGCATCAGCGTCCCTTCGAAGCCCTGCGAGGCGGCATAGCCGGCGATCGTGCGGTAATCGGCGTCGGCATACCGCTTCGTCTCGTCGAGCAGCTCCCCGAGGAACGCACGGACGGTCGGCGTGTTCTTGGCCATGCGCTCCTCGAGCACATAGTCCGCATAGCATTCATAGCCCAGCAGGTTGGCCAGCCGGAGGCGCGTATTGGCGATCCGCTTGACGATCTCCGTGTTGTCGAACTCGCCGCCCAGCGCGCACGAACCGTTCGCCCGCCACAGCTTCTCCTTGAGCGCGCGGTTCGAGGAGTAGGTCATGAAGGGCAGGTAGCTGGGGTACTGCAACGTCACGGTCCACCCCTTCTCCCCGCGCGAACGGGCCTCGGCGGCCATCCCTTCGCGGACGAATTCCGGCAGTTCGGAGACCGTCGCCGGATCGGTGATGTTGAGCGTGAAGGCGTTGGTCGCGGCCAGCGAATTGCGGTCGAACTCCAGCGAAAGGGCCGACAGTTCGGTGGTGTACTGCCGGTAGAGCTCCTTGTCGGCGTCCGACAGCGCCGCGCCGTTGCGGGCGAAGCTCTTGTAGGTCTTCTCCAGCAGGCGCCTGTCCTCGGCCGAAAGGCCCCGTCCGGGATGCTCATAGACGGCCTTCACGCGCGCGAACAGTTCGGGATCGAGCGAAATGTCGTTGGACAGCTCCGTCAGGCGGGGCTGGACGCGCATGGCGATCTGCTGCATCTCCTCCGACGTGTCGGCGCTCAGCAGGTTGAAGAAGACGCCCGATATCCGGTTCAGCAGCTCGCCCTGGCGCTCCAGCGCCACGATCGTGTTGCCGAAGGTCGGCTTCTTCGGGTTCTTCACGATCGCTTCGATCTCGGCGCGCGAGCAGGCGATCGCGGCGTCGAACGCCGGTTCGTAGTCCGCCGGTTCGATCCGGTCGAACGGCGGTGTGGCATGGGGCGTCTTCCACTCCGCCAGCAGCGGATTCGAGGTGTCCAGTTCGGGCAGATCGGCCCGGGGAATCGAATTGTCGGCGCATCCGGCCGCAAGTGTCGAAAGGGTCATAATCAACAGGGCTTTTTTCATCGTATCCTCAAATAAATAAGAAGGTTTCTTCAACGGGTTGCGAAATCGGAGCCGGGCCGTCATTCCCGGACGGTGCGGGGACTTTCCGCCGCCCCGTCCGCACGCTTGTCCGCAGCCTCCTCCGCACAGAGGGGCTGCGCGCCGGTCCGCACCGCGGCGGCCTTCAGAGGCGTCTTGCCGGAGAGGGCCGCAGGAGAGAGCGTCCCCGCATCCGCATGTTCCGGCACGGCGGCTGCCGGAACCGTGTCGGAAACCGGCGCGGGACTTTCCGCCGCGGCCAGCGAATCCGCCGGATCGGGGCCGGTCCAAAGGCCCCGGCTGCGCAGCATCGCCCGCTTGTCGGGGTCCTTGCCGCGAAAGGCGCGGTAG
>OOCI01002459.1_pt1 | contig 11376 bp, 8 predicted proteins | sample 1671761 | NCBI WGS metagenome assembly OOCI01 (sample SAMN06348190, study PRJEB24527) | human gut metagenome | biome: human gut; feature: ankylosing spondylitis patient; material: feces | host: Homo sapiens | place: China | collected 2015-10
TTCCTAGATAATTATAACAAAACCCATTAATCTAGGGCACAATTTTGTGCACGATAATTGACAACCCGTCAAACGAATAATTTCATCTTGCTTATGGCTTTCAAAAAAAACAAAAAGAGTTAATCCTTTTCATAATATTAGAATTAACTCTTTTATTTAAGACCCCAATAAATTCTATAGGTTTTTTAAAAACCCCAACGAATTCTATCTAGTCGCGTAAACTTTATACATTTTACCGTTATTTCTTTTGTTGAATGGCACATGCGTCGACACCGCCACCGCCGACCGGTGCGAATACAAGAGTAACGGTATCTGATGCTCCCAAAGTAAATACGCCATTGACGACGGTTATTTCAGCGCCTTTGCTGTCGTAAACCTTATAGGTCGCAACCCCTGTATCCATAATGACTTTCCACTCGGCATCGGCGAGTTCCACGTTAGCGTAAACCGTTTTGCCGAAATCAACGTCGCCTGTCGTGTAATAACCTTTATCTTTGTCATAAAGCATATCGACTTCAATGCCATCAATACTCGTAATCGTACCTGTTGCCACTTCTCTAGTAGCTTCCTTCAAGGTAAACGTATCACCGACAAACATATAATCGGCATTTTCCAGCAAGAATGTTGCGGTAACTGTTTCACCCGGCATGAATAGATCGTCATATTCATTTCCGCTGAACGAAATGAGGGTTGCATTTGTGGATTTATCACTACCATATAAGAACGATGCTTTATAGTTCACCACAACAGGCGAGTGTCTTCCGCCTTCATCTTTGGTTTTAAGATAAACACTTGCCGTTACTAATTTTGCCTTTGCGATGATGTTTGCGGTAACACTCATATCTTCCACACAATAGTTGCCTGCCGCCGCGCCCGATAGAGCAAACGTAACATTTACGGTTACGTCGTTGCCCGGCGCGCTGCTTGCAAACGTCGCGGTCGGAGTTACGGTTACATCGTCCTCGCCGACGATTCCGCTCACCGCAAGGCTGCCGTCAGCAATGGTGGCTTCGGTAGTGCCGTCGTAATACTTATCGTCAACGGTAAAATCTACTACAAGCTGCTTTTTCGTAATCGTTGCGTTGCAAGTATCGCCCCATGCATAGTTCATGGTTTGTTCTTCGCTGTCGCCGATATATAATACATATTCGTTAAGATCAAAATCCCCGTTTTCGTTGCCGTCTTTGTAAACGCCTGCGTTTGCGCCGATTGCGTCAACGTAAATTTTAATGCTTTCGCCGGCAATCAATCCTTGTTCCACCGTCAATGCGGTTCTCTCAAATCTGCCATGACCGTCGTAAACTTTTGTCAGATTTACGTTCGACAAAGTTTTCGGATTGATTTTTGCTCGCAACGTTTCGCCGACAGGTGCAAGATAATTCCTTGCAAGGTCGCCTGTAAGCGTATAGGAAACCGTTACGTCTTGCGGCTCAACGTCTAATTCGCATGCAACGTCCTTGCTTGCAAAAGCACCGATTGCCGTTACGCCAACGGAAACTTCGTCGCCTCCGATTAGTCCTGCAAGTGTTCCTGCCGTTACGACAGCATCTTTTGTTCCGTCATACACTTTATCCGCTACGGTTGTTCCGCTGATTGTCAGTTGCTTTTTGGCTATCGCAAAATCGAAAGTCGCTTGCGCCGCTTTCCATTCCGCAGTTGCCGCAACAGATACTCTCACTTTGTAATCTCCCGCATTTACGGGGGCGGAAGCAGACCAATCGCTTGCGCCTTCGCTCTTATACTCAAACGTAATCGCGCCGTTGCCGTTGACCGTAAATTTGTCTGCGGAAAGCGAATATGCCACGCCGTCATACGTTTTGCCGAGCGTTACGCCGCTTTTAAGGTTAACCTGATTGTCTTGCGCCGAAAGAGTGCTGCCGTTATTAAACGTTTCCGTTCCTTTTGCGCCGCATACGCAAGACTTATAATATTTTGCAGGCTCTGTATAAGTTGCTTCGCTCGCGCGATATTCGTCAGCTACGACTTCTTTATCGTAAACGTGCGCCGCTTTATTTGTTATTTCGTCGCATTTTTTACACTTGTGCCAATGGTTGGTTGCGTCGAGCGTCCACGCGGTTTCAAACTCGTGATTGCCTTTTTCGCATTCGGTCTTTCTACAGCCGCAAGCAGTCAGTGAAATTGTCAGACACAACACCGCAACGAGCGACAGCAAAACTGTCCAAAATCTTCTTTTCATAATTGTTTCCTCCATAAATTTTATATTTTAACCGTTTACTCTCGTAAAAGTAAGCCTGTAATAAATTGTATAGTTTTCGCCCTCTTTATCGCGAATCTCACATACTAATCTGTCGTTTGTTTCGTCGTATGTAGTCAGCGTATAAACGGTACTTTTCATAATAGTGAGTGTGGCTGTGTAAGTATCTGCGGTTTTCTTATAAGTTACCGAATCGGTTCCGCTTGTTTCTCCCACAGTCATTGTTAAACTTAAACTCGTATCTTCCACTGTCAAAATGAATAAATCTTTTGACAAAGTTGTGCCGAGAAAAGGAAATTCTTCTCCCAAATTAACAACAATATCGTCACCGCCTTCGGTTTCAGCGGGCATAACTACTTGATACGTTTCCCAACTTCCGATAACTGCGTCCTGCCATTTTGCATAAAGCGTAATGTTTTTGCCCGGCATATAACCGAATACGAAAGCAGTAGTATTGAGCGTTGTGCCATCGTCGGTGCTTTCGTACCAACCAATAAAACGCTCTCCGCTTTTTGTCGGTGCTACCGGCGCCGAGATTTCTTCGCCAGCTTCGGCTTGAATACTTTTAATCGAACTTCCGCCATTAGTTTCAAAAGAAATCGTATAAGCTTTTACCAACGGCGCTACCGTCCTTTCATAGCCGCAAAGGTTACAGGTTACGTCTTCATTATTATCGTAAACGTGCGCCGCTACGTCAAGTTTATCGTCGTGACCTTTGGTGGCGCATTCGTGCCAGTGTTGAGCGTTGTCAAACTTCCACTCTGATTTTGCTTCGTGCTTGTTTTTGTTGCAAGCCGCAAGAGAAATGCTGAGCATCAGGCAAAGCACAAGAGAAAGCACAACTACAATTTTCTTTTTCATTTTTATAATCTCCTTATTTACATTGATTTTTTTCGCGGTGTAAAACCTTGATTATTTCTTTTTGAACAGTCCTTTAATTGCGGCAATCAGTTCGTCAACCTTCTTTTTCTTTATAACAAACCAAAAAATCGCAAAACCGCCGATTCCCACAACGGCAACGCTTCCTACCACGATGCCTGCGATTGCTCCGCCCGACATTCCTTCATTTTCGGCAGGCGGATTGATTTCGCCGCTTGTGTTTACATAATGGGCTTCGAGCGTTATTCCCTCCGTAACCGTAAAGGTATAGGAATTATCGGAAGAAACTTTTTCGCCGTTTACATACCAACCGTCGAATTTCTTTCCCTCGGCGGGGGCGTTCGCCGTTACAGTAACCGTGTCACCCACATTGTAGCTACCGCCGCCGTTGCCGCCCGTAACTGTTATCGCAACTTTTTCGGATTCACCCGTCATAGGTACTGTTTCGATCTGTTTGTAACCGCATACAGAACAAGTACGCTCTTTCTCTCCGCTTTCCGTTGCGGTGGGCTGTTTCGTTACCGTCCAATCGCCGTATGTATGCGTAGCTTTGTCAAGTTGTTCCGAACAACCCTCGCATTTGTGCCAATGGTTGTTTTCATCGTAACGCCAATTTTCTTCCGGTGTATGCGTCGTATGACCGAGCGCAGGCGTAATGACATATCCGCATATCGTGCATTTGACAGCTTCGGTTTCTGTTGCCTCCGCACGGTCAGGCGTATGCGCCACAAAGTCAAGTTTTTCGTTACAGCCAGAGCAAGCGTGCCAATGTCCCGTAGCATCATTAGTCCACGCCGACGCAGGATTGTGCGTATGGGGAAGTTTGTCTATTTCTTCCGTCTGTTTATAACTGCATACCGAACACGAACGCTCGCGCGAACCTTTTTCATCTTCGGTTGCGGGCTTTATTACCGTCCATTCTCCGAAAGTATGCGGAGCTGCGTCGATTTCCGTACCGCAAGAGCAAACGTGATAATGCTTTGTCGAATCGGTCAACCAACCCTCACCATTCGCCGTATGCAATTCGTAAACCGACGTAATCGTTACGTTTTCTTTTGGAACGGTAAACTCGGTCTTTTGCGCAGTTTTATCTGCAAACGTTCCCGCTCCCGATACCTGCCATTCTTTGAAGTGATAACCGCTTGCCGCCGTTTCCGCCGTCAAATTTATTTTTCCGCCTGCAACAACCTTGTATTGCGTTTCCACACCCTTTTGGCTGACGGTTATAAGCGATCTGACTGTAACCGTTTTCGTCGCATACTTCGTACTATCCTGTTTGGACGTTGCCTTTACGGTAATCGTGGACGAGCTTTCGTTTGCCGTAACGCTCAATATGCCGCCCACGCTTATCGTAGAGCTATCAGCGCCCTCTACACTCCAAATAACCGAATTATCAAATGCGCCCGTACCGTTCACCGTTGCCGTAAACGTATAACTGCCGCCTCTTTCCACGTTGAGTTCGGAAAACGCAATCTGCACGTCGGTAACCGTTACGGGGATTGTCGTATCTGCCGCCGTAAGCGTAATTCTTCTATATTTTGAACCTGCAAGAGAAGAAACTGTTGAAATTTGCGTCGGCTGTCCGTTTACCGTAAACGTAGAGAAGTGCGTAGCGTACATTTCCTCGTATTCGTAAGGATCTACGGCGGTAAATGCGATTTCTATCGCATACTCGTGATTTGCAATAAATTTGCTGTCTTTGGGGTATTTGCCGCCGTCGGTATTCAAAGAATCGTCCGTGAGATCGAATACGCGCCAACCATAAAGCCCGACTGTGTATTTCGTGCTGTCGCCCGACGTAAACGTCAAATCGCTTGCCGTCATCTTGTCCGTGATTGCCGCAGGCGTCATTGTCGCCGAACTTTCACGGATATATTTTCCTGCGGGAATAACCTTGCTATCCTCCGACTTTGCGCCGCATACCGAGCAGTGTTTATCGCCCGTTTGTCCGTCGCTATCAAACGTAGCCGCTACCGCGCCCGTTACTTCGCCGTTTTTATCGTGCGCGGCTTCGTTGCCGTGAACGGTACAGCCCACGTCCTTGCAGGGATTCCAATGCTTTGTTTCGTCGTGTTCCCACGTGGAAGTATCGAAATCGTGTTCGGTTACGACAAACGTAACGGTTGCGGTTGCCTCAACGCTTGATCCACCGTACTGTGACCATTCGGGTGTGCCGCTGAACTTTATCGTAGCGGTATAACTGCCAACCGGCAAATCGCTTTTGGGTTTTACGCTCCACGACGTATTATTCTCCTTGCCCGCTCCGATGTAAGAGGGGTTAGAATAAAAATTTAACGTGAAAGCACTTGCGTTTTCACCTTCGAGCGTGACGAACGAACCGTTAGTCCACAATTTTCCCGTACCCGTGTTGGCAATGCGGATGGGAACTTGCGTGACCGGAGAATATCCCACTCTCACCGTGCCGAAATCAACGTTATCTACGGTTGCGCTGTATGTAGGCGCGGCAACCGCGCCGATATTTACGGTGATGGTCTTGGAGTATCCGCCTTTGTCCGTCACCTTGACAGTGATTTCCGTCGCTTCGCTTACGCCTCTGAGGTTTGGATTGACGTATATTTTATTCAAATCGGTTTCGGTTGAAATAATACCTACGCCGCTTGTATTCCCGTCTGCCGCACTCACGATAGAGAAAGTGTATTCTCCGCTTCCGCCGCTTGCCGAAAGCGCAATCGAAGAATAGGCAACGTCACCGCCGTAAACGGTGGCTGGAACGTCGTACTCCGCTTTGTCTTCCAATGTAAGGGGTGCGGCGAGTTTTTCGTAAGAATAATTTTTGAAGGAGATGTTGTCGGCGCAATGATCCCAAACGTGAACGAGACAATCGTCATTTTCAAAATACTGTTCGTCCGTCACCACTTTCGTCCAGGAAGAAATCCCTTCAGCGCCGTTGGCAACAAGGGGAAACACGGTAAACGTCGAGCCCGACCTTCCGGGACACACGGAAGTGATCGTTGCATTTTTCCCGATTGAGCAGGTTGTGTACGAAGAAGACGTATATACGTCTTTCCAAGTATCGTAAGCAGAGCCCGAACCCGTATATTCCATCTTTATATCGACCGTGCCGTTGAGAACAATGCTTCCTTTGGCATAAATACCGTAAGTCTGATACGGTTTGTCACACTTCAGGTCGATATTGAGCGTGGCGTTCTCGCCTACGGTCACGTTTCCCGAACCGGTTCTATCATTACGAATATAGATTGCGTCAACCGAACCGTTTTTTTCCGCCACTTCGCCGTACACTTTTACGGTCACCGTGCAACTTTCGTCAAACATCAGATTGCCGTTGTTTGTAGAACTTGCGTTGCCGTCCATGTAGATGCCGTACATATACGTCTGTTCCGTTGCGGTACGCTGAAAGTCTATGGTGAGTGAACCGCTCCCCTTGAACGTTAGTGTAGAAACGTTGTATGTGTTGAACGCCCTGTTTCCGTACGGCGCGGTGACGGTGATTTTGTTGTCGCCGACAAGCACGACGTCCACTTTGCCGTTGTTAACGCCGCCGATCGAGATTTCCTGCCCGTTGTAGTTGTTAAGCGTGAGCGTGCCGTTGCCCGCTTCTTGTTGCCAATTCCAACCCTCGCCTGATTTGCTTGCTTCATTGCAACTGACTTGCAGATAAGGGTTTGCCGAATCCGCATACACCGTGCTTTTTACACCGAACGCCGTAACAATTAAGCACAACACGCACAATACAAAAAGCCTTGTCACGAAAAGTAATAAATTTCTTTTAATTTTGGTATTCATAAAAAAACCGTCCTTTCTTTTTTTTACAAGCTGTCTATACTTGCCACAAGATAGTCCGCCGTTACGGACTCGAAGTAAAATCCATCGATTTGCCCCGCTTGCTTTGCCGTTTTAACTTTATCGGCTATCGCTTCGTCGGACGTCGTATCGCAGATTACCGCAACTTTGAGATCGGGAAATTCCGCTTTGATTTGTTTGACCGTATCGAGCTTCATTTCCAAAGTGTTTCCGTAAGTTCTCGATACGTCCATTAAAAGCACGTCCGCTTTCACCGCTTCGCAAGCCGACAATATCTTTTGTAATTCAAACGAACCGACTCTTTCCACCAGATACGCTTGTTGCAGAAAAGCTATTTCTATCGATTCCGCAAGGAGTCTGTTCTTAATGCAGATAACTAAATTCTTCACTGTTCCATATCATCTCCTTATAATTCTTCAGTTTACATTATTATTATAGCAATCTAAAAAATCCCGCACATCACCCATTTGGGTATATTTTCGGGTTTTCGGCAAAATTTTTACATAAAAAAACGCTCGGCGTTATATCCGAGCGGTAAACCATTCTATTTTATTTTTCGTTATTCTAATTGTCTGTTTTGAGCTTTTGCGGAATGACCAATCCCGTTTTAATAACTTCGACGGCAAGTTCGGTGCGGTTTTTGAATCCCGTTTTGTCAATCATACTTTGAATATGCTTTTTTACGGTGTTGACCGACATAAACAGTTTTGCCGCTATTTCGTCGTTTGTAAGCCCCGCCGTCATTTCGCGCAGAACTTCCGTTTCTCTGTCGGTAAATTCACGGCTGCTTGCAAGACCGAGCGTAAGTGCGGGCGTACAGTCGGGAAAGATATGTTCCCCGTCCATCGTCTTGTCCATAACCGCAAGAATAGGCTCACGGCTTACTTCTTTATACCAAAAACTGTCTATCCCGATTTCTCTCGCACGGCTCAAATACGAACATTCGGGCATACTCGTTACGATTATGATTTTGATATTCGGATATGCAGATTTAATTTCCGCCGCCGCGTCAAGTCCGCTTGCCCCGTTCTTCGTGATTACGTCCATAAGTATCAAATCTACCGAATTGGTGCGAACGTAGTTTAACGCCTTGCTCGCGTCGTCAATACTTGCGGTCAAATTATATTTGTCCGTCGAAGATATAAATATCTCGAAAAGCTGACGCGGCATAGACTGATCTTCCACAACCATTACATTTATTTTTTTCATACGCCCTCCTTCGGCAAAACGATAGAAAGAATAAAACGCGGCTCTATTGCAACCGTCATTGTGCCACCCGCCCTTTCCGTAATGTTCCGTAGCGACGATAAGCCGCCTCCCTCCGTTATCGGTTCGGTAGGAATACACCCGTTGTTCGTGCAAGCCATTTCATATTCCTTATCCGCTTCCTTAACGACAACCGTCAACACATTCCCCTTTGCGTGGGCAAGCGTATTTGTCAAGCACTCTTTAACGGCAACAAACATAACGTCGGACAAACGCTTCTCCTGCGGAATTTCGCCGTTTATTTCAAGCCTTATCCCAAGCGTTTTCGCATACGAAAACAGTTTTTCCCGCATATTGAACTGCTCGTTTTCGCTTGCAAGCAATTTTGCCACTTTCAACCATTCCGAAAGTAGAAATTCCTTTTCTTCACGGCTTGCACCTGTCAATAAACTTTTTTTCAAGGCAAGAAGCAAATGTCCTATATCGTCGTGAATACGTATTTTTGTGGCGAGAATTTCATTTTCGCGCGTTATCGCTACGATATTGTTCCCGTATTCGGCAAGACGGGCATTCATCGTTTTAAGTTCTTCGTTTTCCTCTGCAAGTTTTTCGCCCAATTCATACTGCATAGTAACGTCTGTGGCAATCAATTCGGTTACTGCGTCGTCAATTTCTCTGCGAATAAAACTTTTGATTTTCCCGTCCGAAAGTTTGATTATGGGGGTATCGCCGCTTATGATAAACCTATTGCCGTTTCGGTCTGCGCCTTCCGTTATCGTCTGCCAAAGTGCGTTTCCGTCCATTACCGTATGCCCCGTAAGAGCTACGCATACTTTGTTCATTTCGTCGTTTGTAAGAATAGGCATTCCGTTTTTAGCATAAAAGCATAAGCCGACGGGCATTTTATCCATTCCCTCTTTTATCGACGTTTTGCCAACGTGTCGCTTATTCCACCATACACAATAGACTACACAGAACGCCGTCAACGTTAAATAAACAGCCAAAACCGTCCATGCAACGGGGGACGGCATATCATAAAACGCTTTTCCTGCCGTGCTTATTTCTCCGCCGTTTGCCGAATGAATAATTCCGTATCCTTCGTATAAGAAACTGAAAAATATAAATTCTACGACAAGCATTGCCGAATTTGTTATGAGTATGGATTTACGGGTTTTACACACTAAGCTCATAACAAAACCAAATAACGTGAGCATTACGGTTACAGCAAAAATACAATAATATATGTCTTGTGCGGATACGGGCATTTGAGAAAATTTCATCATCGCTCTACCCCCTTCGGCAGTCGAAAATTGACGAAAACCGTACCGTCGTCTTCCGTAACGGTCATATTGCCGTAAGGATTTTTCTTTACGGCTGCATTTCTCTTTCCTTCCATAACGAGCCGCATAATGATAAATTCATTGGTTGCGTCCAAATATGCCGTTAAATCGGTTATACTTTCCATTATGTTTTCTATTGCATATTCAAATCCGTCATATAAAAAAAGCGCGTTTTCGGTTGATATACCTTCGTTGACGCTTCTCACGAACGCACAATTTACACCGCAGACTTCGAGATTGTTAAGCGATTCCTTTATACAAAGTCCCACTTCGGCGAAACTCGAACTTTTCTCTTTTTCGGCAATAACGGTTAGATTGCTTCTTCGCTTAACGTAAGCGCCCAAAACGCCTACTCTTTTCATCTTTTCCGCAAAATCGGCATCGTCGGCGCTCGCACCCGAAAGGATGCGTTCAATTTCCGCAATCTGACAGATGACTGCGCTTTCGATATTGTTATAAATCTTTTGCGTTTCTTCGATCTTTGCCTGTTTTTCTTTCAATTCGTTTTCCGCACGAATCAACTCGCTTTCTTCATTCAGGTTGTCTTGTATTTCTTTTATCTTTGCGTTGATTTCATTGATATAAGTCAAATCATCCGACCATATTATTTGACCGCCCGAAATCTCCTGCGCATTAATTACCGTGTTCCCGTCCGCCGATACGATTCCGCTTTTCAGTCCTTTTATTTCTTCTGCCGACGGCAAACAAGCATTATCCGATTGAAAAGCGATTTCACCTTTATCGTTGATAATTGCGGCGGATATGTTAGACAGCTTAAAATAGCGCGGATAATTACCGTTTGACGGTATAAGTCCGATTTGAACACTGCACTCGAAAACAAAAACATACGTCAAACTGAAAAGTTCGGGAACATTGTACGATCTGATAACGCCGAAAAAGCTCAATATAATCAAAGTCACACATACAGCGAAGCCTATAATAAGCGCCCATATTCTGTTTCTGCATTGCGAAATCTTACACTTATAAAAAACGATACAAACACTTAAAACAGATAATATCAGTTGCCAAGCTATATTCAAATAATATATAAAGCCATGTTTATAATCTGTGCTCCAATTTACAAAATCGGAATTAAAGTCGAACGCCCACTCATGCAGTTCATTCGTCATTATAAGCAAAATCATAATAACAGCCGGAATAGCCAACCACTTCAACCACCCGATTACAGGCTTTCGCTCGTCGCGTCCAACGTAGCAAGCCGCAAAAAGCATTAACAAAGGAATAGCCGTTTGCGGAATATAGTAAGCGTACCATAAGTATCTCTTTACTATTTCATTCGTTTCAAACAACTTATATTTGATAAATCGTAGAAACAACAGCAATACAATAAACATTGCCAAAAGCACAATAGCCCTTCGCAACCGCTTTTGCGTTATTCTGTCATATATGCTGATCGCCCAAAAGATTGCAAGCCCTATCAAAATAAAATGAGTTGCAAGCGACATTATATATTGAACGGCTTTCTGCGCTATAAGGTCATCAAAAAATTGCAGTATGCCAACAAGCAAAAACAATGCCACCGCAACCGCCAAATATGTAGTATTCCTTTTTTGAGAACTGCTTATTTTAATCATATATCTTCTAACCGCCGACTACTTATTTTCATCGAATACCACACCGTTGTCTTTGCAAAAATTTTCAAACTGCATCTGTGCAAGATAACTCGGTTTGCTATGCCCTTTCTCCCATCTGTTTATAGACGCAAAAGACATACCGAGCTTTGCGGCAAATCGCTCTTGACTTAAATTCAACTGCTTTCTCGCTATCTTTACTTTCTCGGAAAATTCCATTACGCACCTCGATACTCTTTATAACATATATTATAACACAAATTTTATAAAAAATCAAGCCATACTTTATTTGTTTTTTCAGATTTGTGTTCGTGTACACTAGATTGTGTACACGAACACTGACGGGTTGTCAATCATCGTA
>OOCI01002462.1_pt1 | contig 11369 bp, 9 predicted proteins | sample 1671761 | NCBI WGS metagenome assembly OOCI01 (sample SAMN06348190, study PRJEB24527) | human gut metagenome | biome: human gut; feature: ankylosing spondylitis patient; material: feces | host: Homo sapiens | place: China | collected 2015-10
CGCAGGCAGTAGGGCGGGCGATGGAATGGCCCGTTTCACTTGCGTGGAAAAGCTCCCCGAGTGCTGCGCGCAGCCGCTTACATCAACGGGCTCAGCAGCCGCAGCACGCTGTCCAGTGCTGTGCCCGGCAGATTGGTGCGGCAGTCGGACCGCATGATCTCCCGGCACTGCGGCAGGGTGCGCTCCACATCCTTCCGCAGTGCGGCGATCTGGCTGTTATGGAAGAGCAGTGTTCCGCACTCAAAATGGAGAAACAGGCTCCGGTAATCCATATTGATGCTGCCCACCACGGCGACACGGTCATCACTGACATAGCACTTGGCGTGGAGGAAACCGGGCGTGAATTCATAAATGCGCACGCCCGCCCTGAGCAGGGGCAGATAGTAGGAACGGCTGAGCCGGAACACCAGCTTCTTATCCGGGATCCCGGGCAGGATGAGCCGCACGTCCACCCCGCGCTTGGCCGCATTTTTCAGAGCATCCAGCATCTCCTCGCCCACGGCCAGGTAGGGCGTATAGATATAAACATATCTCTGGGCCTGAGAGAGGATGTCCAGATAGACCGTCTCGGCCAGCGGTTCCTCATCCAGCGGGCTGTCCGCGTAGGGCTGTACCACGCCATCCTGCACTGCGGGCAGGCGGGTGGGCGCAAAGGCGGTGTAATCGGTCTCCTGCGGGCGGAAGGCGTTCCATGCATTGAGGAACATCACGGTAAAGTTCCAGACAGCGGCACCCTCCAGCCGGATGGCCGCATCCTTCCAGTAGCCAAAGCGCTGCTCGGCATTGATATACTCATCCGCCAGATTCACGCCGCCGGTGTAGGCCACATTGCCGTCAACCACCACGATCTTGCGGTGGTCGCGGTGGTTCATCACCAGCGAGACCAGCGGCACCACCGGGTTGAAAGGGATGCAGCGGATATGCGCCTTCTCCATGCGGATGACAAAATCACTGGGCAGGCCCAGCAGGCTGCCAAAATCATCGTAGATCAGCCGCACATCCACCCCCTGGGCGGCCTTGCGGCGGAGGATCTGCTCCACGCCGTCCCACATTTTGCCGGAACGGAGGATAAAAAATTCCAGAAAGATAAATTTTTCCGCCTTGTCCAGATCCGCCAGCAGCTGGGGATACATCTCCTCCCCGCAGGAAAAGTAGTGAGCAGCGGTATCCCTCCAGGCCGGATACGGCCCGAATTTTGCCACGTAGCGGCTCAGGTTCCGGCTGGAGATATCCAGCGCATCGGTCTGGCCCTCGGGCTGGGCAAGCTCGGTCTGATGGGCCTGTTCCACCTTCTGCATCCGCTCCCGCAGATACTTGGCGGGGGCCTTGTTGCCAAAAGCCAGATAAAGCGCGCCGCCAAGCAGGGGCAGAAGGCCGATCAGGACGATCCAGCCGATCTTATAAGCACTGTTTTCATCCTTGCGCACCAGATACAGCACGATCATGATGCTCAGCGCCTTCAGGGCACCGTTCAGCCAGACCCGCCCCGCCGTGAACGACCAGAACGCCCAGAGCAGCCAGAGCACCTGTAACGCCACCAGCACCACTGTGATCGTGACACGGTTGAAGATGCGGTTGAAAAACTTGACGATGGGCAATCTGAACATGTGGTACCCCTCCCCTGCCGCCCACGGCGATTTTTGATGCTGTTAGTATAGCGCAGAGCGGAAGATTTTGCAAACAAAAAAACGCCCACAACGGCTTTCCCCGCTATGAGCGCCTATTCAATCGTGGGCAGAATTTTTCCGAGGGCCGTTCGCTTATGCTTCCGCGTCCTCATAACCAACCAGCAGACCGCCCAGCTCTGCATAATAGCTGCACAGACCGCCGCATTCGCTGATGTCCACCTTTGCTCCATCAAACACAGCCATTACCATGTGCTTCAGGCGCTCGGCGGCGGCGGGATTGCCGCAGTGAGAGATATGGAGCCTGCCGTTGGTGTAGCCGTGCTCCTTGAGTTCCAGCACGATGCGCTCCAGCGCACCATGCTCGCCACGGGTCTTGCAGAGAACATCCAGCTCTCCGGCCTCACTTGCCTGTCCGATGACCCGGATGCCCAGCATCCGCGCCACAGCGGCAACGGCAGGCTTCACGCGGCCATTGCGGGCCAGATTGGCCAACGATTCCAGCGAGAAGAGCAGATGGGTGTGCTTGTGGTAACGGAGCATCTCTTCACAGACCTCGTCAAACTCCTTGCCCTCAGCCAGCAGATCCCGCAGATGCTCGGCCAGCAGGCGCTGCTCCGGGCCGGTGGAAAGGCTGTCCAGCACGAACACCCGCTTGCCGGGGTTCTCCTGCTGGTATTCCTCGGCGGCCAGCTGGGCGGCATTGTAGCTGCCGGACAGAGTGCCCGTGATGGTGATGGCATACACCTCGTCGGCTCCCTCGTAGGCGGCCAGCCAGTCGCTGACGTTGGGGCAGGAGGTCGAGGTCTTGCCCTTATAGGTACGCAGGGTCTGGGCCATGCCCACGGCATCCATCGTGCCGTTGTCCAGATATTCGGCATCGTCGGTGATGATCTTCAGGGGAACGCATTCAAAATCCACGCCCTGCAAGGTGTACAGGCTGGCGGAGGAATCCACAACGATCTTGGTGTTCATAAGCATTTATCTCCATTCCGGCGGCAGAGGATGCCGCAGCTTTTCCTGTTGTCTGAATCACTATATCAGCTTTTCAAAACCCTGTCAACTGTTTTATTGAATTATTTCAAAAGTTTTCAATTTCCTGTTGACCGCATTTCCAAAACATGGTATACTGTCCGCATGAAATTAGAATCAAACCGCCGCGTTGCGGCCTGCGCCGCCGGGTTTGCCCTGCCCCGGTATGCAGAACTCCCCACCGTAGGGCTTTATCTGGATCAGAGTGTACAGTTTGTCAACGGGTGTTTCCGCACATTTCAGGGGGTGGAGCTCACCGCTTCCATGGTGAGCAACTACGTTAAGAAAGGGATCATCAGCCACCCCATCAAAAAGAAGTATACCCGGGATCAGCTGGCCTGCCTGATCTACATCGTGGTTTCTAAAAATGTCCTGTCCATGGAAAACATCGACAGTCTGTTCAAGATGCAGCGGGCGCATTATACCTCCGCGCAGGCGTATGATACCTTTTGCGATGAGCTGGAGAATTACCTGCCCTATGTGTTCGGCCTGACCAAGAGCTTCTCCGAGCTGGAGCCGGATGTTGATGATGCACGCAAGCTCCTGCGCAGCACCATCATCTCGGCTGTGAACAAGATCTATCTGGACTGCGTTTTCACCGACCTGCGGCAGGAGCAGGCCCTTTGGCCCGATATCCTGCCGGATTTGGCATAACAACAAAAAAGGCTCTCTCCGTCATGCTTTGCAAAGCATTGACGGAGAGGGCCTTTTTTCTTAAAATGTAAGCGCGGGGCTGATCTCATTGCGGCGCTGGGCCTGCACGATGCAGTCCTTTTCCGGCACGACACCTGCCGCACCCAGGGTGTTGAACATGGTCTGCAAAGCAAGCGCCGGGGTGTTGTTCTCCTGCGAGAGATGGCAGAGGGCAAACTTCTTGCATCCCTCCTGGATCAGCTCCAGCAGCTTTGCCGAGCACTCATCGTTGGAGAGGTGGCCCCGGTTGGACTCGATGCGGGAGCGCAGGTAGTAGGGATACCGCCCGCTGCGGAGCATGTGGAGGTCGTAGTTGCTTTCCAGCGCCACCAGGTCACAGCCGCTCAGGGCCTGATGCACCGGCGGGGTCAGGACTGGCAATGGTCATGGTCTTGTTGTCCGGGGTGTGGATGCGGTAGCCCACACAGGGCACATCGTGGCTGGGGGGGAACATCGTCACGCCGAAATCTCCCACATCCTCTTCCCCGCCGGACAGGGTGCGCAACTCACAGCTGGCGGGCACGATGCCGTTTGCATCCAGAAAATCCAGCGTATCGTCTGCGCCGTATACCGGCAGCGGATTCTTTTTGAGGAAGGTGGCCAGCCCCTTGACGTGGTCAGAGTGCTCGTGGGTGACCAGAATGCCCGCACAATCGCTGATGTTCAGGCCCAGCTCCTTGAGCGCCGCCGAGGTGGTGCGCACGCCCTTTCCCATATCGATGATGATGTACTTCTCCCCCGTGCGCACCACGCTGCAGTTGCCGGAGGAACCAGAGTATAACGAGATGAATTCAGACATTTCAAACCTCAAGAAACGAACCTCTCCGTCATGGCTTCACAAAAGCTCCCTGTCAGGAAAACTTCTGCAAAACAGACTGAGAGGTTCTGAATGATTACATTGCTGATTCCAGTGCGGCAGGCATCCGATCCACCTTGCTGATCTCAGCGCCCAAGCCGCGTAGCTTTTCCACGATGTTCTCGTAGCCGCGCTCAATGTGGCCGATCTCCTCGATCTCACTGGTGCCGTCTGCCATCAGGGCAGCAACGACCATGGCCGCACCGGCACGCAGGTCAGAAGCGCGCAGGGGGGCAGGATTCAGCTTGTCCACACCCTCAAACACGGCCACCTGACCGTCCACCTGCACCACTGCGCCCATCTTGCGCAGCTCGTCCACATAGCGGAAGCGGTTATCCCACACGCTCTCGGTGATGGTGGAGGTTCCCTTTGCCACGCTGAGCAGCACACCCATCAGGGGCTGCATATCGGTGGGGAAGCCCGGGTGGGGCATGGTGTTGATCTTCAGCGGCAGGATATCGCCTTTGCGGGAGACGCGGACGGAATCATCGAATTCCTCCACATCCACACCGGCACGGCGGAGCTTTGCCGTAATGGGTTCCAGATGCTTGGGGGTGACATTTTTGATCAGAACGTCGCCGCCGGTGGCAGCAGCGGCAACCATGTAGCTGCCCGCCTCGATCTGGTCAGGGATGATGCTGTAAGTGCAGCCGTGCATCTTTTCCACGCCGCGCACCTTGATCACATCGGTGCCGGCACCGCGCACATCCGCGCCGCACATATTCAAAAAGTTTGCCAGATCAACAACATGGGGCTCCTTGGCGCAGTTTTCCAGAATGGTCTGGCCCTGTGCCATCACAGCGGAGAGCATACCGTTCATGGTAGCGCCCACGCTGACCTTATCAAAGAAGATGTGTGCACCGTTCATCTCCTTGGCGCGCACGGTGATCATGCCGTAGTCCACGCTGTCCTCTGCGCCCAGAGCACTGAACACCTTCAGGTGCTGGTCAATGGGGCGGGGGCCGAGGTTGCAGCCGCCGGGCATGGCCACCTGAGCCTTGCCAAAACGGGACAGCAGTGCGCCCAGAAAGTAGTAGCTGGCGCGCATCTGGCGGGACAGGTCGTCCGGGACGTTGGTGCCGGTCAGATGGGTGGTGTCGATCTCGTAGGTGTTGCGGTTGATCATTTTGATCTGTGCGCCCAGAACGCTGAGGATCTTCAGGCTCACCGCCACATCACTGATATCCGGCAGATTCTCGATCACACAGACATCCGCTGCCAGAATGGTTGCCGGCAGGACGCCCACCGCCGCATTTTTGGCACCCGAAATGGTAACTTCGCCGTGCAGGGGCTTGCCGCCCGTAATAACAAATTTCTCCAATTTTATGATCTCCTTGTCGGAGGCCCGCAGCCGCAGGCCTGTTAAGGTTCCTGAAAGCATTTTCCATAAAAGCTGCCTGATGTGCATGGGCCATAAGGCCGTACACGTACAGCTATCTTATTATACACAACTTTCACAAAAAAGCAAAGCCCCGTTTGGTGTTGTTTTATTATTTTCTGTTTTGCCCATTTTCGCGCAGGATATTCCAAAATTTTGATTTCTTTTTCAGGTATTTTACAAAAACCAGATACATTGCTGTTGCGCTTTCTTTACCAGATGTGGTCTTCGCACCGAGTCTCAGTGATCCAGCCCAGCTGGTAGGCAGCCACCAGCTGCTTGAGGTCGTGCACACGCTCCCGCAGCACCTCGCCCTCGTCGGTGTCCTCCACGAGAATGCGATGATTTTCGGTCTCCAGAATGTTTTTCTGGGAAATGATATCCAGATTATCCTTCACCGCTTTCTCGGCACTTTCAAAGGGCTGATGGGTGCGCAGGGACATGGTGCGGCTGGAATACACCAGCGTGTAGCCCGCAATGCCGGTCTTTTCGTGGTAGGCACGGCAGAAACCGCCGTCGATCACCACCAGCCGTCCGCCGCCCTTGATGGGGCTTTCGCCGTTCTTTTCCCGCACCGGCACGTGGCCGTTGACGATGTGGCTGGCACCGGGCAGGCCAAACTCGGCCAGAATGCGGCGGCAGACGGCCTCATCGTTATACCATGTATAATAGGGGTCCTTCACCTCGGTGTGGGTGGAAGCGTCCTCTACATAGAGCCGCTCGAAGGTGGTCATGGCACTGCGGCCAAACAGCGGCGAAAGCTTGCCGCACCACAGATACCACAAAAAATCCTGTCCGCTCTGGCGGGCAGCGCTGCCTTCCGGTGCATAGTAGCCCCGGCGGGCGCGGGCATCACAGTAGTCCATCAGTGCGCGGCCGGAGTAGTAGCGGCCCTCAAAGCGCTCCATGGCAAAGGTGCCGCGGCTGGTCATGGGCACAGCGCCATGGTAGAGCAGGTTGCCGTTCTCAATGTGGTACACGCTGCCCTTTGCATAGAGAAATTCCACATGCTGCTGCAGTTTTTCGCTCTGGCGGAAGGACTGCACCAGCTTGCGCAGCACCAGCTGTTCATCCGGGTGCAGTGCGGCCGGGTCGGCGGGGTCCACCGTGGGGAACGAGGTATCCCGCAGCGGATACTCCTTTTCGCCGATCTTTACCGTGTGCTTTTCCCAGTCGATGCGGCGCAGATAATCTCGCTCCTGCATCTGGAAGTCCGGGTTGCGGTCGATGACATGGCACTCCAGCTTGAACATCAGAATGCTGATGGCCTTGTGCATCACGGCACAGCGGTGCAGCATTCCCCTGGTGTAGGGGCCGCGGGCCGCATCGGTATGAGGCATCCAGATGGAAAGATCATCATTGCCGTAGAACTGCTCGGCCATGCGCTGCAGATGGCGCAGGTTGATGCCGTAGCAGTCCTCCAGCATTCCGTGGTTATGATAAGCCAGCGTGGTCTTGAGCACCGTGCAGATGCAGATGGGGCTGCCCGCAGCGGCACCCATCCATACTACATCGTGGTTGCCCCACTGGATATCCACATTGTGGTGGCGCATGAGCAGATCGAGGATGATATCCGGGCGTGGGCCGCGGTCGAACAGGTCGCCCACGATGTGCAGCTTGTCCACTGCCAGATGCTTGATCAGCTCGCACAGCCGCACGATAAAGCGGTCGGCGCGGCCATTTTCAATGATGCTGCCCACGATCTGGCCGTAGTACAGATCCTTGTCGTGATCCTCAAAATGGGCGTGGAGCAGCTCGTCCAGAATGTAGCCGCAGCTGGCAGGCAGGCATCTGCGCACATGGTCGCGGGTATGCTTGGAGGACACCAGACGGCAGATATCAATGAGCCTCAGCAGCGTTTCGGTGTACCACTGATCCAGTGCTTCCTCGCTAGTACAGCGTGCCTTGAGCTGGGGCAGCTTTTCGTTGGGGTAATAGATCAGCGTTGCCAGCTCGGCGCGGGTATGCTTCGGCACGGTATCGCCCAGCACCTGATCCACTTTTTCGCGAATGACACCGGAGGCGGAATTCAGAATATGCACAAAAGCTTCATTCTCGCCGTGCAGGTCGCTCATGAAGTGCTCGGTACCCTTGGGCAGCTTGAGCAGTGCCTGCGTGCTGATGATCTCGCTGGCTGCCGCCGCCTGCGAAGGATAATCCCGCGAGAGCAGGGTCAGGTACTTGAGATTATCGCGGATCTCATCGGTTTCGGTGCGCATGGTCTCCTCCATCACAACGTTCTCTCTGCCGCAGTCCGCCACACGGACCTTGCAAAGATGTTGCTTTCCATATGTATTATTTTTTCCTTATCTTATAGTATAGCACGTCCGGGGCGAAAAGTGGTATACTGGGGCTGACAAACTTTCAGCAAAGGACTTTGGATATTATGCCGAAAAGCGATTTCGTCTCCGTTCCCTCTTCCTGCACCCTCTGCCCGCGCCGGTGCGGGGCCGACCGTGCTGCCGGACGCACCGGTTTCTGCGGTGCGGGCGGCACCTTAAAAGCAGCCCGCGCTGCCCTGCACTACTGGGAGGAGCCATGCATCAGCGGCACAAAGGGCAGCGGCACGGTGTTCTTTTCCGGCTGCACCCTCAAATGCTGCTTCTGCCAGAACTATCCCATCAGCGCCGAGGGCCTTGGCAAGGAGATCAGCGTGGAACATCTGGCAGAGATCTTCCTGAATCTGCAGGAACAGGGTGCCAACAACATCAATCTGGTCACACCCGGCCAGTGGCGGCCCTGGATCATTGCCGCGCTGGATATTGCCCGGGCTAAGGGCCTGCATCTGCCCATCGTATGCAACACCGGCGGCTACGAAACGGTGGAAAGCGTGGAAGCATGGCGCGGATACATCGACATCTGGCTGGCCGACCTGAAATACGTCTCCTCCGCCCTCTCGGCAGAGCTTTCCTCTGCACCGGACTATTTTGCGCAGGCAAAGCCCGCCATTGAAGCCATGATGGCACAGGCCGGGCACCCGGTGTTCAATGCAGAGGGCATCCTGCAAAAGGGGGTCATTCTGCGGCACCTTGCCCTGCCCGGCCATGTTGACGACAGCTTTGCGGTGCTTGACCAGATGGCCGCGTGGAACGATGCAGACCCCGGATGCTTCATCCCCAGCGTCATGAGCCAGTACACACCGTTTTACAAAGCCGCAGAGCACGGCATCGGACGGCGCATTACCACCTATGAATACCGCCGGGTGGTCAACTATGCCATGGACAAGGGACTGGCGCAGGGCTACATGCAGCAGAAGAGCAGCGCAAAGGAAGAGTATACGCCTTCTTTCGATTTGACAGGGGTATGAATTCGTCAAATCTCCCAAAAAAGGCTGATTATTTTCTCTTGCATCCCCGCGGAAGTGCTTGCAATCCCATCCGGGCCGGATTATAATGGATACAACGATGTGTTAACAGAACTCTGATGAGCTGTAAATATCAGGAGGAGCGTTATGGAACATTTCAACCCGATCCTTGGCAACGATACCACCGGCCAGAAATTCATCACCTGCGGTGAGATCATGCTGCGCCTGACCCCGCCGAACTACGAGAAGATCCGTATGGCATCCGGCTTTGAGGCCAGCTACGGCGGCAGCGAGGCCAACATTGCACTGGCACTGGCTAACCTTGGTGTGGACAGCACCTTCTTCAGCGTGGTGCCCAACAACAGTCTGGGCAAGAGCGCCGTGCGCTGGCTGCGTTCCAACGACGTGCACTGCACCCCTATGATCCTGACCGAGCCGAACGAGACTCCTTCCAACCGTCTGGGTACTTATTATCTGGAGACCGGCTACGGCATCCGCCCGTCCAAGGTCATCTATGACCGCAAGCACAGTGCCATTACCGAGTACGATTTCTCGCAGGTGGATCTGGATGCTTTGCTGGACGGCTACGACTGGCTGCACCTGAGCGGCATCACCCCGGCACTGGCACCCAACTGCCGCACCCTCATTCTGGATATGCTCAAGGTCGCCAAAAACAAGGGCCTGACCGTCAGCTTCGACGGCAATTTCCGCTCCACCCTGTGGAGCTGGGAAGAAGCCCGCGATTTCTGCACCGAGTGCCTGCCCTATGTGGATGTGCTGCTTGGCATTGAGCCGTACCACCTGTGGAAGGATGAGAGCGACCACTCCAAGGGCGACTGGAAGGACGGCGTGCCTCTGCAGCCCAGCTATGAGCAGCAGGACGAGATTTTCCAGCACTTCATCGAGCGGTATCCCAACCTCAAGTGCATTGCCCGCCATGTGCGTTATGCGCACAGCGGCAGCGAGAACAGCCTGAAGGCCTTCATGTGGTACGACGGCCACACCTTCGAGAGCAAGCTGTTCACCTTTAATATCCTTGACCGCGTGGGCGGCGGCGATGCCTTTGCCAGCGGCCTGATCTACGCCATGCTGCACAACTACAGAGCCATGGATATGATCAACTTTGCGGTGGCAAGCAGTGCCATCAAGCACACCATCCACGGCGATGCCAACATCACCGATGATGTGAGCACTATCCGCAACCTGATGAACATGAACTACGATATCAAGCGGTAAGTTTTATCGCCGTACAGAGAACGCCCGCCGGGTCTCCCCGGCGGGCGTTGCTTTTTCTATCAGATATACCGCCCGGTGATGCTCTCCGGGTTCTGTCTTACCTGTTCCGGCGTACCTGCCGCCACGATGCGTCCGCCGGCATCGCCGCCGCCCGGCCCCATATCCACAAGGTAATCCGCATTGCGGATCACATCCAGATCATGCTCAATGACCACCACGGTGGCACCGTTCCCGATCAGCTTCTGGAACACGCCCAGCAGGGTCTGTACATCCAGCGGATGCAGGCCGATGGTGGGTTCATCGAACACGAACACACTGTCTGCCTGCCCCTTGCCCATCTCGCTGGCAAGCTTCAGCCGCTGGGCTTCGCCGCCGGAAAGGCTGGGTGTCTCCTCGCCAAGGGTCAGGTAGCCAAGGCCCAATTCTTTCAGTACCTGCAGGCGCTGGCGCACAAGCTTGCAGTCCGCACAGGCTTCCAATGCAGTGGACACATCCATGTCCATCAGGTCGGCCATGGAGGCTGGTTCGCCGTTCGCCGTGGGCAGCTTCACTGCCGCCGCTTCCCGGCTGTAACGCGAACCGCCGCAGTCCGGGCAGGGCACTTCTACGTCCGGCAAAAACTGCACATCCAAACTGATGACACCGGTGCCGTCACAGGTGGGGCACCGCAGCTTACCGGTGTTGTAGGAGAAATCGCCCGCCTTATAGCCGTGGTCTTTGGCATCCTGCGTTTTGGCAAACAGCTTGCGCAGCTCATCGTGCACATTGGCATAGGTGGCCACGGTGGAGCGCACATTGATGCCGATGGGCGTTGCATCGATCAGCTTCACCTGTGCGATTTCCTCGGCCTCCACGCTTTTCACATGCGCTGGCAGGGCTGTGCCGTTCACCTTTGCCTGCAAGGCCGGGACCAGGCTTTCCAAAATCAGGGTGGTCTTGCCGCTGCCGGACACACCCGTAACCACGGTCAGCCGCCCCTTGGGCAGTTCCAGTTCCAGCGGCTTCACAGTATGGATGGCCGAGGTTGCCAGATGGATGCGGCCCTGTGCAAACAGTTCATTTTCCGGCACATGAGGCCGGGCGTTCACCCCCGCCCTGCCTGCAAGAAACGGGCCGATCTGAGAAGCCGCGTTCTGTTCAATTTCCGGAATACTGCCCTGCGCGATCACATGTCCACCCTTTGCGCCGGCTTCCGGCCCCATCTCAATCAGCCAGTCAGCTTCCTTTAAAATTTGGGTATCGTGA
>OOCI01002468.1_pt1 | contig 11352 bp, 9 predicted proteins | sample 1671761 | NCBI WGS metagenome assembly OOCI01 (sample SAMN06348190, study PRJEB24527) | human gut metagenome | biome: human gut; feature: ankylosing spondylitis patient; material: feces | host: Homo sapiens | place: China | collected 2015-10
GTCCAGTGCGGTTCCGCGGACGAGGAGGCCGAAGAGGTGGTCAGATGCATCCGCGACTACGTGGACTCCGGCAGGTACACCGTCCATTCCGGAGACTCCGCCAGACCCATGGGATACGGGGACATAGCGGTCCTGTGCCGCAAGACGAACAGCTGCAGGGCCGTCCTGGAGAGGCTGAAGGAGGCGGGCATCCCCGCCTTCATGCAGGGGGACATGGAGATCATGTCCACCAGAGAGGGTAAGCTGGCCCTCGCCTGGCTCAGGTACATCAGCAACGACGACGACCCGTGGGGGTGCATGCCCATACTCGCCGACCTCGGCTATTCGCTCTCAGAGTGCATCCGCATCCGCGGGGACCGCAATATGGTCCCGTTCGAGATCCTGAACCAGCGCAAGGAGCTCAGGAAGAAGACCCGCAGGATCACCGAGTTGCTCACATCGATCTACTCGTTCTACGGCCTCAACAACGAGATCACCCAGGCCATCATCACCACCCTTTCCGCCGCACACCGCGACTCGCTCCTGACCATCTCCGACCTGATCCGCATAATCGAGGACGGGATCGCAGACAGGACCCTGTATCCGGTGGAGAACTCCATCGACTCCAACGCCGTCACGATCATGACGATGCACAAATCCAAGGGTCTGGAATTCGAGGCGGTCATCATCCCCTACATGGACTTCAAGACGATGCCCCTGATCGAGAGCGGGAGGGGGGAGTCGTTCTCATTCGATTCCGAGCTGGGCGTCAGATGCTCGCAGGAAGTGGGCCGCTTCGGGGACTACTCCAAGATCTGCACATCCTGGAGGACGAAGCTGGCGAAGGCCTCCAAGGATACGGACTACAGCGAGGAGCGCAGGCTGATGTTCGTTGCCATGTCCAGGGCGAGGCAGTACGAGACCCTGATCTGCGGAGACAAGCCGTCGAAGTTCATGAAGATGCTCTCGAACGAGGAGTACGCGACCATTCCAGAATGTCCTCCCAGGGAACACGACAAGGATTCCCTGACGGTCCCCAGGCCGGATGTGACCGGTTACCGGGTCCGTACCAAAAAAGTCGGGGTTCACACCCTAATGGGATTCTCACAGGATGACGGCCTCGGAGGGATGTCGGAGGCAGACGAGGTCCCGGGGAAGGGCAAGGAGTACGGCGAGAGGGTCCACGAAGCGGCACAGGCGGTGAAGGAGGGGTGGCTCGTCAACGACGACTTCCCCGAGATGGAGATGATCCGCAGGATCGTCGACGGCTGCAGGGACGCGGACCTGCTTTTCGCGGAGCTCGACTGCACCCTTCCGGTGCCGGACTGCGGAATCGTCCTGAGCGGCAGGATAGACCTCCTCGCGGTGTATCCTGACAGGGTGGAGGTCCATGACTACAAGACCGATGTCTCGGACCGTTTCGAACAGGAATACATGTTCCAGCTCTCGGTATACGCCGAGGCCGCATCCCTGTATTACAAACGCAGAGCAGTCTGCTTCATCGACTATGTGTCCTTGGGCCGCACGAAGAGGTTCGAACCGCTCACCGGAGGGACGTTGACCGATGAGATCAGAAGGAGGTCGGCCCTCCCAGGTAGATCCTGACGCACTCATCCACCCGCCCCATGACATCGGTCGTCATCCCCTTGCCACGGCGGACGAGGTCCAAGCAGTCCAGGCAGGAGCCCACGAACATGTCGGCCAAGGCGTAGTAGTCTGGATAGCCCCATGATCCAGCTATCTCGTCGACATGCTCATCGGACATCCCCTCGATTCCGTCACTCAGGGACTTCTGGATGGCCGAGTACATGGAGCGAAGCGCCTCCGTCGACGCTGATAACGCTGCCTTCGAAGCTGATGAGGCCCCTAAGGACCCTAGGCGCTCGTCCGCCTTCTCTGCGGCCGCGATCATGTTCGCGCATCCCCTGATGTGCTCCCTGAGATCCGTCGTGCAGTAATGCTTGTACAACACGATCTGGGACATCTCCTGCAACAGACCCCGTAGCTCGTTGGTGGAATCGCAGCATCCGATGTCCTCGGAGAGCATAGCCAGCAGATCGTCGATGAGGTCGCGCCCCGACATCATGTCCGGGAAGTGCCTTCTCAGAACAAGGGCGAAATCCGGTAGTGTGGTCATGGCCGGGACCTGCGGATCTGACCGAGGACACTGACGTAGAATTCGTCGAACTCGTCTCTGCCGAGGGGACGGAGACCCAGCAGGGCACGGGTCCAATCCAGGAATGCGTCGCTGTTCGAGCCTGCGGACATGTTGGCCATCCCTGAGGCGAGGGCGCATTGCCAGCACATCGGATCGTCGTCCATTGTCCTGTAGCATTCCGATACGGCGTCGCGTAAACGTCCTTCTGAAAGATCCTTCCTTGCCCTGTCTGCAGCGTCGATGGATCTCTCCCTCAGTGCCTTCATCCTTTCGAGACGTTCACCCGAGAGATCTATGCGTTCTCCGCAACGGCCGCACCGGTTGTCAACGGAACCGGTGCTCACCAGCGTCCTGCAGCCGCAAGCATCGCACCCGATGATGAACAGCATCGGCACTGATTTGGAGGTGCTCCCATGGGCAGCATAGATGGGATCGGATAGCAAGCAGGCGATGCTGAGCGGAGAGGCCGGATCGGTCGTCTCACAGGCAGTGTCGCAATCTGACGGCCCGCCATCGCACATCTCCTCGGGATACGGATCCGATACGGATTCGGTCAGGAGTTCGACGAACGACTCCATCCTCCCTGAGAACTCATCCTCGAGCTCCTCGGCCGATATCGCTCTGCGCACTGCCGCCTCGTAGAACTCCCCGAGGATCTCCCCCGCATCCGGGTGTGGACGGGAAAGGGCACAGACCTTGTACCTCATCGCCATCCTGAGATCCGCCACCTCCCCGCCCATATCCGAGAGGTGCTCCTCAAGGAGCAGGGAGGTATCGGACAGGAAACGGGCGACCAGAATCATCGGGTCGCAATCCCCAGACAGATCGCGGAAGCGACGGCCCAGTTCGAACAGGACTAATGCCGCTGCGGAAGCGGCGTAGCGGATGCCCATGAGGGAGCTTGACGCGGAGAGGGAACCGCATGTGAGGGACACCACCGTTCTGAAGAGGGCCTTGGCTCCGGATGCGTCATCCACAGCGGCCGATTCGTTCCCGCATAGGAAGATCATCTGGAGAAGGACATAGCTCCTGTCGTTGGGACCTTCGGGGTCGACGCAGGGGAAGAGATCATAGATCCCATCGACCTCGCCATCGTATACGCCTCCTGAGGCGATGAGCCCCCTCAACCATTGGACAGCTTCAGAGCATATGCACTTGCGTATCTCGGCATCCTTGTCGGGATGAGCCTCGAGGATGCCGGTCAGCTCCGCGCGCACGTCGAAGACGTCCTCCCCCAGTCTTCCGACGGCTCCGACTACTACGGGCCACCATGGCTCCCCCGAACACGAATCCTCCAAATCGCGAACGACTGCGCCGGATTGATCGGTGACCACCGTCGTTAGGAAGTCCGTGCAACCGGATACGTCGCCATTGCCCGTGAGGACATCACGGCAGCTGTCCATCGACAGGTAGCGGATGACGAACCCTCTTGCCAGGTCACCTGACCTGGCGGGATCCCCTTCCAGATAAGCCTCCATAGAATCCCTGAAGAGCCCATCGATCCCGGAGTCCGCCCTCCTCCAGAAACCGATCGCCTCATCTAGGTAGGATGGGGAGAGCTGCGATACGATGGGGCTGGCGATGCTGTCGAACATGCCGAGGAACCCACGCCTCTTCCGGAGAATGTCCTGATCCACACCGGATAGCCCTTCGGCAATCTCCCCCATGATGTCGTACGAAATGGACATTAACACGAGAGATGCGGGAAGGTTGTGCTCCGAGGGGATCGTTTCGACTGATGTCGACCAGATGGAATCCAGAGCCGCCATCCGCTGTCCTGTATCCATCAGGTCCCTGTTTGCGGTCAGAGATCTGAAAACGGCAAGGGAAACCGATGGGCCGTGACCGATGGAGAGGACAGGAACGAATTTCCCGTCCACCCCATCTCCTCTCATGACGGACAGGAGGAACCATCCGGCTACAAGGAGGCCGGCATCACGGATGCTGATGGTGCCGTCGAGGATCCCGTCGTCGAGGATGCTGGCGGCCCTCCGGAACTCCTGGGAGTCCATTGCCGCCATGAGTTCAGACGCAGATCCCCTGTCGGACGTCATCAGATCCTCGAGAGGATATGCAGCGCCACCCCATAGGACGGTCCCGGGACGTACGATCCCCGGCGTCAGTGACCTTCCGCAAACGGAGCAGCAAATCCCGCCCGAGCTGTCGAGAAGAACGGACCGGCAACCGCCGCATACCACGAGGCTCGGCTTCATCGCGCACCGATGGACCCGCACTCTATATTAGTGGTTGCGCCGAGATGGGTCATAGGGTCGATTCCCGTACATCCCAGCGGCAGCTTGGGTGCCGATTGTTCAGCCGATTTCATGCCGTCCTTCACAATGTTCATATATGTTGATACCAAGGTCCGAACATGGACGGACTGACGAGCGCAGAGGTCTCCGAGCGCAAAGCGAAGGGGCTTGCGAACGACGCCGATGTGCGCACCAGCAGGACATACACCGACATCTTCGTGAAGAACACCTTCACACCGTTCAATGTCGTCCTGTTCATCATCGGAATACTCCTTGTTGTCTGCGACGAGGTCGTCAGTGCCGTATCGGCCACCGGCATCATCATCGCAAACATCCTGATCTCCACGATCCAGGAGATGCGCGCCAAGCGCAAGCTGGACAAAATATCCCTCCTCGTGAGACCGAAGGTCTCGGTCATCCGCGACGGCAAGGAGATCGAGATCGACCAGTCAGACATCGTCGTGGACGACCTCATCGTCATACGCGCCGGCGAACAGGCGCTCGTCGACGGCGTGGTCGTCAGATGCAGGTCCACGGAGATGGACGAATCCCTACTCACAGGCGAGTCCAGCACCGTCAGGAAGCACGAGGGTGACCCAGTGTACTCCGGGTCCGTCTGCGTCACAGGTGAGACGTACTACAAGGTCACCGCCGTGGGCAACGACGCCTACGCCTCCCAGATGCTCAAGAGCGCCAGGAAGTTCACATCGAAGAAGACGCCGCTGCAGATGGAGACCCAGACCATCACGAACATCCTGATGCTCATCGCGGCGATCCTCTTCATCATCACCATCTTCAAATCAATCTTCATCACACACGAGGACCTCGGACAGACCCTCGAGGTGTTCGTCCTGTGCCTCGACGTGGTCCCGATCGCACTGTTCCTCCTGATAACGCTCACATACATGATCGCGGCAGCGAGGATGGCCGATTCCGGCGTCCTCCTGCAGAGGGCCAGCTCTGTCGAGTCCATAAGCCATGTGAACACGGTTTGCATGGACAAGACCGGGACCATTACAACCAACAAGCTCAGGTATGAGTCCGAGAGGGACTTCGTGCCCGCGGACGAGGTGGCGCGTTATGCATCTGTCTTCTCGACGCTCACCGGAAGCAAGAACAGGACCATGGTCGCCGTCCAGGAGCACTACGAGGAGGCTGACGCGGAACTCGTCGAGGAGATCCAGTTCTCCTCCGAGAGGAAGTTCAGCGCCGTGAGGGCGAGGGACGGGGACCGCACCTACACCATGTATGTAGGCGCCTGGAGCGCCCTCGGAGGGCACTGCCAAACCGACGAGGACGTGGAATCGATCATCGACACCGAATCCAGGAAGGGGCTCAGGACAGTCCTCCTGTGCCTGGGCGATGACGGACCGCTCCACGACGACTCCGGCCAGCCCCTGATCCACGACCTGAGACCTGTAGCGGTCATCTCGATCCGCGACGAGGTCAGACCAGACTGCCGCGACACCATCCAGGTGTTCCTCGACAACGGCATGGACCTCAAGGTCATCTCCGGAGACGACCCCGTGACTGTGGATGCCCTGTTCTCCATCGCCGACATCCCCGGCGAGAGGAAGATAATATCGGGCCCCGAACTCGACGCGATGGATCCCGAGACCTTCGAGAGGACCGTCCTCGAGACCAACATATTCGGAAGGATGAAACCCGAGAATAAGCAGGCGGTCATCGAGGCCCTCAAGAAGAACGGCAGATACGTCGCCATGATCGGGGACGGAGTGAACGACGTCAAATCCCTGAAGACCGCACAGGTCGGCGTGGCGCTGGAAAGCGGTTCCGGGGCTGCCCGCGGTGTGGCGGACATGGTCCTTGTGAACGACAACTTCTCAGCTCTGCCGAAGGCCCTCGTGGAGGGACGGAGAACGGTGTCAGGCATGAGGGACATCCTGAAGATCTACCTCACCAGGAACATCGCCCTGGCGATAATGTTCATCGCCATCTACGTCTTCATCGGCTATCTGCCGATGATCCCTATCCAGAACACATACTACGCGTTCGTCTCCGTGACCATCATGGCGTTCTTCATGACCATCTTCGCCAAACCGGACGACAACAAGAACCTGATTCTTCCAGACGTGTTGCGGTTCTGCGTCCCGTCCGCCATCATGATCGCGGGCGTGGGGCTTGCCGTCTACGCAGGGTTCTGGATGATGAGCTCCAACGGGATCCTTGTTATCGACTGGCAGCACATGGCGGACATCGCAGGCCTGGACAGCGTGGACGCCCTCCTCGAGAAGTACAGCTGGGGTGCTGGTGCGGTGAATGTGGACGAGATCGTCGCCAGATCGGCGATGCTGTTCTTCGTGAGCACCGCAGGGATACTCCAGATGCTGCTCGTCTGTCCCAGGTTCAAGTTCCTGTCCGCGGACGGAAGGACCAACAAGAGCATCATCCCGATCGCGCTGGTGATCTTCGTCTTCCTGGTGATATTCGCGATGTACGCGTACTTCCCCATAGTCGCTGTTGACCTGGTCGAACTCGTGCTCTTCCCGACAGAAGCCTATGTTCTGCTGATCGGAATCGTGGCGGTCTGGTTCTTCGCAGAGCTGTTCGTCCTCAAGAAGAACGTGTTCAAGCACGCCGTGGACAGGTTCGAGGCCGTCTACATGCAGAGACTCCAGGAGGAGTACACCAAAGGCGATGTGATCGAGGACGAGTGATTCACGGCTCGTAGTTGCCGTCCCTGAACATCTGTATCATGACGTACGACGCCATCTGCGCATCGGAAAGAGCACGATGGTTCTGGGTCCCGTGGATGCCTGCGGGATCGCCCTCCACGATCTTGGAGTAGGCCACATCGAGCTTCGGGAACCTGTACTTCCTTCCGTAGTACTCGCTGGGGACCTTGCACACGGGCGTTGCGGCGAGCATGATATCGTTGCAGAGGGTGAACTCCCCCTTCATGTCCCATGGCTCCCTGAACAGGAACTTGTCCATGTCGTAGGCGATGTTGTAGGCTGTGACCGTCTTGTTCCTGAGGATCCTGCGCACATCCTCGATGACATCAATCGCCGGCGGTGCTTCGGCGACCATCTCGAGGGTCATGTCCGTGTTCTCGAATATCCATGCATTGCGGTGATAGTCATCCCACGAATCAACGTCGTATCCCAGAACGGAGGAGTAGACATCCTCTACGGTGCCCCGGCGAAGGGAGACGCGACAGATGCCCACGTCCACCACCAGGTCCTTCGGCGCACCCTCGAGACCGGTCGTCTCGGTGTCCAGGACGTATATCTCGTCCGGAGGGATCTCGTCGAGGCTGGCTATCCTGAAGCCCTTCGGGTTGTCCGGGTCCCTCTCGTACGTCCTGAATCCGCTCATGGGCCCCTGTTACGGACAACAGTAATATGAAGGATGCTATGGGCGAGCGTGAGATACGGAAAAACGGTCAGAGGGACTTTCGTCTCGAGACCGAACAGGTTCATCGCCAAGGTCCTGGTGGAAGGCAAGGAGGAGACAGTCCATGTGAAGAACACCGGGAGATGCAGGGAGATCCTGGTTCCTGGGACGCAGGTCGTCCTCGAGGATTCCTACAACTCTTCCAGGAAGACCCGCTACGACCTCATCGCGGCGTACAAGGGCGGGAACCTGATCAACATCGACTCCCAGTCACCCAACAAGGCGTTCGGGGAGTTCATCGCCGAATCCGGAATCTTCGGCGGAACGCCTGCCGTTCATCCGGAATACAGCCACGGGGACTCGAGGTTCGATTTCTACATCGAATCGGAGGGCCGGAGGATCTTCGTCGAGGTCAAAGGGGTGACCAGAGAGTTCGACGGGGTCTGCATGTTCCCGGACGCCCCCACGGAACGCGGACTCAAGCACCTGAGAGGCCTGGAGAGATGTGTCGAGGAGGGATACGAAGCTTACCTGGCCCTGGTCGTCCAGATGAAAGGGATGCACGTGTTCGTCCCGGACTACGAGACGCACCCAGAGTTCGGTCGGGAGATGAAGAGGGCCGAGGAGATGGGTGTCGGGATCCTCGTGTACGACTGCGTCGTGACGGAGGATTCCATGTATGTGGACTCGCCGGTACCGCACCGGTACCGTCACTCGTAATCCTCGTCGGATGCGCGCTTGGACCTCTTGCGCCTCTCGGCGGGATCGGCATCCTCCAGGGCCCTGACGAGCCTGATGTAGTCCGAGACGGCCTTCTCCTGGTCGTTGATCATCTGATGGACCAGGTAGACGTTCTTCATCGTGGGGTTGGCCTGCATGAAGCTGCCGTTGTCCGGTTCGTCCCTGATCATGCCTGTGACCATGAGCCTCATGGACTTGGTGCCGGCGCGAGAGTCCTCGTATCCTATGACGGCCTCGAGCGCCGCCTCGCCGTACGATGTGGCGTTGAGGTACTTCATCGCCGCCTCGGCGATCTCTGGGTAGTACGCGAAATCCACGTTCTCCACGAGCTTGGAGAAATCGTGCCTGAGAACCTCCTGGTAGTGGCCGTACCTCTTGATTTTTGAGATTCCGACATCGGAGACGAGTTCAGAAGGGGTGTACATGTCGCGCATGTCGCTGACCTTGAAGTTTGAATCGACCTGGAACTTCCTGACGGTCTTCCCGTTGGGTGTTATGACCATGTTCTTCCTGACGAGGTAGAGGTCGATGTCCGGTTGGATGAGGTTGTTGTACCTCAGGATACGGCGGGCCTCGTCCCCTACACGACGCTCTTCCGATCTCTTCTTGCGACTGCCCTTGTTGCTGTTGACCACTGTGTCGAGGAATATGATGACGATCAGCAGGGCGATGTTGTTGCAGAAGATGTTGTTGATGTAGTCGCCCAACGTCCAGACATCGTTCAGGAGGACCACGATCAGGAACAGCACGAGGCTAGACACCAGGATGATGAGGATCGACCACCAGAGGACCGTCATGTCGTGCCTGTGCTCGACGAGCGAGGGTCTGATCTTCTTGAACTTCGGGTCTAGGCCCTTTGACGAGGATGACGCCTTGGATTTGATGGTGTCCTTCATCCCGTCGAGCTTGGCCTTGGTGCCGCCGGCACGTGACTCCCCCTTCCCGGCTCCGCCCGACAGGTCCAGCTTCATATCCCGCACCTCCTTGACAGGACGCCACGGATGTTCTCCTGGGTCTCCTCCGCGGTGCATGTGGTGTTGACCATGTAGACCTCGCACTCGCCGAGATACCTGGAGAAGAACTCCCTCCTGAGGTTGCTCCTCCTGATGTCGCAGACCAGCTGGTGGGGGTTGCAGAATCCCTCCCTGGAGAGGTACTCCAGGGCCTCCTCCACGGACATGCGGTAGACCGCCCTGTCGTCGGAGGCGTCACGCTTAAGCAGGAAGACGTAGCGCATGGAGGTGCTGTGTATCACGGAACCCTCCCCGGCGACCCATCTGACGTTGCCGATGCCGCGGCCCTTGTTGTCGAACCTGACCTCCTGGACCAGGGGCTTGTACTCCTCCCACACGTCGCCGATGTCGGCGTCTATGTAGCAGTTCTTCTCGGATCCCTCGACCGAGGGCCTCCCAGTCCCGAAGGACACGAAGTACCAGTCGTCGGAGATGAGATGGGCGTTCTCCATCCTCAGGAGACCCCAGGACTGAGTGGTCTTCCCGGTCTTGGACGGGGCGATGAGGGTGACCCCCGCTCCGTCGATGTCGAGTGCGGCCCCGTGCACGGAGAAGATCCCGTGGCCGTCCTCCAGGATGTTCCCTGCCATGCCTAGGGCAATGCTCTTGATCCATCCGTAGTAGTCGAAGTTGAACAGGAACATGGTGAACGAGGAGATGTCGTACTCGGCGTGGAGGTCGGTGGACGGGTCATCCAGGCAGTAGATCCTGGCATGGGATCTGACCGAATCGGACATGTGGTAGAAGTTGTCCTGCCACATGTTCATGTAATCGCGGTTCTCCGTGTAGAGCTGCACGCATATGCCGTTGATATCCGCCTTTGAGGTGTAGAAGTTCATGCCGGAGCAGCGTTCCCGTAGCTCTGCCGTCCTGTCGGAGTCGATGGTGACGATCCTGTATGCCATGTTCTCATCCTCCATTATGGTCTAAGAGATATATGATTGGGTGGATGCCGTCCCGATATTATGGGCGGCTTCAGTACCATAGAGGTCAGGACGCGCGGCAGCCAGGACATCCTCGACATCACCTCTGCAGTGAGGGAGGTCGTCAGGGGAAGCGGGATCAGGGACGGCCTGTGCGTGGTTTTCTCGTTGCACACCACCGCAGGCATCACCATCAACGAGAACGCGGACCCGGATGTGAAGACCGACATGATCGCAGGCCTCTCGAGGGCCTTCCCCGAGAGGGACGACTACAGGCATGCGGAGGGTAACTCCCACTCCCATCTGAGGACGTCGTGCGTCGGGCCGTCGCAGACCGTCATAGTCTCCGACGGAGACCTTGTCCTGGGGACCTGGCAGGGGTTATTCCTCTGTGAGTTCGACGGACCTCGTACGAGACGTGTTGCGGTCAAGGTCGCAGAGCTGTGACACTGCGTCCCTGCCCGGGACTATGACCTGGATGCACTGGTGCATCGCGCCCCACTCGGCTAGGGAGGCTAGGACCGGAATGATCGACTTCCCCTTCTCCGTGAGGGCGTACTCAACCTTCACCTTGCCGTCGGGGATGACGTGACGCGTGATCATGCCGTCCGCCTCGAGCTCCTTGAGCTGTTTGGACAGGATCCTGGATGTGATCTCTCCGATCTTCCTCTGCAGCTCGGAGAAACGCAGCGTGCCGTCATTCGCCAGCATGCAGATGATGGTCCCCTTCGATCTCCCCTCGATGACCGACATTGCGGCATCGATGGAGCAGTTGTAGCGAGCCGACTGGGGGTTCATGACTTTTTGATATCATTAGGATATTTAATATCATCCACAGACTGCATCGGCCCCTCCGATGCAGTTCCGAAGACCAGCACCCCGGGCCGTCGACCGACCTGCTATAAGATTTTTGAATCCAGGAACCATTA
>OOCI01002471.1_pt1 | contig 11322 bp, 9 predicted proteins | sample 1671761 | NCBI WGS metagenome assembly OOCI01 (sample SAMN06348190, study PRJEB24527) | human gut metagenome | biome: human gut; feature: ankylosing spondylitis patient; material: feces | host: Homo sapiens | place: China | collected 2015-10
TTTTTGTATTGTCAGAAGCATCTTCTGCTACGATTACCAGACAGGCATTGCCGGATTTTACTTCCTTTTCGGTAGAAAACTCTCCGCTGGCAACCTTTCCTGCCTTAGCAGCAAGCCCTAGCATAGATAATACTTTACTGTTTTGTGTCAAGTTCCTTCAACTCCTCTTCTAATCGGTCATATATCTCATCAGGAATGGAAATCTTTAAAGAACGTTCCAGTCCTTTTGAACGTCTTGCTTTCTGAAGACACTCCGCAGAAAAACAAAGATATGCACCTCTGCCATTCTGCTTTCCTTTTGCATCAAGGACAACTTCATTCTCCGGTGTCTTGATAACCCGGATCATCTCTTTTTTTGTCTTCATTTCACGACAGCCCACACACTGTCTAAGTGGTATCTTCTTTCCCATAACTGTTCACCAGATTCCATTCTTACTGTTCGTCTGTGTCTGCTTCCTCAGAAGAAACTTCCTCAAAAGAATCCTCTGCTGTTTCTGGTTCTTCTGTTACCTCTTCTGCCTCAAAATCTGCTGTCGCTTCGCTTGCGGAAACTTCTGGCTCTTCTACAGGTGCTTCAAGGTCAAAATCTTCTGCCTCATCAAGATCACCAAAATCATCTCCGAAGTCTAATTCTTCTGCAAGCTCTGCTGCCTGGCTTTCACTCTTAATATCAATCTTATATCCTGTAAGCTTTGCTGCAAGACGGGCATTCTGTCCCTCTTTACCGATGGCAAGTGAAAGCTGGTAATCTGGAACAACAACGCGTGCGCTCTTTTCCTCTTCATCTACATCTACAGAGACTACATTGGATGGGCTTAATGCGTTCTCGATCAATACTGCTGGATCATCATTCCATTCAATAATATCAATCTTTTCTCCACGTAAGTCACTTACGATTGCATTAACACGCGCTCCGTTAATACCTACACATGCTCCTACAGGATCTACATTAGGATCGTTAGATGCTACTGCAATCTTTGTACGGGAACCTGCTTCACGGGCAATGCTCTTAATTTCTACTGTTCCATCATAAACTTCTGCAACTTCTTTTTCAAAAAGTCTCTTAACAAGTTCTGGATGTGTTCTGGAAACTAAAATCTTAGGTCCCTTGTTTGTATCTTTTACTTCTACGATGTACAGTTTGATACGGTCTGTTGGCTTAAATACTTCGCCTTTAACCTGCTCTTTTTCTGTGAGAACAGCATCTGTCTTATCATCAAGACTTACACTGATATTCTTTCCATTATAACGCTGTACTACACCTGTTACGATGTCTTTTTCTTTATGTGCGAAATGCTCGAATACCACTCTTCTTTCTTCTTCTTTAATCTTCTGCACGATAACACTTCTTGCATGCTGTGCAGCGATTCTTCCGAAGTTCTTTGGAGTCACTTCGATGTTTACTACATCGCCAATCTCATAGTGGAAACGAATCATCTTTGCATCTGCTAAACTAATTTCTGTAGCTGGATCTTCTACTTCCTCTACAACTGTCTTTTCGACATAAACAGAAATATCACCAGTGTCTCTATCCATGTTTACCTTTACAATGGCATTCTTTCCAAAGTCACGGTTACATGCTGCAACTAAAGAATCTTCAATCGCCTGCATAATTACTTCTTTTTCAATATGTTTCTCTTTTTGTAATTGATTTAAAGCATCAATAATCTCTGACATTTTTTTATCCTCCTCTTCTACTCAAATGCCAATCTTATCATAGAAATATCGTTTCTTGAAAATTCTTTTGGTTCTTCCGCCGGATCGAGCTGCAATGTGATCGTCGTATCAGTGTATCCTGTCAGGATTGCCTCGAATTCCTTACTGCCATCCACCGCACGGTAAAGTTTTACCTCTACCTTTTTGCCAAGATTCCGTTTAAAATCCTTGTCCTTCTTGAGCGGTCTTGTAAGTCCCGGTGAGCTTACTTCCAAAATATACGGGTCTGTCATCCGGTCCGCAGCATCCAGTTTTTCCTCCAAGCTCCGGCTGATCAGAACACAGTCATCAATATTGATGCCGCCTTCCTTATCCGCATACACACGCAGATAATAATCAGAGCCTTCCTTTACGTACTCTACATCCACTAGCTCAAACCCATGCTCTTCGATAATCGGAGTCACAAGTTCTGTGCAGTGTTGTTCAATTTCCTGTTTTTTCACGTCTGCCACCTTTCTGACTTTTTTGCCTTTTCAAAAACAAAGAGTGGGTTTTTATAACCCACTCTGCGCCATCTGTATTCAAGTCTTATATATTATAACATGTTTTTATTGTTTTGCAAGTACCTATTCCGCCTTTTTTACAAGTTTTACCTGCAATGCCTGTATCGTACCGCCTCCAGTATACGTGCCATTTTTTCCCCAGTCCGTCCAGCCCTGTGCCGACACATAAACGCGGTACAAAATATCATAGGAATCTGAGATTCCGCCTGTGAGATTGATCCGGATTCCAAGCAGCGGTTCCTTCTGTCCAACACTGCCCGCCTGTTCGCCGTCCTTCCGCCATGCACTTTGTCCCTGTGCCGTCTCAACCGCATACCGGACATTTCCTTTCGGGACATATGCGCCAAGCTGGATGCGCACCGCTTCAACGGATTTTTCCTGCTTTGTATATCCTGCCACAATGCCGTCCATTTTTGCTTCCTGCCAGCCAAAAGTCTGCATATGAACCGTATATACAATACCAGCATCCACTTCAGAAGTCAGAATACCCGCCTGTTTTTTGAGATAGCTATATAGATTCTGAAGTTCCACCTGTGTACCATTCTCCTTCAGATAAGCATATCGGAACAACGCAAATCCATCATATCCCATGCCATAGATATGCGCACATTGTGTTGCCAGATTATCCTCGCGAAGCGCCCAGTCCAGATCGGTATCTGAAGTTTCCCCCACCCGGTAGAGTGCAAGCCCGGCATACAGCTTAATCTCCGGGTTCGTATGCAGCGTCTGCCATACCTCGCACCGGTTCGAAAACATCGGAACTTCTTTTCCATCTGTCACATAGCGATCCGTCCAGTAAATCTGCGGCATCACATAATCCACATATCCTTCCTGTGAAAGCCACGTATCAATATCTGCCCCCTGACTTCGTGCATAATCCGGATTTCCTGCCGGACTGATTCCGAACTCACAGTCTGGACGTTTCTGTTTGACCGTCTGGTATACTTTCTGGACAAGTGCATTTACCGCCTGCATTTTTTCTTCCTGTGGCAGCGTATCCTGCATGCCGTCAACAAAGAAATAATCATCGAAATGAATACCATCCACTGGATAGCGTTCTAAGATCTCTGCCACCTGATTTACGACTAACTGCTGTGCCTCCGCACTTTGCGGATCCAACACCAGACATGTACCATTTTGCCCCTGATATTCAAGTATCATAGACTGGTATTTCGCATAGAACGGTGTATGTTCAAAGCTTGCCGTCGTTTCTTCCCCCAGCGACAGCCGATACGGATTGATCCACGCCTCAAAACGAAGTCCCTCCTCATGTGCCACAGCTACCATGATCTCATACGGATCATAGCCCGGATATGTCCGGGATTTGGACATATATTCGGAATACGGAAAATAGTCCGATGGATAAAAGGCATCTCCCATTGCCCGCGCATGTACGATCACCGTATTTAAGCCATATCTTTTCACGGTATCATACATGGCATGCACCTTCGCCCGGAAAGCCGCCTCGCTTTTATCGGATAATTCCGATTCCATATCGATATAGGAAATCCAGCACGCACGCTTTTCCATCTCCGTATTTGCCTGCATAGGCAGATAAACAGCAACCTGCCTGCTCTGCATCGAAAATACAGAAGAAAGCAGACAGACTACCACGATGATTCCTGCCAGATATCGTCTTATAATCTGCATATTTTACGCATCCGTTATCTCTTATAACTACTTATATGCAGATTATTTCTTTTTATGTTCATGAAATGCTGTAAATAACAGCAGTCCTCCACCTGACGCTACCAGCAGTGTAATCACGATACCAAGCGCCATAGAATCTCCAGTTTTCACCGTATCATCACTTGCTACAACTACCGGTGTCTGCACCTGTGTGGAAGTCGAGCTTGCCTTTGGGTTCACGACTAAGGCTGCTCGGGTCGTTGCAGTTTCGGTCGTTGTAGCTATCTCAGTTGTTGTTCCATTTTCTGTGGTCGTGCTCTCAGTCGTTGTTATTTCTGTTGTCGTACTCTCAGTCGTTGTTGTCTCTGTCGTCGTTGTTTCTGTGGTTGTAGCTTCCGTGGTTGTCGTCTCGGTTGTTGTCACATTGTATGGATAAAAATGTGATTCCGAACTCGCATTTACATTCTGTGCGATTACCTGCCCTTCATGATTGCCGCCGATCAGTGACACATTTCCAGATGGCGCAATGATATGACCAGTCAGAAAGCTTGCTGTAATATTCTTGGCATCCGGGAAGTTCCAGACGAGTCCAAAGCCACCACTGTAATACTGACCGCCCTGTGCACCTTCCGGTCTGTTTTTCGCCAGATTGAAGAAGTAATTGTTGTTCAATGGAGTTCCACCAATTTCAATCTTACCAGTATCCAATGCATAATCCCCGTCTCCGGAAATGGAGATTGTATAGGCATTTGAGAAAATGTCTTCCGCAGTTACATTTTTCAGAATCACACGCTTTGCATTTGAGAAATCTGTCCCGCTGACGGTGATCGTCTTAGAATCTGCAAAGTCAATGATCAGGTCTCCCTGTTCCATATAGCCTGCCTGCCCAGCCTTCTCCAACGCCTGCGATTCCTGTTTAATAACACCAAACGCTTCGTCCATATTGATATAATCATCTGCCACTTTCACCATACGGTTTGTCAGCCAGTCTTTGTACGACATATGGCTTTCTGTATAGTAAAAATTCGTATCAATCCCCGTTGTATCATTCCACGAACCGGCATGATAATCGGCAAGATCGATCAGGTATCGCGCATAGGACGCCGCTGCTTTCACCTTTCCCACTGTATTTTTCAGGTTCAATTTATTTCCTACCATGATCGCACCGACGGTATCTGCTACATAATCGCCCTCCAGATCGTTTTGTACGAAATAGCTGTAATGCGACAGGATATAATCAATATGATATTCGCCCTCATATTTTTTATTGCTGACCTGTGTTTTTTGCGTGTTCGCATTTAAGACAGACACGCCACTGATTTCATCATACGCATCCATCTCCGTTGCATCAGTTCCCGTCGCATCTGCCTGTACACCGGTATCTCCGACAAACATCGTTTCCGCAGACTCGATGTCTGTATCATCATCGTTCTCTCCTGCCGTTGCATCCTCTGCTGTCGCATCTGTCACAGTCGCTGTCTCCGCAAAAGCGACCTCCAGATTTTCACAACCGAAAATACATGCCACTCCGACCACACCTGCTACAATGGACTGTCGGATTCTCCTTGTCGTTTTCTTTCTCATAAAAAATGATCCCTGCATACATTCACATAAATGTATGCAGGGAGCGCTTGTCCTGATTCCAAATTTATTTTTATGACGCCTGCTCGAACTGGCTGTTGTAGAGATCCGCATAGAAGCCCTTCTTCGCAAGCAGCTCCTCATGCGTACCGCTCTCGATGATATCGCCATCTTTCAATACAAGGATCAGATCAGCATTCTTGATTGTAGAAAGCCGGTGTGCGATTACAAACGAAGTTCTTCCCTTCATCAGTTCGTCCATGGCTCTCTGGATGATAAGCTCGGTTCTCGTATCGACAGAGCTTGTCGCCTCATCTAATATCAGCATCGGGCGGTCTGCAATCATCGCACGGGCGATGGTTAGCTGCTGCTTCTGTCCCTGTGACAGGTTAACCTGATCATTCAACACCGTGTCATAGCCCTTCGGCAGACTGCGGATAAAGCGGTGCAGACCAACCGCCTTGCACGCCTGCTCGATCTTTTCTTCCGGTACATTCTCCTGGCTGTATACGAGATTCTCACGAACCGTTCCTTCAAAAAGCCATGTATCCTGTAATACCATACAGAACTGGTCGTGTACTTCTTCCCGCGTCATATCCTTGATGGATACACCATCGATTTTTATATCGCCATCTAAGATTTCATGGAACCGCATTAAAAGATTCACCATCGTTGTCTTACCGGCACCGGTCGGTCCGACAATTGCAACCTTCTGTCCCGGTTTTGCTACAGCTGAAAAATCATGGATGACAACCTTATCGCTGTCTTTATAGCCAAACTTGACATGCTCAAAGGATACCTCACCCTTCACATCGTTCAGCTTTTTCGTCTTAGTACTCTCATCTTCCATCTCTTCTGCGTCGGTAAACTCAAATACACGTTCACCGGCAGCAGCCGCAGACTGCAGTGCCTGCATCGCCTGTGCGATCTGACTGAGTGGCTGTGTAAAGTAACGTACATACATCATAAACGCAATAATCACACCAAATGATATTTTATCATTCATTACAAGAAGCGCACCGACAATACAGACCGCCACATAGCCAAGGTTACCGATGAATGTCATGAGTGGCATCATAAGTCCGGAGAGACACTGCGCCTTAAAGGCACTGTCACGCAGATTTTCATTCATCTTATCGAACTTTTCCTTTGATTTTTTCTCGCCATTATACGCCTTCACAACTGTGTGTCCGGCATAGATCTCCTCAACATGTCCATTGATTTCCCCCAGATGCATCTGTTGTCTCGCAAAATATTTCTGGGATTTGCTCATGATCAGAGCCATGAATACAAAGCCTAGCAGCGTTGAAAGTATCGCTGCAACCGTCATTATGATATTTGTCTTTATCATCATAATGAGAGAACCAAGAAGCAGCGTAACCGCTGTCACAAGATTTCCCATGCTCTGATTAAAGGATTGTGCAATTGTATCAACATCGTTTGTTACACGGGATAATACATCCCCTGTTGATGTCTGATTGTAAAACCACATCGGCAAGCGGTTGATCTTCCTTGAGATGTTGCTCCGGAGTCCCTTTGATACCTGCTGTGTTACATACCCCATAATCAGGTTCTGGACCAGAGATAACAACGCACTGCATCCATAGAAGCAGATCAGCGTGATTCCAATCCGTTTGATTCCGTCCATATCAATCCCGGTCATTACACCCTCGGTGATAAGATCGGTCATCTTGGATAATTTATCCGGTCCGATCAATGTTAATACGGTTCCAATACCTGCACAGATAATCGCGAATATCATGGCACCCCAGTATTTCTTACAGTTCGTAAGGAGCTTTGCCCATGTACCTTTGAAGTTCTTTGCTTTTTCGCCGGGGCGCATGCCTCTGCCCGGACCGTGACGAGGAACCTTTGGAGCACGATTATTCTGACCTACTTCATAATTATCTTTTTCCATTATGCAAGCTCCTCCTTTGATAACTGAGAATATGCGATTTCCTGGTACACTTCGCAGTTCTTCATAAGTTCGTCATGCGTTCCCATACCTGCGATCTGTCCATCGTCTAACACGATGATCTTATCCGCATCACGGATTGTACCGATTCGCTGTGCAACGATGATCTTCGTCGCATCCTTACATTCCTTGCGCAGTGCTTCCCGAAGGATTCTATCTGTCTTATAGTCAAGTGCCGAGAACGAATCATCGAAGATCAGGATCTCCGGCTGTCTGGCAATCGCACGCGCAATCGACAGACGCTGTTTCTGCCCACCTGAGAAGTTTGAGCCACCCTGAGCCACATACCCGTCATAGCCCTGATCCTTCTTCTCAACAAATTCACTTGCCTGCGCTACTTTTACCGCCATCGCAATGTCGTCCTGTGTAGCAGGTGCTTTTCCGTTTTCGCCATATGCCACATTGTCAGCGATTGTTCCGGAGAACAAGATTGCTTTCTGGCTGACATATCCAATTTTGTTATGCAGTGCTTCCTGCGTATATTCCTTGACATTCACGCCATCGACGAATACCTCACCCTCTGTTGCATCATAAAACCGCGGAATCAGATTGATAGCAGTACTCTTGCCACATCCGGTTGCACCGATAAACGCGATTGTCTCGCCCTTCTTCGCAGAGAAAGAAATATGCTCTAATACATATTCCTCTGCGTCCGGATATTTGAAGCTGACATCCTTGAATTCCACTTCCCCATCTTTCATAACCGGGAACGTATCTCTCGTTCCATCCTCAATGGATGGTTCAGTATCTAATACTTCCAAAATACGCTTCGCTGCAACCGATGCCCGCGGCAGCATAATAAATATCATAACCAGCATCATGAACGACAAGACAACCTGCATTGCATACGAGGAAAATACAACCATATCCGAGAATAATGTGAATTTTTCCTGCATATCCTGTGCATCGTTGATCAAAACCGCGCCAATCCAATATATTGCAAGCGAAAGGCCATTCATGATCATCATAATCGTCGGCATCATAAATGCCATAGTCTTTGATGTAAACCAATGGGTATCTGTCAGATCCTTGTTGACCTTCTCAAACTTCTCCTCCTGATATGCTTCCGCATTATAGGCGCGAACAACGTTCAAGCCTGTCAGATTCTCACGTGTTACTTGATTGATATCATCCGTCAGACTCTGTAAGCGTTTGAACTTCGGCATACATAAGCTGACGCAGATAATAACGACAATCAATAATACAACAACCGCAACGCCCGTGGAGAGTGTCCACTGCCAACTCTTATCAACAATCTTCAAGATAGCCATCACCGCCATGATTGGTGCCCGCAACATGATGGACAGCCCCATTACAATCAACATCTGCACCTGAGTCACATCGTTTGTAGAACGCGTGATCAGACTCGCTGTTGAAAACCGTCCGATCTCTTCCATTGAAAAAGACTGTACCTTGTCAAATAACTTTCCACGTACGATTGCACTGAAATTCGAAGCAATCCGTGATGCACAGACAGCTACCAGTACCGTTACCAATAAACTGCCAAACGCACAAAGTAACATTTTTCCACCTGCAATCAGGATATCGTGCATCGCACTATCCTGTGTCGTAATCAGTGATGTAATTTCCCGCATATAATCCGGCAGCTTTAATTCGAGCCAAACCTGTGCCACTACAAATACCACACTGAAAAGAGCCAATAGTACTTCCTGTTTTCGGAAATTCTTAAAAATACGTAACATTCCATGCTCCTTTCCATTTTCTGTAAAAACTTTTAATGAACATAAGCCATTATAGCACTCGAATTAGCACTCAGCAATACCAAGTGCTAACAATTCATAATCTTTTCACATATTCCACACATTATTCGACTATATCCAGAATATCCTCTGGCTTCTTCGCAAAGACAGTTGCACCAAGCGACTCCAGAAATGCCCGGTCACGGAAACCCCATTCCACTAAGATGCAATCTACACCAGCATTTTTTGCAGTCGCATAATCCACATCCGAATCGCCGATATAGATTACCTCATCTTTTTTAAGATCAAACTCCTTCAATACCTCATATACGGAATCCGGTGCCGGTTTCTTACGCACACCTTCGCGTTCACCGATTGCAACATCAAACTGTCCGACAAAGAAATCCTTCACCAGATCCTGCACGGCAAAGTCCACTTTATTCGATACAACTGCTGTCATATAGCCCTGTGCACGAAGCTTTGTAAGCAGATCATTGATCCCATCGTATGGTCTTGTCGTATCCATGCAATGATCTTTATAATAGATTTCAAATGTTGTGAACACGGCTTCGATGTCTGCATCTGAAGTTCCGGCTGGAACCGCACGTTCAATCAGCTTATGGATTCCATTTCCGACGAACTGACGCACCTCTTCCAATGTCCGCTCCGGAAATCCATGCTCGTTAAGCGCATAATTAGTCGTGTTCTTCAGATCCTCTAAGGTGTACAAAATCGTTCCATCCATATCAAAAATAAGCATCTTATATTTCTTCATGTCTTTCATCTCCGATTCATTTATAAATTGAAAAAACGCCTGACATGCCAAAGCGGTATATCAGGCGTTCTATTAATCTTTTTTATTGCTTAGTTTCCAGCCATCTGAGCTGCTACTTCTGCTGCGAAATCCTCGTTCTTCTTCTCGAGACCTTCACCTGTCTCAAAACGAACAAACTTCTTGATTGCAAGCTTGCATCCATTCGCCTTTGCTACGTTTGCAACGTACTGAGCAACGCTTTCCTTGTTCTCAGCCTTAACATACTCCTGCTCAAGCAGACAAACTTCCTTGAGTTCCTTGTTCAGACGTCCCTGAACCATCTTCTCAATGATATTATCAGGCTTGTTTGCATTCTTAGGATCATTCTTTGCCTGTGCAACAAGAATCTCAAGTTCGTGAGCCTTGTACTCCTCAGATACTTCATCTGTAGAAACATACTTTGGATTCATAGCTGCAACCTGCATAGCGATATTCTTCATGCACTCGTCAATAGCCTCACCGGATGCATCTGTATCAGCCTCAACCAATACACCGATCTTTCCGCCTGCATGAATATAAGAAACGATATGTCCGTCTGTGCTGATCTTGGCAAAACGACGGATGTTCATGTTCTCACCGATCTTAGCAACCATAGCAGCATGCTTCTCAGCAACTGTCATAGAAGGATCGAGTGCCCACTTCTCATTCTTAAGTGCCTCTACATCCTGAACGTCTGAAGAAACGATCTGATCAACAACTTCCTTAACATATGTCTGGAACACTTCGTTCTTAGCAACGAAATCTGTCTCGGCATTTACTTCAACCATAGCCGCCTTCTTACCGCCATCAACAACAGTTGTCATAACGATACCCTCTGCAGCGATTCTTCCTGCCTTCTTTACAGCAGTTGCAAGTCCTTTCTCACGAAGGAACTCTACTGCCTTGTCAAAATCGCCGTCAGTCTCTGTAAGAGCCTTCTTACAATCCATCATACCAGCGCCAGACATCTCTCTTAACTCTTTTACCATACTAGCTGTAATAGCTGCCATTTTCTTGTCCTCCTAAACCGATACTTCTTACTCTTGCTCTGCGTCAGCCTCTGCAGATTCAGCTTCTTCTGCTGTCTCTACATCTGCACCCTGATTTGCTTCGATAACAGCATCTGCCATCTTAGAAACGATCAGCTTTACAGCTCTGATAGCATCATCGTTACCTGGAATTACATAATCCAGCTCTTCCGGATCACAGTTTGTATCAGCGATACCGATCAGTGTGATTCCTAAAGACTGTGCTTCCTGTACGCAGATTCTCTCCTTCTTAGGATCTACGATAAAGATAGCGTCAGGAATTCTCTTCATATCCTTGATTCCGCCAAGGTTCTTCTCTAACTTATCCCACTCTTTTTTCAGTGCAATAACTTCCTTCTTTGGCAGAACATCAAATGTTCCATCTTCAGACATGGTC
>OOCI01002475.1_pt1 | contig 11306 bp, 10 predicted proteins | sample 1671761 | NCBI WGS metagenome assembly OOCI01 (sample SAMN06348190, study PRJEB24527) | human gut metagenome | biome: human gut; feature: ankylosing spondylitis patient; material: feces | host: Homo sapiens | place: China | collected 2015-10
GCCCACTGGGCCGTGCGGGAGAGCCGCCAGACGGGAGAGCCTATTCTGGAGCTGCTGGCCGACTGCCCCGGCATCTCCCAAAAGGGGCGGCACCGCTGTGCGTCCCTGGCCCGCCGCTTCCAGCTCCTGCCGGGGCTGACGGGGGACCAGGCCATCGACCGCATCCGCCGGACCCTGGGCTACGGGGCCTACCTGGACGACCGGGAGATGGACAGCGGAAAATTAGACATTTTGGAGAGCCTGGGGAAGCAGACGGACAGCCCCAAGGCACTCCTGGCCCGCCTGCGGGAATTGCAGGGCATCGTGGCCCAGGGGTCCAGCGACCCGGAAAGCCCCTTCCTGATCTCCACCATCCACTCCAGCAAGGGGCTGGAGTATGAGCGCGACTATAATTTCAAGAAATATGATGCCGTCCATCTGACCATCCCCAATGTGGTCAAGGATGAGGAGACGTTGTTTTCTGAGTTGACCGGCGTGGTATTTCTCAACCCTGACTACGCCGAGGGCGTAAATGAAAAGTACCTGCCCGCAGACGAATACCTTTCCGGCAATGTGCGTCAGAAATTGGCGGTTGCCCAAGACAAGGCGGAGCAGGACCCGCAGTATCAGATCAACGCTGAGGCATTGGCGCAGGTGCAGCCCACCGACCTCACCGCCAGCGAGATCTCCGTCCGGCTGGGCGCTACATGGCTGGACACCGAATATGTCCGCCAATTTATCTTTGAAACGCTGGGGACGCCCCGCAGCGCGCAATGGAGCATGAAGGTCCACTATTCCGGCATCACCGGCGAGTGGCGTATCGAAGGCAAGAGCAAGGACCGCGGCAATGTCAAGGCCATCAGCACCTACGGCACCAAGCGCATCAACGCCTATGAGATCATTGAGGACACCTTGAATTTGAAGGATGTCCGTATTTTTGATTATGTGTACGATGCCGATGGCAGGAAAACCGCTGTCCTCAACAAGAAGGAAACCGCCATCGCCCAGAGCAAGCAGGAACTCATTAAAGACGCTTTTGCTGAGTGGATCTGGAAAGACCCTGACCGGCGCGAAGCCATCTGTAAGACCTATAATATTCTGTTCAACAGCAACCGTCCCCGTGAGTATGATGGCAGTCACATCAGCTTTTCAGGCATGAACCCGGAGATCACGCTCCGCAAGCACCAGGTCAACGCCATCGCGCACATTTTGTACGGTGGAAATACCCTGCTTGCCCATGTGGTGGGCGCGGGCAAGACATTTGAAATGGTCGCGGCGGCGATGGAGTCAAAGCGGCTGGGCCTGTGCCAGAAGTCCCTCTTTGTGGTGCCCAACCACCTGACAGAGCAGTGGGCCACTGAGTTTTTGCAGCTTTATCCTGCGGCCAATATCCTTGTCGCTACCCGCAAGGATTTTGAGACCAAAAACCGCAAGAAATTCTGTGGTAGGATCGCCACCGGCGACTACGATGCCATTATTATCGGGCATAGCCAGTTTGAGAAGATCCCCATGAGTGTAGAGCGCCAGCGGGCCATTCTGGAACAGCAGATCGACGAAATCATGATGGGCATTTCCGAAGCCAAGCGAGAAAAAGCGGAGAAGTTCACCATCAAGCAGATGGAGAAAACCAAGAAGGGCCTGCAAGCCAAGATCGACAAGCTGAACGACCAGAGCCGCAAGGACGATGTGGTCACGTTCGAGGAGCTGGGCGTTGACCGTATCTTCATTGATGAGAGCCATTATTTCAAAAATCGTGCGAAACGTTGTGCATAAGTCGTAGCAGACAGCTATGACGAAAAGCACCATGCGATAGCACTTGATATATCAAGAAAATATCGTAGAGAACTCAAATCTCAAAATCAGGGGTGAAATTCCTCTGCCGTACAGAACCAATGTCGAGGAACAAAGTTCAAGAGAATAGGTCAAAATTCAAGACAGTACGAGAGCTAATACTCCACTGTGCGTTGTCTATCTGTAAATAGACAGGGTACAAAGCGTGGTGAAGTCGTAACCTGAAAACCTAAACCGAAAGGCATGGATAATAATGGTGCGGGCTTCTGAAACCTATGGCTATCCAGTAGTGAAAGCTATGCAGCATCGTAAGAGCGAACGACATCCGAAAGGGTGACCCTTGGAAAAAGTGTGTGTGGCTGGTTTTTCTGCACACGCCCTGTGGGATGAAATCCCCATCAGGAATCATGCAGCAACTGTGGTTCAAAGCATGGTTAGATTTTCCCGGTGTAAGGTAGCGGCCTAAGGGTTTCAGAACAGGGATAGAGATTAAGGAACGTTTGAGAGCCTGTTGTTGGAGCGTTACAGTGCAGTGAAAGCAACAGGAAGTCAGCCGTATCATAGTAGTCTGGGCTGGGTAATGCCAGTCAAACGGAATTGAAATATTCCATGGCGAAGGATACGAGTCAAATCGATTTGTAAATTTCACAAAACGAAAATCCTATAACTCCCTGAAAGATGGGTGACGAACTGCGAGGTGAAAACCTTGTGCATTTGAACGTCAGATTTTCAACGGAAACGGAACTTAAAAAGATTCAGGACTTTCTCTATGAGAAGTCCGGTCAAGGAGTATCGTTCACCGGTCTGGTGGAAGCGATGGCAAATGAAGTGACCATTGTAACCGCCGTCCACAATATCAAGGCCAACAAAGGCAGCAGAACTGCTGGCGTGGATAAGATGAAAATGGACAAATACCTTCAAATGCCCAAAGATGAGCTTATTTTATTGATTCAATCGAGTTTTCGCAACTACCGCCCCAAACCAGCCCGCCGTGAATATATCGAAAAGAGTAACGGCAAGAAAAGACCGCTGGGTATCCCCACTGTATTGGACAGGATCATACAGGAGTGCGTGCGTATCATTATCGAGCCGATCTGTGAAGCGAGATTTTATCCGCAAAGCTACGGCTTTCGCCCCTATCGGGCACAGAAACATGCAATCCGGGGTATCATCAATGTCATAAATGCTGGATGTAAATCGCCCGACCAACCCGTGTGGGCTATTGAGGGTGACATCAAGGGATGCTTCGACAATATCAATCACCGCCTGCTGCTCCAAAAACTCTGGAGAATCGGTATCCATGACAAGCGTGTGCTGAAAATTATCAGTCAGATGCTAAAAGCTGGATATATGGAAAATGACCTGTTTCATGCAACAGAGCTTGGTACACCGCAGGGTGGAATCCTTTCACCGCTTTTATCCAATGTCTATCTGAATGATTTTGATTGGTATGTTGGTCGTATGTATATGGAGCCGCACAGACAGTGCAAGCATAAAGGCAACGACACAAGGCGTTTGAAATGGGCTGGTGTAACGCCAAAGTACAATTATCGCTACGCCGATGATTGGGTGATTCTGACATCAACGGAGAAGGAAGCACTCCGTTTGAAACGTGTCTTGACAAAATATTTTCGGAACAGAATGAAACTTGAACTGTCGCAGGAAAAGACCTATGTAACAGACCTGCGGACAAACGGTATACACTTTCTTGGCTTTGTGGTAAAGGCCGAACGAAAACGGAAAACTCCTGATCCGGCAACATGGACAAACCATTTGGTTGGAAAGCCGCTGCCGGATATGGAGCGGCTAGGAAAGAAGATTAAGAAACTGCTCGAAGAAGTGCACCGCATAGAACTTTGTCAAAAAGTCAATGTGCAGGCTGCGCAAATTCAGTACGTTAACTCTGTCATTATGGGTATGGCACAGTACTTGCAGACATCTATCTGTGCTCATGCCTACCATGCGATAGACCGCAGAGTAAATAACGCTGCACTGGCTGTATGGAAAAAGCTGTACCCCAAACGGTACAACTCCATGCAGGTGCCGCTGAAGGTGCTCTGCAATCTTCCTGACCGACACAAAGGCTACGACAGCAAGACATTTGCTGTATGGGTCGAAGGAAATTGGTTTGGTATAACTTATGCGTTCATCACGCATAGTCACTATGAATCCAAGCCATTTGACCAGAAAATGACGCCGTATACGGTGGAAGGGCGCAGACGGTATGTGAGCTATCGTGCTAAGCACAAGCCACTGCCATGTGACCGTCCATCCGTTAACTCCCCGAACGATATTGCAATATCAGCATACGCAAAGGGAAGGATGAATTTCGAATATTATATGAACCGGGAATATGCTTACAGCAGGGACAAAGGAAAATGTAAATGCTGTGGAAATGCCTTCTCACCCATGCTTCAAAAGAATTGTCACCACGTTAAAAATAAGCTTCCACTTGATAGAATCAATAAAGTACCGAATCTGGTTTGGCTGTGTGAACCATGCCACCGCATGGTTCACAACAGTCCAATACCGCCTGAGCTTGATGCAAAGACGGTAGGCAAAATCATGAAATACCGCGAAAAACTTAAACTGTGAAATTTACAACCACTCTGTGTCCGTGAGAACACAGCAGTGTTGAAATCTGAAGGAAGAAAGTAAATCGATTTGATGGTACGCCGGGTGCGCTGAAAGGTGCACGCCCGGCGTGAGGTGGGGGAAAACTTGGAGATTACTTCAAAAAGTTACCTATCACAACAAAGCAGACTACTCTGCGGACTGCTTCGCAGCCGCAGAGGTGCTGCACATTCTTTTTGTACACAAAAATGCGGAATGTCGCAGGTTTGAGTACAAGCGAGGCACAGAAATCTTCTGACATGTTCGGCAAGTGCCGCTATCTGGATGAAGTGACCGGCGGGCGCGGGGTGATTTTTGCCACGGGTACGCCGGTGAGCAACTCCATGACGGAACTGTACACAGTTATGCGCTATTTGCAGTATGGCACGCTGCAGAAAAAGAATCTCACCCATTTCGACTGCTGGGCATCCACCTTTGGGGAGACCACTACGGCTATTGAACTCGCCCCGGAAGGCTATACTTTAAGAGGACGATAAACTTGATTGTCCTAAATTGAAAGATTCCATAAGAAAGGAGGTAGAACAAATGCCTAAAGAACCAAAAATCACCGCACTCTATGAGCGTTTGTCAAGAGATGATGATCTTGCTGGTGAATCGAATTCCATCACCAACCAAAAGAAATATCTGGAAGATTACGCCCAAAAGAACGGCTTCAAGAACATCCGCCATTTTACAGATGATGGCTTTTCAGGTGTGAATTTCAATCGTCCCGGCTTTCAATCTCTAATAAAAGAGGTAGAAGCAGGAAATGTCGAAACGCTTATTGTGAAGGATATGAGCCGCTTAGGACGAAATTATCTGCAAGTCGGTTTTTATACGGAAGTTCTGTTCCCACAGAAAAACGTCCGATTCCTTGCAATCAACAACAGCATCGACAGCAACAATGCTTCAGACAATGATTTTGCTCCGTTTTTGAATATTATGAACGAATGGTATGCCAAAGACACGAGCAATAAAATCAAGGCTGTGTTCGATGCCCGGATGAAAGATGGAAAACGTTGCAGCGGCTCTATTCCGTATGGATATAACCGTTTGCCGAACGACAAGCAGACACTTGTTGTTGATCCGGTGGCATCCGAAGTCGTAAAGCGCATTTTTCTTCTTGCGAACGAAGGAAAAAGCCCACGGACAATCGCAGAACTGTTGACAGAGGAAAAAGTCCTGATTCCTGCTGCATACGCAAAGAAATATCACCCGGAGCAGTACAATGGGACAAAGTTCTCCAATCCGTACCTGTGGGGCACCTCCTCCGTAAGAACAATTTTAGGTCGGCAGGAATATCTGGGACACACTGTTTTACGAAAATCTGTAAGCACAAATTTCAAACTTCACAAGAGAAAAGAAACAGATGAAGATGAACAGTACGTTTTCCAGAACACGCATGAACCGATTATATCGCAAGAACTTTGGGATAGTGTTCAGAAACGCAGATGCCGAGTGAATCGTGCTTCTGCTTGGGGAACGCACACCAACCGTTTAAGCGGGTATCTGTATTGTGCCGACTGCGGCAGAAGATTGACCTTGCAAACACACTACAGTAAAAAGGATGGGTCTACTCAATATTCTTATCGTTGTGGTGGATATGCAAGTCGGGTGAATGGCTGTACTGCCCATTCAATCAGTGCCGATAATGTTGAAGCCCTGATATTGGCATCGGTCAAACGCTTTTCGAGATTTGTTCTAAAAGATGAAGAAACCTTCGCTTTGGAACTGCAATCACTTTGGAAAGAGAAACGTGAAGAAAAGCCGAAGCAGAACCAATCGGAATTGAAACGTTGTCAAAAACGCTATGATGAGCTTTCTGCCCTTATTCGTAGCCTGTACGAAAATCTTATGGCTGGACTGTTGCCCGAACGACAGTACAAGCAGCTGATGGCACAGTATGATAGCGAGCAGGCAGAATTGGAATCGAAGATGGAAACGATGAAATCCGAAATTGCCGAAGATAAATCAAGTTCTGTTGATATTCGGCATTTCATTTCGCTGATTCGCAAGTGCAAAAATCCAACAGAAATCTCCGATTCAATGTTTAACGAACTTGTCGATAAAATCGTTGTTTATGAAGCCGAGGGTGCAGGCAATGCCCGCACACAAAAGGTTGACATTTATTTCAACTATGTCGGCCAAGTCGATATTGCTTATACCGAGGAAGAACTTGCCGAACTGAAAGCGCAGAAGGAGCAGGAAGAACGGCAGCGCCTGGAAAAGCAGCGCAAACGTGAAAAAGCCTATCGAGAAAAGCGAAAAGCAAAGAAAATCGCTAAAAACGGTGGCGAGATCATTAAAACCAAAACGTGTCCGCACTGTGGGAAGATGTTTACACCTACGAGCAACCGACAGCTTTTCTGCTCAAGGGAATGCTGGAATCAGGCAAGACAGGAGCAAAAGGAAGCGGCTAGAGAAGCCGAGAGAGGAGGTCATTGCTACCGGCAACGTGCCTGTGCCGTATGCGGTAACTCCTACTGGCCTACACACAGCCAGCAGGAATTTTGTTCCGATGAGTGCAGGAGAATTAACCATAACAGGAAAACCTTGGAATTCTATCACAAGAAAAAAGGAAATCCAAAACCTGACCCAGAAGCAGTCCCAACGCCGAAACCAAAGGAGGATAATGCAGCATGACTACCATGAAAAATTCCATCCATGACAACGCTAACGGTCTGGACTACGCCCTTGTCAATGACCACTATCTGCCGAATCTGACCGTAGCAGCCCCGGCAGAGCAGCACCCCACCGAGCGGTGTGGTCGCCTACATAAGATGTACCTGAAGGAACAGCATCCCATCCGGTACAATCAACCGCTCCTGTCCGGTGAGCTGGGTAGCTACTTTGCCAAGCTGGACAAGCAAGCCGAGGAACAGCTTGCATTGACCGTCCGGCAGATGCAGGATGGTGCGGTTGGGTGACTTAGGAGAAAGAAAAAAGAGACCTCATCTCGTTGAAAATCAAATTTCAAAATCATTAAAGGAGCTATTCAAATGAAACGAAATCAGAATTTCGACCATAATCACTCTCAAAAACTGCTTTCCTTCCGCTACAACATAGACACCAACCGAGTGGAAGCCCGGTTCACGGATGGCTCTGCCGTCGCCAACAGGATGCCCAACTGCCTCAGAACATCCTCAACCCGCTACTTTACAGTGGGGTTGACACGGAGGATTGAGTGTCATCGTTTTTTCATGGCTACCGCCGAAAATCATTGTAACGTATTTTGTGTTACAAATTGGTCAAGCGAATGATTATGATTAAAATTCTCTTACTCGCACAATAAGTCATTTGATAAACTGGTTAAAATGCCAAATAATTTCAAATCATAGTCCAACACACAACAAATGTGGTATAATAACAATATATTTAATGCTTTAACTGTGTTTGCAAAAAGGAAAAGAAGATAAGTATGGAGATTACATGGTTGAAAAATGAAGATAATGCCATTCAATACGTCTATGCCTCTGCTGTTCCCCAAAAAATACCATTAGACATTTTTAAAGAAATTGTTCAGAGCAGTAAAGAAAACTGTCTACCTGAATTTTATGTGATATCTGAACAGGGAAAGTATATCGGATATATTTTATTATTGGCCGATAAAAAAGAAGACATCCCTAAACCTTTTACATTTCTTGCATGTCATAATGGCGATACTCTGCCAAAAGAAACTCACAAAAAAATATTGGAATTTATCGGCAAACGGTGTCGTGTAAACAACTGGAATAAACTCGCTTGGTTGGCCGAACAAGAAATCCAGCAATTGTGATATCATCGTTTTTTAAGCTATCTCTCTATAAAAACTCCTTAAAGACATAAAGGCAAACTTGAATAAATAAATTTATCTAAAAGCCCCACCTACAATAGATATTCCAAATCGAAGAATCTACTGCAGGTGGGGCTTGTTCTATGTGATAAGCTATTTTGTAAAAATCAAATACGTAGATTATATGGCAGAATCATTTGGTGACACTGAAAGCTAATGTTGCGCCATCAACGACACTATACATATCGCCGTTAGCCGCAGTAGCAATTCCAGTAAACTCAACCTCCCATTTTCCTTTAGAGAGTCCATATTTTACATCTTCCGTACCGATTGTGCCGTATGCAGAAATGGCATGATCAAAGGTTCCAAAGGGTGTACCAAGTTTATTGAAATGCAGGTTACCTTCAAAGGAAACAATTACTGCACCCGGAACGGTAATCGTCCATTGGATATACCCTTCAGACAGATAATCAAGTGTACATGAACCAGCATCGCCCCAGAAGGTTTCGCGAGAAATTGGGACAAGTTTGAATGTTGCAGAGTTTACAGTTGTTCCTTTATCAATTTCGATACTAGATTTTTTGGAAGAAAGTGCTACAACGCCTGGTTCAACTGCAACAGCAGCAGGCATCAAAACTGTGTTGAAAACAACCAACGCAGCACTCGTTCCAGCCATTTTAAGGAATTCATTTCGGGTCATCTTTTTCATGTCGATTTGCTCCTTATATTTTATTGACTGTTACAAGTCACCCAGCTACAATTTGGATTCTTTTTCGCTTAATTCTGCACTGGAATCACCTCTTACAAAATTTTAGTATATTGGCATCATCGTGATCAAAAGCAATATCACTAACAGCCACCTCATCACACTATAAAGCCGCAAATTTTCAACTCAGGTGTATGCTCATCGGCAAATAAATGTGAACCATACGAATGCCGCTGTTAAACAACCTGCCAAAACCACTAAAATACAACTTGCCAACTTTGGCTCAATAGCAACTTTTTGATTTTCGCACAGCGCAAATTTCTGAAGTTCCTGAAATGTTGTTTGATTGACATTGCCGTGTATTGCTTTCCATGCAACGAAATGATTTGTAATCAGAAGATAATCTGAAACGATTCCTACAAAAACAATGGCAAAAAATGCTGCGGAAAAGAACCACATTCCATCGCATTGATTCACCGTCAGGATATCCTGAAGGCTTGCTGGCTTCAATGCCCATAAAGCCACAACATATAGCAATACTTCGCAGAAATCTCTTTGGAGTGGCCCTTTTTGCTTAAAGAATCCCATTACATGTTCTCCCTGTTCTTTGAAGTCACTATCAGCCACCAATGGCCTGATAATAATCCGTTTTAGACCGAATCAAAGAGCCATTTGACTTATATTCCTTGACAGTTTGATGATAGCAATGTGTATAGTAGCTATTGTCATAGGAAAATAGGACTTCATACGTAATAGAAGATATTGTCACTTTATAGCAGTCCGAGGACATACTCTGAAGCATCTGATCGAAAATAAACGATGCTGTAGAAGAAATAACTGCTGCTGGTGTGCTTCCCCATGCAGTTGCTAAAATACTGGCTACATCAGATGCTTTTTTGCATTTACGCAAATCACTAGCATAAACCGTATCGGTTGCACTTGTGCCAACATAGCGGTGCTTGAACTGCGACCCTGTCACCTCGCTTCCAGTGAGTGCAGGAATTTGTGCCAGCTGTCCGTTTTTGTAATTTTGCTGATCTTGATAAATTTCATAGAACAAGCTATAGTCACTTCTTGCAGTTGATGTTGTTGATTCACCAGATGCACCTACAACAACAATGTCCATCACATCATTAGGATGCACCGTACGCGTAATTCGTGTGATACCTCCATCACGAATTGTAAGCTGTTCAACAACATCTTTTCCATTCATCGAGTACGAAACAGAATAATTTGATCCTGTCAAAAGAGATTCGCTATTGCCATGATTTGTTGAATCTGCAAAGGCAATGGGCATAATGGAAGCAACACAAAGCAGCACCGCTAACACGCAGGAAATATAACGCAAATATGTTTTTGTTTTCATTTGGTTTTTTCCTTTCATGCATTCCTATAGAACAACGGACTCTCATCTGTGCATCGGAAACACCTCCGAAGTACATTGATTATCGATGCTCTCACTTTTTCAAGAGATATTTTCCAAATGCAAGGACGCCTAGAATATAGAAAAGCTGACGAACAATCAACATAATGAATGAAAGCAGCTCCAACATAATCGAACAGTTCCTTTTAGAAAATTATCAAGAAATATATCCCGTAAGAGTATCGCTATCTTACCTTTCATATGAATTTCAGTCATGCTCAAGCGATTCCGGGACATCCGGCTGATATGCCGTAAAGCCACAGGTGCTGTTCACGCTCAAGACTGCGAGAGCCATTGCCATAATGCAAGTGACCTTGCTCAAGAGCAACATAATCTTTTTCATTTCTGTTACCTCCGTTTGATATTTTTTAGAGCATTCATCTTCTGAAAACACATGAACGCCCTCGTACCTTAGGATATCTTCGCTTGTTTCTGAAAAAACGGAATGATTGCAAAAATCACTAAAACCCATTTTGAAATGTAGTATACCGTTATACTGCGGGTGTCCGGAAGCACATTGAAAATGGCAAACAGGAAATCTATTGACGAAAGAACAGATGCGACCATCTTATAGCTTAACCGCTTCTTTTTGCCCAAAGGCTTATTCGTTGCTTCTATCGGAGAGAAAAAGATAGCGATGCCCATAAGAGCTGCTGTTGTCAGGATACGAAAAAGGTGATTGGCTGCAATTACTTTACTCAGCAAAATGCAGATAAGTGCCAGTCCGGTAAATGCCAGATAGCATCTGGTGTGCGACGTTGCATGATATCCACCAATGTAGATTCTCTGCGGGATAAACCCAATCAAAAATGAAAGTGAGTATCGAACATCACCACACACGGCAGAGACGAGGATGACAAGCAAAACACTTACAACAGACGATATGAGCAACTCGTACCCATAGACATACGCATCCGCTTTTGATTCGTCTACCACTTTTTGTTCGCAGAAAAGACGGACTAATTTCTGAGACAGCGTGCGTTCCCACATTGCAGTTGCGCCACCTTATCTTCTGATTTTTG
>OOCI01002482.1_pt1 | contig 11281 bp, 9 predicted proteins | sample 1671761 | NCBI WGS metagenome assembly OOCI01 (sample SAMN06348190, study PRJEB24527) | human gut metagenome | biome: human gut; feature: ankylosing spondylitis patient; material: feces | host: Homo sapiens | place: China | collected 2015-10
TGTCGCCAAATCCGAATAAAGCCATAAGGGGCTGCGGCCCCTTATCAACCCCGGGGTTTTTCGACAGACTGAAAGGCGCTCGATGCGCCTCTTTATTTTTGCTTTTATTTTAGATAGGTACTCATGTACTCTTTTCTTATTTCTTCCGGCACCAGCCTGCCGCCTGTGGCCCATGGGATATGTATGGCGTTTTGCATCTTATCCTCAAGGCCGTACCGCCTTATGTATTCCTCTCCTTCCCTTGAACAGAGCTTCATAGGGCCTTCAAACGCGGCGCAGGAGGAAGGCTCTATGAATATGCCCTCGGTATCCAGCAGCGCCCGCATATAATCGTACAGGTTATAATCCTCCACCGTCATTTCGCCCGCAAGCAGCGTCTTCATTACGCCGCCCACGAAACCTGAGGGTCTGCCTACTGCAAGTCCGTCGGCGTGAGTTAGCCCTGTAAGTCCCACGTCCTGCACGCATATCTTATTGTTCAGTCCGCTTGCCATGCCAAGCAGCATGCAAGGCGCCTGAGTAGGCTCTACGAAGAATACATGAGCATCGTCCCCAAAGAGCAGCCTGAGCCCGAAAGCTATGCCGCCCGGTGCGCCGCCTACACCGCAGGGTATGTAAGCTATCAGCGGCCTGTTTTCGTCTATCTCTATGCCCATATCCTCAAGCTGTGCCTTCAGCCGCTTAGCCGCTACTGCATAGCCCAGGAACAACGCGACGGAATTCTCGTCGTCCACAAAGTAGCTCATGGGATCGGCGTCGGACAGCTCCCTGCCCCGCTTCACCGCCTCTGAATAGTCCGACTTATACTCCACTACCTTCACGCCCTTGCTTCGCAGCAGGTCCTTTTTCCACTGCCTTGCGTCGGCGGACATGTGGACTATGACCTTATACCCTACCGCCGCACTCATTATTCCTATGGAAAGGCCAAGGTTTCCGGTGGAGCCCACCTGCACGGTGTACTGCGAAAATACCCTGCGGCACTCGTCGCCGGCCAGCTTCGCATAGTCGTCGTCATATCCACTGAGAAGGCCCTTTTCGAGGGCGATCTCCTCTGTGTGCTTTAGTATCTCGTATATGCCGCCCCGTGCCTTTACGGAGCCTGCAATGGCAAGGTCGCTGTCCCGCTTGAGGAGCAGCCTGCCGCCTATGCCTCCGCCGTGTCCGTTGAGCCGCTGCCTCATATGCTCGACCTCGGTGAGAGGGGATTCTATAATGCCGCCGTTATCCACAGTTTCCGGGAAGCAGCCTATTATGAAGGGCGCGAAGCGCGTAAGGCGCGCCTCGGCGTCGTCAACGTCCGCCATGGTAAGGCTGATGCCTTCAAATGCGGCGTCCCGGCACCGAAGGCCCGGATTAAACCAGATGACCTCCTCCGCCTTTGCAACGCGCTCGATTACAGGATCTTTTTTTATAAGCTCGCTAAGCTGCATATAAAGCTCCTCTCTAAAAGAGTATTGTTTATTTACGATACCTCGTTGGCCCTTTCCCGTACGTAGTCAAGTGCCTCCCAGAGCTGAGTGTCCTCCTTCTGGTGGTTCTTTACGAGTTCCGGTATGGCCATTCTGTGATACTGCTCCGGCAGCTCCATTAAAATATCGGGTGAAATTCCCACGCCGTTTATGTTGTTGCCGTTGGGGGTGTAATAAGCGTCGGTAGTGATCTTGAGCCAGCCGCCGGTGGATTCTATGTATGACGTGGTCTGCACAACACCCTTGCCGTATGTGTTGGTCCCCACAACTACGCCTATCTCGTTTTCCTGTATAGCCGCCGCAAGTATCTCGCTGGCCGATGCGGAATTCTCATTCACTATAACCGCTACAGGCACGCCTATGGCGCTGCCCTTGCCGTTATATACCGTTTCCTCAGTGGAATCCGTAGGGCCAACGCTCACGATGCGCATGCCCTTGCCCAGCAGTATCTCGCCTACCCTTACGACTATATCCAGCGAACCGCCGGGATTGTTGCGCAGGTCTAGCACAAGCGACTTCATGTTGCGGCTCTTAAGATCCTTTATTGCATTCTCAAACTCGTCTGCGCAGTTGCCGGTGAACATGCTCACATAAATGTATCCGGTCCTGTCGTTAAAGAGGGCTGAATCCACGTGCTTTACTGTTATGTTGCCGCCGGTGACCGTTATATCAAGCGTCTCGCTGCCCCGCAGTATGGAAAGCTGCACGCCATCAGCTTTCTTTGCGTCTATCAATGCCCTTAGATCGTCCTGATCCATATTCGCCACGCTGGTTCCGTTCACGGCGGTTATGATGTCGCCCACCTTTATGCCGGCGCTCTCCGACGTACTGCCTTGATAGACCTCAAGCACCTCGGAACCCGTCTCGTTCGGCTGACCTACCAGCAGGCCTATGCCGTAGTACTCTCCGTTTATGGCGGCAAGGTACTCCTCGTACTCCTCGGCGGTGTAATATCTGGCGTATGGATCGTCGAGCGTGTCCAGCATGCCGTTTGCCGCCCCCGCTATCATCTTTTCCCGGGAGGGCACCTCGGTGTAGTATTCCTTTTCAATGCTGTCCATCACGTCGTCCAATGCCGCTATCTGGCTGAACTCAGAGTATTCTTCAGCCGACATCACCACCCTGTCTCCAGACGTCCTGTTCATTATGATCATGGTAAGCGCGGAGGATATCAGTGCTATGACAAGCACTCCCGCTACCGCGTATAGTATCGTCCTTGGAAAGGGCCTCATTGGCAATTACCTCCGAAAATAATTGGCTTCGCCACCTCATTGTTATGCGTATTTTACCAATTTTATCTATGTTAGTCAAATAAAGGGCGCCCAAAGTGTCTTTTTACACCACTTTGCGGCAAAAAAACAGCCCGGCAGGTAATTCCTCCCGCTTTGGTAAAATGCTTGTTTTCCATAAGGACAAGCGGTATCATATCTTTAGTAAAGTATAAAAAGTCCCTCTTTCTATTGAAGGAGAGGGCAAAGGAGCAGCTATGGCAAAGCAGGTATTGCACAAGCATTTCAAGGATATCGAGGTCTCCACGTTAGGATTCGGAGGAACCCGATGGGCCATGGAGGAGGGCAATAACGAACGTATCGACCGCAAAAAGGGCTTTGCCCTGATAGATGCGGCATTGGAGCGGGGCATCAACTATTTTGACACGGCCCACGCCTATCTCAAAGGAGATTCTGAGCGGATCTTTGGCGAGGCGCTGACCCGCCATCCCCGTGAAAGCTATCTCCTGGCCAGCAAATTTCACGCCTCCCACTGCAAGGACCTGGAGGGAATGTTTGAGGAGCAATTAAAGCGTTGCAGGGTCGAATACTTTGATTTCTATCTTTTCCATTGTGTGTGCGAGGTGACGCTGCCTCTCATTATGGACGAAAATGCCCGATATCTGGAATTCCTGCTGAAGCAGAAAGAAAAGAGTCGCATCCGCTATCTGGGCTTTTCCGCCCATGCGGAGCCGGACAACCTGCGTAAATTTCTTCAGTGGTACGACGGCTATGATATGGCTCAGATCCAACTGAACTATGTGGACTGGACGCTGCTGAAAGCGAAAGAACAGTATGATATCCTTCTGGAGCACCAGCTTCCCGTATGGGTCATGGAACCGCAGAAGGGCGGGCGGCTGTCCACGCTGAATGAACGAGCGGCAGCTATCCTGAAAGCGGCGGAGCCGGAGCGCTCCATTCCCTCTTGGAGCTTCCGCTTCTTGCAGGGCTTGCCCATGGTGCAGACGGTGCTCAGCGGCATGACCACTATGGAACAGATAGAGGACAATGTAGACACGTTCTCGCGGCAGGAGCCGCTGAATGAACAGGAGCTGGATACGCTCTGGCATGCCAAGGACGCCTTTATGGGCACGTTAGGCGTGCCATGCTCCGGTTGCCGCTACTGCTGCGACACCTGCCCTGCGGGGCTGAATATTCCTCTGCTGATCCAAGGCTATAACGAGCAGCGTGTCAGCGGAGAGGGGTGGCGCCTGTCCAATCTGAAGTGGACCAAGGGGCCGGAGGAATGTCTCCATTGCAACACCTGCCGGCAGTATTACCCTCAGCGTATTGACATTCCCGAAGTCCTGGCACAGTATGCAGCGCTGCGTGCCGCTTTATAACATAGTGCTCACAGCCGCCCCATCTCCTGCGCCCGCTTCCAGTTGCGAAAGGCGGAGGGATGTTTGGAGATAACGAATACGTATATCAAAACGAAGATTGGATACAGCAGCAAAATCAGCCTAAAGGTGATATCATACCCGTATTTGGTATTCAGTATGCCGGCGATCAGGCCACCGAAAGCCATCGGCACATCCCAGCCCATGGAATAGGTAGAGGCGGCAGTCCCCCTCCTCTCAGGCGGGACTATCCGGACAGACATGATCTGGAAACCGGTCACCACAAATCCATAACCAAAGCCCATAAGCACCGCGCCCATGCAGACAAGGATCTGGCTCTCCGCAAAGCTGACGGCGGAAACCCCCAAAGTAAAAAACAGGGCGCTGGAGTAAACCAGAGGAGCCTCTCCCCAGCGGTCGCTGATCTTTCCAACGAAAAGCCGCGAGATAAATGTGCCGCAAGCCTGAAAGGTATAGAACAGACCCGGCCGATTCATCACGCCGCGTTGGATGAGGAACAGTATCAAATACGGGCTGATAGCACCGCTCCCCAAGGCGATGATCGCTTCCAATATTGAGGCGGGCAGGGCATTTTTTTCATATAACAGGTTTCTGAAGCTTTCCTGCCGGAAAGGTGTTATATGCTCCTTCGGGATCTCTCGGAAATTAAATTTCCGCAGCAATAGCAGAGCCAGCAGGCTCGCCACGGCAACCGCACCGAAAAGGCCCCAGACATTGTGCTTTTCCCACAGCCACAGGCCCAGACCCGGCCCTATCGCATTTGCCAAGGAGTTGCAAAATCCAAGATATCCCACGCCCTCGTTGAAGTTCCCTTCGTTCAGCGTGTCATAGGCATTAGTCGTGACGCCTGTGGTAGCAACGGCGGAAAGCAAGCTGGTAAGGAGCCGATCCAGCGCGATCAGTGCCATTGAAGAGGCAAAAATATAACCAAAGGGCAGGCACATCAGCCCTACAAGGCAGAACATCAACAAGCTCCGGCGGCTGCGGTGATCCAGATACCAGCCGGCAAAGGGCCGCATCAGCAGCGCTCCGAAGGCATTGAGGTAATGCAGCACGCCAATGGTCATATCCGTTCCGCCGCGAAAAAAGAGATAGAGCGAAAAGCTGCTGGCTAAAAGATTTCCAGTCAACAGGAGCAGCAGGTGTGCCAGCAGGATACGGCAGTAATCAGACGTCCAAAGCTGGGAGCGCTGTCCGTTCATAGTCCTCCCCTTTCTGTGAATCCACGCATCGTTAAAATCGGGTCAAAAGACCCGTCAATGCGCCGCCGGCAATATAGGCTGCCGGGCGGCGCTTGTATTCATATAATACCGGCAGATCGAAGCATTCGACTCCGTTATTTTGCTTTTCTACATCAACAGTTTCTGTCCCAGTGTAATGAGCAGGGGCATAGTCAAAGCGGAAAGCGCCGTTTGCAGCGAAACAACGTTGGCTGCCGCCGCTTCGTCATGGCGGCAAAAAACCGCCATCATGGTAGTAACGCTTGCCGCAGGCGCACAGGTCGTAATCATTGCCACCATGGCGACGACGCCACGAATGCCGGTGAGGTGCAGCGCCAGCACCAGCAACAGCGGAAATACCACCAGCCTCTCTATCGTGGAAATCCAAACAGCGGCGCTTTTTAGCACGATACGCGGATCCGAATGGGCCATGCGGCAACCTATAACGATCATGCCGAGGGGCGTGTTCAGCGGAGAAAAAGCATCCACTACCGCATCAACCGCAGCCGGAAGAGAGGTCGAGGTCAAAAACAGCAAGGCGCCGACCAACGTTGAAAGAACTCCCGGATTTAGAAAGGCCTTTTTCAGCGGGAGCTTTCCCCCGCCCACACTGCTCATTAGCGCATAGCCGTAGGTCCACGTCTCAATATTGAACAAAGCCACCACGACGCTGCAATAAAAGACCCCTGTTTTCCCGTAAAGCGCCTTCACCAATGGCAGGCACATAAAGCCGACGTTAGCAAAAATGGCGGCAAAGCGCATCACGCTGCGGTAGCCGATATCGGCATGGCGAATGGTCAGCTTCGTCACTGTGACCATGACCGCAAAGGTGAGTATTACGATTAGCGTCGTCTGCTTTAATCCCATCCAGAGGATAGCCTCAAAGGGCCGTTGGAGGGCAGAGATCACCACGGCCGGCGTGGCCACATACAGCGCCAGTGCAGAAATGGCATTTTCCCCTTCCGCAGAAATCAGGTTGGCCTTGCTCAGCGCAAAGCCAACCAGTATGATCGCGGCCAGCAGCAGGATCTGCTGCGTCACACAAATAAAATTTTCAGCCATAACTTATAGCTCAATAAGCTCATGGGAAACTGAGATAAGATTCTCGTTACCATCCTCGTTTATTATGATCTGATCCTCAATGCGGCAACCGCCCCAGCCCGGAATGTAAAGACCGGGTTCAATGGTCGTCACCACATTCGGCTTGTAAACCGCGGTAGCACCGGGACGGATAAACGGCACCTCGTGAACAAACATGCCGATCCCGTGACCAACGCCATTGTAGTGATATTTATAATAGGGACCGTCCTTGATGGCGCGGACGGATGCCTCATAGACGTCGCCAGTTACAGTACCGGCCTTCATAATGCTGATAGAATCCTCTATCATCTCTTTAACAAGGCCGTAAACCTCTTTCTGCTTATCGCTGGCCTTGCCCACCACCACGGTGCGGGTCATATCGCTCATATAGCCGTTGAACTGGCAGCCGTAATCCATCAGAACGAAGTCTCCGTAATGCACTGTGCGGTCGGAAGGGATGCCGTGCAGCAGACTGGTATTGGGACCGGAAATGAGGATGTTGCCATAGGGCTGGGTATCCGCACCTTCCATGACCATATAGGCGGAAAGTTTGGCCGCCAGCTCCTTCTCCGTGACGCCGACCCTTATATCGTCAAGTATGCGCCAGAAGGCCCGGCACGATATTTCGCAGGCGTTGCGGAGATACTCGATCTCCTGCGGTGTCTTGATGCTGCGCAGCTCCTCCACCACGCCCTGGGTGGGAACCAGCTCGATGTCTACGAGCTTTCTCAGCTCGCTATATTCGCCAAAGCTGAGAACGTCACTCTCAAAGGCGAGCGATTTGATATTGTTTTCTTTTACGATAGAAGCCAAGGCTTTTATCACGCTGCCGCCGACTGCGCGCCAATTCACAAGGGTGAAGTCAGGAGCCTCGATCTCGGCCTGCTCGGTATAGCGGGGATCAGTGATCAGGAAACCACCGTTTGCCGTAACCATCACACAAGTATCGGCGCCCTTAAAGCCGCTGATCCAGCGAACATTCGCCTGCTTCTTCAGAAATAGGGCATCGGCGACATTCTCTTTGAACCAAGGGAGAATTCGCTCATTATACATCTTTTTATACCCTCCTCTTTAAATTATTCACAGAGGAGCAGCAAGGCGACGGTGCGTCTGCTGCTCCCTTTTTTTACCTATTCAGCAAAGGCTTTTTTAACTGAACCGCGTGAGATCACTGGGCCCAATGGACGCGGGCCATCTGATATATGTTTGCATCCTCCATGACAAGCTGGTTGCTGTGTGCAATGGCGTTAATTACGGCGTACATGGCGACGGAAGGAACGTCCTCCATGTATATCTCTATAAGCTCCCTATAATAGCCCTTGCGCGCCTCGACGTCGCTGGCGCTGTTGCCCAGTGCGATGAGCTCGTCGGCCCTGGGGTTGTTGTAGCGGCCATAGTTGCCGGACATACCGATACAATTGGAATTCATATAGATACCCACAGCCGAGCCGAAGTCGAAGGAGATGTCAGACCAGCTAAAGGGGCAGATCTCCACCTCGCCGTTGATGAGCTGATCCAGGAACGCAGAGCGCTCCATGGTGTCCACCTTGGCGTCCAGGCCTATGGCGCTCAGAGAGCCCTGAAGCCATACGGAAAGCGTCTGATAAGGCTCGGTATTGTAGGACTTAATGGTGACGGTCTTACCTACGTTGCCGCACTCTTCCACCAAGGCCCTGGCCTTTTCCACGTTGTATTCATAGGTGTGGGAGGGTACAAAGTCGGGGTTGCCGGTGACCTGTTCGCCCAGATCGCAGGGATAGATGACTACCTGGCCCTGGCCGCTGCCGCAGACCTCGAGGGCCTCTTCCTTATTTATGGCATAAGCCACGGCACGGCGCATGCGCACGTCGGAGAATACCTCGCTCTCGCAGTTCATGTAAACAGACTCGTTGCGGCAGGAAAGCGCCTCGCTGATGGCGACGTTGTCGGCAGTCTTTACGGTATCCAGAGCCACGCCGGACAGGGGGTTGAAGTACAGATCCAGCTCGCCGGTCTGCAGCGCCACCACGGCGGCGTTCACGTCGGAGACAGGCACATACTTCAGATGGGTCAGATCGGGCTTGTCGCCATAATAATCGTCGCGAGCCTCGAATTTAACATACTCGTTTTCCTTCCAGTCGGTAATTACATAAGGGCCGGAGGAAACGACGCTCTCGGCAGTCTTTCCGTAGTCGTCGCCATACTTTTCCATGGCAGCCTTGGAGAACACGCTGCCATACTGTGAGCTGCTCATAATGGAAAGGCGGGAAGCGTCTGCAGCGGAGAAGTGGAATACGGCTGTCTTTTCATCCACAGCCTCTACGTCGTCCAGGGTCTTGTACAGCCAGGACCAGTTGTCGCACTGATCGCGGACGTACTCATAGGACCACTCCACGTCCTCGGCCGTGATATCGGTGCCGTCGCTGAACTTGGCGTCGGGATTTATATGGAAGGTGTAGGTCAGGCCGTCCTCGGAGATCTCCCAGGACTCGGCAAGCTGGCCGCAGAATTTTCCGTTGACCTTGCGCACTAAGGCGTCGTAGACCTGATCGAGGGCCTGAAGGTCATTTTGAGAGGTAACGTACTTCACGTTGAAGTTGGTGATCAGGCTGGCGGAGCCGTAAACGACCTCGCGGTCGTGATCGATGGCGGCGTCGCTGCCGTCAGCTTTGCCGTCGCCGCTGCTGCTGCAGGCGACCAGACTCAAGCTCATCACCATGGCGAGGGCCAGGCAGAGCAGCTTTTTTGCGTGTTTCATTTGTTTTCCTCCAAATTGTGTTTTTTATGCATTACTGCAATTTATATCACCGGCTGGGCCGGTAATATCCTTTCTTAGCCGTTGCAGCGGGTGCAGGCGACCTTGTGCCCCCCGCCGATATCCACGAGCTTGATCTCGCCGGCGTTACACTTCTCCGTGCAATACTCGCAGCGCTTGGCAAAGCGGCAGCCTGGAGCGGGGTCGATGGGGCTCGTCACCTCGCCGCGTATGAGCTTGCGGTCCGAATTGGCGCCTATGACGGGCTTGAGTATCGCGTCCAGCAGAGCCTTCGTATAAGGATGCTGCGGATTGGCAAAGAGCTCGTCCGCCTCGGCGATCTCCACGCACTGACCTAAGTACATGACCATGATAACGTCGGAGATATGCTTTACCACCGCTAGGTTGTGGGTGATAAACATATAGGTCAGGCCCAGATCCTGCTGCATATCCATGAGAAGGTTCAATATCTGCGCCTGGATGGACACGTCCAGCGCCGAGACCGGCTCGTCGCACACAATGAACCTGGGGTTCAGGCTCAGCGCACGGGCGATGCCGATGCGCTGGCGGCGGCCGCCGTCCAGCTCGTGGGGATAGGAGTTGATATACCTCTGGGCCAGGCCCACCGTGTCCATCAGCTTCTGCACCCTGTCCAGTATCTCCGCCTTGTTGGCGCAGACATGGTTCTGGATCAGCGGCTCGGCGATAAGCTCATAGATAGACATGCGGGGATCCAGGGAGGAGTAAGGGTCCTGGAAGATCATCTGCACCTTCTTGCGGACCTCCTTGAACTCGCGCTTGGAGCACTTTACGATATCCTGGCCGTCAAAATGTATCTCGCCGGAGGTGGCCGGGAGCAGGCCCATGACCACGCGGCCCAGCGTAGACTTGCCGCAGCCGGATTCTCCCACAACGCCCAGGGTCTTGCCCTCCGGGATCTCTAAATTCACGCCGTCCACCGCGTGGAGGAAGCGTCCGTTGCCAACCTTAAAATATTTTTTCAGGTCAACCGTTTCGACCAAATTTCCCATCGTTAACCTTCTTTCCGGAATCGGTTGCAGAATATCCTGTGACCGTCCTCTTCATAAGTATAGGGGGTACCGTTTACACACTCCTCCGTGCAGTAGGGGCAGCGTGGGCTGAATTTGCATCCCGCCGGCAGGTTGGTGGGATCCGGCATGAGCCCGTCGATGGGATGGAGCCGGTCCGTCTTTTCATCCAGATTGGGGATGGCGTTAAACAGGCCCACCGTGTAAGGGTGGTGATCGCCGGGATCAAATATGTCCCTCGCCGTGCCGTACTCCACGATCTCGCCGGCGTACATGACCGCCACCTTGTCGCAGGTCTCGGCCACCACGCCCAGATCATGGGTGATCATTATCATGGAGGTGCCGAGCTCGTTCTTCAGGTTTTCCATCAGCTTCAGTATCTGCGCCTGTATCGTTACGTCCAGCGCCGTGGTGGGCTCGTCGGCGATCAGTAGTTGCGGCTGGCAGGCCAGCGCGATGGCAATGACTATGCGCTGCTTCATGCCGCCGGAAAACTGATGGGGGTACTCTACCTTACGCTTTGCAGGGATGCCCACCAACTCCATCATCTCGTCCACACGGGCTTCCAGTTGAGCAGTGCTCTGCTCCGGATGATGGATCTTCAGCACCTCCATGATCTGGGCCCCCACGGTCATCACCGGGTTCAGGGCAGACATGGGATCCTGGAAGATCATGGATACCACACTGCCGCGCATGGCACGGATCTTTTCCTCGGGAGCATTCAGCATATCCACACCGTCCAGCTTGATGGAGCCGTCGGTCACAAAACCGATGCCCTCGGGCAGAAGCTGGATGACGCTCAGGGCTGTGGTGGTCTTACCGGCACCGGTCTCACCCACCAGACCCAGCGTCTCGCCGTAGTTCAGATCCAAGTCCAGACCATTGACAGCGTAGACGGTGGAAATTTCAGTATCATATTCAACGCTCAGGTTTTTGACTTCCAGCAGCTTGTCGCTCATTTCAGGCCACCTCTTTCACATTCTTGGTGCGCATTGCGCGCTTGGTCTTTTTGCCGCTGCCCAATGTGCCGCGCAGCTTCGGGTCGAGGGCATCGCGCAGAGCGTCGCCGCACATATTGAAGCAGAGCACCACGATGATGA
>OOCI01002487.1_pt1 | contig 11268 bp, 9 predicted proteins | sample 1671761 | NCBI WGS metagenome assembly OOCI01 (sample SAMN06348190, study PRJEB24527) | human gut metagenome | biome: human gut; feature: ankylosing spondylitis patient; material: feces | host: Homo sapiens | place: China | collected 2015-10
TGCCAAAAAAGTTCTCGGTAACACCGGGGGCTTTTTTTGCAGCCGGCCGTGCTTTCTGCGCGCCCATTTCCTCCTTAAATCCGGCAGACGCGAAATAAGGTGAAAAATAGCGCTTAAATTGTGAACATTTTATGAACGAGCGTAAAAATGTGCGCACATCGCTTGCGCTCCTGGAAAATAAGTGATATAACTTGTTTAAACAACACTTGCTTAAACAAGTTATATCATAGTGTATACAAATGCGTAGAATAATATGGTTTCTGCCGGGGTTCGCTTGCCCGGGGCATCGCGGAAACAGGGGAAAGGCGGCACGACAGTGACAGAGAAAGAACTGAGAAAATTAAACCGCGCAGAGCTATTGGAAATGCTTATTGCGCAGAGCAAGAAGCTCAACCGCGTGGAGGAGGAGCTGTTGGCCGCCCAAAAAGAACTGGAACGGCGTAAGATTGCCATCACCACCTCCGGCTCACTGGCAGAGGCGGCCCTGAAGCTAAACGGCATCTTTGAGGCAGCCGACCAGGCAGCCGCGCAGTATCTGGATAGCCTCCGGGAGCAGGAGAGCAACGCCGAGCACATTATTGCCGAGGCCGAGGCCCAGGCTCACGAGATCATCAATGCCGCCGAGGTGCAGCGGCAGGCTATTCTCGCCGATGCGGACAGGGAAGCCAAGCGGCGCATTGAACTCTTTGACCAGCAGTTCAAGGAATTTTTGAACACGCACACCTGATTGAGGAGAAAGGGCCGTATGAAACCAAAAAACAAAGCAACCGATACGGCTGTGCCCTCCGTGGACGAGCTCACCGGCGAACTCAACCGTGAAAAATATCACAGCCGATACAAAAAGCTGCTGCGCAGCACCATCTATACACTGGTGATCGTGGCCGCGATCAGTGTGCTGGTGGCTACACTGCTGCTGCCGGTTTTGCAGATATACGGCACCTCCATGAATCCGAACCTGCACGAGGGGGAGATCGTGGTGTCGGTGAAGTCCCCACAGTTTAAAACCGGTGACATAATCGCCTTTTACTACAACAACCGCGTTCTTGTCAAGCGCATTATCGGCTGCCCCGGCGACAGCGTTGTCATCACCGACAGCGGCGACGTATATGTGAACAATACCCTGCTGGATGAGCCGTACCTAACCGAAAAATCCTATGGCACCGCCGACATTGAATATCCGTACACCGTACCTCAGAATTCCTTTTTCGTCCTGGGCGACCACCGGGAAAGCAGTGTTGACTCCCGGTCGTCCCTGGTGGGCTGCGTGGAAAAAGAAGAAATCATAGGCAAAATCGTCTTCAGAGTGTGGCCGATCAAGCGGATCGGTTCCGTGGACTAACAACGCCTGGAAATACGGGGAGAAATTTGCATGAACAGGGACATTCATTCGCAGGCTGAACAGCTGAACAAGAAGCACCGCCGGAAGCGCACCTGGTACAAGATCTTATCTGTGCCCATATGCCTTGTGGTCTTTGTGACGACGTATGCGCTCATTCTGCCGGCTATCACCATGGAATCCACGCCGGATACCTACTGCGGCATTGCCGAGCACGTCCACACGGACGATTGCTACGAGCTTCCCGGTACGCCGGCCCACAAGGAGATCCAATGCACCGCCGGGGCCGATCTGGGCCAGGGCGAGTACATCGTCCACAAGCACGACAGCTTCTGCTTTGATGATAGCGGTGAGTTGCTGTGTGCGCTGGCTGAGCAGGACGAGCACGTCCACACAGACGCATGCTATGACGGTGACAGCCTAATCTGCGGTCTGATTACGGGGATCGTACACCAGCACACGGCGGATTGCGTCGTATCCGTTCCCGCCACCGAGCCCCAGGGTCTGGTGTGTACCGTGGAGGAGCATAAGCATACGGAAGCATGCTTTATGAATCCGGAGGGCGAGGCGCCAAGCGGCGAGACCGGCGGTGATGTCCCCGCTGACAAAACGCCAGCTAACGATGCGCCCACCGGGGACGATCCCTCCAATGAGACACCCAGGGGAGATGTCCCTACCGATTCAGCCCAAGGCGGCAATGTGCCGGGGGATGCAGTTCAGAGCACCGGCACAGCAAACGGCGATACACCTGCCGAGAATGCAGCAGCCCACGGCACCCCGGCCCGGGCGCCTGCCGCCAGCGGCCTTACCACAGACGTGACCCTCACCATCAACGACAATGTTTCCGCTTCCGGCTGCTATGAGGCAGCCGTCACCGGCGGCGATGCGGCGCTGGAGGGTAAAACCGTCCGGTATCTGTGGTATAAGAGCACCGATGGCGGAGCGACCTATGAACCCGTAAAGGCGAAAAACTTTACTGTTGGCAGCAGTACCGTGTCCAACATCAGTGGGGACCATGGCGAAAAGCTGTTCCTGGCCCTGGACGGCGGAACCGTCAGCGACACGCTACCCTCCGTGACATACAAGGCCGTACTGAAGGTGGACGGCGCCGAATATAGCAGCGTGTCGGCTACCCGCACCAACACCACCTATCAGGCCTCCGTTCTGAACGGCAGCTTTGAAACACCGGATCTGACCAACCACCAATACCAGGAATTTGTGCCCGAGGGAACTGCGGGTCTATTTTGGAAAACCACCGGTGAGAATACTGAGGGCAACCAGCATATATATGGCGGAGGCACTACCACCGCAAATGATAAAAAGCACTACATCGAAATCGTTGACACAAGCGATGGACATCAGACGCATGCAGCCAACTGGCATAATCAAGGCTCTGCAACGAACGGAAAACAGTACGCCGAGATCAACGCCGGCGCTGCGGGTGCGCTGTATCAGACCATAGCGACCATCCCGGGGACGACCATGTATTGGTCCGTGGACCACTGTGGACGCAACGGAACGGATACCATGGCTGTAGTCATGATGCCGGAAAGCAGAGCAAAAAACATCACCACACAGACGCAGCTGCAGCAGGTGCTGAATAATCCAAGCAGTTATGGTGCTGCGGTTGAAAGTGATCTATCCGCCCAAAAAGGCGTGTGGACCACCCATTCCGGACAGTACACCGTCCCGGCAGAGCAGTATGAAACCCGATTCTTCTTCATGGCCGTAAGCACATACAATAACAAAGACTACATCGGCAACCACATTGACAACGTGTGGTTCAGCCAGCAGATCCCGCCGGCTTCCTCAGAAAAGCCCTATTTCACGCTGACAAAGCATGTGGTGGGTCCCCTGACGGAGGGTGACCTGCAGCTGCTATCCGGAAAGCTGACCTTTACGGTTCAAAGGTCCACTAACAGCAGCTTTACCAATCCCGAAACCGTCAAGACGTACACCGCCACAAATTTGGGCAGCTGGACGCCCAACGAAGATGGCTCCTGGACACTGTCCGCCCGTATCTCCATGAGGGATCAGGCACTCGGCAATTACTACAGGATTAAAGAGAGCGGCGCAGAGCTGGATGGGTTTAACCTGACTGTGACGGATACGAACGCCGCCGTGCAGCTGCAGAGCAACACAGACACGGACTTCACCTTCACCAACACCTATGCGGATGCCGGGCGAGCCCTGACGCTAAAGAAAATCGTGAGCGCTCCCGACACCACAGGCAGCTTTACCTTTACCGTTTCCTATACGGATGCCGGCGGCAAGCCGCAGACAGAAAGCGTTACTCTGAAAAACGGCGAATCGACCACCATCACGGGCATCCCCAAGGGTGTCCAGGTCACCGTAACGGAAACCAACACAGACGGCTACACCGTTATTATGAAGGATCCCGGCACCGGCGCCGTCCTCGCCGGGAGCAGCAGCTATACCTTTACTATGAACGATGACACGGCCATGGATATCTACAATACATCCATCGTTGCACTGCCGGAAACCGGCGGCATCGGACGGGGAATCTTTCTGTTTGCCGGAATCGGTCTGATGCTCACTGCCGTAATTGCAGGATGTCTTCTGAGGCGCAAGTACGGAAAGGAGGGTGATTAACGCTTTTGTTTCCTCTCCTGCCCACGCAAAATATACCTGTACCCGCGCCGTAGGAACTATCCGCTTCCATTAAACTACTTTAAATCAGAAAGGATACGCACGATGAAAACGATGAGAAAGCTTTTCACGGTTTTGCTGGCCCTGGCCATGACGCTGGCTCTGGCTGTGTCCGCCTTTGCAGCAGACACCGGCAGCATCACCATTACCAATCCCCAGGGGGATCACACCTACACCGCCTACAAGATCTTTGACGTGACCTACTCTGGCGACAACTACTCCTACACCATCAGCGATACCGACGCCGCCTTTTCTACCGTCAAGGCATACGCCGATGTGGCCGCCAACGGCCTCAACCTAACAGCCGTTGCTAACACGAACAAGTATAATGTGAGCATCGGCGCCGGCTTCTCCGCCGCCTCCTTTGCCCAGCATCTGAAAACGAATGTGAGTTCTCTCGGCACCGGCACCGCCTTTATCGAGGATGGTAACACCATGAAGGCCTCCGGCCTTGCCCTGGGCTATTACTTTGTATCCAGCACCAGCGGCACTGTCTGCGAGCTGGCTACTGCCAAGGATATTCAGATTCGCGACAAGAACGAAGTGCCGCAGATCGAAAAGGTTGTGAATGACAACGACGGCACTGTGGAAATCGGTCAAAAGCTCACCTACACCATCACCGGCAAGGTCCCCTCCACCACGGGCTACACCGAGTTTACCTATCAGGTGACAGATACCATGACCGAGGGTCTGACCTACAACAAGGACGTCAAGGTCACCATTGGCGGCACGGATGTGACTGCCGCTGCGACTATCACAAACAGTGAGAACGGCTTTGTGGCCAGCGTCAATATGATGAAATATCAGGATCAGATCGACGCACCTGTAGTCATCACCTACACTGCCACCGTCAATGAGAAAGCCATCCAGCACGATAAGGAAACCAACACCGCTACGCTCAAGTACAGCAACGACCCCGCTGACAAAACCTCTTTTAAGGAATCCAGCGTGAAAGTGGAGGTGTTCTCCTTCAATATCGTCATCAACAAGTACGCCACCGGCAACGAGAACACCAAGCTGGAGGGCGCTAAGTTCGTGCTGAAGAAGGCCGCCAACGGCCCGTACTACAAGTATGACGCCGCCACTAGGGTCGTCTCCTGGGTGGATGCTAAGGCCGATGCTACCGAGGTCACCACCGGCGCCGACGGCGCTGCCCGGTTTGACGGTCTGGAAGCCGGCACCTACTACCTGGAGGAGACTGCCGCTCCCACCGGTTACAACCAGCTGACCAAGGACATCACCATCGTGCTGGACGAGAACGGCTCTGCGACCATCAACGGCGCTGCCTCCGCTCCCGGAACTGACCATTCCCTGACTACGGGTGTTGCCAACTCCACCGGCACCGTGCTGCCCGAAACCGGCGGCACCGGCACCGTGATCTTTGTGGCCCTGGGCGCTCTGGCTGTCATCTGCGCAGGCGTATTCCTGGTGACCAACAAGAGAATGAGCAAGGAATCCTTCTGATCCTGCATCCCTGACACACTGCACCGCCACGGGAGGCGGAGGTTCGCCTCCGCCCTCCCGACGGCATATCCTTTTCCAAGGCGGACGCATCCGAATACACCCGGCACCGCCTATTGCAGGCGGCCGGACAGCCGTGTGTTCGGCTTCGTGCGCCCTGGAACGCAACAGGAGATGAACCCGTGAGAAAGCGAAAAGTAATCACCTTAATACTGCTGGGCGTTTTCCTGGCGGGCCTCTCTCTCCTGCTGTATCCGTCCGTCAGCAGCTACTGGAACTCCATCACACAATCCAGGGCCATCGTGGACTATGACACCATTGTCAAGAGTCTGTCGCCTAAGGACTATACCGCCTATTTTGAGCGGGCGGAGGAATACAATAGCGAGCTGAAGGCGCTGCCATTCCCGCTGACGGAATACCAGCAGATCAGCGGATACGATGATTGCCTCAATGCCGCCGGCGATGGCGTCATCGGCTATATCGATATCGACAAGATTCAGGTGAAGCTGCCCATCTATCACGGCACGGACCCCTCTATGCTGAACCACGCCTGCGGACACATTCAAGGCAGCAGCTTTCCTATTGCAGGAAAGGGTACCCATGCGGCTATCTCGGCACACCGGGGCCTGCCCAGCGCAAAGCTGTTCTCGGATCTGGACAAGCTGGAGGTGGGCGACACCTTCCGGATCACGGTGCTGGACAAGACCTTTATTTATGAGGTGGATCAGATTAAAACCGTCCTGCCGGACGATGTGAGCGACCTGCTCATCGACGAGGAGAAGGAGCTCTGCACCCTGGTCACCTGCACGCCCTATGGCATCAATTCCCATCGGCTGCTGGTGCGCGGACACAGGATCGAATCTGAGGATATGCGCTCCTTTGGGGCTATATCGGATGCGTTTATCATCGATCGGCTGATCGTTACACCGGTGGTGGCAATGCCCATCATCCTGCTGCTCATTCTGTACGTCTGCTTTAAGCCTGCGAAGCGGAAGCTTCCCATCAATGACGAGGGAGAACTGATATGAAAAGAATAAGCTACCGGATCGCAAACTTTATACTGATTGCTGCACTGCTCCTGTCGGGAGCAGTGACCGCCCACGCCGCCTCCACCACGGAGGCCAGTGAAAAGGTGCAGCTGCGCAGTGATTGCACTCTGGACGTGACCTATTCCTCCGAGGGAATGGTCTTTGCCGGGCAAGACATCAAGCTCTGGCACATTGCGGATATTACCGAGGATGCGCAGTATGCTTTGGCCGGGAGCTTCCGGTCATACCCCATCCAGGTCACCGGCACCTCCTCTCAGAGCGAGTGGGATGAAATGACCATCACTCTGAACTCCTATATTCTTGCCGATGGTATCGCGGCTGACCAAACCGCTAAAACCGATGCGAGGGGTAAGGTCTTCTTTGATAATCTTACTGCGGGCATATACCTGGTTTCCTCCGTGCGCACAGAGCAGGATGGCAAATACTATGTGTTTGAATCCTTCCTGGCAGCCGTGCCAGGGGTGGACAGTGAGGGGCAGTGGGTGTATTCCGTCTCCGCAAGGCCAAAAATGAGTGTACACACACCAGCCAAGGGCGAGGTCACCTATAAAGCGGTGAAGGCCTGGAGGGATGGCGGCCAGGACCGCCCGGTCAGCGTCTCTGTGGAGGTTCGCAGGGACGGACAGCTGCAGCAGGCCGTGACTCTCAGCGCTGAAAACAACTGGATGTACACATGGAAGGCCGTTGATGATGGCAGCGTATGGACCGTGAACGAAGTGAATGTGCCAGAGGGTTATACGGTGGGCATTCAGCGCAGCGGCGATACCTTCAGCATTACCAACACCAAGCCGGAGACGCCTGCAGGAAATCATCCGCAGACCGGCGACACAACCAATATGACCCTGTATGTGCTCTTGATTGCTGCATCGGGGCTGGCGCTGCTGGTGGTGGGCATCGTGTTGAGGAAGAAGTCCCGTGCGAAGTAAAGGGCTTTCCATCCTTCTTGTTGCGCTAGGCGTTTTGCTGCTGGGCGCTGCGGCGATATTATTCGTCGTGCGACAGGCGCAGGATAAGCAAAGGACAGCTGACATTCCCTCTCTGATTGAAAAAATCGAAGCAGCTCTGCCGGAGCGATCAGCGGGTGTTATCGAAAATCGCGCTGACAGCGCCATGGCTGCCGTGGAGATCGACGGAATTGATGTAATCGGCCTGCTGGAGCTCCCGGGCCGAGGCATTAAGCTGCCAGTAAGCGCAGAATGGGACAGCTCCGAGCAGAGCTTTCGTCCAGCCAGGTTTATGGGCAGCGTGTATGACGGTACGCTGATCGTGGGAGGACGCAGTGAGGATGGCAATTTCGATTTTATCGATCAGCTGGACGCCGGGGAGGAGCTTACCTTCACCGACATGACCGGAAGGGTATTCCGGTATACGGTGCGTAAAATTTGCCACGCTGATAATGCCAGAGCCGAAACCTTGGCTGACTCAGAGAGCGCGCTTACCCTGTTTGTGAAAAAAAATGGAGCTTTTCTCATCGTCCGATGTGCAGCGGCATAGTATTCTCCTTAATAGGAGGTGCAGAACAGCCCCTGTAGGCAATGGCAAGCTGCGTCGTCCCATGCGGTGCCGCTATGATTCATTATTTAATTTTTTGTTTATAACCTATGATGGGCCGCCGCTGTAGATAGCTGCCCTACCCGGAGGTCGATGGCCAGGTGCAGCGCACCTGATACCCGGCAAAACAAAGCTGAAATATCTGTACCTCTGTATCCCCTGCTGAAAAAGCAGCCAACGCCATAGGCGTTGGCTGCTTAATGCTTTATGAGCCTTATGGGCTTTATCAAAGGCGGCCATAGATGCGGGTCATCTCGTGGATGCTGCTGGCAAGGCTGTGGCTCGCCTCCCCGGGCAGCATACGCCACTTCCAGTTGCCGCAGCTGGTGCCGGGGACATTCATGCGGTGGCCCGGCCCGAGGTCCAGCCAATCCTGCATCTGCGCAACAAACAGCTTCGCAACCGAGCCCATGCCGCCACGGATGATGCCGCGGTTAAAGCCCTCCCGCTCATTCAGACCCAGATACTGTGCGGCAAAGGCGACATCCTCCCGATCCGCCTCCGTGCGCCAAAGGGCCAGGGGAGCGTTATCATGAGTGCCGGTATAGCAGACGCAGTTTTTGCCGTAGCTATGGGGCAGATAGCTGCTGGTGTCCCGGGAGTCAAAGGCAAATTCCAGCACCTTCATGCCCGGCAGCCGGGAATCGGCCAGCAGCTGCGTAACCTCCGGCGTGGGAAAGCCCAGGTCCTCGGCAATGAACTCAATATCGTGGAACCAACCGGTCAGCACCCCCACCAGGGACATGCCGGGGCCTTTGACCCAGTGGCCGTCCTTCGCAGTGGTCTTGCCGCAGGGCACCGACCAATAGCTCTCAAAACCACGAAAATGGTCGATACGAATAACATCGTAGAGCTTCGTGGCACCGCCGATGCGGCGGATCCACCACTCAAAGCCGTTTTTCCGCATGGCCTCATAGTCGTACAAGGGATTGCCCCAGAGCTGGCCGTCTGCGCTGAAATAGTCGGGCGGGACACCGGAAACCTCTGTGGGCTTTTTGTTCTCGTCCAACTGGAAATTCTCCGGCTCGCTCCAAACATCCGAGGAGTCCATAGCCACATAGATGGGGATATCGCCGATGATGCGAATACCCAGGCCGTTGATATAGTGCTTGAGGGCGCTCCACTGGCGGAAGAACAGGAACTGGATATAGGTGAACAGCTCCACATTCTCCCGCAGCTCCATGCGGTAGCGCGCAACAGCTTCCGGAGTGTGCAGCCGGGCGCCCTCATCGGGCCACTCCGTCCAGGACTTCATGCCAAAGCGGCGCTTGAGCGCCATGAACAGGGCATAATCCGGCAGCCAGCGGGCATTTTCCGCCTCGAAGGCCGCCACCGCCTCCCGGTCACGGCTCCAGCCCCGGGCCTTGGCCTTTTCCAGCAGGGCGAATCGACTCTCATATATCTTGCCGTAGTCCACATAGCGCGGCTCCGTCCCCCAAGCGCAGGCGTCCACCTCCGTTTGGGTCAGGAGTTCATCTGCGATGAGGGTGTCCAGGTCAATGAAGTAGGGGTTGCCTGCAAAGGTAGAAAAGGCTTGGTAGGGGGAATCCCCATAGCTGGTAGGGCCAAGGGGCAGAAGCTGCCAGTATTTCTGCCCTGCCTCGTAAAGAAAATCTGCAAAGCGATACGCCGCTTTGCCAAAGGTCCCGATGCCGTATGGCGAAGGGAGGGAGGAAATTGGCATCAGAATGCCAGCAGAACGATCCATATGAGTCAGCCTTTCACGGCGCCGGCAGCGACGCCCTTAATGATATATTTCTGGCAGCAAAGGTAGAAAATGATGACAGGGAGAATGCTCAGGAAAATGAGCGCCATGGTCGCGCCCAGGTCTACCGTGCCGTAGCTGCCCTTGAGGTACTGGATGTGGATGGGGATGGTAAAATACTTGGTGCTGTCCAACACGAGGTAGGGCAGCAGATAGTCGTTCCAGACCCACATAATCTCCAAAATGCCCACGGAGATCATGGTAGGCCGCAGCATGGGGAACACCACGGAAAAATAGGTGCGCAGCGGACCGCAGCCGTCTATGGAGGCGGCCTCCTCAATCTCCAGGGGGATAGACTTTACAAAGCCAACAAACATGAAGATGGCAAGGCCCGCGCCGAAGCCAAGATAGATGATGGGAATGGTCCAGGGGGTATTGAGGGCCACCTTGTCAAAGGCCATGTCGGCAAAGTTGAAGTACGGGATCTTGACCCGGTCGGCCGTCTTAGACAGGGTAAACATGACCATCTGGAATGGGACGACCATGGAAAAGACACACAGGTAATAGATGATGCGGCAGAGCTTGCTGTCCACCCGGGCGATATACCAGGCCGCCATAGAGGTACACAGCAAAATCAGTGCCGAGGAGACCACGGTGATGAACAAGCTGTAAAATGCGGATTTCCAGAAGGGATAGTTACCGAAGGTCATGCCCTTGATATAGTTGGCCCAGCCGGCAAAGCTCTCCCCATTGGGAAAAGCAAAGGTATCGGTCTTGACGTAGGTATTGAGCTTGAAGGAGTTGAGCACCACCATGAAGATGGGCAACACATAGATGATGCAGATAACCGCCAGCACAATGGACAAAACCAATTTGCGGCGTCGTTCGGCGGTAAGGGTACCTTTCATTACTGCTGCACCTCCTTTTTGCGGGTGGCACGGAGCTGAATGAGGCCGATGGCGGCAACCAGCAGGAAGAAGATCACAGCCTTGGCCTGGGCGGTGCCGCGGGCATTGACATTCTGCCCGTAGAATGTGTTATAGATATTTAGCGCCAGCATCTCTGTAGTCTTGATGGCGGAGCCGTCGGATTGAATCAGGAAGGGCTGGCCGCCGGTAAGGGCCAGGTTCTGATCGAAGAGCTTGAAGCTATTGGTAAGGGTGAGGAAGGTGCAGATGGTGATGGAGGGCATCACGTTAGGGATGGTGACCCGCCAAAGGGTCTGCCAGCGGCTGGCGCCATCGATCTTGGCCGCCTCCAGCATATCATACGGGACAGCCTGCAGGCCGGCGATATAAATAATCATCATATAGCCGATCTGCTGCCAGCACATGAGGATCACAAGGCCCCAGAAGCCGTACTTCGTCTCCAGAAGAATGGAGGTATTATAACGGGTGAGGATACCGTCAAAGATCATGGACCACACATAGCCCAGCACGATGCCGCCGATGAGGTTGGGCATGAAGAACACCGTGCGGAACAGGCTGCTGCCCTTA
>OOCI01002492.1_pt1 | contig 11254 bp, 9 predicted proteins | sample 1671761 | NCBI WGS metagenome assembly OOCI01 (sample SAMN06348190, study PRJEB24527) | human gut metagenome | biome: human gut; feature: ankylosing spondylitis patient; material: feces | host: Homo sapiens | place: China | collected 2015-10
TTCCTTTTTCATCGATGCGTACTTGGAAATCCTTTATAAATATTATTAAAAGGGGATGGCCCGTCACGTGCACATGGGCATGGTGCGGGAACGGTTCCTCGTGTCCTCATCCGATATCTTTATATCCAATCAGACAATCCCCAGCTTACCACGTGTGGACGTAGTGTAGCTGGTTATCACTTAACCTTGCCAAGGTTAGAACTCGGGTTCGAATCCCGGCGTCCGCACTCATCTCATTTTTCTGATCAAGTTTCTTTCAGATGCTCTCCCATCGAATCCCGGGTTTCATAAGTACGTTCTCTGTCACCATAAATGTCAGGGTAAATGTCAGGGTAAATGTCAGGGTAAAACAGCAATTGAATTTAATATAGCAATGCGTTCTACAATCATGGCAACCCCTCCATTCACGGTAAGCGCCAGGGCAATTAGCCTTGTTTCCGACATCAGCATCAGGCTTACCAGACTCACGATTGGTGGTTCGCCACCGTCTCCGATGCTCCGGCGTGTGAATATGATCAGGTCCATTCAGTCATCTTTGGCCATCGAAAATAACAGTCTGACCGTGTCGCAGGTGACAGATGTCATAGACGGCAAAAGGGTCTTAGGAAATGCACGTGAGATCCAGGAGGTGAAAAACGCTTTTGACTGCTACGACAAGCTACCTGATATCAATCCATACGATATGGACGATCTGCTATCAGTGTATGGGACGATGATGCATTATCTGTTGGATGATGCAGGCAGATTCAGGACTGGCGGTGTTGGTGTATTCGCTGGAAAGGAATTGATTCATATGGCGCCTCCATCAGATCTTGTGCCAGCTCTGATGACGGACCTATTCGACTGGTTACGCAAGTCAGAGGATCACCCACTGATCAAAAGCTGTGTGTTTCATTACGAATTTGAATTCATACATCCGTTTTCCGACGGCAACGGACGCATCGGGCGTCTATGGCATAAAGCCATCATGGCCTCATGGATCCCTGAGATGGCTTGGGTGCCAGTAGAATCAGTGGTCCGCGAACGCCAATCAGAGTACTACAGTGCCATAGCGACGTCTACCACGGCGGCAGACTCCGGCCCTTTCATCGATTTCATGCTAGAGGCAATACGCGATGCATTGGATGATGTAGCCAAATCGAGCGGGATCCATGCTACCGCGCTAAACCCGACAGAGAATCATCTGCTCGGGATGATCCGTTCAGGAACATATGTGAACGCGTCAATGGCCGCAGAGGCACTGTCCGTGTCAGAAAGAACCATCTTTCGTGCCCTGAAAAGTCTCAAAGAGAAGGGATTGATCGTGAGGGAAGGAACTGATAAAACCGGGGTTTGGCGTGCGACGTGAAAGCCGTGACTCCAGGTCGGAACTGACCTCATGGGGATGTCGGGTATCGTGGCGATCCCTTCAAAGAGGATCTCCAATCATCCAATCATACGGAACGATTCATATCTGTTCAGATTGGCCGATGGCACCGCGACAATCTTAAATGCGGTTCGAACATCACACCGGACATGATTCAGTGTCCGCGCGGTACGAGGGACTTCCTCCCCGATGAGATGGAGAAACGCAGGTTCTACGAGAACAGGCTCAGGCATACCGCGAGGACGTTCGGGTTCAGGGAGGTCGAGACCCCCATATTCGAGGATGCGGAACTCTTCATCCTCAGGTCCGGCCCCAATGTCCTGAAGGAGCTGTACGCGTTCGAGGACAAGGGAGGGAGGCAGATCTCCCTCCGTCCCGAGATGACGGCGCCGGTCGTCAGGATGTTCGTCAACAACATGAGCAACGAACCCAAGCCGATCAAGGTGTTCTACTTCGGTCAGTGCTTCAGGTACGAGAGGCCCCAGAGCGGCAGGTACAGGGAGTTCTTCCAGTTCGGTGCCGAGATCATCGGCAGCGCCACCCCCGAGACCGACGCGGAGGCCATTGCCCTGGCATATGCGATGATCGGTCAGATCGGCGTCAAGAACTACCGCATACGCATCGGACACATCGGGGTCCTCAGGCAGAGGATCGCCGATGCCGGCGTGCCCGCCGACAGGACCGCCGAGGTCCTGCAGAAGCTGGACAAGAAGCTGTACGACGAGGCCCGTCCGCTCATGGAGGACATGGGTGTGAAGGCGGAGGACATCGACGACATATTCTCCCTCACGGAGACCGTCGGAGGGGTCGAGGTCCTGGACAGGGTCCCCGGAGAGGCCGGGGACTGGCTCAGGCAGGTCGTCGCGTATCTGAAGGTCATGGGCGTCGAGGACCTGGAGATCGACCTCGGTGTGGTGAGGGGTCTTGACTACTACACCGGAATGGTGTTCGAGGCGGAGGCTCCCGCCCTGGGAGCGGAGAAGCAGATCTGCGGCGGAGGGTCCTACACACTGTCCGAGCTGTTCGGAGGGGAGAAGGTCTTCTCCACCGGGTTCGCCATCGGGTTCGACAGGATCCTCCTGGCTCTCGAGAAGGAGGGCAGCGACTACACTCCGGAGGGCATCGATGCCTACGTGGTGTCCGTCACCGACGACATGAGGGTCAAGGCGGCCGAGGTCGCGGCGATGCTGAGGGCCGGCGGGGTCTCCGCTGATGTGGATATCATGGGAAGGAAGATGGCCAAGGCCCTGAAGTTCGCATCATCCGTGAGGGCTAGATACGCCGTCATCGTGGGCGCCAAGGAGATGGAGCAGGACTCCGTCACCCTCAGGGACATGTCCACAGGGGAGCAGACACTTGTGAAGGTGGCGGAGCTCTGCGGGAAGATCAAGGGTTGATCAGGACACCGAACTGTAGGACCCGATGGAGACCACCTGCCCGTTGGATACGGTCAGGGTCTGACTCGAACTGTGGGATCCAGTAAGCGTGCAGCTGTTGCCAGTCATACCTATGGGTATTCCAGATTCATTACCGATGTATGTGTAGGTCTCGGTTGCTGTTTCAAACTGGTAGAGGTAGTTTCCATCAGTGGAGTTACTGATGCGCGTCAGATAGTTGGTGGCGGTTGTTCCCGGGGTCAAAGAGAAGCCTCTTCTCCATTCAGAGGGTTGTGAATAGTCCCCAAGAGATATCTCTCCTCCGATCAATTGAAGAGAGGCGGTTTTACCGCTTTCAGAAAGGCTCATCGAATAGAGCACTCCATGAAGAACAAGAGTAATGGAAATGTAATCCGATCCCACTGTCATCGAGTATGTGGTCCCCACGACATTTCCGATTCCAGGGACATCTACTGTCACTTCATGTTCATCCAGTTGCAACAACTCATCATGGATGACAGCTTCAGCATACTCGTTGATGACAACATCGTATCCCTCCTCCTCAGAATAGTAGTATGTGCCACCATCATATCCTTCAACGGTCAGACTGCCCACATACACACCATTCATCGAATAGTCAAATACCGTCCCTGGAAGGGCATAGCCATCAGATGTCAGGACGTTCCTGTCGATGGCGACGTAGACCAGCATCCCGGCCAGTGCCACAACCGCGACGACCATCACGACGATGAGCGAGGATGACCCCTTCCTGGAGTTCTCTCCGAATATCATTCATCACACCTTATCCTAAGAAACAGATAGCGAAATCATAAGCCTTCCCCATGGAAAAGGTGCTTGATCATCACAAAGTGTCTGATTCACATATTATGTCTGGCTATTCACAAAATGTGTATAATGTTCGATACGGAACATCGTCAGCACCCTCTTATTATGCACTAAGAGATTTAAACGTCAATGCTCATGCTCGCGCGATAACATGTCTATCCTGCTAGCCGAGGGGGAGCAGGTGGTCCGCAAGTACAGGTGTGCTGTCGTGGACTACAGGTCCTCCGATAACAGTCTGGATGCCACCGGTCTCGTGAAGAGGAGGCCGGAGACCGACGGTCTCGTGGTGGTAACGAACAAGAGGGTCCTCTACTACGCGGAGGCATCCTCCCCTTCCAAAGGTTCCAACACCCCTGCGCTCCACATGCAGGAGGCGTTCATCGACAAGATAGCATCCACGGAGTTCATACAGGCGGATGCCAAGAAGAACGTGATCCTTCCGCTGGCACTGATGATAATCGGACTACTGGTCTCGATATTCGCGGTTCTCGACGATATGGAGTACATGTATCTGGTCCCCGGACTCATAGTGCTGATCATGGGCGTCCTGTTCCTCGTCCTCGCTATGAGGGGCGTCGACCAGCTCATGATGATGAGGATCAACACCGTCGCATCCGAGGCCGGGATCCGCGTCTCCGGGATGAGCCCCAGGGAGGAGCAGTCCCTGTCGTTCTACATGATCCCCACACCGGAGTTCAAGGAGATGGCCTCCGAGATGGGTGCTCTCATCATCGACCTGCAGACATGCGGGGACGCCTGCATCGCCAAGTGGACTTCAGAGTGAGGCCTGCCCATGACCGAGTTGAGACTCGCTGAGGGCGAGGAGGTCGTGAAGCGGTACGACTGCACCGCAGTCGACGGTTGCGCCGTGTTCGCCGGGACGGTCATACCGCTCAGGCGCGGACGCGAATCGAGGGGCACGGTCACGGTGACCAACCGGCGCGTGGTGTACGATCTGGAGGCTTCCGGGAAGAGAGGGGGCAGCAGCGTACACCAGGAGACATCCCTGGGGAGCATATCATCCGTCTCTGCGATATCCGCCAACTTCGGCAGGGACCTGAGGGTCCCGGCGCTGATGGTCATTGTCGGATTCATCCTGATATTTGCCCCGTTCGTGTATGCGACGGAGACCGACGCCATAAGGGACAGCGGAGACTACACCCTGGGATACAACGACGGAGTCGAGTCCGGATACTACAACCAGTACCTGGATGCAGTCATAGCGGGGACCGTCGACAACACCATCCCCGCAGGGTACACCGTGCCCGGCGAGGAGTTCCCGTCGTCGGAGTACATGCGCGGTTTCGGGGCCGGCATGGACGTTGGGGAGACTCGCGCGGCATCCGACATCGCCGCCGACAGGGCCTTCGCCATCCCCGACGACCTCAAGAGAGGGGACTGGATCGTCACGGCGGTCATCTCACTGGCAGTCGCCGGAGCAGTCGTGTTCGTTCTGGGGAGCGTGGTCTATGCCATCTCGAACAGGACCAAGGACTGGGTGCGCATCGGCATCGGTTCCGGAGGCGGCAGGGCCATGTGCATCAAATCCCTGTCATCCGGATCGGACGGCGCGGACCTGAGGCCGATGGTTGCGAGCGAGGGCTTCGCCGAGATGTCGAGGGAGATCGGCGCAATGATCCTGGAGAATCGTTCCAGGCCTGGGGAGGTGTCGTCATGAGGGGAGATGTCCTCGTAGCTGTCGCCATCGCCGCGATCCTGGGCATCACGTGCGTCACGGTCTTGGAGGATTCAGGGGACGTCGAAGCTGCTACAGGCGATGTCATCATAATCTCAGCCAGCGGCACTATAGGGACAGGTGTGAACTGGTCGTTCTCAGACGGCACCCTTACAATCACCCAAGCGACCGGCACGGGATCGAAGACAATCGCGACGGGCCTCGATTCGGACAGCACCATCACCAGCGGATGGGGGAGCACGTGGAAGGTTACTAGTCATACGGAGTCCACCCCATCCACCGGAGGGGGAGACGAGTCTCAAACACCTGCAAGCACCACCAACACCATCAATGACAGCAGCATCACACCATCGGATGTGTTCGGAAGCGGCACGTTCAGGGTGACCATCGAGGCGGGGATCTCGATCGCAGACGGCGCATTCGCCAACATAAGGGCATCGGAGGTGGGATTCACTGCAACCGGGAACACCGCCGCAACGATCGGCGAGGGTGCGTTCGAGAACTGCATCACTCTCACGAAAGTCGATCTTGGACACGTCACATCCGTAGGGACCGATGCCTTCAGAGGATGCACCGAACTGAAGAGCGTCATCAATGCAGGCAGCTTGGGGACAATCTCGGCGGGGGCATTCAGCAACTGCGGTTCGCTGGAGACCGTCGACATCGGCACATCGAAGACCGTCGACCAGACCGCGTTCCAGGGATGCACCAAGCTCGCCACCATAAGCGTTTCGGATTCCAACACATCCTACAACAGGGATTCCGCCACCGGTCTGATCTACACGGAGGACTACCATACGCTCTACATCTGTCCCCCGGCGAAGACCGGGGCCATCACTAGCGTGAACCCGGCTGTGACCACGGTCAACCTGGACTATGCGAACGTGGACTACATCATCAACCTCGACGACCTCACCGGGGGCGACGTCGAGTTCGTAGCCGTTACGGGTGCCAAAGCATCGGGGATCGCGTTCTCCACACAGTCGATGTCCCAGATCTCATCGGCGTCCATATCCGGGACGACGTTCACGATGAGGTACGCCCTGTACGACGGGTGGACCGTCAACAGCACCGTTGCCACCGTTCTGGACGGCAGCTCCAGGGCGACGGTGACCTCGGCCACGGAGACGGAGCTGTCGTTCACGGTCGTCGACGGCCACGGGTACATGGTCTACCCGGTCGGATACGCATCCATAACCCCGGATGACCTCAATGATGCGGACGAGATTGAGGGCTGGGCCGTCGAGATCAACGGGCTCGTCTACGGGTCGGACGACAAGGGGCGTGTGACCGATCTGATCGATTATGACTGCACCATCATCGGATACACCGGGGAGGACGGGGATGCGGTGCTCAGGACGACGCTCTACAACGGAGGTGCGGAATGCTCGGTCAACGGCATGGCCTCTGGCGATTACGGGGGAATCGAGAGTCTGAGCGTCGAAGGCACGATGAGCTTCTCCGACGGCATATTCGCCAACTGCAACAGTCTGAGGTCGGTGACGATGCCCGAGGCGGAGTCGATCAGCGCCCAGATGTTCAGATACTGCACACAGCTGAGAAGCGTCGACATCGGGTCCTGCAGGTCCATCGGGGACTACGCGTTCGAGGGATGCAGCAGCCTCAGCAGCGTCGACATCGGTGCGAAGGAGGTCTCCATCGGCACGGGCGCGTTCAGCAACTGTCCCTCGATGGAGCTGCTGAAGGTCGGGAACGACACGGTGGTCACCGGCAACCCGGGCCTCTTCGTAGTACATTCCAACCTCGATGCGGATTTCGAGGTCTGCGGGGACAATCTCGTCATCAGCGGGCTTGACAGCATCGGCGCTGTCTCGTACTCAGCGGAATCGGCATCGACAGGGCTCACCGCGCAGGTCTCCAGGGACGGATGGGTGTCCCTGTACACCGCGGGACTCGACCAGATGCATGTCTCCGAAGGTACGGGCAGCAGGTCCGATTCATATCTGGTGGTGTTCGATTCTCAGCTCGGCGTCAAGGTGGACAGCATGTCCGTCGCAGCCAACAGTGCCATCGCCGATCTTCCCGTACCGTCCAAGGAGGGCTACACGTTCGAAGGATGGTACACGGACGAGGGTTGCACACAGGCGTTCGATCCGGAGTCCCGGGTCACCCACAGCCAGGTCCTCTACGCTGACTGGACCAGAGACAATACGGGCAACAACACCTCTGTCTACGTCCTTGCGATATTCGCCGTGGCGATCATCGGGACCGTGGCTGTCCTGTTCGTGAACAGCCGTCGCTGAGAAACCCATTACGTGCCTTCGGGCACGGCATTATCATTTATAGAAAAGGAAGTGGAGGGGTCGCCCCCTCGCTGTTTTCACTTGGACCACTTGGGTTTACGCCCAGCCATCACCAGCAGGGCCAGTACGAGCACGGTAATCGCGGCGCATATCGCGATGTATACGGTCGCAGAACCGTTTGGTGTACTGATGCCGGAGACGTCGTAGACGACATCCACGTACAGTGTGCAGTATGTGTTCTCGAACTGTACTGAGATCTCCGACGATTTGGTGAATTCGAGGGTCAGGGATGGGTCGATGTCGTAGTGGCGGTCTGTGTAGACGTAGGCTCTTGGGGGCTCTGTCTGTATCTCCGTTGTATACATCGGAGTCATAGAGTCAATTGTAAGTCTGAGTGTGTCCCCGGCCTTCACGAAGAACGTCATGTCGTTGAACGGATCCAGTAGTTTGGTGCCCTCTTTGCTCTGATCATTGTATCCGATCGTGTAGCCGCTATAGTCGCTGTAGTAGCTGGTCAGGGCGTACACGTTGATCTTGGTTCCAGTGGGTGCATTCTCCACCGCCTCGCGTTGGTCGTCGTCGATATTGACATTTAACGGATCTTCGATGTACCTCTTCATCTGATTATCCAGATCAGAGCCGTCGATGAAGTACAGATAATCTGTGTTATACCACTCGTGGTACCATTCGTCGTAGGCCTCTTGCTTTTCGAACTGGGCGTATATAACGTAGTTCTGGCTGATTCTTGTGTGCGTCGCCCCATCCGATTCGTCGATGGCCATCGGAACGACGCATGCGGTGAGCATAATCGCGATCACGATCACCGAGAGGTTTCTGGTGTTCATCACATCTCCCTCCTTGTTGTCCTATACATTCCCAGGAGCAGGAACGCGACCCCCCAGACTATGCCGATGGCGATGTTTGTCCCTATGTTGGTCAGGTCGATGTACGGCATGATGATCATGCCTGCGGATCCGGACATGGGGGCTCCTAAGATACCGAGTGCGGCCTCACCGAGGAAGCATGGCAGGTAGAACAAGTAAGATAGGTCCGGTCCAGAATCCATGTAAAATGCGAAGAGCAGGGTGCACACCATCGGTAGGACCACAGTCATGAATAGGAACGGAATTAGGGACGATCCCCTTCTCATGAAGCTTCCGATGCAGAATGCCGTTGCCGAGTATGCGAACGTCGCCACGATGGTCAGCACTAGCGACGAGGACAGCAGGTCTGCGAATATGGTGTCGTATTCGCTCATGGATGTCGCTATGGCCATACCGTATGCGAACATGAACACGGCTAGACTCAGGACGAATCCTGCCAGATACTTTCCGATGTAGAATGAGATTCTGCTCATGGGCAGAGAGATGTTCATGTATGCTGTCCTCTCCTTGAACTCGTTGGGGAGTTGGGTTCCGCAGAGCACGGAGGTGAACAGTCCCAGCAGGAGCGGAAGGAATGCCAGCATGCCCGCAATGAAGGAGTTGGAGTACTCAGTCATGAAACCGTAGCCAGACATCATCATCGACAGCAGGTCCCTGGCTGCGAAGAAGACGATAGGGATTAGCAGTGCCACGAAGAGCATGAAGTAGGTCCATTTCATCTTCGAGAACAGTCTCATCTGGACCATGAACACGATAATGGTCTGCTTGATAAACGACGGGATGTGATAGATGACGTCTCTGTGTGCCTGTTCGTTGGATGCGGTGTATCCGGTGTTTCCCCAGGTCCCCTTGCGGTCCTCTTCCTCCTTCTTCCCGAACGGGATCACGGATCCGAGTGCACTCCTCTTCTTGGACTGCGTCTTGGTCTCAGGTCCGTCGGTGTCCGCGGTTCTGGGGGAACCGGTCGGACCGAGGTCGATGGATCCCGTCGTTCCGTTGGCCGCGGTGCCCACTCCTCTGTCCTGCTGGCCCATGTCCATGGTCTTCCTCTGTCCCTGGGTCTGCCCCAGGTCTATGCTGGCGGAGAACGTCCTCCTCTCCTCCGAAGGCTTCTGATCCACAGGCTCGGCACTCACGGGTTCCGTCCTCGACGGCTGGACGAACACATCGTCCGCATCGGACGGCTCCTTCTGGCCCTTCCTGGAGAACGAGAACGACGGCTTCTGTCTGGGCTCCTTCCTGGTCTCGTCGGACCCGTCCTTCCTCCCGAGGGAGATCGACCTCTTCTCCTTCGGAGCGGACTCCCCGCTTCCGGTCGGTCCGAGGTCGATGGAGTTGTTGCGTCTGCCCTTGGGCCTCTGTATTGTCTCCTCATCGGTCATTGGACCTCATCCCCCTTGGTAAGCTCCATGTACAGGTCCTCCAGGTTGGCACCCTTCTCGTTGAGCGCCAGGATCCCGAGGCCGGATCTGAACGCGACCTCGTTCACATGTGCCTGGTCCTCCTGCGATCCGGCGAATTCCAGCTTGATGGTGTAATCGCCCATCCTCTCGGACGACATCACGCCGGGGCAGTGGGTCAGGTCGGAGATGACCTGAGGCGTCAGCGCCCTGAGCGTGCGGATCTCCAGGGTCACAGAGTTGTCCACGCCGGTCCCGTGGATGAGTCTGGACACGTCGCCGGAGGCTATGACCTTCCCGTCGCGTATCATGGTCACGGATCCGCAGATCTCCGAGACCTCGCTCAGGATGTGGGTGGATATCAGGAGGCTCACGTCCCTGTGCTTCAGCTCGGCCAGGGTCTGCCTGATCTCGATCATCCCTCTGGGGTCGAGACCGGACGTGGGCTCGTCCAGGATGATCGTGTCGGGGTTGGGAAGAAGTGCCTGGGCCAGGACGATCCTCTGTCTCATGCCTTTGGAGAAGTTCCCTATCTTCTTGTCACGCCACTCCCACATCCTCATGGTCTCGAGGACGTCCCTGGAGCGGATCTCTATCTCCCTGGAGTCCAGGCCGTATATGCGACCCACGTAGTCCAGGATCTCCGCCGGTGTGAACCCGGGGTACGGTTCCGGTGTCTCGATGACGCAGCCAACGTGCTCCATGGCGCGCCTGTGGTCGTGTATGTCGATCCCGGCGATCCTCACGCTTCCCGATGTGGGCATCAGCAGGCCGGTTATGGCTTTCAGTGTGGTGCTCTTCCCGGCACCGTTGGGGCCGAGAAGGCCCATGAACTCACCTTTCCGGACCGTGAGGTTGATGTTCGAGATGGCGGCGAAACCGCCGTACATCTTCGTCAGGCCGACGGCTTCGATTGCTGGTGTGCCGTCCATGTGGACTGGTATGCGCTAGTCATAGCTTAAATCAGAGGGGTAGTCTCTTCGCCGGATCAGCGCTTCCCAGCGTTCCTGTCCATCTCCTCGTTCAGGAGCGCATCGGCCCTGGGGATGAACTCCTCGGATCTGCGGACGTTCCTGTAGGACACGCTGGGGATGAGTTCGGCGAGGGCCTCGGCGTCGGCATGGAGTACAGCCATGTCCGGATTCTTGACGCGGTACTCGCCGGTCATCTGCCTGATGACGAGCTGGGAGTCCATCACGAACTCTGCCTCATCGGCACCCATCTCGATGGCCTTGTTGATCGCCGCGATCAGGCCGCGGTACTCGGCGTAGTTGTTGGTGTGGACGCCCAGGAACTCCGAGTGCTCGTGGAGGACCCTGCCAGAAGAAGTGACCACGATGGCGTACGCTGACGGTCCGGGGTTCCCTCTCGAACCGCCGTCGGAGTAGACGGTCAGCCTCAATAGACCAGCTCCCTGGAGAC
>OOCI01002501.1_pt1 | contig 11218 bp, 8 predicted proteins | sample 1671761 | NCBI WGS metagenome assembly OOCI01 (sample SAMN06348190, study PRJEB24527) | human gut metagenome | biome: human gut; feature: ankylosing spondylitis patient; material: feces | host: Homo sapiens | place: China | collected 2015-10
TTTATTATCCATAATAAAAGGGCTACACCTTTTCCTTCTCATGGTGTAGCCTTAAACACAAAAGGGTGTAGCTATCCAAGGCAAATGGTGTAGCCCTTCTTCAAAAAAGAAAGCCAAATTAGGATAATAATAAAGAAAAATCAGTTAACTACTTTTCTTATAACTTTTTACCGCCCACAGATTGAAGACCAATGCAAAGACCAACACGGCTCCCAGTTGCGGAAGCAGTTCGGCAAATCCGCCACCACGGAGATAGATGGTACGCATCACCTCCACAAAATAGCGTAGCGGATTGATGCGCGTAATCCATTGCGCCCACTCAGGCATACTGTGGATAGGGGTGAAAAGACCACTCATCAGAATAAGGATAAGCATGAAGAACCACATGACAAACATGGCCTGCTGCAACGTGGTCGAATGATTGGATATGACCAGCCCGAACCCCGACACCATCGGTAGAAAAAACAGCGCCATGCCGTAGATAGTGAGGAAATGTCCCGCCGGCAGAATGCCGTAAAGTACCCATGCCAGAACGAAACAGATGGTCAGCACCACAAAACCTATCAGCCAGTAAGGTATCAGCTTGGCGGCAATGAAAGTGAACTTGCCGACGGGGGTGACATTTATCTGCTCGATGGTGCCCGCCTCCTTCTCGCCCACCACATTGAGGGCAGGGAGAAAACCGCAAATCAGCGTCAGCAGCATTACCATGAGGGCAGGAATCATGAAAAGCTTGTAGTTCAGCGTGGGGTTGTAAAGATTCTGCGTAGTGATGTCCACCCGGGGAAGCGGCTTCCCGGCAAGCCCTTGCGAAGACGACTCCGAACCCAGTTCACGGGTATAGTCACTGATGATGGAAGACAAGTAGGATCCTCCCAGACTGCCCTTCGTGCCGTTCACGGCATTGGCCGCCACCAGCAGACGAGGCGCCTCTCCCTTCACCCAATCCTTTTCGAAATCACGGGGAATCTCCAGCACGACATCTGCCGAACCTGCTTCAATGGCCAGCAAAGCCTCATCGTATGTATCGGGAAGCGCTGTCAGGCAGAAATAAGTGGATGCACCGATTTTATCTACCAGACGGCGAGACAAGACGCTGTGGTCATTGTCCACTATATTCAGATTGATGTTCTTTATCTCCAGATTGGCGGCCCAGGGCATCAGTATCATAATCATGCACGGGAAAATGAAAATCAGCTTGGGCAGGAAGGAGTTGCGGAACAACTGCTTGAATTCCTTTTCAATGAGAAACTTTATCATAAGACGATATTTTAAAGATTTTAGACATAAGAACAAAAGAACAGATTTCCCGTATCCTTTTGTCCTTATGTTCTTCTGCCTGAATAATTAATATAAAATTCATATCCGCTCTTTACTCAAGCCGATGCTTGAATTTCTTGAAACTCACCGTTATCAGCAATACCGCCATCGTGGCAAGTATGCCGACCTCCATCAGCACAAGCGAAACATCCACTCCCTCAATCATCAGCTTACGCACCGCCTGGATATACCAGCGTGCAGGAAGCACAGCTGAAATGGCCTGCAGGATAACGGGCATACTCTCAATGGGGAATATCATGCCCGAAAGCAACATGGTGGGCATCATCAGCATCAGTCCGGACACCAGCATAGCGGCAACCTGCGTCCGGGTGACCGTGGAAATCAGCAGCCCCAGCGCCAGGGAGACAAAGATGAATAGCAGCGACACCACCACCAGCCAGAACAAGCTGCCCGCCACGGGAACATCGAGCACATAGACCGAAAGCAGAAGAATGGTGGTCAAGTTGACAAACGACAGCACAAAATAGGGCACCGCCTTTGCCAGAATGATGAAAAGCGGTTTGACGGGAGAAACCAGCAGGACCTCCATCGTCCCCGTCTCCTTCTCGCGCACAATGGAGATGGAGGTCATCATGGCGCAAATCAGCATCAGAATAAGCCCCATGACACCCGGCACGAAGTTGTAGGCACTCTTCATCTGCGGATTGTACAGCAGCTTGAGCTGGGGTACGATGGCAGCGGCATGCACTCCCGGCGGAAGCATCTCCTGCCCGGCAGAGGAAATGATGTTTGCGGCATAGCCTGCCTGCATAGTCGCCATATTGGGGTCTGTGGCGTCGGAGACAAGCTGCACGCGCGCCTCGCCGGTATAAAGCTTGTCCGAGAAACGCTCGCTGAAAACAAGCGCCATGTCAATCTCCCCTCTTCCGAAAGAAGCCTCCATATCGGCGGGAGAATACAGGCGGCGGATGACGGTGAAGTATTCGCTTGCATCCATGCGGTCGATGATACGGCGGGTAACTACGTCATTCGACGGGTCGAGCACCGCCACACGCACGTTCTTCACCTCGGTGGTGATGGCAAAACCGAAAAGGATTATCTGCACGATGGGCATGCCCAGCAGAATCAGCATCGTGCGCCGGTCGCGGAAGATATGGAAGAACTCTTTTCGGATGAAAGATATGAATTGTTTCATTGTCTATATTTATATTTAGGCTCGGATAATGCGGATTTCACGGATTTTCAGTCGGCGGTTCGCACAGCTTGACGAGCCAGTTGTTGGAATACATCGTCCATCGTAGTGGCATTGAACTGCCGTTTCAGCTCCCCGGGAGTGTCGAGTGCACGGATGACGCCGTCTACCATGATGGAGATGCGGTCGCAATACTCCGCCTCGTCCATAAAGTGGGTGGTGACAAAGACGGTGATGCCCTCGTCGGCAGCCTGGTAAATCAGCTCCCAGAACTGGCGGCGCGTGGCAGGGTCCACCCCACCCGTAGGCTCATCCAGAAAGACAATCTTGGGACGGTGGAAGATGGAGACGGAGAAGGCCAGCTTCTGCTTCCAGCCCAGCGGAAGGCTTTTCACCAGTGTATCCCGTTCCTTTTCCAGCCCGAGGCGGAGGAGCAGCTCATCCGTCTTGGGGGCAATCTCCGCTTCGGGGATGCCGTAGATACCGGCAAAGAGGCGGATATTCTCCCACACCTTGAGGTCTTCGTAAAGGGAAAATTTCTGGCTCATGTAGCCGATGTTCTTCTTCACTTCTTCGGGTTGGGAAGCCACATCGAAACCTGCCACACATGCCTTGCCGCCGGTGGGGCGGCTAAGTCCCGTAAGCATGCGCATGGCGGTGGTCTTGCCTGCCCCGTTGGCTCCCAGGAAACCGAAAATCTCGCCCCGATGGACTTGGAAGGAGATGTGGTCTACAGCGGTGAAATTACCGAACCGCTTGGTCAACCCTTCCACTTCAATCACCTTGTTTTCGTGGTTTTCCACCCGTTCGTGCTGCAAGCCCGGAGGGCAGAGGATGCCCGCAAAGCGTGTCAGGATACGGTCGGGGGTATCGATGCCTTTTATCTCTCCTTCGTTGATGAAGGCGATGCGGTCGCATTGGCGCGCTTCGTCGATGATGGGGGTGGAAGCAATGATGGTGATACCCTGCTCCTTCAGTCGGCGAAGCATTCCCCAGAATTCCTTGCGGGACACGGGGTCGACGCCCGTAGTGGGTTCGTCCAGAAAGAGGACATCCGGTTTATGGATAAGGGCACAGCTAAGGGCGAGTTTCTGCTTCATGCCGCCGGACAACGCTCCGGCGCGGCGCTTGCGGAAAGGTTCTATCTGCCGGTAAATGTCGCGCACCAAATCATAATTCTCCTCGATGGTGGTGTGGAAGACGGTGGCGAAGAAATTGAGATTCTCCTCCACCGTCAAGTCCGGATAGAGGGAGAAGCGTCCGGGCATATACCCCACCCGCCTGCGGATGGCTTTGTAGTCCTTCACCACATCCAGACCGCAGACCGAAGCCGAGCCTCCGTCGGCAAGCAGCAAAGTGGTGAGGATGCGGAAAAGCGATGTCTTGCCCGCACCGTCCGGCCCGATGATGCCGAAAAGCTCACCGGGAGCCACTGACAGAGAGACACCCCGCAGGGCTTCCACGCCGCCGTAACGTTTGGAGATATTAGTTAAAGTTACAGCCTCCATACATTCCTATTTTCAGCATCCCGTCATTCTTCACGGCAATCTTTACAGCATAGACCAGATTGGCGCGCTCGTCTTTCGTCAGGATAGTTTTTGGAGTGAATTCGGACGTATCGGAAATCCAGGTGACGATGCCGGGGTATTCTTTCCGCACTTCCTTTCCATAATCCGCATAAACCTTCACTTGCTGCCCCAGCTTGATTTCGGCAAGCTGCTCGGAGGTGATGTAGGCACGGAGGTAAATCTGCTCCATATCCGCCACTTTGAAAAGAGGGGTGCCGGGAGCAGCCAGTTCTCCGGCTTCGGCATATTGGGCAAGGACGGTTCCCGTCAGCGGAGAGGTGATGTGGCATTTGCGCAACTGGTCTTCTATCTGCGCCACCTGGATGCCGACAGAGGAACTTTGCCACGTCAGGCTCCGGTCACTGTTGCGCAGGGTGGAGTTCTGTGCGTCGAGCTGCTTGCGGAGGACTTCGAGAAGGGACTCGGCATCATCCAGTTGCTTCTGGTTGGCGGCACCCACACGGAGCAGATTGGACACACGGTCGCGTTCGCGTCGAGCCTGCACAATCTGTTCCTGAGTGGCGGCTACTTGTTTCAGGATATCAGGCCGCTGGCCTTCCACGGACTTGACACTGGCCTCCAACTGGAGTTTCTTCAGATAGAGTTGGACGGTATCTATAATGCCTACTTCCTGCCCGTCTATCAGTGTCGTGCCTTCCTCGATGTCGAAACTCAGCAGTTTTCCGGACGCCTCGGCAGAAACGATGACTTCGGTAGCCTCGAACGTTCCCGTCGCATCATATTTCGGAGTACCGCCGGTACAGGCGGCAAGGAGAAATAAAAAAGGAAATAATTTCAATGATTTCATACTATTTCAAGTTATAAATTACGGATTATAGTCATTAATTGTTCAGCGTATATTTCAGCTGCCAGATGTTCATCAGCAACTGCACCTCATGCAATGCCTTGGTCTGTCGTGCCATACTTTCGTTGGTAATCTCCCGCAGCATATCGGTCACGGTCATTGTCCCGTTCTGCACCTTGGCCTCGGCTGCACGGCGGATATTCCCACGCAGACGGATAATCTCGTCATCATCCGCCATCTGGCGGCGCATGGATACAATGCCCGCATCCTGCTGCGTAGCCTGCAGGCGAATGTTGAAAAGGAACACATCCCGGCCGGTCTCTATCTGTTGGCGGGTATTGTCTATCCTGCGGCGGTCGTTCTTCAACGTATACAGACTGCCGAAATTCCAGGACATGCGCACCCCCGCCATGTAATAGGCGTTGAATTCATCTTTCAGCATATTCAATCCCGGATTGCCGTATGCCCCTTGTACAAAAAGGCCGAAACGCGGCATCAACCGGGTGTTCAAGGCTGCCTCCTGCTGGCGGAGTTGCTCTCCCTGCGCATCGTACCAACGAAGTTCGGGACGGTTGTTCATCTGCCGGTCTATGTTTTCTTCGGCAGCCGGTTTCAATAAAACCGTTTCGGAAGAGAGATCCTTGCCCGTAAAGGCAGCAAGCATGCTGAGGTATGCACGGCGGGTGGTCTCCAATTCCACACGGTGCTGCCTGGTGTTCAGTTGCTCTACGCTGACTGCATCCAGGTCGCTCGGGGTGGCGATGCCATTGGCTATATAGTCGGCTACCTGCTTGTGGGTTCTTCCTAAATCTTCTTGCAAGAGGCTGTTCTGTTTCAGCTGTTCGTCCAACAGCAGGATGCCGAAAAAGAGCTGGTTCACCCGGTCAGTCAAGGCATACATGTCTACATGCTGTTTTTCCAGTTCCACTTCCGAGGCGGCACGCGTCAATCGTTTTCTGGAACGTATATCCCCACCATCCCAGAGGGTCTGCTGCACTTCGAGCATCACCTGGTACTGGTCTTTCGAAGCAGTCTTGATGTCGAGATTAGGGATTTCGACCGGTAGCCGGGTGATGTCACTCTGGTACGTGGCCTTGCCGGATAGGGAAAACTGGGGCAAGTAACCTTTTCCGGCATTGGAGAGGTCGTACCCGCGTGCCTTTTCTATCAGTCCGTATTGCCTGACCAACGGATAATTGTCTTGCGCCCGGCGCTGGCACTCTTCCAACGTGAGCTGGGCATGTGCCAGCATGGCGGCAAGAGAAAGGGTAAAAAAGAAAACGGTTCGTTTCATATCCATTCTGTTTCTTGTTTATTCTACATGGTTTTGTTCTATACACATGCAAAGATAAAGGCATAACCCTATAACCTTACAATCCATTTGTGCGCAAAGATGTTCTAATAGTACGACATTTCGTAGAAAAAGACAAATAATAGGAACACTTTATTATCTTTGCGGTGGAAATATACATTATTCATAAAGGGAAAGATATGGAAAAGAACAAACCGATAAGCGTCGCATTCGAGGACATCCGCAACAATCCGGATTTTATAGAACATTCCGATGAGCTTGACAATCAGAATGCCGGCAGCCAGAACAGCGGCGCCGCCGAAGAAGGTATTCTGTTTCTGCTTTGCCACCCGGCGGGGGGCGTGACCCGCCTCCGCCAGAATGGACGCACCCAGCAACCTTATCGTGCCAAAGAAGGAAGGATTGTACGCATCATGCAAGGTAAGGGCCGAATCTCCATCAATCTTATCGAATATGAAGCTACAGCCCACGATATTATTATCATCCCTGACAATTCGCTGATAGAAATATCGGAAGTCAGTCCCGACTACGAATTCCAAGTCATCATGCCCACTGCCAATTTTCTGCCCGTACTACAGAATTCCATTCTTTCGGAAGCTTATACACGAAACGGAATCCGCCTTTCATGCAACAACGAGGAATGGGCACACATCAGCAGCTTCTTCTCTTTATTGTGGAATATACTACATTGTTTGCCCTACCGCCGCGGAGCTGTACAGCACTTGATTGTCTCACTTCTCTATAACCTTAAGTATATCCACGAGCACACATGCAAGTCAACTCCGTCACGCCTTTCACGCCAGGAAGAGCTATTCCGCCGCTTCATCGCTTTGGTGAACCAACACAGCAAGCACGAACGCAGCGTCAACTTCTATGCCGACAAACTATGCCTGACACCGCACTATCTGAGCTCGGTGATACGTGAAACAAGCGGACAAACCGTGATGCAATGGATTAATCAAGCAGTTATCCTCGAAGCCAAAGTATTGCTGAAACACAGTAATCTACTGGTGTTTCAAATATCAGACGAACTGAACTTTCCCAATCCGTCGTTCTTCTCGAAGTTCTTCAAACGTATGACGGGGATGACACCGGCGGAATACCAGAAACAAACCTGACCTCAAAACAGCTGTCCTATACGGGAGCCTGACGGTCCGTCGCAAGAGTCCGCTTCCAATGCCAGCATCCCTTGTTTGGCTGCCAGTCCACCGGCATAGCCTATCAGCGTATGGTTGCTGCCCACCACACGATGGCAGGGGATGAGTATGGAGAGGGCATTTGCCCCATTGGCAGCCGCCACCGCGCGTACGGCTTTCGGATTGCCCAGCTTTCGTGAAAGCTCGCCGTAGGACACTGTTTTTCCGTAAGGGATGTTCTGCAACTCCTGCCACACCGTCCGCTGGAATTCTGTTCCGACTGCAAGCAGTGGAACATCGAATATGGTCCGCTTACAGGCAAAATACTCATCCAACTGAATGATTGCCCTTGCAATCACTTCCGAAGTGCCTTCCTCATAATCGGCATGCAGCGCCTGCCGTATACGCTTATCAACGGGTACTCTACGTTTCTCGTTCAGCATCCAGTCGCATAGGCAGAGTTTATCGCCGAAAGAGCCGAGGAGCAACTCGCCATAAGGAGATTGATAGTATTGGGTCAAAATTGTTTCCATCGAACTTAGTTTTCAGCAAAGATAGCAAATTAAATCATCATTTGTACTCCGCCCACGACTTGATAGCCAAATCATCCGGCGTCATCGTGCAGAATGCATTGATGAACGCACTTGCCAGACGGGCATTCGTTATCAACGGAATATTGAGGTCGATGGCGGCACGGCGTATCTTGTAGCCGTTATCCAACTCGCCTGCGGTGAGGTTCTTCGGAATATTGACCACCATGTCTATCTCCTTGCGGTGCAGCATGTCGAGTGCCTGCGGCTGGCGTTCGGGTTCGCTGGGCCAGTAGACGCGCGTATTCTCCACACCGTTCTCCGTAAGGAAGTTGCTGGAACCACCCGTGGCAAATATCTTATACCCCTTCTTCTGAAGCATACGCGCGGCAGAAAGCATGTCCACTTTCTGCTTCGGAGTACCGGTAGAAAGCAGGATATTTTTCTCTGGAATACGATATCCCACGGAGAGCATCGCCTTGAGAATGGCGCAGGAAGTATCGCTGCCGATGCAACCCACCTCGCCCGTGCTTGCCATATCCACACCCAGTACCGGGTCGGCCTTCTGCAGACGGTTGAAGGAGAACTGGCTCGCCTTGATGCCTACGTAATCCAAATCGAACAGATTCTTGTCCGGCTTCTGTACCGGAATGCCGAGCATCACCTTCGTGGCAAGTTCAATAAGGTTTATCTTCAGCACCTTGCTGACAAACGGGAACGAACGGCTGGCACGGAGGTTGCACTCAATCACCTTGATGTCGTTCTCGCGTGCCAGATACTGGATATTGAACGGACCGGAGATGTTCAGCTCACGGGCAATCTCGCGGCTGATGCGCTTGATGCGGCGCACCGTCTCCACATACAACTTTTGTGGCGGGAACTGGATAGTGGCGTCACCGGAATGCACTCCGGCAAACTCGATATGCTCACTGATGGCGTACGCGATAATCTCTCCATCTTGCGCCACAGCATCCATCTCCACCTCCTTGGCATGCTCAATGAACTGGCTCACCACTACGGGATGTTTCTTGCTGACATTCGCCGCCAGCTTCAGGAAGCGTTCCAGCTCCTCCCGGTTGGAACAGACGTTCATCGCAGCGCCGGACAATACGTAGGAAGGACGGACCAATACCGGGAAGCCCACCTTATCCACAAAGGCGTTGATGTCCTCCAGGGAGGTCAGCGCCCGCCATTCGGGTTGGTCTACACCAATGCGGTCGAGCATGGCGGAGAACTTGTCACGGTCTTCGGCATTGTCGATGCTCCTGGCGCTTGTGCCGAGAATAGGTACCTTCTGCGCATCGAGGCGCAGGGCAAGGTTATTCGGTATCTGCCCACCGGTAGAGACAATCACCCCGTGGGGATTCTCCAGTTCGAGAATATCCATCACGCGCTCGAAGGTGAGCTCGTCGAAGTAAAGACGGTCGCACATGTCATAGTCCGTAGACACGGTTTCGGGGTTGTAGTTTATCATGACACTGCGGTAGCCTTCCTGGCGAATGGTGTTCAGGGCCTGCACGCCGCACCAGTCGAACTCTACGGAAGAACCGATGCGGTAGGCGCCGGAGCCCAATACGACGATGGACTTGTGGTCGCCGAGGTAACGGACATCATTTGCCGTGCCACTATACGTTAGGTAGAGATAGTTGGTCTGTGCGGGATATTCGGCGGCAAGGGTATCTATCTGCTTCACTACGGGCAGAATGCCTGCACTCTTGCGGAAATTGCGGACGGCAAGGATGGCTTCTTCGCCGTCCATTGCTTGTTCCAAGCCGAGGGCACGGGCTATCTGGAAATCAGAGAAGCCTTGTACTTTGGCTTTACGCAATAAGTCCACGGGAATCATTGGCAACTCTCCATCAGCCATAAAAGAGTGCAGTTCCCTGCTGGTATCCATGATGTTCATCAACTTCTCCAGGAACCAACGGTCTATCTTGGTCAATTCGTGCACCTGGTCCACCGTATACCCGGCACGGAAGGCTTTGGAGATGACAAAGATACGTTTGTCGGTAGGTTCGCGCAGAGCCTTGTCCAAATCGGCAATCACCAGTTCCTTGTTCTCTACGAAGCCGTGCATGCCCTGGCCTATCATGCGAAGCCCCTTCTGGATGGCTTCCTCGAAAGTACGGCCGATAGCCATCACCTCGCCTACCGACTTCATGCTCGAACCCAGCTCTTTGTCCACCCCGTGGAACTTGCCCAAATCCCAACGCGGTATCTTGCAGACCACATAGTCCAGGGCGGGTTCGAAGAAAGCGCTTGTAGTCTTTGTCACAGAGTTGTTCAAGTCGAACAAGCCATAGCCCAAGCCGAGTTTTGCCGCTACAAACGCCAACGGATAACCCGTTGCTTTAGAGGCAAGTGCAGACGAACGGCTCAAGCGTGCATTTACCTCGATTACCCGGTAGTCCTCGCTCATCGGGTCGTAGGCATACTGCACGTTACACTCTCCCACAATGCCGATGTGACGGATAATGCGGATAGCGAGTTCACGCAATTTATGATAGTCCGTATTGCTCAACGTCTGTGACGGGGCAATAACGATGGACTCACCCGTATGGATGCCCAGGGGGTCGAAGTTCTCCATGTTGCAGACCGTGATGCAGTTGTCGAAGCGGTCGCGCACCACCTCGTATTCCACTTCCTTCCATCCCTTCAGCGATTTTTCCACCAACACCTGCGGGGAGAAGGAGAAGGCTTTCTCCACCAGCACATTCAGCTCTTCTTCATTGTCGCAGAAGCCCGAACCCAGTCCGCCAAGCGCGTATGCGGCACGGACAATGACCGGATATCCCAGTTCCCGGGCTGCGCGACGGGCATCTGCCGCATTCTCCACAGCTTCGCTCTTGATGGTCTTTACATCAATCTCATTCAGTTTCTGCACAAAGATTTCACGGTCCTCCGTGTCAATGATGGCCTGCACGGGAGTGCCGAGAACCGTCACACCGTACTTCTCGAAAATCTTGTCTTTATAGAGGGAAACACCGCAGTTCAGTGCCGTCTGCCCACCAAAAGCAAGCATGATGCCGTCCGGGCGCTCCTTCTCTATCACCTTCTCCACGAAATAGGGCGTGACGGGCAGGAAGTAAATCTGGTCGGCAACTCCTTCCGAGGTCTGTACCGTGGCAATGTTCGGATTGATGAGAACCGTGCAGATACCTTCCTCCTTCAATGCCTTGAGCGCCTGCGAACCGGAGTAGTCAAATTCTCCTGCCTCACCGATTTTCAGTGCGCCGGAACCGAGCAGCAGGACTTTCTTTATATTGTTTTCTTTCATTATTAGCCGTCCTTTCAGCATTTATAGTTTTGATGGTTAATTCCATCTCAATAAGAATTTCCTTTGCGCAGCTTGTAACTGTATTGCCGAGTGTTGCGATAAGGGGGATGCGGTTAA
>OOCI01002503.1_pt1 | contig 11207 bp, 10 predicted proteins | sample 1671761 | NCBI WGS metagenome assembly OOCI01 (sample SAMN06348190, study PRJEB24527) | human gut metagenome | biome: human gut; feature: ankylosing spondylitis patient; material: feces | host: Homo sapiens | place: China | collected 2015-10
GTGCTGCTTCCCGCGGGAAACAGCACTTCTTTTGGTATGCGTTCAAAAGCGAGGGCGCTTGTCTTACTTGACGGCGGTCTTCTTGCTCTCCCACTTGGTGACGCAGAGCGCGCAGGAGATGTCGCCGGTGATGTTCAGGCAGGTGCGGCCCATGTCGAACAGACGGTCCACGCCGTAGATGATCATGATCATATCGACGGGGATGTTCATGGCTTGGAGCACCATAGCCAGCATGATCATGCCCGCGCCGGGCGTGCCGGCGGTGCCGATGGAGGCGAGGGTCGCGGTGACAACGATGGTGACCATCTGGCCGAGGGTCAGCGTCATGCCGCAGCAGGTGGCGAGGAAAATGGTGGCGACGCACTGGTAGATGGCGGTGCCGTCCATGTTGATGGTCGCACCGAGGGGGATAACAAAGGAGGAAATATCATTCTCCGCGCCGAGGTCCTCGGAGCACTCCATGCTCAGGGGAATGGTCGCGGCGGAGGAGGTGGAGGTGAAGGCGAAGATCATCGCGGGGGACGCCTTCTTGAAGAAGGTGATGGGATTGATGCCCGCGAACGCCTTGGCGGAGACGGAGTAGCAGAGGACCGCGTGGACGATGTAGCCAAGGTAGGCGCAGCCGAGGACGATGCCGAGGGAGCCGAGGATCTCGGGACCCTGCGTGGCAACGACCCAAGCCATCATGGTGAACACGCCGATGGGGCTGAGAGAAATGATGAAGGCCATCACGCGCTCGATGACCGCGTAGAGGGAGGTGACCATATCCTGCGCGAGCTTGCCCTTTTCTCCTGCCGTGAGGATGCCGCCGCCGAGAAGAATGGCGATGACGATGACCTGAAGCATATTGGAGGTGCGGAAGGACTCCCAGAGGTTACTGGGGAAGATGCCGATGAGGGTATCCATGAAGTTGGCGCTGGTGGCCTTCTCCCAGACCTGGCCGTCAACGAGCTGGAGGGTGGGGAAGAGGCCGGCGTTGTTGAAGATGTTGGCGAACACAAGGCCGATCACGCAGGCGATGGCAGTGGTGACGAGGAAGTACGCCACGGTCTTCCAGCCGACGGAGCCGACCTTCTTCATGTCGCCCATGGAGACGATGCCGTCGATCATGGACAGCAGGACAACGGGAACAACGATGAACTTGAGGAGGTTGACGAAGATGGTGCCGAAGGGCTTGAGATAGTTGGTCGTGATCTCGGGCTTACCCATAAAGTAGAAGGCAAGGCCGACCACGATACCGAGCAGCAGAGCAATGAAGATCTGTGCCGGCAGACTGAGCTTTTTCTTTTCCATAATATACACTCTCTCCTAAAATTTCTCCTATAAACGGCAGCTTATAGATGCGATTTATAAGAGTTTTTACATTTTACCGCATCTGAACATATTTTGCAAGACCGTGTGCAGGAAAACTTTCATTTTGAGCAATTTCGACAAAGCTATCCGAAAAAGCGGGAAGCGAATGCGGAAAAATATTTTTGCGTGACCACTTGCAATGTGCGCCGCTTTTTTGTAGGATGTAAAAAGAAACCGAAAGAAGGAACGGAAAACGGTATGAGAGTCATCACCGGCTCGGCGCGCGGGCGCCGGCTGAATGAATTAAAGGGTTATGATACCCGCCCGACCACCGACAAGGTCAAGGAGGGCATTTTCTCCGCCGTCCAGTTCGAGGTGGAGGGCGCGCGCGTGCTCGACCTCTTCGCGGGGACGGGACAGCTCGGCATCGAGGCGCTTTCGCGCGGCGCGCAGCGCGCCGTGTTCGTGGACCGACGCACCGACGCGGTGAAGCTCATCCGTGAGAATCTGGCGCTCACGCGGCTGGAGGAAGGCGCGCAGGTCGTCTGCGGCGACTCGATGGCCTATCTCAATGCCCTGCGCGAGAAATTCGACCTCATTTTCCTCGACCCGCCCTACGCGGACGATCTGCTCGAGCGCGCCGTCGCGCACATCGCGCGGTTTGACATTCTTGCGCCTGATGGTATAATGATCGCGGAGAGTCCGGCGGAAAAGGAGCTGCCCAAGCTCAGCGCGCCCTACCGCGTCGCGCGCGAGTACCGCTACGGCAGGATCAAGGTCACGCTTTACCGCCGCGACGGGGAGGAGACGACATGAGAGAGGAACGCATCGCCGTGTTTCCCGGCAGCTTCGACCCCGTGACGCTCGGCCACATGGATATCATCGAGCGCGCGGCGCAGCTCTTTGACCGCGTGTACGTCGCCATCGTGCCAAACGGCGAAAAGACGCACCCGATGTTCACGGACGAGGAGAAACTGGAGCTGATGCGCGTGAGCGTCGCACCGCTCGGCAACGTCGAGGCGGCGCTGTGGAACGGACTGCTGACGGACTTTGCCGCGCAGAAGGGCGCGCGTTTTCTCGTGCGCGGCGCGCGGAACAGTATGGATTTCGATGCGGAGTATCAGCTCTCGCTCATTTATAAGGATGTGTCCGGCGGCGCGCTCGACACGGTGCTTTTGTGCGCTGAGCCCGCGCACCAGCACATTTCATCGACCATGGCGCGCGAGATGGTGAAGTATCATCAGCCGCTCGAGAAGTATTTGCCGGCTGCGGCCGCGGCTCGGATAAGAGGAAAGGATAGGGGATAACGATGGCTGAAGAGAATGTACAGAAGCTGCTGGATATGCTGTATGAGATGATCGACGAGGCGAAGAACGCGCCGCTGTCGAACGACAAGTGCGTGCTCAACCGCGACGAGGCGCTCGACCTGCTCGACGAGATCCGCGCGCAGATGCCGGTGGAGCTCAAGCGCGCGCAGGAGCTTGTCCGCGCCCGCGACGAGTATGTGGAGGCCGCCAAGCGCGACGTCGAGCGCATGATGCAGAAGGCAGAATTCGAGGCCAAGAGCAAGGTCTCTGAGAGCGAGGTGCTCACCGCCGCGCGCGCCAAGGGCCACGACATCGTCACCCGCGCGGAGGAGCGCTCGCGCGAGATGTACCGCGTGGCGAACGACTACTCCGAGGATGTTCTGCGCCGCACGGAGGAGGCGGTCCAGATGGCGCTCGACGAGGTCAAGCAGACGCGCGTGCGTTTCCGCGCCGCGTCCAACGAGCAGATGCAGCGCCGCCGTGAGGAGCTGAACAAGTCTTTGGAGAAAAACGACAAAGAGGACAAGTAAAATTCGTTACATCTGACAAAGACTTTTCGAACGTTTTTTAATTTGAACATATTTTGCGATGAAGGTAAAACGCGCCACAAGATATTGTGGCGCGTTTTTTCGTGCCCTTTCGACAATAAAACGTGCGTTTTAGTCCCGGCGAAAAACGCTGGAAGAATTTGGCAGAAAAGGGCGTGAAAGCCCTGAAAACAAAGAAAATTTCTGCTTGCATTTCAAAAGCGTTTTATGTATACTCAAAATACGAAGTGGGGGAAAGTGGTGCCAAGTGTGCAAAAGTGGTGCTGCTGACCCAAAAGTGCAGGAGAGTGGAGCCGAGCGACTTCCCCGAAAAAAGAGGGAGCCGCTGCTTTGCCCTCTTCACAGCAGCTTCAAGGATCGCCGAAAGGGGGAAGCGCTTTGACCGGCCAGTATCAGCACAGCATCGACGCCAAGGGCAGAGTGTTCATCCCCGCGAAGCTCCGCGAGGAGCTGGGCGAGACCTTTTATGTCACCATGGGCATGGACTCCTGCCTGAGCGTCTATTCCGACGCAAGCTGGGCGAAGTTCACCGAGAAGTTCGAGAGCCTGCCCTACACCAAGACCAAGGCCATGCGTCCGCTGTTCGCCAATGCCGCCAAGTGCGAGCCGGACAGCCAGGGCCGCATCCTGCTGCCGCAGAAGCTGCGCGCCTACGCGGGACTGGACAAGGACGTGGTCATCATCGGCGTATCGAACCGCGCCGAGATCTGGAACGCGGAGCGCTGGGCTGCGCTGGAGGCCGAGGAGCTCAACCCCGAGAACCTCGCCGCCGTGATGGAGGAGCTGGGCTTCTGAGATGGAAGAGATCAACTACGGCCACAAGCCGGTGCTGCTGCACGAATGTCTGGACGCGCTTGCCATCAAGCCGGACGGCGTTTACCTCGACGGGACGCTGGGCCGCGCGGGCCACTCGCTGGAGATCGTCCGCCGCCTGACGGCGGGAGGACGGCTCATTGCCCTCGACCGCGACGAGACCGCCATCGAGGCGGCGCAGCGGCGGCTCGCGGACTATATGGACCGGGTGACGCTGGTACACTCCAACTTCAGCGCGCTCGACGACGTGCTGCGTGAGATAGGCGTCCGCGGCGTGGACGGGATGCTCTTTGACCTCGGCGTTTCCTCGCCGCAGCTCGATGATGCCGCCCGCGGCTTTTCCTATAAGCAGGACGCGCCGCTCGATATGCGCATGGACGAGAGCGCGAGCTACACCGCGCGCGAGCTGGTCAATACCGTCAGCTATGAGGAGCTCAAACGCATCCTCTATGAATACGGCGAGGAACGCTACGCGCCCGCCATCGCAAAGAAGATCTGTGCGTACCGCACGGAAAAGCCCATCGAAACCACGCTGGAGCTGGCAGATCTCATCCGCTCGGCGATGCCCGCCGCGGCGCTGCGCGAGAAGCAACATCCCGCCAAGCGGAGCTTTCAGGCCATCCGCATCGCGGTCAACGACGAGCTCGGCGAGCTTCCGCCGATGCTCCGCGCCGCCGAGAAAAATCTCAAGCCGGGCGGGCGGCTCGCGGTCATCACCTTCCATTCGCTCGAGGACCGCATCGTCAAGCGCGAGCTGCAAGCGCTCGCCACGGGCTGCACCTGTCCGCCGGAGTTTCCGGTGTGCGTGTGCGGCAAGAAGCCCAAAATGAAGCTCATCACCCGCAAGCCCATCGTCTCGGGCGAGGAGGAGCTGAACGAAAATCCCCGCGCCCGCAGCGCCAAGCTGCGTGTGGCGGAAAAATGCTGAGAAAGCAAATCTTTTACGAAGGAGAGCGCCATGGCACGCACGAGCCGCAGACAACCGAATAGCTACCGCGGCGGACGTGTGGTCGGCAATCTCGCCTACGATGAGCGCTACGCCGAGCGGCGCGCGCCGCGCCGCGAGAGCGAGCAGCGGGAGCAGCCGCGCGAGGAGTTCATCCGCCCGCCGCGCAGGCAGGAGAAGAAGGCCGTCCGTCCGCGCGTGCGCGAGCGGCAGAGAGTCTCCGGCGTGCTGGTGCTCGGCTTTGCCGCGCTGGCCGCGATGGTCGTGGTCGTGCTGATGAGCTACGCGCAGCTCACGAGCATTTCCACCGATGTGGTCTCGATGCAGAAGGAACTCAAGACGCTCGACGCCGAGCACGTCGCGCTGCTCACGCAGTACGAGCGCACCTTTGATCTCGAAACGGTCAAGGCGGCGGCTGTTGCCGCGGGCATGAACAAGCCAAGCTCCTCGCAGATCAATTACATCGACCTTTCCGCGCCGGACAGCGTGGAGCTTTGCGAAGCACAGAACGTCAGCGTGCTCAGCCGCGTGTTCACCTCGCTGGGGCAGGGCGTTTTCAGCGTGGTGGAATATTTCAGTTGAGCGAAGCCTATACATAAGGAGTAAGGAGCTTCCTTACTCCTTGTTTTGCCATTATGCCCCTTGCCGTATGAGGAGGAAAGACCGTGCCGACACCCCCGAAAAGAAAACCGGACAGCGCGCGCCGCGCCAACCGCATCATCCAGCAGCGGACGCTTCTGCTGCTGGCGCTGCTGGGCATCGGCACATTTCTGCTGCTCTTTGCCCAGCTCTACAAGCTGCAGATCAAGCAGCACGACGAGCTCAAGACGCTCGCCGTGCGCCAGCAGACGCTGCGCACGACCGTGGAGGCGAGCCGCGGAACCATCTACGATAAAAACGGCGACATCCTCGCCCTCTCCTCCACGGCGGAGAACGTCTGCGTCTCGCCTCTCGACGTCGCCAAAAACGAACAGGATCCGAACCTGATCGCAAACGGCCTCGGCGAGATCCTCGGCGTGGACCCGAGCGGCATCCTCGACGACATGAAGGACACCGCCTCGCAGTACAAGGTCATCAAGAAGAAGGTCGAGCAGGAGACGGCGGACAAAGTCCGCGTGTTTATCAGCGACAACGGCATCAAAGGCGTTTTTCTGGAGCCGACCTCCAAGCGCTACTACCCCTATTCCTCGCTCGCCGCGCACGTCATCGGCTTTGTCAACGCCAACGGCGGCGCCTACGGCCTTGAGGCCGTGTATGACGAGGAGCTGACCGGCGAAAAGGGCATGGTCGTTTCCGCGCGCGACGCCAACGGCAACGCGCTGCTCTATCAGTATGAGCAGTATTTCGACGCCGAGAACGGCGACAGTCTGGTGACGACCCTCGATAAGACGGTGCAGTATTACCTCGAAAAGGGCCTTGAGGAGCTCGAGAGCCGCTACGGCACGGGCGTGGGCGCGACCGGCATCGTCATGGACGTCAACACCGGCGGCATCCTCGCGATGGCGTCGCTGCCGACCTACGACCTCAACGCCCCCGCGAGCATCTACAACAAGGAGATGCTTGCCGCCGGCATGACCGACGAGGAGCTTGCCGCGGCGGCCGACACGCTGCAAAATATGCAATGGCGCAACAAGGCCATCAACGACACCTTCCAGCCCGGCTCGACCTTCAAGATCCTCACCCTCGCCATGGCGCTGGAGGAGAATAAGGTCAAAATGTCCGACACCTTCAACTGCCCGGGCTATGTCGTCATCGAGGGCGCGAAGATCAACTGCTCCAAGCGCGCGCCCGGTCACGGTCATCAGGACCTCATCACGGCGTTCGCCAATTCCTGCAACCCCGCGTTCATCAACATCGGCCTACGCCTCGGCAACACGACCTTTTACAATTACATGAAGGCCTTCGGCCTCACCGGAAAGACCGGCGTGGATACCACGGGCGAGGCGAGCGGCTTTGTCAACAAGGAGATCGAATACTCCACGCTGGCGCTGGCGTGCTACGCCTTCGGTCAGAACTTCAACGTCACGCCGCTCTCGCTCATCAACGCGCAGGCGGCCTGCGTCAACGGCGGCTACCTCCGCACGCCCTACATCGTCTCCGAGGTGCTCGACCAGAGCGGCAACGTCAAGTACCGCCACGACACCACCCCGCTGCGGCAGGTCATCTCCGAGGATACCTCCAAGACCGTGCGCGAGATCATGGAGTACGAGGTCGAGCACGGCACGGGCAAGAACGGCAAGGTCGCGGGCTACCGCATCGGCGGCAAGACCGGCACCGCCGACCAGATCGACGGGAGCGTCACCGTTTCGTTCACCTGCTGCGCGCCGGCGGACGACCCGCAGATCATGATGCTCCTCACCCTCAGCAACGCCAGCGACAAGACCGGCACCTACCGCTCCGGCGGCAACATGGCCGCGCCCGTGGCGTCGAGCATCATGGCGGAGATACTGCCCTACCTCGGCATCGAGCCGACCTACAGCGCCGATGAGCTCGTCGGCGCGGATCATACCGTGCCGAACGTCGTCGGGCTCAAGCGCGACGAGGCGGCGGCAAAGCTCAAGGAGGAGGGCTTCTCCTGCCGCACCGTCGGCGACGGCGAGACCGTCACCGACCAGACGCCGCTCGGCGGCGCGATCGTGCCGAACAACGCGGAGATCATCCTCTATCTCGGCGCGGAGAAATCCACGGAGCTGTGCATCGTGCCGAACGTCGTGGGCGACAGCGCCGCGGCAGCCAACCGCAAGCTCACCGACGCGGGGCTTATCATGTCCGTCTCCGGCGCGACCGGCGGCAGCTCTGCGAGCGTGCGCGCCATCTCCCAGTCGGAGACGCCGGGCACGGAGGTCGCGGCGGGCACGGTGGTGCGCGTCCAGTTCAGCGACAGCTCGGTGACGGATTAAAAACCGCAAAAGAGAGCAAGATTTGACGGAGAAAGGACGACGCGCCTACGAAGCTCGGCGAGCTTTTGAGCGCCCTCAATCACTTCCGACTCCTCCGCGCGGACGCGCGGACGGAGATACATGACCTCACCCTCGATTCCCGCACGGCGGGAGAGGGAAGCCTTTTCCTCGCCCTGCATGGCGCGCGGGAGGACGGCGCAGACTACGCAAAGGAGGCCGCCGCGCGCGGCGCGGTCTGCGTCGTGACCGAGCACGCGGCCGAAGGCGTGCCCTGCGTGCTGGTCCCCGACGCGCACGAGGCGGCGGCAAAGCTCGCCGCGAGATGGTACGGCGAGCCGGCGGGACGCATGACGGTGGTCGGCGTGACCGGCACGAACGGCAAGACGACCACAACGTATCTTCTCAAGCAGCTCCTTGAGCGCTGTCTGGGCGCAAAGGTCGGTCTGATCGGGACCAATCAGAACATGATCGGCGACGCCGTTCTGCCTGCCGAGCGCACCACGCCCGACGCGCTGACGCTCCAGCGTCTGCTGCGCGAAATGGCGGACGCGGGCTGCACCCATGTGGTGATGGAGGTCTCCTCCCACGCGCTCGTGCAAAGGCGTGCCGGCGCGATCGACTTCGCGCTCGGCGTGTTCACCAATCTCACGCAGGACCATCTTGACTACCATGGTACAATGGAAGCCTACTGCGACGCCAAGGCGCGTCTGTTCCGCCAATGCCGCGCTGCCGCCGTCAACGGCGACGATCCGTGGACGCCGCGGCTGCTCGAAAATGTGACCTGTCCGGTCACACGCTTCGGGCAGGGACTTGCAAACGATCTCGTCGGCTGGGACGCGCAATACTGCGCCGACCGCGTGAGCTTCACCGCGTGCAGCGACAGCGAGCACATCCCCGTGACGCTGCACATTCCCGGGGCGTTCTCGCTCTACAACGCGCTCGCCGCGCTCGCCGCGGCACAGGCCCTCGACATTCCGATCGAGGACGCGGCGCAGGCTCTCTCACTCTGTCAGGGCGTGCGCGGCAGGGCGGAGGTGGTGCCGACGGACACGGACTACACCGTGCTCATTGATTACGCGCACACGCCCGACGGGCTGAAAAATATTCTCTCGACCGTCTGCGGCTTTGCCGACGCGCGCGTGCTCGTCGTGTTCGGCTGCGGCGGCGACCGCGACCGGACGAAGCGCGCCGAAATGGGGCGCATCGCCGCGCGGCTCGCAGACGAGGTGATCGTCACCTCGGATAATCCCCGCACGGAAAACCCCTACGCCATTCTGCACGAGATCCTCGCCGGCATGGCGGACAGCGCGACGCCGTTTGCCGTGCTGGAAAGCCGCCGCGAGGCCATCGCCTACGCGCTCGACCACGCCCGCACCGGCGACGTGGTGGTGCTCGCGGGCAAGGGACACGAGACCTATCAGGTGGTCGGCGCCGAGACGCTGCCGCTCGACGAGCGGCAGGTGGTGCGCGAGCATCTGAGCCAATAAAAAACGAAAGAGCCGCGCTCTGCGCGGCGGAAGGAATACGCTATGAAACTGATCGCTGCCTGCATTGTGAGCTTTCTCATCACGCTTGTCACCGGACGCTTTCTGCTCCCCGAGCTGCGCAGGCTCAAGGCGGGACAGAGCATCCGCGAGGACGGCCCGACCTGGCACGCCGGCAAGTCCGGCACGCCGACGATGGGCGGACTGATGTTCATTTTCGGCATCCTCGTCACCATTCTCGTGTTCGGCTGGGACGCCATGCGTGCGGGCAGCTTTGCGCACCTCTATGTGTTTGCCTTTGCCGCCGTGTTCGGCCTGATCGGCTTTCTTGACGATTTTCAGAAGGTGAAAATGCACCGGAATCTCGGCCTGACGGCGATCCAGAAGTTTGCCCTCCAGCTTGCCGCGGCGGTGGTGTTTCTCTGCCTGATGCGCTATGAGGGGATGCTGACGCCGAACCTCTACGTTCCGTTCGCCAATACCTATGTCATCCTGCCGTGGATCGTTTATATGATCTTCGCCGCCTTTGTCATCGTCGGCACGGTCAACGCCGTCAACATCACGGACGGCATCGACGGCTTGGCCGGCAGCGTGACGGTGCCGGTCGGCCTGTTTTTCACCGTGCTCGCCATCTGGTGGCAGGGCTATGAGCAGCTCGGCATTTATGCTGCGGCGCTCGTCGGGGGAATTCTCGGCTTCCTCATCTATAATTTCCACCCCGCCAAGGTCTTCATGGGTGACACAGGCTCGCTGTTTCTCGGCGGCACGGTGGCGGCGCTGGCCTTTGCCTACGATATGCCGCTCGTGCTGATCCCTGTCGGCTTTGTCTACATCTGCGAGACGCTGTCCGACATTTTGCAGGTCATCTACTTCAAGGCGACGCACGGCAAGCGCCTTTTCAAGATGGCGCCGCTGCACCACCACTTCGAGCTCTGCGGCTGGAGCGAAGTAAAGCTCGTCGCCGTGTTCACCAGCGTGAGTGCGCTGTGCTGCCTGGCGGCGCTGTTCGGAGTACTCAACAGATTTCATTTTTGAGAAACGGCAAGCCGTTTCTCAAAAATGAGAGGGGATGCGCGGCGCTCTGTGCCTCGCCGCCCTTGGCGGCTCGACACTCACTCTGCGAGAAGTATTTTTCGCCACGCACCGGTCGCGGCGAAAAATGATTAAAAATATTTCGCGCCTGCGGGCGCGAAAGTCTGCGACGCTTGGTTGCAAAATGGAGGCAAACTCGCGCAGAGCGCGAGTTTGCAATCAGTATGAAAGGGGGAAGACTGCATGACCAAGGAAGAACGCTTGCTGCGGCAGGAGCAGCGCGAGCGGGCGAAGGCCATCGAGGCGGCGGCGCGCGAAGCGGGCCGCGGGCCGCTGGATCTTCCCTATCTTCTTCTGGTGCTCATGCTCGTGGGCGTGGGACTCATCATGCTGTTCTCCGCAAGCTTTCCATCCGCCTACTACGAAAAGGGCAACCCGGCCTACTACCTGATTCGTCAGGGCCTGTTTGCGGTGGTCGGTATTGTGGCGATGGCCATCATCGGTAAGACCAACTATGAACGATTCCGCGGCGCGGCGCGCATCGCGCTGATCGGTTCGATCATTTTGCTGGTGATCGTTTTGATCCCCGGCGTCGGTACGGGTAAACTGACGCACGGCGCACAGCGCTGGATCCGTATGGGCCCCCTCCAGTTTCAGCCGTCTGAGCTTGCCAAGGTCGGCGTGATCCTCTACTTTGCCGACAGCATTTCCCGAAAAAAGGACAAAATGCGCAGCTTCCGCTACGGCGTTCTGCCTTACGCATTTATTCTGGTAGTGGTGGCGGGCCTGGTGGCCGTTGAGCCCCACCTCTCCGGCGCGATCCTGATTTTGGGTGCGGGGGCGGCTATGATGCTGGTGGGCGGCATCAACTGGGTCTGGGTAGG
>OOCI01002505.1_pt1 | contig 11197 bp, 7 predicted proteins | sample 1671761 | NCBI WGS metagenome assembly OOCI01 (sample SAMN06348190, study PRJEB24527) | human gut metagenome | biome: human gut; feature: ankylosing spondylitis patient; material: feces | host: Homo sapiens | place: China | collected 2015-10
CAATTATAGATATGCAGCTTCCGGATGGAACTGGATTTGATGTAAGTGAGATATTAAAAAACAATGGTGCCTGACACAATAAATCACAGCTTCCTGTAAAAGCGCAATCGAAAACAGTTGCAAATTGAAAGTGCAATCCAATATGGTTGCGAATAGAGTCATAAAATGTGAATTACATTGAAATTGATGTCTGAATATGATAGAATTTGGCACATGGAACTCACACGACAGGAATGGTAACGGTAGTCATGGCAATCGGCTTTATCTGCGTGAAGAATGTACCAATCGGAAGAATCTGTATCGCAGTTGTGTGGGTATGCCACCTGTTATACTTCTTCTTAAGAGTTAAGACAGAAAAGCCTGAAGCTGAAATGGCAGAAAGCGTAGAGTAAGATGGACAAAGTAGAAAAGAAACGGCAGAAAGAACAGTATGTCGTGGAAGAGATGATCCGGCTGTATTGCCGAAAAAAACATCCGAAAGAAAAAAGACAGGAAGGGCAGATGTGTCCTGACTGTCAAAAACTTTCGGATTATGCAAAACAAAGAAGTCAAAAGTGTCCATTCATGGAAGAAAAGACGTTTTGTGCGAATTGTAAGGTACATTGTTATAAGCCGGAGATGAGAGAACAGATCAGGCAGGTTATGCGGTTTTCAGGACCAAGGATGCTGTTGTATCATCCGGTGCTTGCTATCTGGCATCTGGTGTGTAGCAACAAAGAGAAGAAAAAGTAAGGAGTTACTTATGATTAAAACAAGACTGGTGGGGCTGTTGTCCCACGCAAAAAGTATATCGTGTATACGATTTTGTGGCAGTGGGCAGCCCTCCTGTCGCAGGTATTGGCAGTCTTTTCTATCGCAGATTTACTGGAACGGGTAGTATACCGGGCAGTAACCGTACCGATCATTGAGCGGACAATACTGATTTTAGTTCTGGTTGTGGTGATCCGATTTATCTGTGAACGGATGGGAGCAAGGTCTTCCTATCTGGCGTGTGTGGATGTAAAGCGGATTCTGCGTGAAAAGATTTATGAGAAAATGTTAAAGCTGGGAGCTTCCTACAGTGAGCAGGTATCCTCTTCGGAGGTCGTACAGGTGTCAACTGAGGGTGTGGAGCAGTTGGAAACATACTTTGGAAAATATCTTCCACAATTATTTTACAGCCTGATCGCACCACTGACCTTATTTATCATTCTTTGCAGAGTGAGCCTGAAAGCGAGTGTGATCCTGCTGATTTGTGTACCGCTGATCCCGATTTCTATCGTGGTGGTACAGAAGATTGCAAAGAAATTACTGAATAAGTATTGGAGCATCTATACTGGACTGGGAGATTCGTTCCTTGAGAATTTACAGGGACTTACCACATTGAAGATTTATCAGGCAGACCAGCAGAAAGCAGACGAGATGGATGTGGAATCCCAGAACTTTCGTAAGATTACGATGAAGGTGCTGACCATGCAGCTCAATTCAACCAGCGTGATGGATATTGTGGCGTATGGTGGAGCTGCGATCGGTATGGCGGTTGCGGTATCTGAATTCTTAAAAGGAAATATCAGTGTAGCAGGAACGTTATGTATCGTTCTGCTTGCCAGCGAGTTTTTCCTGCCGCTCAGACTGCTTGGTTCATTCTTCCATATCGCAATGAATGGTATGGCAGCGAGTGATAAGATTTTCAAAATTTTAGATTTGCCGGAACCACAGGCTGGAGAAAAAACACTGCCGGATGGAGCGTTAGATGTTACATTAAAAGATGTGCACTTTTCTTATGAAGAGGACAGAGAGATTTTAAAAGGAATAGGCTTAAATCTTCCGGCAGGAAGTTTTGTATCACTGGTTGGTGAATCCGGATGTGGTAAGAGTACGATTGCCGGAATCCTTGCAGCAAAGAACCGGGGATATAACGGAGAAATCATCATCGGTGGCGTACCGCTTAATGAAGTGAATGAAACCAATCTGATGCAGAGGGTTGTTCTGGTTCGCCATAACAGCTACCTGTTCAAAGGTACAGTAGAAGAAAATCTGAAGATGGCAAAACCGGACGCAACGAAAGAAGAGATGGAAGCTGTCCTTCAGAAAGTGAATCTCTTAGGGTTCTTACAAACACAGGATGGCTTGCAGACACAGTTGTTGGAAAAAGCAAGCAACCTGTCCGGCGGTCAGTGTCAGAGACTGGTAATTGCCAGAGCATTGCTTCGGACAGACAGTGCGGTTTATATTTTTGATGAAGCTGCATCCAATATCGATGTAGAAAGTGAAGAACTAATCATGAATGTGATTCACGAACTGGCAAAGACAAAGACGGTACTTCTGATCTCCCACAGACTGGCAAATGTCGTGAAGTCTGACAAGATCTATTTCTTAAAAGACGGAGAAATCAAAGAAAGCGGAAAGCATGACGAACTGATGAGCCAGAATGGTGCGTACAGACATCTGTATGAAAGCCAGATGGCACTGGAAAACTATGGAAAAGGAGGAATGGCATAATGAGTGAAAATACGAATACAACAAAACGCAGAAGTGCCATCCAGATCATGGGAAGTCTGATTGGTCTGGTAAAACCCTTGCTCCATATCATGCTGGCAGCAATCATCCTTGGAACATTGGGTTATTTATGTGCAATCTTCCTGACGATACTGGCAGGACAGGTTATCATGCATGGTCTTCTGACAGGAGTAGCCGGAATGAGTGTTCCGGTGGACAATATGTGGCGGGTATTTACTCCAGTAAAAACGATTATTACAGTCATGATCGTAATTGCAGTGCTTCGTGGAATCCTGCATTATGTGGAACAGTATTGTAATCATTTTATCGCATTTAAGTTGTTGGCAATCATCCGTCACAAAGTGTTTGCGGCACTGAGAAAGCTCTGCCCTGCAAAATTGGAAGGACGGGATAAGGGAAATCTGATCTCGATTATTACAACCGATATCGAATTACTGGAAGTGTTCTATGCACATACCATTTCTCCGATTGCGATTGCAACGCTGACCTCAATTATTATGGTGATTTTTATCGGAAGATATCACTGGCTGGCAGGAGTGATTGCTCTGGTAGCTTATCTGATTGTCGGTGTTGTCATCCCGATGTGGAATGGAAAACGTGGAAGCCAGAAGGGAATGGAATTTCGGACAAACTTCGGAGAACTGAACAGTTTTGTTCTGGATTCTTTACGTGGACTGGACGAGACCATCCAGTACGGACAGGGTGAAAAGAGAAAAGAGCAGATGTCTGAGCATTCCAAAAATCTTGCAGGAATGCAGGAGTCATTAAGCAAAATGGAAGGCTCACAGCGTTCATTTACGAACATGGTTATCCTGCTTGCATCTTTTGGAATGCTTGCACTGACGATCTGGCTGTACGACAAAGGTGCGATGGGATTCGAGGGAATCTTAACCTGCACCATCGCAATGATGGGTTCTTTCGGACCGGTAGTAGCATTATCAAGCCTTTCCAATAACCTGAACCAGACACTGGCAAGTGGTGAGCGTGTTCTTTCTCTTCTGGAAGAGACACCGCTTGTGGAAGAAATTCCGGGTGACGTGGAAACTTCCGGTGCAGAGAGCATGGAACATGAATTTACAGGAGCAGAGGCAGAGCATGTAACATTTGCTTATGATAATGAGGTTATTTTAGATAACTATTCACTGAAATTACAGCCGGGTAAAATCACAGGGATTCATGGTGCGAGCGGCTCCGGAAAATCTACGCTCTTAAAACTGCTGATGCGGTTCTGGGATGTGCAGGATGGAAGTGTATCGGTAGACGGTACAGATGTCCGCAAGATTCCGACCAAGCATTTGAGAGATATGGAAAGTTATGTCACACAGGAAACGCACCTGTTCCATGATTCGATTGCAAACAATATCGCAATCGCAAAGCCGGGAGCATCCAGAGAAGAGATTATGGAAGCTGCAAAGAAAGCGTCTATCCACGATTTCATAATGACACTTCCGAAAGGATATGATACAGAAGTCGGAGAACTGGGTGATACGCTGTCCGGTGGTGAAAAACAGAGAATCGGAATTGCAAGAGCATTTCTCCATGAATGCCCTCTGATCCTGCTCGATGAGCCTACATCGAACTTCGACTCTTTAAACGAGGGAATCATTTTAAAATCATTGAAAGAATCGGCCAAGAAGAAAACGGTTGTCCTGGTATCCCACAGAGTATCCACAATGAACGTGGCCGATGTAGTATATGAAATGGAGAACGGCAGAATTTCTTAATAAATTCTTAGAACTGATAGGGTATCTCCAGAAACTGCAAATCATGATGCATGCCGGATGGAACATACAATCAGCGAAGAATCTTTCCAGAAGATTCAGGAACTGGTGAAGAAGATAAAAAAGAAGATTCATCAAAGGAACAAATGGAAAAACAATGGCAATGCCATTAAGTCAGTTGTTCGAAGTTTTGTTCGATAGCTCAGTTGTTGTCAAATATCCGATATTTTGAACTCAAAAAGCCAAAAACAGGTATGCCAAAAAGACAGATGCTGTCCATCTGCCAAAAAGAAGGATATTCAGTTGCAGAACTTACCGATATCCAAAATGAATTGCGCTGATTCCACGGAGAGGCCGTTGAAACTGCCGGAACCTGTCTTTCACTGCGTGGACATATTTCATCATCAGCCGGATAATATCGATGTGCCTTCCAGAATCCCTGCGCATGAAGAACTTTCTGGCTGTTTTTAATGCTGAAGAAAAGTCAAGTTCATAGAGATACTTGTTGCTGCCATCCCGTTTCTTTTTCCGGTTTTCTTCTGCCGCTTCGTTTGCGATAAAAATGCCGAAATTGTACAGAATCAGGCAGGAATAGATTTCCTGTGTATTCTCAGCGGTTTTGATCTTAACAACGCGAAACTGCAAGAAATAAAGATGACTGTGGGGATACTTTGCGTTGCTTGTCGGAAATGTGAGGTAATGCAAATCGACCAGATGGCGTCTTAAAGAAAACTTAAGTTGTATTCCGTAGCGGATATGTTACAATGTGGCAAAGAAAAATGTGTCAGCTCTATTGTTAAAAGGGCTGATAGGCAAAGGAGATATTCACACATGAAAAAGATAGCTTATGTTTTAATATTCGCTTTATTGGTACCGTATTTGTTTGTGACGCAACCGACCGTGGCAAGTGCAAAGGCAACGTACCGCGGAGCCTATTCGAATCTTGTAGATGCCAAATCACGCAAAGAAGTGAAAAAGGTATTGCTTGATGCGGGACTTTCCGAAAAGAATGTGAACGCATGGCTTTCCGATGTAAAGGATTATAATAAAACGATCAAAAACACCGGACTTGTCAAGAAAGGGTTTAAGAAGCTTTCGACAAAAAATCCGCAGTATGATGAGAACAAGATCATGGAATTGTGGAATAAAAAATATCCGGATTTTATCGGATACAATTGCCGCATTACCGCATTTGATCTGATGAAAGACAAGATCTCGGTGAAGGCAGATGCAAAGGTAAATGCGTCGAATCTGTTTATGGATCAGGATGCGCTTAAACATGCGCCGGCAAAGAAATTTACCAAGAAGCAGAAACATGCTTTTGAGACCTTGTATTCTACGTTAAATACGGCTTATACAACGGATGTCGATACACACATCAAAAAGCAGAAGAAAGCGTGGAAGCAAAATGAGGTAAAAATCTCCGGAACGAAAGCATCTCTGATTACGGTTGTATTTCATTCCAGTTTCGGGGAAAATGAGAATGAACTATTTATCGGTCATGCCGGTGTATTGGTGCCAACGAAAGACAAGAAGCTGCTTTTTGTGGAAAAGCTGTCCTTTTCCCTGCCTTATCAGGTGCTAAAGTTTGAGAACCGAAAGCAGTTGAAAAATTACCTGATGGGAATGTATGATATCTCGTGGGGACAGGAAGAGGCAAAGCCGTTTATCATGGAAAATACGAAAACTGCTTTGTAATAAGGTGGGACTGCTTGAGAAGTTCTCAATAATTTCTTAAGAATTAGAGCGCAAATCTTAAAGATATCTTCCTTTTTCAAACACAGGGTGTTCATATTCCTTTGCTAATCTATTATCAGCGTAAACAACGACAAAATGTTAAAACTTAGGAAGGGAAAGGATATGAAACAGATAAACAGAGCAGCAGCGCAGATCACGCTTCTGGCAGCAGCGATCCTGATGATCGGATACGGTGCGATGCGCGGGGAGGCAGCCACGGTACTCTCAAAGGCAATCAAATTATGTCTGGAGTGTGTTGGAATTGGATAAGAAAAAACATAAAATATCACAGTTTCTGGCGCACTTTCGGGGATGGATTCAGGCCGTGGCAACGATTCTTACCAATATCCATCTGCCGAACTTTTTTAAAGGAGAGATTTACAGAGGGGATGCAAAGACCATCTGTGTACCGGGACTGAATTGCTATTCCTGTCCGGCTGCATCAGGGGCGTGTCCGATCGGTGCTTTTCAGGCTGTAATCGGTTCTTCGAAGTTTAAATTTTCTTATTACATAACGGGATTTTTTATATTGATCGGCGTTTTGCTCGGACGATTTGTGTGCGGATTTTTATGTCCGTTCGGATGGTTCCAGGAGTTGCTGCATAAGATACCGTTTAAGAAATTTTCAACGAAAAAGCTTAAGCCGCTTCGTTATATAAAATATGGCGTGTTGTTGATTTTTGTTATTTTACTACCCCTTCTGGTGACAAATTCACTGGGAATGGGAAATCCGTTTTTCTGTAAATATCTTTGCCCGCAGGGAGTGCTGGAGGGAGCGATTCCGCTTTCGATTGCCAATGCAAGTATCAGAGCGGCCCTTGGCAAACTGTTTACATGGAAATTCGGTATACTTATTACTTTTGTAATCCTAAGCCTTATGTTTTACCGCCCATTCTGTAAATGGATATGTCCGCTGGGCGCAATCTATGCGCTTTGCAATAAGGTATCTTTTCTGCAGATGAAGGTGGATGAGGATAAATGTGTATCCTGCGGCAAATGTGAGAGAGCCTGCAAGATGGACGTGGATGTCACAAAGCATCCGAACCATACGGAATGTATCCGCTGTGGTATGTGTATAAAGGAATGCCCGACGGAAGCAATTCACTATCAATATGGATTTGGAAATTCGAAACCGAACGACAAGAAAGCTTCCCATGAGTAAAAACGTTCAGGAAAGCAAATGAAATCAAACAATGAATAAAGGAGAATAAAATGAAGAAATTAACAGTGATGCTGCTTATTGCAGCGATGGTACTCGGAGTAAGTGCGTGAGGAAATTCTGCTAACAAGGAAAATACAGCAACAGAGTCGCAGATGTCAACGCAGGAAGCAGAAGATCTGGATGCAAAGATTAATGAATTGACACAGAAAGAGAACAGTATTCTTGAAAACCATAAGGCTTTATGGGAGAAGGTATTTAACAGCATTGACAAATCAACTGTCAAGGATGCGACAGCTACGAATTACGGAGATTTTCTGGCAAACTCTTTAGACAAAATTAAGGATAAGTTTACCGATGATGAACTCAAGTCTTTGAAGGAAGATGTTGAAGAAATCAAAAAGCTTGAGGATGAGCTTCAGCCACTTCTTGAGAAGCAGAGTGCGAATGCATCAAATAAGGATTCCGGCAAAGAGGGAGCAAGCGTATTTCCGGAGTTTCATGCAAAGGATCTGGATGGAAATGATGTGGACAGCAGCATCATTTCAAAGAATGCGGTCACGGTTTTGAATTTTTGGTTTAATGGATGTTCTCCATGCGTACAGGAGCTTCCGGAACTGAATAAATTAAATGAGGAGCTGAAGGAAAAAGGCGGACAGGTAATTGGTATCAATACAGATTCTCTTGACGGAAATGAGGATGGAATTGCTGAAGCTAAGAGTATTTTAGAGAAGCAGGGTGCAAAATATACGAATCTTTCCCTTGATTCCAACAGTGAAGCCGGAAAATATGCAACAGGCATTATGGCCTTCCCGACTACAATCGTGCTTGACCGTAACGGAAATATTATCGGAGAGCCGATCATGGGCGGTATTGATAATGACGAGGCATATAAGCAGCTGATGAAGACGATCGATCAGATACTGGCGGCTGATAAGAACTAGATAAGTTACTGTTCACACCTAACGGTGTTACCAGCAACAATTAATACTATGGCGCATAGCTTGACAGCGTAGTGTCAAGCTTGCGTCTGAACAGTAACCTAGATAATACCTATTGCGGAGGGGACTCCTATACCAAATGGAACAAAGGTATGGATAACGCAAAAGGGAAGATGTATTGCAGCCAATAATGTGTCAAAAATTCCAGAACATAAATTACGAATTATGATGGATATCATTGAAGCGCGGCATGCAGAAATAGAACTATTGTGGTTGAAAAATTCGGAGAGATTTCGTATTATTGTTAAATTTGCAAAGCAACAGGCTAAGCTGGGGCAATATGGTGTTAGTAGAAAAAGGAAGAATAGGGGCAGATCGGATAGAAATATTTGATCTGCCCTGTTTTACGTTTACGAGATAAAAGGGGTCTGCCCCTAAAATCAGAGGTGCCTGACACAATAAATATTTAATCTGTCTACTTTAGAGGTATCATATCAGACAAGGGCGCTTTTTTTGATTAAAATCTTGAAGAAATGCCCGGTTCATGTTATAACAAGGATATATTTGGGAGGTAATGATGTATTTTAAACGGAAAGTATATGACAGATTGTTAGAATGGAAAGCAAAATACTCAGATAAATATGCGGCTTTGCTTGAGGGGGTCAAACGAGTCGGTAAATCAACGATCGCGGAGTCTTTTGGGCAAAATGAATACAAGTCTTATCTTTTGATTGATTTCTCAAAGACAACGGACAATATACGCAGTTGTTTTGAGGATGTGGGAAATTTAAATATGTTCTTTTTGCGTCTTCAGGCCGAAAATTGAACAAAAGTAAATTTACCAGGAGTGTGTAAGAAATGATAAGATTTAACAACGATTACAATCATGGAGCATTTGCATCCATCTTGAAGGAACTTGGCGCAACGAACAGCACAAGCTACGCCGGATACGGGGAAGATGAGTGGTGCGATAAAGCGGAAACCATCATAAAGAAACTGGTCGATGATGACGATGCATTGATCAAATTCATTCCGGGAGCCACGCAGGCGAATTATGTCGTGATCGCTGCTGCATTATCTTCGGTGCAAAGCGTGATCGCTGCAGATACCGGACATATCAACTGTCACGAGGCGGCGTCCATCGAGAACACCGGACACAAGATTCTGGAACTTCCGAATACAGATGGCAAGATTACCGCGCAGCAGATCGCCGCTTGCGCCAAGGCATATTACGATCAGGACGAGCCGGAGTATCTGACCGAACCGAAGATGGTATATCTGTCATTCCCGACAGAAAAAGGTACACTTTATTCGAAGAAGGAAATTAAGGAGATCCATGATGTGTGCACAAAATATGGGATGTATCTTTTCGTGGATGGCGCGCGCATGGGATATGGACTTGGATCGGAGAAAAATGATCTTACTTTGAAGGATTTTGCGGAATTGACGGATGTATTTTATATTGGCGGAACGAAATGTGGCGCTTTGTTCGGCGAGGCGCTCATTATTACTGCGCAGGATCTGAAGTATCGCTTTAAGGCCTACATGAAGCAGAACGGTGCAGTACTTGCGAAAGGCTGGCTGATGGGACTGCAGTTTGCAACGATGCTGGAGAGCGGCGAGTATTTTGAGGCTGCGAAGCGCGCCGATGCGCTTGCGATGCAGATTAAGAAAGCGTTTGAGGACAAGGGTGTTCCGTTTGCGGTGGAGAGCTTTACCAACCAGCAGTTTGTTATCCTGACGGAGCAGCAGAAGCAGGAGCTTGCGCAAAAGTATTATTTTGAAGACGAAGGTGATACGCAGCGTTTCTGTACGAGCTGGGCAACAACGGAGGACGAGGTTGATATGCTGGTTACGGACATCGAAAAGTTGTAGAAATATTGAAACATGTGGTGCCTGACACAATAAACAGTAAGAAAACATTATCAAGTACGCAGTTTTAACTGACCAGGTAAGTTTCATTTACTAAACCACGTGTGAAATTGTTGGACATAAACAGCGAATGCCTGATTTTAAGGAATTTATGAGGGTTCGCTGTTTGTGGTAAATACATTTTTGACGTTGTATGTTAGAGTAAAGCTACGACAATAAATGGAGGCACTTTAATGGATATGGTAAAGATGGGAAGCTTTCTTGCAGAACTTCGTAAGGAACGCAACTTAACACAAGCTGAGCTAGGAGAAAAACTGGGAGTGACAAATAAGACCATCTCACGTTGGGAGACAGGGAATTACATGCCGTCTGTTGAGATGTTAGAAGAACTTAGTACGATGTATGGCATGACCATAAATGAACTCCTGAGTGGTAAAAAATTATCCACGGAAGAATATAAAGAGATGGCAGAAACGAACATTAAAGAAACACTAAAAGAGAGCACATTTAGCTTAAAGGAAAAGCAGGAATTCTTTAAGAAAAAATGGTTAAAACAACATGCTATGACAATCGTCATTGTTTATGTTTTATGGGTGCTTTTTGCACTTGCCCTGGCAAAATATGATTTACCGGTTTATTTCGTTGGAGGCATCGGTGGATTCATTGGTGTAACGATCTATACTTTTTTTCATAACCGCATGATGGCTTATGTTGAAGACTGTATATATGGCGGAAAATGGGATGAGTATAAGGGGAAAGAAAATGTTGATTAAAAATGGAATAGTGCTGTTAAGCTAGAGAAGCTAAATGGCATTGAAATCAGAGGTGCCTGACACAATAAAATTATATGCCGGAGATTTATGATATTTACGGGTATGAAAAACCGTGGTGCATATCAGGATGCATAACGGTTTTCTTTTTACTGTAAAGTTCCGTTATAGGTAAAAGAAGCATGCACAGTCACATACCATAAAGTAGTGCCGGAAGAGACTGACTGGGTATTCACTGTGTGATGAGGTATATTGGATGAAGAGTGGACATATTCAGTTGCAGTAAATTTTGTAATTGGCTCGTAAAAATATCTGCCATCATGTATAATAAAATATACAGAAAAAGATAATTATGTTGAAAAGGAGCCAACACTATGGGAACATATTTGAACAGCATAACTCCATATACTTTGTATAAAAGTGAGTGCTTAAGCGCGTATTTTGTGGATAAAACACTTATGCTCAGGGAACTGTTTCCGTATGTAAGTGCGGGAAATC
>OOCI01002513.1_pt1 | contig 11165 bp, 8 predicted proteins | sample 1671761 | NCBI WGS metagenome assembly OOCI01 (sample SAMN06348190, study PRJEB24527) | human gut metagenome | biome: human gut; feature: ankylosing spondylitis patient; material: feces | host: Homo sapiens | place: China | collected 2015-10
CCTTCCTCTCCAGCAGGTGCGCGATCCCCGCGTTGTGATATCCCGCGTCCAGTCCCATGTACTTGGGCAGCTTCCCAAGTCTTCTCTCCACCTCGTCGAGTATCTCGGGCATCGGCGTCACGTCGTTGATGTTTGCCGCTTCCACATGCACGTTTACGATCACATTGCGCTTGCTGTCCACCGTGCGGTGTTCGCTGTAGTAAAACCCGTTCGGCTTCCCATCCCGGCTCTGCTGTCCACTCTCCGGGTCTGTCGTGCTCTGCATCCGCGTGGCGCTCCCGCCGCCTTTGTGTGCGTCGTCGTCCCGGTCAAACGGCTTCTTCCCCAGTTCCTTACGTTCCTGATCTACCTGCGCGTCCAGTTCCTCCATATATGCCTTCGGTGTCTGTTCAACGCTCACAAGCTTCTTCTTGTGCTTGTTCGCCTTGGCTTTGATGTGTGTCGAATCCGTGTACAGAATCGCTCCCCCGACCAACCCCTTCGCTATACATTGTCGCAGAATCTCATTGAAAATCTGCTCCGCGTCACACGGGAGGCGGAGGCCTTTGTTCCCCTGATGATCATGACCAGCGTGCAGAATGACGCGGAAACCCGTGCTTTTCTGAAAGAGCATCACTATTTCGGCTACAGCGCGGACAACGTCCACTTCTTCCATCAGGAAACCGAACCTGCGGTAGATGAAGCCGGCAAAATTCTGATGAACGCCCCGGATCAGATCGTCCTCAGCCCCAACGGAAACGGCGGATGGTTCTCTTCCATGCAGCGCGCCGGTCTGCTGGATCCCATCGGAAAAACCGGCATGGAATGGCTGAATGTCTTTGCCGTAGACAATGTGCTCCAGCAGATTGCCGACCCGGTATTCCTGGGAGCCACCATTGACTCTGGCTGTGCATCCGGGGGAAAGGTTGTCAGCAAGGCTGCACCGGACGAGCGTGTCGGCGTGCTCTGCCTGGAGGACGGCAAGCCTTCTATTGTAGAGTATTACGAAATGACAGAGGAAATGCGCACACGGCGCAATGCAGACGGCACACTTGCCTACCGCTTCGGCGTTATCCTGAACTATCTGTTCCGGGTGGATTCGCTGATGCACACACTCGGTTCTGATTTTCCGCTGCACATTGCCCACAAAAAGATTCCGCACCTGTCCCCGGACGGCACCCTGATCAAGCCCTCCCAGCCCAATGGCTACAAGTTCGAAACACTGGTGCTGGACATGGTGCACATGCAGGACAGCTGTCTGGCCTTTGAAGTAGAACGGGAAAAGGAATTCGCGCCGGTCAAGAATGCGGAGGGTGTAGACTCTGTGCAGACAGCACAGGCGCTCCTGGAGCAAAACGGCGTCATTCTCGCCAAGCTCCATCTCCATGGCGCAGTCGTACGCCGCGTTCTCCATGTCGCTTTCCGAATCCGTCGTGACGACAGCCATGATGCTGCCGAACATCTTGTCCCAGTTGGCGTTGTAAAGACCGATAGTCTCCTCGGTCTTGTCGGAAAGGATACCGGCATCATCGTGCACAAACTGTTCAAACGCCGCCGTGGAAAGCGAGGTGTCGACCTTCTCACCGCCCTCCGGCGTAGAGACGGCGGGCGCCTTGTGCAGTCCCCACGCACTGGATGCGACGATCGCCAGAATCAGCACGGCGATGGCGACGCCGCGTTTTTGAAAGAATTTCATATGCTTCTCCTATCCGGAGCGTCTCAGCTTCTCAGCTCCATGAGCTTCTGCTTCAGCTCACCTTCGATGCGGCCGAGCTCGACCTCCGCTTCCTTGCGCTTCTGCGCGCCCTCGCGCTGGATGTTCACGACCTCGTCGAGCGTGGAGACGAGCTGCTCGTTCGTGTGCTGCAGCGTCTCGATATCGACGATGCTGCGCTCGGCCTCCTTGGCCGTGGCGATGGTGCCCATCTTGAGCATGTCGGCGTTCTTCTTGAGAAGCTCGTTCGTCGTCTGCGCCACCGCGCTCTGTGCGGCCGTGGCCTGACGGCTGTGCTCCATGCCGAGCGCGAGCACCATCTGGCTCTTCCAGAGGGGGATGGTATTGACGAGCGAGGACTGGATCTTTTCGACCATCAGCGTGTCGTTGTTCTGGAGAAGTCTCGTCTGCGGGCCCATCTGGAGCGACACCATGCGCGTGAGCTCCAGGTCATGCAGCTTCTTTTCAAAGCGCTCGCACTTCTGCGCGTAGTCGTTGTAGGCCTGCGCATCCTCGGCAAGGCCGCTCGCCTCCGCCTTTTTGCGCAGCTCCTCGAGCTCGCCGGAGCGGACCTCGGCCAGACGCTTTTTGCCCGCGATGATATACATGGTCAGTTCTTTGTAGTACTTGAGGTTCAGCTCATACATCTGGTCGAGCATCGCGATGTCCTTCATCAGCGTGACCTGATGCTTTTCAAGCTCAGAAACAATGCGGTTCACGCTCGTCTCGGCCTTGCCGTACTGCGCGCGCATCAGCTCGAGCTTATCCTTCTGCTTGCGGAACAGGCCTGCGAAGCCCTTCTTCTCCTCCTGACCGAAGCCCTTGACCTCGACGACGAGGTTCGAGAGCGTCTCGCCCACCTCGCCAAGATCCTTGTTGCGCACGGAGGACAGTGCATTTTCCGAGAACGTCGCAACGCTCTTCTGCGCGGCCACGCCGTAGTTGAGCACGACATTCGTGTCCTTGATGTCGATCTTTTTCGCAAAATCGTCGACGGCTTTCTTCTCCTGCTCGGTGAGCATGCTCTCATCGACCTTGACAGGCTCGACCTCTTTTTTCTTCTCCTGCTCGGGCGCGGGCGCGTCCGAGGTGAGCGTCAGCTCGGGGACGGCCTCCTGCGCCGCTTCGGTGGGGTTCAGGGTCAGCTCGGGCATCATGTTGTCGCTCATATCATTTCTCCTCCGTATTTTGGCTTTGAGTTTGTTCTTTTTCGTACTTTTTGATGCGCTGGATGCGGCGCAGGCACAGCAGCGTGGCCAACGCCCAGATCAGCGCGGAATAGTAAAGCGTATCCCTGTGCAGATGCAGCGCGCCGATGATGCTTGCCACACACATGATGGCAAAGATTGCACAGAAGATCGGGTCGAGCCACACGCCTTTCAGCCGTTTCAAGATCCACGCATTGACTTTGGCGTTGAACGCCATCACTTTCTTTCGCATCGCTTACTCCTTTACAACTCGAGCTTGATGTCGTCCTGCGAGGCGGTCGCCGTGCCGGACTCGGCATGCAGCTCACCGTCGTCCTCACTGAGCCCCTCGCGCTTCATCATGTTTTCAAGCACCGTGATATCGGCGGAAATATCCATCGCCTCGCTGCCGAAGAGCATGTCGAGCTGCTTTTCAAAGGCGGCGACGATGGTGCTCATCATGCTCTCCACGCGCTGCATGGTGCTGCCGATGTTGCCGCCGTCGATGCCCTGCGCGCCCATACGGTCATAGGCGTTCAAGAGCTTAAGGGTCGTGGGCAGGTAGTAGTCCATGAACTTGCGGATCTGCGGCAGCTTCGACGGGTCGGATTTGACCTGCGCGAAAATTTTCGCGCTCAGGTCCTCGAGCCGGTCGATGTCGGCGGAGATCTTCTCATCCTTGATGGACGTGTTGAGACGCTTCATCTCGGAGATGGCAAGATTGCCGTCCTTGATCATCTTGTCAAGCTCGGGGTTGCCGGTGCTCTCTTCCTTTTTCGGCGGGTCGGGCACCGTGACTTCGACCGTGCCGCACACGGCGTTCATGATGAAGAACACCACCCCCGACACGACCGCCACAAAGAGGAAATGCGGTACGCGGTAGAGCGGGAACAGCAGCGCATAAATGACCCATGTTCCCGCCGCGGCATAATAGGGAACGGTGGATCTGCGTTTGACGGTTGCCAAGGCGATCGCCTCCTGTTTTCATAAATATTTTGACTGATATATGATATCACATCGCATCAGCGCGGTCAAGCAAAGCAAGCGCTTGAAACATTGCAATATCGCACTTTTTACAAAAGAAGGCGGCGTCCGGTCCAGGACGCCGCCTTCTTGCAAAATACTGCGTTTTTCTTATTCGTTTCGGATGGCTTCGAGCGCCGAGATCTTGACCGCCTTGTTCGCGGGCTGATAACCGGACACCAATCCGACCATCACTGAGAACACCAGTGCAAAGATGATAAGCTCAGGCTTGATGACGGAAACGCGCGTCACGTTCTCTCCGCCGATGAGCGCCTGCTTGATGAGCTCCCACGTCACTCCCCCGCCGCTGAACGCGCCGAAGGAGAATAGATTGATGCCGACAGAGATGATGAAGCTGAAAAGGAGTCCCAGCACGCCGCCGAGAAGTCCGATGCTGCCCGCCTCCATCAGGAACATCGCGCGGATATCGCGCACATAGCAGCCGAGCGCCTTCATAATGCCGATCTCCTTCGTGCGCTCGGAGATGGACATGATCATCGTGTTCGTGATGCCGATGGCCGCGACCAGAAGCGAGATCGCGCCGAGACCGCCGAGCATCAGCTCGATCTGGCGGGTCTGCTTGTTGAGCTCGTCGCGCATGCTCTGCATGGAATAGGTGCTGTAGCCCAAGTCCTTGATGGACTGCTCCACATCCGCCACGGCGTCAAGGCTCTCGGCCTTGACATTGATGGACGAATACTCAAACTTCGTGTCGGTCTTGCCGGTCAGGTCCTGAATAAGAGCTTTGAGCGCATTGATGTCCATCATCACGCCGTCGCTCGTCTCGTAGCCCTTGCCCTGATCTTCCTTCAGAATGCCGACGACCTTGAGATCGACGCTGTAGGGCGTCGTCTCGTTGCCGGAGTCGTCCCAGGAGGTCAGGAGCATCTTCACGTCCGTTTTGAGCGGGTCGAAGAACGGGTCGGGGACATTTTCCGTGTCGATATTGCCGTTTTCGTCCCAGGTATAGCGGTCGACATAATTTCTGCCGTCCGGCATCAGCGTATCGAAGAAGTTATAGGCAAAATACTGGCCCACGACCACCTCGTCGCTGCTTTCTGGGTAGCGGCCCGCGACCAACTCATAGCCCATGTCCTCAAGGGCGCTCACGTCAATGCCGGCAAAATCGACCCAGTTGGCCGTGTAGCGGCCGTTGATGCCCGCCTTAAACGAAATGTTGTAATCGTCGAGGCTTGCCTTGGGCATGACGGCCTGCACGCCCGCGATCTCGTGGAAGCTCTCGACCGCCTTTTCGTCGAGCTTGCTCTCCGTCTGCGTGCCGGTATTCTGGTTGTAGCCGCGGTAGACCTCGATGATGGAGAGGTCGCCCATATTTTTGAGCATCTGGTCGTAGGACTCCTGCATGCCCGCGCCGATGGAGACCATCACGATGATGGACGTGCAGCCGATGAACACGCCCAGCACCGTCAGGATCGTGCGTCCCTTGCGCCGTGACAGGCTGTCAAAGCACATTTTCAGGATGTCTGCGAATCTCATTTTTTCTGCTCCTCAGCACCCGTGGCCGCAGTCTCTTTGCTTTCAGCCGCCGCGGCTTCCGCTGCCTCCTGCTTCTCCTCGGCGAGCTCCTCTTCGTCCCACTTGTCCCAGAGCGCCTGCTCGGCCTTCTGCTTGGCCTTCTTCTTGCGGATGCGCAGCACGATGAGAAGGACGATAAGCGCAGCAACCCCCGCGATGATGACGTACTTCCACGGGAAGGTGCTTGCCGGCTCGGGGTCGATCATGCCGGGATCGTCCATGCCGGGGTCGGTCGGCTCATAGGCCATGGCTTCGACCGTGGCTTCAAAGACGCGCTCTTTCGTGTTGCCGTTGGAATCCTCGTAGGTGATGACGATCTTGACCTGATTCTCGCCCTCCAGCTGCGGGGTCACGGCGAAGGCGATGGTGCCGTTCTTGCCGCCGTCGATCGTGCCGACGCGCTGATAAGGCGTGGGAGAATCAATGTCGCCGGAGATGGTCGCATCAACGTTGCTGATGGCGCTCTTGCCCTTGTTGACATAGTCGATCGTCAGGCTCGTTTCCTCGCCGACATAGCCGGTGTAGGAGGTCTTGGGCTCGCTGAGCTCAAAGCGGTCGGGCTGGTAGAGGGGCACGCTCAGCGACAGCGTGGCGTTTCCCGACTTTCTTGCGTTCTGGTCAACATATTCATAGGTCACGTCGATCTTGACGTCCTGCGCGCTGGCGCTGATGAGCTGCGCGGCCTTCATCGGCACGGTGACGGTCTTGCTGCCGCTCGCGGCGACAGATTCAAAGTAGAACGTGTTCGTCGAGCCGTTGAGCATCAGGTCCTGACCGCCGGTGACGGTGACCATGACGTTTTCGATCTTGATGGTCTTGCTGGTGTTCGTGAACGAGAAGCTCAGGTTCGTGCTTGAGCCTGCCGCAACGGACGAACCGCCGTAGTTGTACTTCGAGAGAATGACGATGGGCGTGGGGCTCGCAATGGTCTCCTCGTCCTTCGTATCCTTGGTAACGGTGGAGAGAACGTTCACGCTGCCGCTGGCGCTGCCGCCGGTGAGCTGCGTGCCGTTGTCATAGTAGAACGACAGGCTCGCGTCGATCGTCTGCATCTGGGACTCGATCTTGTCGGGCGCCTTGACCGTCACAGTGACGGCCGTGTCGCGGCCCGCGCGGATATCGTCGAGCATGTAGTCCTGGCTGCCCATGATGAGAAGCGATCCGGAGGATTTGAGCGTCAGGATAGGGTCGCGCATGGCGGTCGTGCCGGCGTTCTGGATGTAAACGGTGATGGTCTTCGTCTCGCCCGCGGCAATAGACGTGCTCGTGCCGTCGGAGTTGAAGACGGCGCGCGGCTCGGGAATCACTTCCGGCGCCGGCTCGGGGGCGGGCGTCGGCTCGGTGTAGGGCACGCACTCGCGCACCGGAACGGTGTTGCCGTCCTGATAGCCGCCGCCGTTGCCTTCATAATAAATGGTAAAGGCAAGCTGCTTGCCGCTGTCGCCGGTGTAGGTCAGGCCGGTGAACGTAACGGTATATTCGCCGTTCTGTCCGCTTGCAACAGCGCTCGCCGTGCCGTCCTGAAAGCTGTCAAGGCCGCGCACGACGCGGATCGAATCGTTGCTGCCGTCCGTGCGGGATAAGTAGACCGTGAGGTCCACCGTATCGCCGGTGTAAATGCTGCTTCTGCTGGCCCGGTAGCCGGTGATCAGAAAGCTGGTTCCCGTCCGTGCCGTCGTGCCTCCGCCCGTCGCTTTGGCGTCATTCACAGGCAGCAGCGCTGCGCACAGCACAAGGGCAAGGCAGAGCGAGAGCAGGGATCTTGAGATGCGTTTCATGTTCGATTTCCTCCGTTATTCGATATAAGGTGCGGCGTCGATCTCCGCCTTGACCTGATTTTCTACGTTGCTGACGATCCTGCCGTCGATGAGCGTGACGATGCGGTCGGCATACTCGGTCATCTCCGGATCGTGGGAGACGAGCACGATCGTCTGGTGAAAGCGCTTGGCAAAGCCGCGGATCATGTGCATGACCTCTTTCGTCGTCTTCGAGTCGAGGTTGCCGGTCGGCTCGTCGGCGAACACGACCTCGGGATGCGTGACGAACGCGCGCGCGATGCCCACGCGCTGCTGCTGTCCGCCGGACATCTGGTTTGGAAAGTGGTCCATGCGGTCCTTCAGTCCCACGCGGCAGAGCATTTTCTTCGCCTCCAGCAGCCGCACATCCGGGTCGATGCCCTTGAACATCAGCGGCATGGCCACGTTTTCCGCCGCCGTCAGCTCCGGCAGCAGGTTGTAGGACTGGAAGACGAAGCCGATATGCTTCTGCCGAAAGGCCGCGAGCTGATTTTCGTTGAGCTGTGAGATCGGCACGCCGCCGATGCGCACCACGCCGCGCGTGGGCTTTTCGAGTCCCGCCAGCTGGTTGAGCAGCGTCGATTTGCCGCTGCCGGACGTGCCGAAGATGCAGCACACCTCGCCCCGCGGGATGTCGAGGTCAATATTGTGCAGTGCGACCACGTGCTCCTGCCCCATCATGTACACCTTTCGGAGCTTTCGCACCGAAATGACGGGCTTCTGGTCATTTGCCATCGCAGTTTCTCCTCAATTTTAATCTTGGGTCCATTATAATCTCATCTTATGAGGAAGTCGTTACAATCAGGCGCGATTTGGTTACAAATTATTTAAGAGTTCCTTAATTCTCGCACCGAGCCTCCTTCCTGTATTATTTAGACGGAATTTATCGAAAAATGTTTCATCCTTTTTGAAAAAAAGCGGCGGATTTTTTGATCCGCCGCTTTTTTAAGTTCATGCCGTTTTTAGTCCAGCGGCACGTCGGGCAGGACGTAGACCGTCATTTCTTCGCCGCTCGTGTCGATGGATACGGTGTCGTCGATGGGCTGCGTCAGCGCCGCGTCCGCGTAGAGGGTGCAACCGCTGCGGCAACAGATGTTGACATACGTCCCCCTCGCCACATGGTATTCATTCACCCACCAGTCTTCGCCCCCTTCTTTCGCGGGGAGGCAGACCGTCAGCAGGCAGGCGGGTCTCGTGTCGTCCGTCGCGTACACGACATCGTTCAGAAGGTAGCGGCCTGACTTGTAGGGTTCTTCTTTGTAGGGCTCGTTGTAGCTCCAGTTGTAGAGCGTCGTGCCCATCTCCGTCGCGCCGCCCTCGCCGTCCTCGATGTAGTCGGTCACGGACATGGCAAGCAGCTCGCCCGTCTCGGGATCGGCGTAGTAGAGGGTGGTATAGTAGTAGCCGCCGGCGTCTTTAAAGCGCGTGGTGGTCGAGAGCAGCACCGCGCCGTCCTGCTCGCTGCGCTCGTCAAGCGTTTCCTCGGCATTCTTGGCGGCGGGGTCAGTGCACTGCGGCAGCATTTCACGGAGATACTCCGTCCCCTCGCCCGGAATGGGATAGATGTTCAGGCTTGCGTTATCGTCGCTCGTCATGCGCGTGGCGTACAGTCTGCCACGCCCCTCGCTCCACAGTTCTTCCTCGCCCGGGCCGCTGTTGGCGGTATAGTTGTAGTGCGAGGACATGAGGATCGTGCTGTCGCCCCCGTCCGTGTACTGCAATCTTGCGTTGTAGGTCACCTCGCCGTCCCGGTCGGTGCCCTGAATGCTCACGGTCACGGCGTCGTACTTTGCAAGCAGTACGCACGGATCGTTGACCTCGCGCAGCGTTTCGAGCGTCACGTCCATCGGCGTGTCGTCCTTGCCGCCGTTCCCATCGTCCTTGCCGCCCTGCGTGCCGCAGCCGGCAAGAAGTGCCGCGACGCAAAGCGCGGCAATGCCTGCTTTCTTCCAGTTTTTCACCTTGGTTTCCTCCTTATTTTGGTGCGGGTTCACGCCCGCATTCTAAAGCTTTTTAATGGTTCTCTTCCAGCGGCACGATATAGACCGTTGCACTCTCGCCGCTCGTGTCGATGCCCGCCTGATAGTCGATCTCCTGACTCAACGCTGCATCATAATAGATATTGCTGCCGGTACGGCAGGCAAACATGGCATAGCTGCCGCGCGTCACGCGGTACTGCTGTGTTTCCTCGTCCGCTGTGCCGGGGTCGTAGATGAGCGTCAGCAGGCAGGTGTCAGCACTGTCGGTCTCGTGCAGTGCTTCGCCCGCAAGGTCACGCTCAGGCGCGTAGGGCTCATCGTAGCTCCAAGTGTAGCGCATCTTGCCGTCAAAGGCCTCATCATCCGCAGCATGATCAGTCACTGTCATGGCGTGAAGCTCGCCGGATCCAGGTTCAACTTCGTAGAGCGTCTTGCTGTGATAACCGCCAAGGTTCGGATATGTCACACTCCCGGAGAGCAGGTACACACCATTCTGTAATCCGATCGTTTCCTCGCTCTCCTCGGTGCCCATCTCAAATTCCGCAATTGCGGGCAGATCAGCAAGAACATACATCTCGTAATCTATTTTGGTGAAGCAGGTCATCATCGTTCTCTCTTCGTTCGATGATCGATCCAGATACACTTTTCCGTTTGCCTGCGTCCAGCGCTCTTTTGCACTGACCGGATAATTCTCGCTCGGATCATACCCATAATGCCCCCAGGACACGACATTTCCATCCGCATTACGGGTGTACTGCACTCTGGCGGTATAAGTCACATCGCCATTTTCATCGGTGTACTGTACATTCACCGTCACGACCTCATGTCTTTCGAGCAGTGCAAGGGGTATATTGATCCCTCGAAGATCCTCGACGGTATAATCCTCGCCATCTTTCAGCCCACAGTCGCCTCCACAGCCTGCAAGTAAGCTCGCAGCGCATAAAGCAACGGTGACGGCTCTCTTCCAGCTTTTCATGGTGTGCTCTCCTCTCTCATCTCCCGTCAGTCTTGATCGCCGCTTTTCACATAGACGGTCGTGCTTTCGCCGTCCGGCCACTCGATCTCAGGGGTTTGATACTCCTGCGTCATGGCGGCGTCGTAGTAAAGCATGACGCCCTTACCACTCTCTGGGGAAAAGTACGCTGCGCTCGGCACGGTAAAGTGCTGCTCGTGCTCCTGCGCGGTGCCCGGGTCCCACACGAGCGTGATTTCATGCTTGGGAACATCGTCCGACAGCATCTGCGCGTAGAGGTCTTCCTCCGGTTCATAAGGGCGGTCATAGCTGAACGTATAGCTTCCCGTGGCAAAGCAGGTGTCTTTTCCCTGCAAGTCTTTTCTGTGCCGCTCCGACTTGATCGATATCAGGTCATCGGAGGTTGGATCGACATAGAGCCATCGCAGCGAGTAGTCAGTGTCATCGTCGGTGATATAATGTTTGATCGGAAACACGAGCTGGCCGTCCTGCTCATACGGCTCTTCGACCTCCACCGTGATACCGTCACCGGCCACGGGCAAAAACGGTTCCCGCGCGGTACTTTCTTCGTACCACTCATCCGTTCCGCAGGCGATCACACTGGCAATTCGAGCGCTGCCGTCATCATTTGTTCCAGCGATAATGCACATACCGTCCGGCACTTCATCCAGGCAGACATTCACGCTATAAATATCGTCTGCGCCGTACTCATCATAATACCAGCCGTGGCTCCAGCTTTGCAGCCGGCCTTCTTCGTCGCGCGTGTACTGGTCAGTGCTCTTGACGTCCTGACCGCCGTTGCTGCTGTCTGTGCTCTCCCGTACAATAGTCACCACCTTGTGCCGTTCAAGCAGCGCGGAGATCTTATTCCTCTCACAGATGTCTTCGTAGGTGATCTGCAGCTCGTCGGCGCTGTCGTCATCGTCAAGCCCGCAGTCGCCTCCGCAGCCTGCAAGTAAGCTCGCAGCGCATAAAGCA
>OOCI01002514.1_pt1 | contig 11164 bp, 7 predicted proteins | sample 1671761 | NCBI WGS metagenome assembly OOCI01 (sample SAMN06348190, study PRJEB24527) | human gut metagenome | biome: human gut; feature: ankylosing spondylitis patient; material: feces | host: Homo sapiens | place: China | collected 2015-10
AGAAGTTCACGCGCCGGGTCTGAGCGCCTGTCAGATGCACCCCTCACGACAGGGCAATAGGCCCCCGGGTGTGGGGGCCTTTGCCTTTATTCTGCGCTGGCTCAGCCGTTGGCGGAGACGGCGCCGGCGGCGGCGATGATGTCGGCGACATCAGCGCTCATGGCGTAGTTCAGGAAGGCCTGGGCGGCCTCGGAGAGCTCGGTGCCCTCGACGGTGACGATGACGAAGGGGCGCTGGATCTCATAAGTACCGTCCTGCACGGTGGCCTCGGTGCAGTCCACGCCGTTCACCTTCACGGCCTTCACATTGTCGCGCACAGCGGACAGGGAGGCATAGCCGATGGCGCTGGGGTTGCTGGCCACGTTGCCGATGACGTCGCCGGTGGAGGAGTACTCGTTGAGGTAGGCGCACTTGTCCTGGATGCCGAGGATCTCCTCGAAGGCGCTGCGGGTGCCGGAGGCGCTGTCGCGGCCGAACACGGCGATCTCGGCGTCCTCACCGCCGACCTCGCTCCAGTTGGTGATCTCGCCGGTGTAGATCTTGGCGATGGTGTCAATGTCGAGATCGGAGACAGGGTTCTCGGGGTTCACGACAATGGCGATGCCGTCGAGCGCGACGACGGTCTCAACAAGGCCGGAGGCCTTTTCGTCATCCTTGAGCGCACGGCTCGAAAGGCCGATGTCGCAGCGGCCTTCGCTAACGGCCTGAATGCCGGAGCCCGAGCCGGTGGGGTTATAGGTGAACTTCACGTCCTTGTTCATGGCCATGAAGGATTCGCCAAGAGAGTTGATGACCTTTTCCATCGAGGTGGAGCCGTCGGTCGAGACGGTGCCGGAGAGGGTCGTTTCGGTGTTGCTGCCGTCAGTGTTGGTGTCGGCGCTGTTGTCGTTCTTGCTGCCGCAGGCGGTCAGCAGGCTCAGCGCCATGACAGCGGTCAGCGCAAGAGTGAGAAACTTTTTCATTTGAAATACTTCCTTTCAATTTTTCCAAGATGTTGTTCCTTGCTACATTTGCCATCATAAAGGCAGGTTGTAAAATCAGAAAGTCGCCTTTTGTAAAATCGCGGTAAAAGAGAAAAAGGACGTTTTCCGTCGGAAAACGTCCTTTTTGAAGGTCAAATATCGTGTTATTCGGTGCGCAGCGCTTCGACAGGGTCCTTGCGCGCGGCGATGCCGGAGGGAATGAGGCCCGCGATAAACGTGAGCGCCATGCTGATGACCACGAGCGCCGCGCCGCCGACAGGCGGCAGGATGGCGTTGAGGCTCTCGATACCCGTCAGGTGGTGCACGACGAGGTTGATGGGGATGATCAGCAATAGCGTGATGCCGATGCCGATGGCACCGGAGCAGAAGCCCTCGATGAGCGTCTCCGCGTTGAACACGCGCGAGATATCGCGCTTGCTCGCGCCGATGGCGCGCAGGATGCCGATCTCCTTCGTGCGCTCAAGCACCGAGATATACGTGATGATGCCGATCATAATGCTCGACACGACGAGCGAGATCGCGACGAATGCGATGAGCACATAGCTGATGGCGTTGATGATCGTTGTGACCGAGCTCATCAGAAGCGCCACATAGTCGGTGTAGTCGATCTGGTCATCCTCGGAAACGCTGCTGTTGTACTGCTCGATCGCATCGGCGATGGCATCCTTGTCGGCAAAGGTCGAGGCGTAGATGTTGATGGTCTTGGGACTCGCGAGGTCGACGTCGCCGAGGAGCTTCAGATTGTCCTCATACGTGCCGTTCGAGACCGTCGCGGGCATGTAGTTATCATAAAGCCAGTTGTACTGCTCGCTTGTCAGCGGCGTGACAGCGGGCGATTTTTCGAGCGCCAGATCGAGCGCCATGGCGAGCTGATCGCTTGTCATGTTAGATAGCCGCGCCTGCACGCCCGCGGCGTACTGCTCTGTCACCTGCTCGCGGATAGACTGCTCCACATAGCCAAAGAGCGTATCGTCGTCCATCTGCGCAATATAGGACTTGACGGTCGCCTCATCTACGCTCATCTGCTGGGCGTAGGCCGAAATGACCATCTGCTCGATGCTCGCGCGGTCGAGCGAGCCCATCTGCTGCTCCACGATGGCGGAGAGATACTCCTCGCTCGGCACGCTCATCATCGCGGTGTAGGCCGCGGCGCGCCCGGTGACGGAAAGGCCCTTGAGATAGTCGGTCACGTCCGCTTCCTTCTGCTCGTCGCTCACGGAGTAGTCATCGGTCAGGAACGGCAGGCCGAGGATAACGTCGGTATCGGGGTCTTCTTTCTGCTTCTGCAAAATCTCGGTCTGTCCCGCCTTTTCGACGAGGTAGTCCGTCAGCGCGGACGTATAGCCGATCGCGCCGGAGAGCATCGAGGATACCGCGTTCTCATTCGGGCGCAGGATGCCGACGATCTTCACGCGCGTGCCGACATCGTCGGAGTTATAGAGGAAGTCGAGCCCCGTGTCCGTCGTGCTGACGTCGGTATATGTGCCGCTTGCGGAATCGTACTGGTAGCGCTCAGCGGGCAGGACGATCTTGAAGCTCATATTGCACAGGTCTTCATAGCTCCAGCTCTGGATGTCCTTGCTGTCGAATTCCGAGCCGTCGAGCATGTGCTGCATCGACTCCACGACCTCGTCCTGTGCGCTCAGGCCCAGCGAATAGATGACAAGGTCGGAAATTTCATTGTCCTTGTTGACGATGAGCATGACCTCGTCATAATTCTGCGGCCAGGAGCCGTAAATGAGGTCATACTGCTCGTGCAGGAGGTCGCCCACGAGCTCGCCGCTCTCACTATCCTGCGGCGGGAGCATCTGCTCCCAGGTCTCCATCGCGGAGTAGGCCGAGCCGAAGCGCTCGAAATAGCTGCTGTAATCGCCGCCGTAGAGCTCGCTCATGCAGGTCTGCAAAAGCTCCGTCACGTCGGACTTGAAGACCTTGCCGTCGGTGTCTTTGGCATAGATGCTCATGCCGAGGTCGTAGTCATAGGAAATGGAGCTGATGTGGCTTGAAAGCTCGTCGTCGCCCTCGAGGTAGGTCTTGAAGTCCTTCAAATTGTTCGTCTGCGTCTCCGCCGAGGCAAACGAGCTCATCATGTCGTACATAATGTTGTTGGAGTAGACGGCGTCGAGGTCATGCTGCTCCCCGTCGCCCTCGTCCTGCGCATGGACGCCCATCATCGAACTGACCATGCTGGACATGTCCATGCTCTCAGCCTCGATGGTCAAGGGGTAGCTCGATAGCGTATCTTCCTGCACGCGGTCGATATAGGTCTGGATGCCATTGCTCAGCGACAGAATGAGCGCGATGCCGATAATACCGATGCTGCCGGCAAAGGCCGTTAAAAACGTCCGTCCCTTTTTCGTCATCAGGTTGTTGAGCGACAGCGACAGCGCCGTGCCAAAGCTCATTGAGGTCTTTTTGCTCTTGCCCGCGGCGGGCTTTTCTTCCACGGCCTCCTCATACGGCGCGCTGTCATCTACGATCTCGCCGTCCTTTAAGCGCACAATGCGGCTCGCGTAGGTCTCGGCAAGCTCGGGGTTGTGCGTGACCATGATGATGAGGCGGTCCTTGGAGATGTTCTTCAAGATCTCCATCACCTGCACGCTCGTCTCGCTGTCGAGCGCGCCGGTCGGCTCGTCGGCGAGCAGGATGTCCGGATCGTTGACGAGCGCCCGCGCGATGGCGACGCGCTGCATCTGGCCGCCGGACATCTGGTTCGGCTTTTTGTCGAGCTGGTCGCCAAGGCCCACGCTCTCAAGCGCCCTGACCGCGCGCTCGCGGCGCTCTGACTTGCTCACACCCGAGAGCGTGAGCGCCAGCTCCACGTTGCTCAATACCGTCTGGTGCGGAATGAGGTTATAGCTCTGGAAGACGAAGCCGACGGAGTGGTTGCGGTAGCTGTCCCAGTCCGAATCAGAAAAGTCCTTCGTCGATTTGCCATTGATGACAAGGTCGCCGCTCGTGTACTGATCCAACCCGCCGATAATGTTCAAAAGCGTCGTCTTGCCGCAGCCCGAATGGCCGAGGATGGCGACAAACTCGCTCTCACGGAACTGTAAGCTCACGCCGCGCAGGGCGTGGACGGTGGTGTCGCCCGCCTGATAATCCTTGACGATCTGTTGCAGCTTCAGCATATCCTGCCTTCTTTCTGAGGAAATGAATGAATAAGAATTCCAGAGTAGGATATCATTTTGGCTTTTTTCCGTCAACGTGTGCGCGGAAGAATTCACCGAAAGTTCATGCCTCTTCCCCCTTGCATCGATGCAAAGGGAGCGCGGCAAAGCTGCCGCGCTCCCCCTCCGCGCCTATAGGAGGCTATTTGCGCCGATCTCAATTTCCCGGTGCAGAATTTCCCGGTGCATGGCATCGTAGCCCGTAATATGCAGAACTCCCTTTTCCGCCGCATAGGATCTTGTATTTTCCTCGCGCTCACGCGCGTCAAGAAGGAAATAGCGGCAGCCGCCGTCCTCGATGAATTCTTCCACCGTGACGGTACGCAGCCTGCGGAGCTTTTCATTCTCGCACCCCGGCTTTGTCCAGTCTCTGCCGCCCCATTCCTCAATGGTGAGCAGCGCAATGTTGGGATCGTCGACGCGGCCGAATACGATCTCCTGCCCGATGATCTTATTGAAGCCCGGGCACCAATTGCCGACATGCACGCTTTCCCCATCCGCACAGGAGATCGCATCGCCCATAAAAATGATGTCCCAGCCGGAGGGCGTCAACCGTGCCGCGCCGCAGTAGAGCGAGTTCTCTCCCGCCGTCAAATAGACGCGGTAGTTTTGCCAACCGATGCGCATACGCTGCATCGCAACGGTGCGCGTCGGCTCATAGATGCCGTAATACTGCTCTCCCATGCGGATCGCCGCGCGCGGTGTGAGCTTCATGTCGGACAGAACGACATACGCCGCCAGCACGCACAGCAGCACGGCAACGCTCCTGACCGCGCGGCGCATTCTGCCCGGTTTTTGCTTGATCGTTTTCACGGCTGCGCCTCCCTTCCCGGCAGCGGGATCTCCACCTCGACATGCTCACCGAGCCGGTCGTAAATGAGCCTGATATAAGTATCGTCCGGCTCGATATTGACGCGGTGACTCGCGATGCACACATAGAGCGTGCCACTGCTGCTCACGCAGCTTGGATAATCGCAGTCTTCCCATTCGTCGATCACCTCGCCGCGCTCGTTTTCCAGCCGCAGCGTATGCAGCAGCCGCGCATAGACCACGCCGCCGGGAATACGGTCAAAGGCTGTCAACTGTACTTCTGCACGCTGGGTACTGCAGGAGACCGCATCAATGCGCACGATATCATCGCCGATGGGAATGCGCGTGCCCGGCGTCTCCGTGTTCCAACGCTCCCAGCCCTCACCTGGTTTCTGCACCTCGTACCGGTCGCAGATCGCACCGTAGAGGCCGCTCGACTTCACGATCAGCCCCGCGATCATCACGCACAGCAGCGCCGTGAGGATGCGCGCGGCACGCTGCACAATGACGAGCCACCACCCGCGGTAGCAACGGCGCAGCGCCCTGCCCGTCTCCTCGGGATCTCCCATCAGCGCCACCGCACGCCCGTAGGCCGCGTCCTCCGTGTAGCCGTGCTCGACCAGCGCTTCGGCGTGGTCTTCGATGTGACCGGCGAGCTCATTTCTCAGATCGTTCGCCTCGTCAGCCGTCAGCCGGCCGACCTGTGCGAGCACGCGATCGCAATACTCGTTTCTGTTCATAGCCTCACCCTTTTTTAAGCAAAGTGCAGCACGGCGTTCACCGCGCCGCTGTACTCCTGCCAGGCTTTCTCCTCTTCTGTGAGCGCGGCACGGCCGGCGCGCGTGAGATGATAATATTTGCGCATCCGACCGGTGGGCGCCGCCTTTTCATAGGCTTCCACATACCCCTCGCGCTCCATGCCGTGCAGCACGGGATAGAGCGTGCCCTCCTTCATCTCGAAGACATTGCTCGAGCGGCGCGCCAGCTCCAGAATGATCTGGTAGCCGTACATGTCCTCGGTCGAGAGGAGCTTGAGCAGCAAAAGCTGTGTGTGGTCAATGCTCTTTTTCTTCATGTTGCACCTCCGATAATACATAGAGTATCTATGCTTGTAGTATACATAGAGTTACGAGGTATGTCAAGCCAAAAATATCTGTAAATTTTTGTTCATTTTCTTAACAGACCCTAAACTTTACTTCTTGTCCTTTTGCGGCATACAATTATAATAACAATCTGAAAATCCGGCGGGACTCTTTTACCGCCAAATCGCATCGACATGAAAAGAGAGGTTCCCCATGAAAACGTATCAAGCAGGCATCGACGTAGGCTCCACCACGGTCAAGCTCGTCGTGCTGGATGAAAACGGACAAATGATCTTCGGGCAGTACCAGCGCCATCTGTCCCACACACAGCGCGCACTGTCCGACTTACTCAAGCAGGCGCGCGCAGCGCTCGGCGAGTGCGCGCTCGAATTGCGCGCCACCGGCTCCGGCGCGATCAACCTTGCCAAGGCGCTCGGCATCCCCTTTGTGCAGGAGGTCGTCGCCGTCGCGCAGGCGCTCGAGCGCGTCGCGCCGCAGGTGGATGTCGCCATCGAACTCGGCGGCGAGGATGCCAAGATCATCTACTTCAAAGGTGGGCTCGAAGAGCGCATGAACGGCGTCTGCGCCGGCGGCACCGGCTCGTTTATCGACCAGATGGCCGCCCTGCTGCAGACCGATGCCTCGGGTCTCGACCGCGAGGCCGCGCACTATCAGCAGATCTACCCCATCGCCGCGCGCTGCGGCGTGTTCGCCAAGACGGACATCCAGCCCCTCATCAACGAGGGTGCGACGAAGGCCGACCTTGCCGCCTCGATCTTCCAAGCGGTCGTCAACCAGACCATTTCGGGCCTTGCCTGCGGCAAGCCCATCCGCGGCCATGTCGCGTTCTTAGGTGGGCCGCTGCACTTCCTCCCCCAACTCAAGGCCGCGTTTATCCGCACGCTGAAGCTGACGGATGAGACGACCATCGACCCTGAAAATTCCCATCTCTTCGCCGCCACCGGCGCGGCCATCGACGAAACGCCCGCCAAGGCGCAGCCGCTCAGCGCGCTCATCAAGCGTCTCGACAGCGGCGTGCAGATGGATTTTGAATTAAAGCGCCTGCCGGCGCTCTTTGAAGACGAAGCCGACCTCGAGGCCTTCCGCACCCGTCACCATACGGCGGTCGTGCCGCGCGGCGATCTTGCAACGTATAATGGCGACTGCTTTCTCGGCTTCGACGCGGGCTCGACGACGACAAAGCTCGCGTTAGTTGGCGAAAAGGGCGAGCTTTTGTACTCGTTCTACGCCAACAATCAGGGCAATCCCATCCAGACCGCCATGCAGGCGGTACATACGCTGCGCGAGCATCTTCCCGCGGGCGCGCATATTGCGCGCTCCTGCTCCACGGGCTACGGCGAAACGCTGCTCAAGTCCGCGTTCTCGCTCGACGAGGGCGAGGTCGAGACCATCGCCCACTGCACCGCCGCGTCGTTCTTCGACCCCAAGGTCGACTGCGTGCTCGATATCGGCGGACAGGACATGAAGTGCATCAAGCTCAAGGACGGCGCGGTTGACACGGTGCTTCTGAACGAGGCCTGCTCGTCCGGCTGCGGCTCGTTCCTCGAGAATTTCGCCAACTCCCTCGGCATGACGGCGCAGGAATTCGCGCACGAAGCGCTCTTTGCCAAGGCCCCCGTGGACCTCGGCACGCGCTGCACGGTGTTTATGAACTCCAACGTCAAACAGGCGCAGAAGGAGGGCGCAAGCGTCTCCGATATCTCCGCCGGCCTTGCCTACTCCGTCATCAAGAACGCTCTTTATAAGGTCATCAAGCTCTCCGACGCGAGTGAGCTCGGCTCGCACGTCGTCGTACAGGGCGGCACATTCTTCAACGAGGCCGTGCTGCGCGCGTTTGAGCGCATCTCCGGCGCGCAGGTCACGTGTCCCGACATCGCGGGCATCATGGGCGCGTTCGGCGCGGCACTGCTCGCGCGCGACCGCTACCACGGGCAGCAGAGCACAATGCTCCCTCTTGAGGAGATCGAGCAGCTCACGTACAAGACCTCTGCCGCACGCTGTCAGGGCTGCCAGAACCACTGCATGCTCACGGTCAGCGTCTTTCCCGGCGGCCGCCGCCATGTGAGCGGCAACCGCTGCGAAAAAGCCCTGCGCGGCGAAAGCGCTGCCAAACCCGGCGAAAATATCTTCGCCTACAAGCGTGAGCGCATGTTCGCCTATCCCCCGCTCGAGCCGGAAAATGCGCCGCGCGGCGAGATCGGCATCCCGCGCGTGCTGAACATGTATGAAAACTACCCGTTCTGGGCGACGTTCTTCCGCGACCTCGGCTTCCGCGTCATCCTCTCCCCGTTCTCCACGCGCGCGATCTACGAGCTGGGCATGGAGAGCATTCCGTCGGAATCTGAGTGCTATCCTGCCAAGCTCGCCCACGGTCACGCCCAGTGGCTTATCGACCACGGCGTCAAGACCATCTTCCACCCCTGCGTGTTCTACGAACATCAGGAAGTGCCGGGCGCGCAGAACCACTTCAACTGCCCGATCGTCGTTTCATATCCCGAGAATATCAAGAACAACGTCGAAGCCGTGACCGACGGCTCCGTGCGCTACCTGCATCCCTTCCTCGCTTTCACGAACGAGAAGGTCGCCTCCGACCGTCTCGTCCAGTTCTGTAAGGAAGTATGGAGCATTCCCGAAAAGGAAACGCGCCATGCCGCCCACCTCGCGTGGGAAGAGCAGCGCAGGGCCAAGGCCGACGTCTGCGCCGCGGGCGCGAAGGCACTCGCCGACATGGAGAAAAACGGCGGCAGCGGCATTGTGCTCGCCGGACGTCCCTACCACGTCGACCCCGAGATCAACCACGGCATCCCCGAGCTCATCGCGGCCTACGGCCTGACGGTGCTGACCGAGGATTGCCTGCCCATCGACTTTGTCCCCAAGCGCCCCGTGCGCGTGAATGACCAGTGGGTCTATCACTCCCGCCTCTACACCGCGGCGGAATTCGTCTGCGGGCGCGACGATCTTGAGCTCATTCAGCTCAACTCGTTCGGCTGCGGTCTCGACGCCGTCACGACCGACGAGGTCTGCGAGCTTTTGGAGCAGGGCGGCAAGCTCTACACCTGCCTCAAGATTGACGAGGTCAATAACCTCGGCGCGGTGCGCATCCGCATCCGCTCGCTGCTCGCCGCCGTCGCCATGCGGCGCGAGCGCGGGATCCATTCGACCTCTCACGTACAGCCGTTCGAGCGCGTCTACTACACCAAGGAGATGCAGAAGCAGCACTACACCATCCTCGCCCCCCAGATGAGTCCCATCCATTTTGACATTCTCGAGCCTATCTTCCGCCACCACGGCTATAATTTTGAGGTACTGCAAAACGATGACCGCGCCGCCATCGACGCGGGCCTCAAGTACGTCAACAACGACGCCTGCTATCCCTCGATCACGGCGGTCGGCCAGCTGATGGAGGCCGTGACCTCCGGCCGGTACGACACCGACCACCTCGCCCTCATCATGTCGCAGACCGGCGGCTGCTGCCGCGCGAGCAATTACATCGCCTTCATCCGCCGCGCGCTCAAAAAAGCGGGCCTTGAACACATCCCTGTCATCTCGCTCAACGCCAACGGCATGGAGACGAACGAGGGCTTCCGCATCTCGCCGTCACTGCTGTTGGACGCCGCGCACGGTATCGTGCTTGGTGACCTGCTGATGCGCTGCCTGTACCGCGTGCGCCCGTATGAGCTCGAAAAAGGCAGCGCGAACGCGCTGCACCGCAAGTGGCGCGACATCTGCATCGACTCGCTGACGAGCGAGCATCCCAAGTACCGCTACGCCCAGCTCTGCCGCGGCATTGTCGAGGATTTCGACGCGCTGCCCATCGACGAAACGCTCAAAAAGCCGCGCGTTGGCGTCGTCGGTGAGATTCTGGTCAAGTACATGCCGCTCGCCAACAACCACGTCGTCGACCTTTTGGAGCGCGAGGGCGCAGAGGCGGTCGTTCCCGATCTTCTCGATTTCTTTGCCGCCACGATCTATGAGCAGGACTTCAAGCACACCCACCTTGGAAAGGGGTGGACTGCTTCGGCCAGCGCCAAGTTCGGCATTCCGGCACTTCAGCGCATGCGCCGCCCCGCGATCGAAGCGCTGAAGGCCAGCAAGCGCTTTGATCCCCCCATGGCCATCAACCATGTGGCGGAGCTTGCCAAGCCCTTCCTTTCAATCGGCAACCAGTACGGCGAGGGCTGGTTCCTCGCCGGTGAGATGGCAGAGCTCATCACCTCCGGCACGCCGAACATCGTGTGCATCCAGCCGTTTGCGTGCCTGCCGAACCATGTGGTCGGCAAGGGCGTCATCAAGGCGCTGCGCGCGGCCTATCCCGGCGCAAACATTGTCGCTGTCGACTATGACCCCGGCGCGAGCGAAGTGAACCAGCTCAACCGCATCAAGCTGATGCTCACCGCGGCGCAGCGCGCGCTGCACGCGCAGGAGGCCACCCCGAAAAAGCCGCAGCCGCCCGAGGCTCCGTCCATCAGCCTGCCGCACCCCAAGGTCGCAATGCTCTGAGTGCAGAAAGCGGCAGAAATTGAAAAATAGGCTTGCTTTCCGCACCTTTCTATGGTATTATGAGTACCTGTGAATATAGCGTGATCACACGTTCAACAATTTGGAGGTTTTCACCATGACTTTATTCGTTACGATTCTTCAGCTTCTCTGCGGTCTCATCGTCATCGGCATCGTCCTGTTCCAGAGCGGCAAGTCCGCCGGCTTAAGCGGTGCAATCGGCGGCGTGGCCGATTCCTTCATGGCCAAGAACAAGGCCAAGAGCACGGATGCCCGTCTTGCGCGTGCCACCAAGTGGGTCGGCGCTGCGTTCATCGTCCTGACGCTCGTGCTGAATATGCTGTAAGAGCAAACGAATCCATAATGAAGAAGAACGGAAGCAAATGCTTCCGCTCTTCTTTTTTGCATTTGGGAATCCTGCTGCAAACAGCGGGAATTGATACAATCGGCAAGTCACTCTGCTCTGTGCGTTTTGACAGCATTCTGCCTCGCTAGTCAATTTTCCTTTCCAGAAACGATAAAAAGCCCTTTTGTATGGCTTCGCGATCTGCCATACAAAAGGGCTTTTTACTTACGGTTCAGTGACCTGCAAGCAGAGCCT
>OOCI01002520.1_pt1 | contig 11144 bp, 10 predicted proteins | sample 1671761 | NCBI WGS metagenome assembly OOCI01 (sample SAMN06348190, study PRJEB24527) | human gut metagenome | biome: human gut; feature: ankylosing spondylitis patient; material: feces | host: Homo sapiens | place: China | collected 2015-10
TGCAATGCTCGTTCTGTTTATTGTGTTGCTAACGCTGTTGCCATTTGTAAATCGTATTGAATGGACAGTAGAATGGGGAAAAGCAATAGGTACAATTTCTTTGACCGATGCTGCTTCTGTTTATAACATCCCATTTGCCTTATATCAACGAATTATTTACTCTTTTTCACCAGTGCCAGCTATGGGACTTAGTCTGCTGCTAAACTGGATGATGTGCAGTTTGATTGGATTGATAATGTTTGTATTTAATATGAGCATTGGTCATTCTTCAGGTTCTATTATCTGCTGTACTATCACCATGTTCAACTACTTTATAGCCAACTTTTTATCAGCTCAATGGCTTCGCTTTTCTCCAATATCCCTATCAAATATTGCTTATTTTGACAAGGTAAACATAACTCCCGGGTATGCGCTTTGTATTTTGTCAGCAATGATAGGAATATTTACTTGTGCCGCTTTTGTTGCAATACATAAAAAGAACCTATCCGTTGCTCATACTTTGGCTTAGAAAGGATTTTTAACTATGTCAGACCCCATTATTAAGGTTATTAATGTAACAAAGCGCTTTGGTGAAGAAGAAGCGTTACATTGTGTTAATTTCGATTTTGAACGTGGTAAAATTTATGGGATCATAGGCCGAAATGGCTCGGGTAAAACCGTACTTTTTAAGTGCATTGTAGGCCTTATGCCTGTTTCGAGCGGAAAAATTCTAATTGAGGGGAAGCCTGTGGATAAGCAGACAGTTTCAAGTATAGGCATAATTATTGAATCCCCCGGATTTCTGTCTAATTATAGCGCGTTTGACAACCTGTGGTTGCTGGCTTCAATCAGGAAAAAAGTCGATAAAAAACGGGTAAAAGACTGTATTCGCATGGTAGGATTAGATCCCGCAGATAAAAAAAGAGTAGGAAAATTTTCTCTTGGCATGAGACAACGTTTGGGAATTGCTCAATCGATTATGGAGGATCCGTCAATACTCATATTAGATGAGCCAATGAACGGCTTAGACAATATAGGAGTTCAAGATATGCGTAAGTTATTTCTGTCGCTAAAAGATGAGGGGAAAACCATTTTGATAGCCTGCCACAATAAAGAGGACATAAATCTGTTATGTGATGAGGTTTATTCTATGGATCACGGTAATGCCGAACGCATGGTTTAGTACAAAACAATTGTTAATAGAAATGGAGCGGGGAATCATAATCTCCGCTCCATTTAGCATTGTTGAGTTGATGCCTATCTCACCGCTGGTGAACGTTGAGATAAACGACAAATCCGAACCCATCACCTATCGGCATCGGGTTCGGATTTGATTGCTTTGGTGGAGCAACGGAAAGAGCCGAACCATATCTTAACACGTTGGGCAGGCCTCGTTCTTGTCAATCTCTATCACGAAAAGAGTGGCAAATTTATCACTGGTGTTTTTAAAACTGTGGGGGCATGCGGAGGAATATGTGGTCGTATCCCCCTTTTTAAGATGCCGCAGCTCCGCAGGGCCATCGGGCAGCGGATGTATGAGCAGATCAAAGGTGCCTTCAAGTATCAGCACGTATTCCATGCCTTCGTGATGGTCGGGGGTATGCTGCGCGCCGGGCTCAAAACACATACGGAAGCCGCCAAGGTAATAGGGACATTCGCCTTTTGCCAGGCGGAATATCTTCACGCCGGCCTCAGAGGCAACCTCCGGCGCGGAGGTAAGGTTTATTATCCTGCTTTCAGAGGAGGATACGGTCGTGAGGTCAGAAAGGGTCTTGCCGTACAACGTTACAAGGGAATGTATCTTCTGGAAGCTTATGCCACACTTGCCGTTTTCCACCATGCTTATAAAAGCCGGTGTAACGCTCACCGCGTCCGCCGCCGTTGCAATGGAAAGGCCGGACTGTAGCCTGAATTCCCTGAGCTTTTCTCCTGTGATGTGGTTAAACATAATGGTATCTCCGTTCAAATAAATTCACCAGCTTTTATCAATGATGACAGGCTCTGACAAGGGCGTCTGTTTATCTATTAAGCATTTTAACATTAATTTACAGTATTGTGGATACAAATCTATGCTTTGGTCTTTAATAAACAAAAAATTAAGTGAAAAATATGGCAAAATACTTGATGAAATCTAATTTTCCATGTTATTATTAAATAAACTTAAATATTAAGTAAAAACAAAGAGAAAGGAGGCGATGTACCTTGAGACGGTTTATTATTGAATTCGGCCTCGGCACAGATTTTCACGGTCAGGATGTGAACAAGGCCGCGCAAAAAGCTGTAAGACGCCATGTCGCGCTGCTGCCTTTGCGGCTTGAGTGAGGTGCTGGGCATAAGTGACTTCAACAAGGATGTAAAAGTAAATGTGACTGTGGCGGTGTCAAAGCCGGAGGGCGTTGATTTGGACGCCGTAAAGGCTTGCTTGCCGATAGGCGAGGCGGAGGTAGGAGCCGTTGAGGGCGGGCTGAAGGTTCCCGGCATGTACATACCGGCATTTGGCGACAGCGATGACAGCATTGAGGTAGCCGTTGCGGCCATAGAGGTATCAGTAAGGTAACAAAGCAGAGAGCAGAACAAACGACCGATCTATATTGTACTACGATAAGTTTTAATTCTTCCTTCATTATTAGAAAAACAACATCTTAGAAACAACCTCGTTAATTATCAGTACGTAAACGCCGCATGTCGGTATGAGCACAGTTAAAAACCAATAAAGGAGGCTGTTTGAATGAATATATCAAAAGAGGCCATGATGGATATGTACCTCAGGATGGTGCGTATCCGCGAGTTTGAAAGCAAAGCGCAGACTCTGTTCGCTGAGGGCAAGATACCCGGCTTTGTGCATCTGTATCTTGGAGAGGAAGCTGTCGCAACAGGCGTGTGCGAATGTTTGCGGGACGACGATTATATTACCAGCACGCATCGCGGACACGGTCATATAGTCGCAAAGGGCGGAGATCTGAAGTACATGATGGCAGAGCTGTTCGGAAAAGCCACAGGCTATTGCAAGGGCAAAGGCGGCTCGATGCATATCGCGGATCGCGACAAGGGCATTCTGGGTGCGAACGGCATAGTGGGCGCGGGTCATAATATTGCGGTCGGCGCGGGTCTTTCCGCCAGCTACCGGGGCACCGATCAGGTATGCGTATGCTTCTTTGGTGACGGTGCGACCAACCAGAGCACATTCCATGAGGGGCTGAACATGGCGGCTATATGGAATCTGCCCGTGATATTCGTCTGCGAAAACAACAATTACGGCATATCCATGAGCCAAGCCCGCCATCAGGCGATAAAAGATGTGGCAGACCGCGCCGCCGCCTACGGTATGCCGGGCATAGCGGTTGACGGCAACGATGTAATGGCCGTATACGAGGCCGCTTCGGAGGCCGTAGCAAGGGCGCGAAAGGGTCAGGGCCCCACGCTTATCGAGTGCAAGACATACCGGCAGAGAGGCCATTTCGAGGGCGACCCCTCTGTTTACAAGCCCAAGGAGGAGCAGGCCGAATGGCTCAAAAAGGATCCGATACCCCGTTATAGTAATTTCCTTCTGGAAAACGGCTTGGCGTCAAAGGAGGAAATGGAGGCCATCGACAGGCAGGTTCAGGAGGAACTGGCCGAGGCCGTCCGCTTCGCCGAAGAAAGCCCCATGCCTACGCCCGAGTCTGTTGTACAGGACATCTATTCAGATATAGTTGAGGAGGTACGTGCCAGATGAAAAAGATGAGTTATGCGGAAGCCATCCGTGAGGCCATGAATATACGGATGCGGGAGGACCCCAATGTGCTGCTTTTCGGCGAGGACGTAGGTGCTTTCGGAGGCTGCTTCGGTGTATCCGCCGGAATGCTTGACGAGTTTGGCGAAAAGCGCGTGCGCGATACCCCTATAAGTGAGGGCGCTATAATAGGCGCTGCCGTTGGCTCTGCCGCTACCGGGCTTCGCCCCATAGCAGAGCTGATGTTCTGCGATTTTCTGACCGTAGGTATGGATCAGCTGGTGAACCAGGCCGCCAAGATGCGGTATATGTTCGGCGGCAAAATATCCCTCCCTATGGTGGTGCGCCTGCCCTGCGGCGCGGGCGTAGGCGCGGCTGCCCAGCATTCGCAGTCACTGGAGGCATGGATGACCCATGTGCCCGGCTTGAAGGTGGTATACCCTTCAACACCTCAGGATGCGCTGGGACTTATGCTTTCCTCGATCGACGATGATAACCCCGTCATGTTCTTTGAGCATAAGGCCATGTACGCCTTCAAGGGGGATGTGGCGAGCCTTGAGCCCATACCTCTCGGAAAGGGCGATATAAAGAGGGAGGGCAGCGACGTTACGGTGATAGCCACCGGCAAAATGGTGCACGAGGCGCTTGCCGCCGCAGAGGAACTTCAAAAGGAAGGCTTATCCGTAGAGGTGCTGGATCCGCGCACGCTCTACCCTCTCGACAAGGAGCTGATAGAGAGATCCATCGCCAAGACACACAAGGCTGTAATAGTCACGGAGGAAAACCGCAGGGGCGGCTACGGCGGCGAGCTGTCCGCCATAATCGCCGAGGAGATGTTTGACTATCTCGACGGCCCCGTGGTGCGCATAGGTGCGCTAGATTCGCCGGTGCCCTTCGCCCCCGTGCTGGAGCAACTGTATATACCCAATTCCAAGGACATAGTGAAGGCTGTACGCGAAATGGCATAAACGCGATTCTCGCGGGAAGGGAGGCGGCCTGTGCCGGCTATAGGTATAATAGCAAACCCTGCGTCGGGTAAGGACATTCGTAGGCTCGTATCTTATGCTACCACCATCGACAACAGGGAAAAGGTAAATATCGTAAAACGGATAGTGTTGGCGGCTCAGTCCATGGGCGTCGACAGGATACTGTTCATGCCCGATACCTTTCAGATGGGCCGCACTGTTATGGACGACATCGCAAAGGATGGAAGGCTTAAAGCGGAGCTGAGTGTACTGGATATGCCCGTTACCGCCTCATGCGAGGATACCGCCATGGCGGCGGGTATGATGGAAAGCATGGGCGTTGGCTGCTGCGTAGTGCTGGGCGGGGACGGCACCAGTCGGGCCGCCGCAAAGGCGCTGGATAAGGTCCCCATACTTCCCATATCCACAGGCACCAACAACGTTTATCCGACAATGACGGAGGGGACGGTAGCCGGTATGGCCGCCGCTGCGGCGGCCTTGCTGAGCCGCTCCGAGAGCTGGTGCATAAGGGATAAGCGCATAGAGATAGCCATAAACGGCAAGTTTGCGGACATTGCCCTGATAGATGCGGTGATAACCGAGGATCTCTGGATAGGCGCACGGGCGATATGGGATACGGGAAAGCTGCGGCGGGTGATTGCCACCCGCTGCCACCCCGCCAGCATAGGCTTTTCATCGGTGGCGGGCTGCGCCGGCATAGTGCTGGATACGGATAATTTCGGCATAGAGGCGGAGTTGGGAAGTATTGGGGAACGGATACTGGCGCCGGTGGCGGCAGGCGTGCTTTCCGCGGTGAAGCTCTCATATATAGGGCGTATGCCGCTGAACCGCCCGCTAAACATATTGCTCGGTGAGCCCTGCATGATCGCTTTGGACGGCGAGAGGGAGCTTCGGGGTAAAAGCGGCGATGTGCTTACGTTTACCGTGACCCGTAAAGGGCCGAGGCGGGTAAAAGTACGCGAAACGCTGGAGGAGGCCGTAGCGCAGGATCTGTTCCGGCTCGACACGCTCAAATATCAACGGAAACAGGAGGTGTTTTGATGGCACATGAGATAGTGATGCCCAAGCTGGGCCTTACCATGACGGAGGGCACGGTAGAGGAATGGAAATTCAGGGAAGGCGACCATGTAAAAAAAGGAGATGTGCTGCTTTCAATATCTACGGACAAGCTGACGAACGACGTCGAGTCCGAAGCGGACGGGGTGCTTCTTAAAATACTGCTTTCGTCCGGAGAGACCGCGCCCTGCAAGGCGGTAATAGGTTATTTGGGGCAGGAGGGCGAAGCCGTGCCCGACGGCGCACAGCCGCCCGAGGAGGCGGCGAAAGCGCAGACCGAACCTCAGGCCGCCGTGCGGCAGGTGCCTGTGCGCCGAAGCGGGGAGCCGGTGATTGCATCGCCGGCAGCGAAAAAGCTGGCGAAGGAAAAGGACGTTGATCTGGCCCTCGTGGAGGGTACAGGACCCAAGGGGCGTATAACGCTGGAGGACGTGGAAAAGTTCCTGACGGCGGGAGCGGAAAAGTCGGCGGCAAGGGTAAGCCCGATGGCTGCAAGGCTCGCGGCGGAGCTTGGCGTGGATACGGCGGCGATTGGCATACAGGGCCGTGTAATGAAGGCCGATGTGCTGGCGGCGGCAAGCGGAGAGGAAGGGCAGACAGAGGATAACGAGTTGCCGCCAGTAAGGGTAAACAGCCTTCGCAGGAACATAGCCGCAAATATGACTGCCTCGTGGCATACCTCTCCACGCGTGGTATACACCGTGCCGGTGGACTGCACCGCCATGAAGGCGCTGCGATCAAGGCTCAAGGAGCGTGGCATAAGCGTGAGCTACAACCACATCATCATGAAGGTCGCGGCTAAGGCGCTTACGGAATTCCCCGATGTGAACGCACGCTTTGCAGACGATATGCTTATACGGCACAGGCACGTCAACATGGGTCTCGCGGTAGTAAAGGGAGATGGGTTGATAGTGCCTAATGTAAAGCGATGCGAGGAAAAAACTCTGACCGAGATCGCGCGGGATACGGAGACGCTCGTAGAGGCCGTCCGCAACGGCAGCATAACCATGGAGGATATAACCGGCGGAACCTTTACGATAACCAATTTGGGCAGCTTTGGGGTCACTTACTTTTCCCCAATAATCAACCAGCCGGAGCTTGCTATATTGGGCGTATGCGCGATGAAGGATGCCCCCGTGGCGCAAGATGGCGAGGTGCAGGTGCACCCAATGATGAATATTTGTCTCTCCGCAGACCATAGGGTGATAGACGGCGCCATGGGCGCGGCGTTCCTTAAGCGTATATGCGAACTGCTGGAAAACCCTTGCCTGCTGATCGCCTGATGCTGTCACGAGAGTAATAAAGTATAGGAGCTTTGCATGAGGAACACCATATATCTGGAAACCGGATCCGCCGACCCGTATTATAACCTCGCCTTTGAGGAATTCATACTCTGCAACAGACCGGAGGGGGATTATCTCCTGCTGTGGCAGAACCACAACACGGTAGTGGTGGGGCGCAACCAGAATACCGAGGCGGAGATAAACCGGGCTTTCGTACAGCTGCACCATATAAACGTCGTGCGGCGCACGACAGGCGGCGGTGCGGTATATCATGATATGGGAAACCTGAACTATTCCTTCATCACTGATGCGGGCGACGCCGAGCAGATATCAATGGAGCGCTTTACCCGGCCCGTGGTATATGCCCTGCGGGGCCTGGGGCTGGATGCGGAGGCCTCGGGACGCAACGACATACTGGTTTCGGGGCGGAAGGTATCGGGAACGGCGCAGAGGCTGCATAAGAACAGGATACTGCATCACGGCACGCTGCTGTTCGATTCGGATCCCCGTATGATCGCCGGGGCGCTCAATGCGGCTCCTGAAAAGTTCAGCTCAAAGGGAGCGAAATCCGTTCGCAGCCGGGTGGGCAATATCAGGAGCTTTCTGCCCGTCGATATGGCGCTTGCACAATTCTGGAAATATCTGAAAAGGCATCTGTGCGAAAACGGCTTTGAAACCGGGAGGATAGGGAAGCGGGAGCGACGGCGCATAAACCGGCTGAAGCGTGAAAAGTACGATACATGGGAGTGGAACTACGGCAAATCGCCCAAATACGATATGATGAACAAAAAACGCTGGCAGGGCGGAGGCATAGAAGTCAGGGCGCAAATAGAGGACGGGAGGATCAAGGACATTGTATTCTATGGCGATTTTCTCTCATCGCGCCCTCTTGAGGATATAACCTCCCAAATGGAGGGCTGCCCGCTGCACAGGGAGGCTGTTTCGGAGGTGCTGTGCAGGTTTGAGCTGAACGAATACTTCGGCGGCATATCGCTTCAGGAGCTGCTGGATACCATATTATGCACTTAAGATGGCGAAAGAAAGGAACAGACTGCGATGAAAAAGGAAATACAGCATACTGAAGGGCGTGAGGGCGTAAAATCCGTCTTAGTCATAGGCGGCGGCCCAGGTGGATATGTGGCAGCCATACGGGCGGCTCAGCTGGGGGCGAGCGTAACGCTGATAGAGAAAGAAAAACTGGGAGGCACCTGCCTTAACATAGGCTGCATACCCACCAAGTGCCTTTTGAGGAGCGCAGAGCTGATAAGGGACATAAGGGAGCGCGGCGATGAACTCGGGGTCAGGGTAAAGGGCCTTGAGGTGGACTTTCCGCAGATAATGGCCCGCAAAAACGAGATATCAAGGACGCTCACATCAGGGGTGGCGGGGCTTCTCAGGCTGAACAGGATAACCAGGATAGATGGCGAGGCGGTTTTTGTGTCCCCCAAAACCGTCGAGGTAACGAAGCCGAACGGCGATAAGGAAACTATGACGGCCGACGCCGTAATTATCGCCGCGGGCTCGGTAAACGCCGTGCCGCCCATTCCCGGCATAAGGGAAAACCCCTGCTGCATAGATTCCACGGGCGCACTGAGCCTTGAGGAGCTGCCGAAAACCATGATAGCCATAGGCGGCGGCGTTATAGGGCTGGAGCTGGCCTGCGCCTATGCCGCCTTCGGTACGAAGGTCACCGTTGTGGAGGCGCTGGACAGGATGCTGCCGATGCTTGATGCGGATATCACTGCGGTCGGCGTCGAGAGCATGAAAAGGCTGGGTGTGGAGTTCCATCTTGAATGCCCGGTGCAGTCGGTAGAGCCATGCGAGGCGGGAGCCGCGGTAATATGCCGCGACAGGGAAGGCCGTACCCTACGCGTTGAGGCGGAAAAGGTACTGGTTGCCGTAGGCCGCAGGGCTAACACTGCCTCCCTCGGCCTGGAGGCCGGGGGCATCAGGCACGACAGGGGCCGCATAATAGTCAACAGCAGGATGGAAACCAATGTTCCCGGGGTATACGCCGCAGGCGACTGCGTGGCGGTTTACGCACAGCTTGCCCATACCGCCTCGGCAATGGGCGAGGTTGCTGCCGAGAACATAATGGGCATCGATGCAGAGTACGACGAAAAGACCAATCCGGTATGCGTATATATCGAGCCTGAGGCCGCATCGATCGGGCTGACCGAGGAGCAGGCAAAGGAACGCGGCATAGACTATCGTGTAGGCCGATTCCCCATGAGCTCCAACGGAAAGGCGTTGATACTCAATGGCGGCGAGGGGCTGGTAAAGATAATTGCCGATGCGAAATACGGCGAGGTGCTGGGTATGCACATAATAGGCCCCCGCGCCACAGACCTTATAAGCGAAGGAGCGCTCGCGCTCAGGCTGGAGGCCACGGTGGACGAGCTCATATCGACCATACACTCCCACCCAACGGTTACGGAAACGCTGCGCGAGGCGGCGCTGAACTTCGATAAGCGGGCAATACACACAAAGAACTGACGGAACAAGGCAAAGCATCGTAATAAAAACGAAAGGAGAAAAAGAATATGAAAGCGGCACTTTGGTACAAGTCGGGAGACATTCGTATTGAGGACATACCAGAGCCTTCACCCTGCGCCGGATATGTGAAAATCAAGGTGAAGTGGTGCGGCATTTGCGGCAGCGATTTGCATGAGTTTACTATGGGTCCAATATTCATACCGGTGGAAAATCCTCATCCTATAACGCAGGAAGTCGCTCCGGTGATCATGGGGCATGAGTTTTCCGGCGAGATAACGGAGGTAGGCGAGGGAGTGACGAATCTGGCTGTCGGCGACCGCGTGACGGTTGAGCCGTTGATCGTATGCGGCGAATGCCCCGCCTGTAAAGCCGGACATTACAACCTTTGCGATAAGCTGGGATTTCATGGCCTTATGGGCGGAGGCGGAGGTCTTGCCGAATACACTACGTTCCCGGCGAGGTTCGTACACAAGATACCTGACACGCTAAGCTATGAGAAGGCTGCTCTTGTGGAACCCATGAGCGTTGGCTATCATTCTCTTGAGGTCGGTGGCTTTCGGTCGGGGCATGTGGCGGTCGTTGCAGGGGCAGGCCCAATAGGCCTTGCTACAATAGAGTGCCTCAAAGCCCTTGGCGCGGAAAAAATCATTGTCGTTCAGCGCAAGAGCGTCAGACAGGAGTATGCATTGCGGGCGGGAGCAGACATCCTTCTCGAGCCCGGCAAGGATGATGTCGTTGCTGAAATATATCGGCTTACCGGCGGTGCTGGGGCAGATATTGCGTTTGAAACTACGGGCAGCGAGCAGTGCCTGCTGCTGTTATTGGAATCCATAAAGGCTGCCGGTACACTTGTGGTTACGAGTATATGGGAAGGGCCCGCAACGCTGCATCCTAATCTGCTGGTGATGAAGGAAAGGCAAATGGTAGGCAGCATCTGCTACTGCGGCGACTTTCCGAAGGTAATCGAGCTGCTTGACAGCGGCAGAATACCTGCCGAGGGTTATGTTACTAAGAAAATCTGTCTTGAAGACGTAGTGAAGGAAGGCTTCGCATCGCTTACCGGCCCGGAGAAGAAATCGCAAGTAAAGATACTCGTGACGCCGGATTGTAACCTGCTATGATGGCTTGTTTACCGAAGATGTAATGCGTTCTTCAATCAGTTCATATTGTTCTGTTTTAGTGGCAGCTGAACGTTATACAAATGACTTATATTTTGTATAATATATGCACGTATCCACCACTATACGAACGGAGCAGTAAACACCATCTTGACACTGAATCGGGCAGGGCGATAACTCCTTGTTGATTGGATTATCGTAACCTTCATCAAGAGGTAGTGCACCGGGATGGATGATTGGTATCTTTCCACTCCTACTTTTACGATACTATAAATCCAAAGATGCCCGTTCGCCCCTTGGCAGAGTATGCCTATGCTACTCTCCACCGAAAGCAAGAACAGGCTTTCTCAAGGTTTCACTTGCGAAATAGCAGAATCCCTGCTATAATGCTTATGTAAGTTTCGGAATTGCCGCCGAGCAATTACAGTGAATGAGTAACACAGTGCCTGAGGATGAAAGTCTTCAGGCACTTTTTTGTTTCTTCTGCCTCTCACAAACAGAGGCACAGACGGGG
>OOCI01002537.1_pt1 | contig 11081 bp, 7 predicted proteins | sample 1671761 | NCBI WGS metagenome assembly OOCI01 (sample SAMN06348190, study PRJEB24527) | human gut metagenome | biome: human gut; feature: ankylosing spondylitis patient; material: feces | host: Homo sapiens | place: China | collected 2015-10
CGATGCGAGTGGCTATCGTTGGATAATAGATATTGTAGATGTTCTCCGGCTTCTCGTTCAAATCTTTGTTGAAGTTAACCTCTACAGGAGAAGCGTCATCTAAGCTTACACCATAGGTTAAGCCGCCCTTGTTGAGATAATCCAAGGTTGATTTGGTAATCACATGAATGCGAACCTTCTGCTTGCCATTGGAAACATTGCTATTAAATGCCTTGTCATCCGAAGTTTTGCCAACCGAAGTCTTGCTAACTTGCATCTTAAACTTGTAAGTGATGCAGGCTCCCTTTATACTCTTGGTATAAGGCATTAGAGTCATTGCCGATACGCTTTTGCCCATGAATGGAATCTCTGTCCATTTTGCCTCGGCTGCATCCGTCTTGCTGCTGTAGTAAGGTGCTTCGATTTCTACCACGCCGTTGTTTTCGCTGATAATCACTCCATCCTTGGAGGTTACCCGGAAAAGCTCCGGACAGTTATCCTTCTCAAAATCATCATTCCAACTCTTGTAGCCGATATGCTTCTGGGTCATCATTCCGTTCCACTTGCCACCCGACATCTTGTGGTTGTAATTGTGGCAGATGAGGGAATCGCGCTTGAAGAAGCGTTCGCATTCATCAGCCCAGATGTTCGCCTTCGGATTGTTCTGCTTGTAGAGAGCATGGTTCTGAGCCTGGGCAAAGTACATCTGGTGCAGATTGCTCATCAACTCGATAGGGAAGAGGATGATCTGACGGTAGGCATCGTGATAGGCTGCAGGCAGACTGTTGTACTGGCGCAAGGCATCGGCTTCTATCTTCAGATACTGGTTCACCACTTCCTGCCATTCGCCGTTCTCCAAATTATAGGTGTTCTTGTTGAGCATCTCTGGGGTGCAGCGACCATTGTACTTGCAGATGAGGTTCAGGATGCGTGCCGCTTCGTCAGCCTGCGATTCTCCGAACTGCTGTGCGCACCAGTCACGGGTATGACGGGTGATGCTGTTTACATTGTATTTGCGGGGATTCCAAGCCATGTCCATAAACTGGCTGATAGGATATTCCATCGGCTTGAGGTCGCCCACGTTGAGAATCCAGAGACGGTCGATGCCGTTCTCATAGGCAAGTGTCAACTGCTCCCAAGGGTTCTGCACGGGGGTAACATTGAGCATCTTCGAGTTTCTTGGAGCACCCACGTAATCTACGTGGTAGTAGAGTCCCCATCCGCCCTTGTGCTTTCGTTCCTGGGCATTCGGCACACGGCGCACGTTGCCCCAGTTGTCATCGCAGAGCAGCAGGGTTACATCGTCGGGCACTTTCATTCCCTTGTCGTAGTAATCCAATACCTCTTTATATAGTGCCCATACCTGCGGTGTTTCGCTAGCCTTCTTTCCCGTTACATCAGCGATAATCTTTCGCTGGTCGTTGATGATGTTGGTCATCAGTCGGGTATCAGCCTCTTCGCTCATCGCCTCATCGCCGTCGCCACGCATTCCGATGGTTACAATCTGTTCGGTTCCCTTCATTCGTTCGATGCCTTCACGGAAGAACTTCTGCAGGTTAGCCTTGTTCTTCTGATAGTTCCAAGGTCCCCATCCCTTTCGGTTGCGGGCGTATTCCTGGTGGTTGCGTGCCATCGGCTCATGATGGGAAGTACTCATCACTACACCCATTTCATCTGCCGTCTTCTCGTTCTCCGCATCGTCGGCATAGAAAGCCCAGCCCCACATGGCTGGCCACATCATGTTGCCACGTAAGCGGAGCACCAACTCGAACACTCGCTGATAGAATCGGTGGTCACCATACTCGGTGCCGTAGGTGTTCTTTACCCACGAGGTGAGGCAGGGAGCTTCATCGTTGAGGAAGATGCCACGATAGCGTACGGCTGGTTCGCCATCGGTATAGATTCCCTTGTTTACGAAGATGGAGTCGTGGTGCTCCACAGGCACGTCTGCCCAGTCATACCAAGGCGATACGCCCATCTGCTGGGAGAGTTCGTAGATGCCATAGATGGTGCCTCGGCGGTCGCTGCCGGCGATGACAAGCTGCTTATCCACCACAGTGATGATGAATTTCTCGCGCTTGCCCTTGAGCAGATTTCCGTTGATGCGTTTCTGTTTGATGAGCTGGTCGATGGCAGCAGAATGTCCGATGGTTCCCACGAGGATGGTTGCCTTCCGGTTGGAGGTGATGGTGGCTTGGGAGCCGCTCACCTTGCTGATGTCCCTGACCAGTGCATTGGCAGCATAGCTCACGCCACGGCAGTCGTTGGCGTCCATATAGATTTCTACCTTGTCATTACCGTTGATGAGCAGATCGCCCTGCTTGAAACTGACGAATCTCTCTGCTGCACTCATGCTCATGGCTGAGAGGAGAGCAGCGGAAGCTAAAAATACTTTCTTGATGTTGTTAAGTCTCATATAAAAAATATGTTTATGTATTTGTTGTTTGATGGCTGCAAAGGTAGGAATATTCATCGTATTTTACTTTGTCAAATGTAATCTTTTCTTTATTATTTGTTTCATTTTGGCTTTCCATGCGGTTTCTGTACGTCTTTTTCCCTAAATGTTTTGTGTTTTCAGAGAAAAGTATTAATTTTGCATCATAAAATAAGATAGAAAAATATGATAGACAAACCGACGATAGCACGTATCATGGACTCCACCAAGATAGAAGAGGTGGTGTCCGAATTCGTCACGCTCAAAAAGCGCGGCATCAACTATGTCGGCTTGTGTCCTTTCCATAACGATTCACATCCATCCTTCTCCGTTTCTCCTACGCGTGGCATCTGCCACTGCTTTACCTGCGGAAAGGGTGGCAATGCCATCAACTTCCTGATGGAGCTGGAGCAGATGACCTATCCTGAGGCTCTGAGATGGCTGGCTAACAAATACCATATCGAGATTCTGGAACGCGAGATGACCAATGAGGAGAAGCAGCGCGAAAACGAACGCGAATCGATGTTCATCGTGAATGAATGGGCGGCGAAATACTTCCAGGACATCCTACAGAATGATGTGGACGGAAGAGCCATCGGCATGCAGTATTTCAGAAGCCGAGGATTCAGAGACGACATCATCCGGAAATTCCAGCTGGGATTCGCCCTGAACCAGCGCACGGCGCTCTTCGACGAGGCGGTGAAGAAAGGATATCAGCCGAAATACCTGGTGGATACCGGTCTCTGCTTCAAGGTGGACAAGGAGGAAGCGGGCAACAAGAGCGGACTGGACAAGTATCTGGACCGATTCTCGGGGCGCGCCATCTTCCCGTGGCTGAGTGTGAGCGGAAAGGTGGTGGCTTTCGGCGGACGTGTGCTGGATACCCGTACCAAGGGTGTGAGCCAGAAATACGTGAACTCGCCCGACAGTATCATCTACCACAAGGAGCGGGAACTCTACGGACTGTATCAGGCAAAGAAGGCCATCGCCAAGGAAGACTGCGTGTATATGGTGGAGGGATATACGGATGTAATCTCCATGCACCAGTGCGGCATCGAAAACGTGGTGGCCAACTCGGGTACGGCGCTGAGCATCCATCAGATCAGACTGCTCCACCGATTCACCAGCAACATCGTATTGCTCTACGACGGCGATGCTGCGGGAGTGCATGCAGCGCTGCGAGGTACCGACATGCTGCTGGAGGAGGAGATGAACGTGAAGGTGCTCTTCCTGCCGGATGGAAACGACCCGGACAGCTTTGCCCGAAGCCATACCGCTGCCGATTTCAGAAAATACATAGAGGAAAATCAGAAGGACTTCATACAGTTTAAGACCGACCTCTCGCTGAACGGCGTGACCGATCCGGTGAAGAGAAGCCAGGCTATCAACAGTATCGTGGAGAGCATCTCGAAGATCAAGAACCAGATTACCCGAGCCTCTTACATCACCGACTGCGCCCACCGGCTGGGCGTGAACGAGGCGATTATCGTGAATGCGCTGAACAACTTTGTGAGAAACGGCATGAGCGAGCAGGTGAAGGCAGAACGGCGTGCAGCTGGGCTGAGAGACCCGAAGGCTACTGCCCCACAGCAGGGAATGCAGGCTGCCATGAGGGGCGTGACGCCGCTGGACAAGCTGCTGGAGGTGGAGGACCTGCTGGTGAAGCTGATCATACACCACGGAGAAAAGCATATCGTGGTGAAGGATGTGGAGGGCAACGATATTGAACTGCCGATAGCACAATATATCTATCTGGATATGTCGGGCGATGAGTTCAGATTCCATAACGAGCTTTATAACAGAATCTTGCAGGAAACGCTGGAGCATCTGGAGGATGAGAACTTCGTAGCGGAAAACTATTTTGCCAACCATCCGGATCCGGAGGTGAGCAGGATTGCCAGTCTGCCGACGGGAGAACAGGAGGTTTCTACGGCGAGTCTGCAGCTGCAGCTGAACGCTGAGAAGCTGCGCCAGTTTGTCTTCAAGGATCTGCTGAGCTTCCGCACACATTATATCGCACAGCGACTGATAGAGGTGCAGCAGGAATTTGCCAGAAATCCTTCGAACAGGGAGCTGGTGGAGGAGTTTATGAAACTGAAGAAGATGAACTCGCTGCTTGCCAGCCAGACCAACTCTGTGTTTAATTAGATAAAAAACGAAAGGTATGATATATATTCATTGGATTTATCTCTTGCTTTATATGGCGATCATGATTCCCGCTATCATCACCGTCTTGATGGACAACCGACAGCCCGCCAAGACGATGGCATGGATTCTTGTGCTCGCTTTCATGCCTTTCGTGGGAATCATCTTCTACATCTTCTTCGGGCAGAACACGAGAAAGGAACGGCTGATCAGCGATAGAAGCATGGACCAGTTGACCAAGCGATCGATGCTGGAGTTTGCCGAGCAGGAGAATCTGCATATCCCAGCCAACAACAAGCCGCTGATGAATCTCTTTACCAATCAGAACTGGGCATTCCCGTTTAAGGACAATCAGGTGGATATCTTTACCGATGGTTATGAATTCATTTTCTCCTTATTATATAATATAGGTAAGGCTAAGCATCACATCCATCTGGATACCTACATCTTCGAGGATGATGCCCTGGGCTATCTGGTGGCTGATGCCCTGATAGACAAGGCGGAGCAGGGAGTGGAAATCAGACTGATATACGATGACGTGGGCTGCTGGAAGGTGAAGGATTCCTTCTTTGAGCGCATGAGAGAAGCGGGCATCGATGTGCATTCGTTCATGCCGGTAAGGTTTCCTGCCTTTACCAGCAAGGTGAACTACCGCAATCACCGTAAGATATGCGTGATAGACGGTAGGGTAGGATTCATCGGTGGCATGAACATCGCCAAGCGCTATGTGAAGGGCACCGGGAAGCAGAAGTGGCGCGATACGCATCTGAGGATAGAGGGCGGAGGCGTGTATGCCCTGCAGCGTGCTTTCCTGATAGACTGGTATTTTGTGGATCGCACCTTGGTGTCAAACCGAAAGTATTATCCTCCGGTGGATTCGAAGATCAGGAATAATTGTCTGGTGCAGGTAGTAACGAGCAGTCCGATTGCTCCATGGCCTGATATCATGCAGGGATATGTGCGCATTCTGCTCCAGGCGCAGAAGTATGTGTATATGGAGACGCCTTATTTCCTGCCTACCGAGCCTGTACTCTTTGCGATGCGCACGGCGGCGCTGGCGGGAGTGGATATCCGGTTGCTGATGCCTAGACATTCAGATGCCAGGATGGTGGAGTGGGCTTCGCGCTCTTATCTGATGGAGGCGATAGAAGCTGGTGTGAAGGTTTATCTCTATACGGGTGGATTCAATCACAGCAAGTTGCTGGTGAGCGATGACAACCTCTGTACCGTGGGCAGCACGAATGTGGATTTCCGCAGTTTCGAGAATAATTTCGAGGCGAATGCCTTCTTCTATGATGAGGAAATGGCGCAGAGAATCAAGCGGATTTATCTGAAGGATGAATCCTGCAGCATTCTGGTGGATGATGTGGCGTATTTCGTAAGACGCCCGTTCCTGAAAAGATTGTTCGAGAGTATCGTAAGATTGCTTTCTCCGCTGCTGTAAAAAGGGAGGATGTTTTGCTCCATACGCCCTGAAAGGGCAGAAGCTCCTAGCCCAGGGCATCGCCCTGGGTAGCCTTGTATTTTCCCCTTTCGCCCTGAAAGGGCAGAAGCTTTAAAACAATCACTTGGTTTTATCTGAATATCGAGAAGTTTACGCTTCCGTAACTTCTGTGTTCCAAGAATCGCGGATGGTCGGAGAAATCGTAGTTCTTGCCATGCTCGAAAACGAAGATGCCCTCTTCGTTGAGAAGATCGCCATTGAGTACGAGGTCTGGAATCTCGGGGAGCTTCTCCAGTGCGTATGGCGGATCGGCAAAGATGAAATCGAACTTCTGCTTGCACGTTCTCAAGAAGCGGAATACATCGCCACGAATCAGAAGATCCTTGTCTTCGCCCAGTTTCTTGAAACACTCGCGGATGAAGTTAGTATGGTCGCGGTCGGCCTCTACGCTGATGACTCGGCTGCATCCGCGGGATACCAGTTCCAGCGAGATGCTGCCTGTGCCGGCAAAGAGGTCGAGGGCTGTGGCATCCTCGAAATCGATGTAATTCTGCAAAACATTGAAGATGTTCTCTTTTGCGAAATCTGTAGTTGGTCGCGCCTTGAACGAACGTGGTATGTCGAAGTGGCGACCCTTATATTGTCCTGTTATGATTCTCATAATTAATTTTTAACTATCAACTTTTAACTATCAACTTTTTAACTCTCAACTTTTGACTCTCAACTTTTGACTCTCAATCTTTTAACTCTCAACTCCTACTTGCTTAAGTAGAGCGTCAGCAGATCGAAAGGCATTCCCTTGATTTCTGTGATGGGCGCACGATTGAACTCGGCACTCGGATTCAGGAGGAAGGTCTTCTTGACATAGAGCTTGGCATTGTAGAGGAACCAATCCTTATCCGGAATATCGCCCGAAACATGCAGCTCATCCTGCATCTGCTGCAATCCCAGCTGCTTCCATACGAAGAGGATGAAGTAGAGTGCATCCTTGGCATGATCAGCCTGGAAGGAATTGTAGAACTTGAATCTGTTTTTCTCGAAACAGAAGATGTCCACCTTCTTGTCGTGGAAATACGCATAGAGCTTGTGGTAGATACCCGTGAAGCTGCGCTTGTGCAGATAGTTCCACATCGGCTGCATGATAGGAGTGAAGCGCACATCCTGGAAGTTGTCTTCTATCACCATCTTCAGATCCTTGTTGATCGGGAAAACGGCCACCACATTCAAATTCGGCTGCACCCTGTAGAGGATGGCATCGCTGTGGCTGCCCGTGAAGGCATGCTGATAGAGCACGGTGAGGTCTTCCTCGTGGAATTCCTCGATAGGTACCAGCAGGATAGGCGTATCGATATAGACACGCACCTTCTGATAGCCGCGCTGCAGGAGTTCGCTTTCGCCGAAAGCCTGACGCAGGTTGGCTGCTATCGATACACCGCTTTTCACGGTGTAAGGTTCGTATATCAACTGGTGCTCGGCTTCACGATCTACAACCGAGAAGCTGAGTGTATTCTTGCTCACACGGATGGTGAGTCGTGCTTGCTGTGTTCTTTTTTTACCAATTACTTGCATTGTCGTTGTCTTTGGTGATGTCTCCGATCTTTAATCCAGGAAAGTTGCCGGCATCGGAAGCTTTTTCTGTTACCTGTTGAATCGCCTCCTCGTTGAGACCATCGAGATAGTCTTCGTAGGTGGCTCCACATTCCATCAGCGGAATCTGCTTTCCGCTTTTATGGATAATGGTAGTGGCGGCGAGCGAGAATTTCCTGCCATCGGAATAAGGGATGAGGGTATCCTCAGCCTTGAGATACTTTGCCTTGATGAGGACAGCGAAATCGCCGGTATAGACTCCGTGCTTCGCCCTGTATCTTTCTTCGGCAGAACGGATGAGCATCAGTTTCTCCTTCACCTCGGCTTCGCGGTTCGCCATCTGTTTCTCGAAGATGAGAGGCTGGCTGATGCTGAGAGCGCAAAGCAGCATCATGATAATGACGCAGGCGCCCAGGATGGCATTATTGTTTATTTTTCTTAATTTCATTCTCATTTCAAAAAGTATTAGTACTTTTGCATTGCAAAGATAATGCAAACGAGCGCAATGTAAGCTTGCTTACAGATTGCCGAGTGCAGCTTATCTTCTGCAAAGATAATGCAAAACGGAGACAACGCAAAATATTTGGCGTTGAAATTATTAATTATTAAAGGATAAATAACAAATTGATGATAATAGACGAGCTAAAATATAAGATATTGCAGCAATTTGGCTTTCCGCCAACCCAGGAACAGGCACATGCTCTGGAGGTGTTTGCTGAGTTTCTTACCGATAGAGATCCGCATGCCGTGATGATTCTGCGAGGTAGTGCGGGTACGGGTAAGACGACGCTCTCGGGTGCCATCGTCAGGACCCTGAAGGAGATTCGTCAGAAGGTGATGCTCCTGGCACCTACGGGTAGGGCAGCGAAGGTTTTCTCGCTGAACAGCGGTTCGCCTGCCTATACCATCCATCGCCGTATCTATCGTGAAAAATCGTTTTCGGGGGTAGAGGGACAGTTTAATCTGAATGATAATCTCTATACCGATACGCTTTTCATGGTAGATGAGGCGTCGATGATTGCCAATATGGGATTGGGTGGGATGAGCTTCGGAAGCGGATGCCTGTTGGATGACCTGGTGCATTTCGTGTATCAGGGACGTAACGACCGCTTGCTGCTGATAGGTGACAAGGCGCAGTTGCCTCCTGTCGGCGAGGAGGAATCGCCAGCCCTGCATGCAGCGATGCTGGAGGGATATGGACTGAAGGTGTATGAATGTGATCTGAACGAGGTGCTCCGACAGAGCGAGGAATCGGGTATTCTCTATAATGCCACGATGATCAGACAGATGATTACGCATGATGACATTACCCAACTTCCGAAGATTCATTTCGCTGGCTATTCGGATATCAAACCGATGCCTGGATCCGAACTGATAGAGGCTCTAGCCGACAGCTATCACCATGTAGGTCTGGACGATACCATCGTGGTGACCCGCAGCAACAAGCGTGCAAACATCTTCAATCAGGGCATCCGCAATATGGTGCTGGATAGGGAAGAGGAACTTTCGCAGGGCGATATCCTGATGATTGTGAAGAACAATTATTACTGGATGGAAGAAGAGAGGAAGAAGATAAAGGAAAAGGAAATTGAAGAACGAAGAGTGAAGAGCGAAGGCACAGAATCTGGAACTGCTACTCATAAAGTTCAAAGTTCAAAGTTCCAAGTTCAAAGTAACGATATTCCTGCTTTTCTGGCGAATGGCGATCGTGCGAAAGTGCTGAAGGTGCGCCGCCGCATCGATCTCTATGGCTTCCGCTTTGCCACGCTTCTGCTCCAATTTCCCGATTACGACAATTACGAGCTGGAAGCTACGGTATTGCTGGATACATTGACGAGCGAGGCGCCTGCCCTGACCCATGAACAGCAGGAGCAGCTCTTCCATCAGATAGAAGAGGATTATCAGGATATTCCGCTCAAGGAAGATAGAATGAAGGCAATCCGACAGGATCAGTTCTTCAATGCCTTGCAGGTGAAATTCGCATACGCCGTAACCTGCCACAAGGCGCAGGGCGGACAGTGGGCGCATGTGTATGTGGATCAGGGTTACATGACGGATGATATGCTCAATCCCGACTATATCCACTGGCTCTATACCGCCTTTACGCGAGCTACGGAAATGCTGTATCTAGTGAACTGGCCGGAGACGCAGACGGTTCAATGTTAGAGAAAAAGGTAAATAAATGACAGAAAGTTTGATAGTCTGAGAAAAAAGTAGTACTTTTGCAACGAATTTATTAATTTATTATATAAAGAAGTAAATGGAAAATAGAAAAGTAGCTTTAATTACAGGTATCACAGGTCAGGATGGCTCTTACTTAGCCGAATTGTTGTTGAGTAAGGGGTATGATGTTCACGGAACAATCCGTCGCTCATCTACCGATTATCGCGAGCGCATCGCACATTTGGAGGGTACCCCAAACTTTCACCTTCATTATGCCGACCTCGGTGACTCTATGAGTATCATCCAGGTGATGAATAAGGTGAAGCCAACCGAAGTTTATAACCTCGCAGCCCAGAGCCACGTACAGGTGAGCTTCGACTCTCCTGAGTTTACTGCCGACGTAGATGCAACAGGTGTGCTCCGTATCCTGGAGGCTATCCGCCAGTGCGGTTTGACCGATACCTGCCGCATGTATCAGGCTTCCACATCTGAGCTTTATGGTAAGGTAGAGGAGGTTCCTCAAAACGAGAACACTCCATTCCACCCTTATTCTCCATACGCTGTAGCCAAGCAGTATGGTTTCTGGATTGTCAAGGAGTATCGCGAGGCATACAATATGTTCTGCTGCTCGGGTATCCTCTTCAATCACGAGAGTGAGCGCCGTGGTGAGACTTTCGTAACCCGCAAGATTACATTGGCTGCAGCCCGTATCAAGCAGGGCAAGCAGAGCAAGCTTTATCTCGGTAACCTGGATTCTCTCCGTGACTGGGGTTATGCCAAGGATTACGTAGAGTGCATGTGGTTGATTCTCCAGGCTGAGAAGCCAGAGGATTTCGTGATTGCAACAGGTAAGCAGCACTCAGTTCGTGAGTTCGCCCAGTTGGCTTTCCACCACGTAGGCATCGAACTGAAGTGGGAAGGCAAAAATGAGAACGAGAAGGGTATCTGCGTTGAGGGGCCTGAGGAACTCATCGGCAAGACACTCGTTGAGGTTTCTCCAGATTTCTATCGTCCTACCGACGTGGTTAACCTCTGGGGTGACCCAACAAAGGCAAAGGCTAAGCTCGGCTGGAATCCAAACACCACCTCTTTCGAAGATCTCGTCAAGATCATGGTAGAGAGCGATATGGCCAAGGTAGCTGCCGAGGCTGCCGGTGAGAAGGTTCGCTGCAACCTCGTTGAATACTTGGAGAAGGGTATTGTTAAGTAATAGTTAACAGTTGATAGTTAACGGTTGATAGTTTACAATAATAATCAATGTTATCAAAAGATTCTAAGATTTATATAGCAGGACACCACGGACTCGTGGGTTCTGCTATCTGGAATAAC
>OOCI01002539.1_pt1 | contig 11079 bp, 4 predicted proteins | sample 1671761 | NCBI WGS metagenome assembly OOCI01 (sample SAMN06348190, study PRJEB24527) | human gut metagenome | biome: human gut; feature: ankylosing spondylitis patient; material: feces | host: Homo sapiens | place: China | collected 2015-10
TGTACATCACATACATGATAGTCGGAGGGATGCCGCAGGCCGTGGAGGCCTTCCTCGAGGACAACAGCTTCGAATCTGCCGAGAGGGCCAAGCGCAGGATCCTCGACCTCTATTCGAGGGATATGGTGAAGATCAATGCCAGACGGATACTCGACAGTATCCCGGCACAGCTGTCCAGACACGTGAAGTCGTTCTCCCCATCCATGGTCAGGAAGGACAGCAGGGTGCGTGACCACCTCAGCTCCGTGGACTGGCTTACCGAATCTAAGATCGTGAACAGATGCATCTGCTCCTCCGACCCCGGTCCTTCCCCCGGCCTGAGCGTGGATGGGAACACGTTCAAGCTCTACCTCCTCGACACAGGGCTCCTGATCACCGCCTCCTTCAGAGAGAATGTGGCCGACCGCGGGGTGCTGCTCCGCGAACTCCTGTCTGGAAGACTGAACGTCAACGAGGGGATGTTCTTCGAGAACATGGTTGCCCAGGAACTGGTGATGGCAGGGCATGAGCTCGTGTTCGCCAAATTCATGCACAGGGACTCCCCGAATCCCCAGGAGGTCGATTTCCTCATATCCGGTGGCAACCGGGTGGTTCCGATCGAGGTGAAATCGGGAACGTCCTCCAGGCATAAGTCCCTGGACCGCTTCATGGACAGGTTCGCTGACCGGACCGGGAGGGCGTACGTCATCCACTCCAAGGACCTGAGAGTGGATGGGGATGTGACCTACATCCCGATATACATGACGATGTTCCTGCGAGCCGGAACGCTCCAATAAATACCGATATGCCGATTGCCCCATGATACAATGAAGGTAGACCCGGACGACCTCGCAGCGGTCATGGAGAAGGACCCCGCCATAGTGAACGAGGAGGACGCCATAAGGTTCCACACCGGCCTGCAGGCGGTCAGCATGTACAGGGAGAGCCACGAGCTCTGGCTCCAGGGGAAGAAGATGGAGGCCAGGGAGATCAACTTCAGGGCCCACCAGCTCACCGGATGCGACATCCACCCCGGCGCGACCATCGGCAAGAGGTTCTTCATCGACCATGCCACGGGGGTGGTCATAGGGGAGACCGCCATCGTGGGGGAGAACGTGTCCCTCTACCAGGGCGTCACCCTGGGCGGCGTGTCCACGAACAAGGGCAAGAGGCACCCGACCATCGGGAACCACGTGGTCATCGGATGCAACGCGTCGGTCCTGGGCGACATCACCATCGGCAACAACGTGAGGATCGGTGCCGGATCCGTGGTCCTGAAGGACGTGCCGGACGACTGCACAGTCGTGGGGATCCCAGGGAGGATCGTCAGGAAGGCGGGGCTAAAGACCGAGGACTGCGACCTGATGCACAACCAGCTGCCGGACCCGGTGAAGGACAAGCTCGCGTCCATGGAGGCCGAGATCACGATGCTGAGGGCGGAGATCGCCGCGCTCCAGAAGATGGTCAGGTCGATGGGCTCCGACGAGCTCTGATAATGAAAATCGCCCCCTTCCGGGGGCATTTTAAAACGTTTTGGAATCTGGACCTCCGGAAGAGGCCCCGGATTCTAGGTTACTGTCTCTGGTTCCTGATGTACATCCAGTAGACGACGGCGACCGCCACTACGATGACGATTATCAGGACGATCCAGACCCAGAAGGGTATGCCGCCATCGGCACTGCCGTTCCCCGAAGAGATCAGATCGCCGGCGATCACGACGTGGACGTCGCTGCTGATCCCGGAGATGGTGTGTATGCCATCCACCGGATGGATCTGGGTGCCGTTAGCATGAGCGGTTATGGTGGATTCGTCCACATCGAACCCGGGTACCGCGGAGACGGAGAAGGACACATGGTTGCTTCCCCTGTCCTCGATGGTGTACGTCAGGCCTGCGGAGCACTCGAAGGTGACCAGATGGTTCCCTATCTGGATGCTGCCCACGTCCCCGGATGATGTGCCCGTGTAGACCCACTTGGCGTAAACGTCCACGTCACCGGTAACCGGTGTGTACGGGTCGAACCTCTGTGTGAGATCGGGTCCGTAGAACCATCCGATGAAGTCGTAGTTCTGACGGTCGGGAGATTCCGGCACGTTCACGAACTGCTCTCCATAATGAACCACATCCGTGTTGAAGAACGCCTCGGCATACAGTTCGCTGCCGGAATATCCGTCGAAGAACGACACCCTGTAAGAGTCTTCATCGGCGATGTCACCCAAAATGGTCAGTCTCTGGGTCTCGCTCTGGCTGCTCCCGTTCTTGTAGATCGTCTGGGTGATGTAGACATCCGTGCAGCGCTCCATCAGATGACGGTCGACCGTGGCTTCGAACGGCTCCTGTGTGGTTGTGTAACTCACAGTATCGACGAGGGAATCGCCGTCATACCCGTCTATCGTCCATACGAGCTCGTCGATGTCCTGTGTACCGCCGGTATACATGAGGTTGAGGTCGTAACTGAAAATGTAGTACGCCTCCCCATAGGCGGGGACTGCATCCGAGTCATCGGATACAGCAACCACTGCCGAAGCCATACACAGGGCCAATACAACACCGATAGTCAACGACCTCATATCCCCACCTCACTCGGTTGCGGGAACAGCTGTGGGAACGGTTGCGGAATGGCCAGGTACGAATCCGATACCGGTCTGGATATCCTCGATGGGTTCCACGACGTACAGGTCAGCAGTCGCCTGCTCCGAACCGATCATGGCTACGATGGTGATCTCACCGGTGCCATCGGGCGTATAACCGATTCCACCAATTGAATCGATCGTTCCGATCTTCTCCTGAACATAGGCATTTGTTGAGACGTCATACTTGATTGCATAAATGTAGTAGGACTTATCCGGTTCGAAACCCCCGATCTTGATTGTCAGTTCGTTGTTACCGATGGACTTGTAGACACCGGCATTCACAGATTCAACGATGTTGTCTCCCTCTATCTGTACAGAGAACACATTGGAAACGTCCTTTACAGAGAAGTCAAATGTACTAGTTATCGAGATGTTGCTGGCCTTGTGGGTCGCGACGACTGTTACCTTGTATGTGATGGTTTCACTACCCTCATAGTAGGACGCATTCCCGCCTGTTGCCCAATTGGTAACATTGGGGGTTCCGCTGAGCTTCCCAGACGCATCCATCGCCACACCTGACGGGAGCCCGATGGCGTAAAAGTGGTAATCATCAGTTTTCAAGCCATTGTATGTAGGGGTGATGTAACCATCGGTTCCGATAGCTTCCTTGTTGTTAACAGGATTAACTCCAGTAACCGTGAATCCAGAGGGCAGCACGTTCACAGTGATGTTGTAATCGATGGTCTGTACCAGTGGCTGGCCTTGATCATCGTCCGCCTTGCTGGAGATGGTCATTCTGAGTTTGATCGTCTCTGATGTGGTGGTCACTGCATTGCCCGTAACATTGAGGACATAGTCTGTAGGCACTTCAGTTCCTGCATTGGTCGTTTCAGTGTATTTATCCATCCAGAAACTGAAACTGGTGCCACCCGCAGATGTTCCTGGAGTCGATCCGTCAGCGGCAGTTGGAACTTCTTCATATTCAGTGTCAGTGGTGTTGTATGTCCATGCGATGGTGTTGTTGTAGGAATTCAGAGCGTTGAGCGTCAGTTTGAGATTCAACTCGGCGGTCTTCTCTTTGACCACGTAGACTGTCTTGTTCTCTGCACCATCTGCATCAACGGGATCCTGTGGCATGAATGCCACGGCACATCCCGCCAGCATGATGGCGGCAGCGAACAATGCCAGATGTTTTGCGTTCATTTCTATTCTCCTTTCAAGCGTTTAAGCTGTTTACAGGTTCGAGCACATACACCTCCAGGATGAGTGCCCTACCCTCTCCTTCCAGGAAGACGGTGAACGTTCCTGTCCCGCCTTCCGTCGATTTGAGCGTGATTTTCCCGTTCTCGCAGGCAACTGTGACCTTCAGCTCGCTGCTGATGACCTCGACACCAGACACATTGAACTCTGTCTCCACCTCGTATCCTACGGTCAAATCGGTCCTAAGGATCACGAGACTGATCTTCTCAGCATCACTCTGGCCTATGTCCGATATCACCGGAATCATGGTCAGCTCCAGCTTCCCGTCGGTGAACATCCCGGTGTTGGGGACGGTGCCGTTCATGACTATCCCGTCCTGACCGGCCCATCCTGCAGGATTCCCGCGTCCGTCGCTGTCCTTGTAGATTGCGAGGATCGTGCGCAGATCTCCGGGATGCCAGTCCACACTTATGCTTCCGGAACTGTCCGTGAAAACGATGGTGAACTGCGCCGCCTGGGCCGTTATCACGATTGTCGTGTCGTTGCTGACTGTGAAGGAATGGGGCATCGCGGGATCCAGGATGTAACCGTCGAACCCTCCTGTGATCTCGTACCTGCAAGCGAGTACGTCTGCGCTATAGCTCAATGTGGCAGAGCCTTTAACAGAGGACGACCATTCGAGACCATCGAGCTTGAGCCCTCCTATGACCTGACTCACGTCCGTGCCACTCGGGAAGTTGACGGTGACCTGCAGCTTCCAGTAGCGCTCGGCATGATGGAACACCACATCGATGGTTCCCGAGACAGTGAATCTGTTGCCTTCGCCTTTTGTGGCCCCGTCTGCGGTGACTGAATCGACGGAATAACCCTGAAGCGCGTCCGGGACCAGAACGTCCCCGGTGTGCACAGTGGCAACACCAGATTGATCTATCGTCGTTGAAGTGCTACCGACGATACCTGTCACCGGATCCACAGGGTACCGCATCAGCTGGTACTCGTCGTCCTCGAACGTGAGATCCCACTTCATCGATACGTAGATGAAGAGAGACACGTCAGCGACAAGGTCGTCGCCCAAAGCATATTCTCCACCACTGACCGTCAAGATTTCTCCATTGGAATCAGTCATGACGATGTCCACACCCCTTCCTTCGGTGATGCTCTTTGGAAGGACAAGGGTGCCACCGGAGACCAGAACCGAGTCCGACTTATCACCCATAGCGGTGCTGAGGGAGACCCTCACCTCGCCTTCTGATGCACCCAGCCCGATCGACAGCTTGGAGTTGTCCGTCATACCTCCCGTCGCCAGGGTCACAGTGACCCTGTAGAGGTCGGTCATGTGGATCACCAGCGTCAAGTCCCCGTTGGGCATCTCGAAGCTGACACCGAGTCCGGACACGGTGAACCCGTCCGACGGCAGCTGCCCGTTGATGGTGAAACCGGAGACGGAATCGATGTGGTACCCTCCATCGCCGTAGCTTTCGGGGAGCGTGACGGTCACCGGATCCCTGTAGTGTCCGGTTTTTTCATCCGTCGGATTCCCGTCCACGGTCATCGAGAAATCTGTAACCTGAGTCGGTTCCGAGCTCCCCTTCTGCACCTGCACCTGCACCTTGTACAGAGCCTCCTGGAGGCACAGGTAAAGCTCGTAGTCCGCGCGGGGCGAGATGACGATGTGTCCACCGGTCTCGCTTGTGATTGGGTTTTTACCGAGATCTGAGTACCAAACATGATCGCTGCTGAGCTCGTATCCTGCGGTCCAGGACAGACCATCCAGCATCTCGGTCAGGTCGATATCTTCCCCCGGATTGCCCTGCATGATCAGGGAAGGGGATACGGAGAGGCCCGTCGTTATCGGGTTTCCAGATTCGTCGAAGTAGAACGGCATCACAGTGACCTTGATCGAGTAGCCAGCGTACACATTCAGGACGTCATCGGAGATCGGCGACGCGAAGAAGAACCTGCTGAGACAGGATTCGCTGTCGTACCAGTCATCGTTGGCTGAGTAGTCGAACCCGTCCTTAGGACCGTTGTCGTATTTGGTATTCGGCTTATGATCGTTGTAGAACTCGAGGAAGTCCTCCACCGTGACGACCGTGTAATTCACATTAGGGTAGGAGACGGCCAGTTGCCCCTCTAGAGAGGTCTTGTCGGTGGAGATCAGCACCGCGCCCCTATCCATCGCGATGAACTCCGACTTGTATTGGATGAATTCATCGATATAGTCCTTTGTGCCATCGAAAGACTGGTTGAATCTGTCCTCGATATAGGCCATGTAGATGCCGTTGAGCGATGTCCCGAAGTCCAGCTGGATACTCAGGATCTCGGTAAAGCGGCTCCATTCGACGGAGGATGACGTTTCCAAGGTTTCCAAATATTTGTCATGGAAGACCACGGACACCGTGTGGGCGAGCACCGGCTTCAGGGTGATGGTGTACTGCGTCTTCGCCCCGGTCACCTCGTTGACCACGGTGACGGTGAAGCACATCTCCGCGAAGTTGCCATCTTTATCTGGTTCAGTGGAGTAGTTGAAACGCAGGACAGGCGCATAGACGCCGCCCACTCCGAGATAAGCCCCGTAGTCCTCCCCTGTCGGCTTCCCAGTAGGGAACGATTCTAGCGGCTTGTCCGACCACTCGGACGAGATCCACCCGTTCTTGTTCAGATTGGTCTCCACAGTGTTCAGTGATAGAGTCCCGCCGATGCTCCCCACAATCCATTTGATGTCGTCGTACTTGCCGTTGACTATGTGGTAAAGACCTGTCTGGTTATCGGGAAGGACTGGGAGATAGGCATCCGTGGAGCCCACATATGTGCCATCCTTCGACCTCATCACTATCGTCTGCTCGATGTCGTTGGTGATGAGTCTGAGGTAGATGTCCACCTCCACATCGAACATGTTGATCGGAATGCTGCCGAGCATCTCGACCATGTGCAGGGTGACGGCTCCCACGAAACCCGATGTTCTGAACCCGGAGTTGGTCTCCACCGACATCGTGAGGAGGACCCCGTCCCCCGCCTTCTTCGTTTCAGCGGGGAACGCTGTGACCGGACCGCCTTCGAACGTTACCTGCCCCTGTCCGGATCCCGTGCCCACCTTGAGCAGGAACTCGCTGCCCGGCTGTGCATCTGTGAGATCCTCGACCAGCTCCAGAGAGCCGCTGTGGTCCTGAGCGACGTATCCTCCGACGAACCATATCTCGGAACCGGTCACGGTCTTGGGCACCTGGACGGTGATGTCGTCCTTGCCCACAACGCCGCTCTCCTTGTCGTTGAGGATCACGGTGGTCTCCACCTTGTAGACGCCGGTGAGGTACCACATCGTCATCGCGACGGTGGTCTTTACACCGTTGACGGTCCTCTCGTATTCGTACTCTGTCGTCTGGGCAGGAACGGGGATGTCCTCTCCGAGAACCGATCCGCGCTCGGTGAACACATAGAACCCCGTGTCCCCGACGACGACGTTCTTCGTCACTCCTACCGCGAACGCACCGTAGTATCCTCTGGAATCGCTCTCCAGGAGCGTGAACCCCTGGATGAGTCCGTCAGCGTCCGTCCCGCTGTCCCCTGTCCCGAGGATGGACATGATCATGCCTTCGTTCAGGACGATGGTGTTCATCATGACGTTGAGATCATTGAAAGACGGGACATCGCCGACCGAGTCCCCGTTGCCGGGCTCCGGATTGTAATCGAAGCTGCTGTAGCCGGAGATCTGGGACGCGGCCGCGTTGAGAGTGACCTTCGATGCCCTCTCCGAGGACTTCTGGAGAATCAGATTCCCGATGATGTTGAGAGACAGCTTCTCCGAACCGGATGTGGAGTTGCCGTCAATGTTTCCGTCCAGGACCAGTTCGGAACCGATGATGCGCAGCACGTCCGCCTTCTGTACGGACAGCATGCTGCCGCTCTGGATGAAGTCCTCGATCCATATCAAGGAGTGCCCTCCGATCGCGCAGTAGTCCCCTGCGCCGAACACGTCACCGGATATCGAGAATCCTCCGGTGTACACCCTGCCGAAATCGTTTGAGATCTCGATCCTGGTGTCGCCCTGAAGCAGGACCTGGGAGTTGCTGTCCTCTGACGGCTCTCCGACGCTGGCGCCTCCGAATATGGACCTCACATGGAGATGGTCATCAGCCGGAACCATGCCGGTAGCGGTTCCGACGAGTATCGTGGCATCGTGATTCGATATGCCTATGTATCCGCCACCGTAGACGTTGCCAGATGTCCCGGAGGCGATGTTGCCGCTGACCAGATATATCGTGACTGTACCGCGTGAAAGGTTGGAGCCGTCATGGTTGTCGTCCCCGTACCTGCTTCCCCCGTAGACGGATCCCCCGATGTCTGCACCGTTGACGACGATGCTGCGGTTTGAAGAATGGGTGGAGAAGCTGTCCTGTCTGCCGTATCCGCCGCCGTAGACGTCCCCGCCTATGTCGCCTGACAGTGACAGGGAGATGTTCGATGTGGTCTCGCCCATCATGCCCGCGCCGTACACACTGCCCTTGACATCCGACGATACGTCGACGGAGATGCTGCCGGACTGGACCGACGCGTAGGTGCTGTAGTCGCCTTGGGCCGTGGTCAGTTTCTGACCTGATATCCAAGGCATCCTGACGACCTGCCAACCCTTGTCCGTCATCTTGATCGAGAATATGAATGCGGATGAATGCGTGCCGTCTGTTGTGTCGCCCACATCCACTCCCTTGCCGGCACCGTATACATCTCCCGAGACCGTCGAGTTCTCGGTGACAGAGAGCCTGATGCTGTCGCAGACGACCTTGGCAACGCCTGCGGGGGATCTACTTGGTGACATATCCCCTTGACCGGTAATAGCCGGTGTGGACTCGCCGCCTCCGTACACGCTTCCCCTTACAGTTGCGTTTCCTGAGAGTGCGATATCGATCTGGTCGACATACGCGGCCGATTGACCGGTAGAATCTACGTATCCATCCCCATTATTGAATGTTCCATCAGCATTGTGAGTAATCTTATCCAGACCGCCACGTCCACCGCCGAAGACGTCCCCGAGGACAGTGGCGTTACCTGAGACCGAGATGGATATGGAATCCAAAGGATGAGTTGTGGAAGTATTGTTGATATGCTGGGAGCCGAGGCCCACTGTCCCTCTGTAGCCTCCGCCGTAGACGTACCCCACCGTCGCTCCACCGTCTATGCTGATGGAGATATCGCCACCGTTGTACATGGACGAGTATCCGGGATCGAACCATGTGTCGTATCCCGCTCCGAACACGGACGCCACTGCCGCACTGTCGGAGATGTGCATTTCGACGTTCTTGACACACTGGTTCCCGTTATCCGAATCGATTCCGTCCGTGATGGAACCGCAGAGGACGTGCTTGATGACCGCCTTCCCAGATACGTATACGTGAGCCGTACCTCCTGAGATCAGATTTCCGTTAATGGATCCGCCGCTGTACTCGCCTACGACCGACGATCCCCTTCTGCCCCCGCCCTGAACATCCCAGAGCTTCGCGTCACCAGAAATGTGCACATATGTGTTGCCCTTCACGGTCCCGTTGTTGGAGCCTCCGGTCAGGATAGTGGACTCGGTGAGATTGAAACCGGAGTTATAGTTCTGATCGAGCTGTTTCTCCTCGTACTCGTCACCGGGCATGGACGCGTCTCCGGAGATGTGCACATTAGTGTTCCCGGTTATGACGTTGTACGAACTGCTGCTTCCACCAGCGTTACCGCCGATAATCGTGTCGAGAATCGTGCCTCCACGAACGACAAGATTGGTGTCACCGTTGATTGTACATTCATATCCCCCTGCTACAACATTGTAGAACGTGCCGCTGTGGATTATGACGTTCGTACTCCCGCATGAATCATTATTGGAACCCCCATAAATCTGTGGCGCCGCCCAGGAATTCTTGTTGTTACGGACACCGTCGGTGACGTCGACCCCCGTCCCGATGACAAGTGTGTGACCGTTGGCGAATATCCCGAAACTGTTACCATCACCGTGATTCGAGTTCGTTGCTGAAAGGCCTTGATTCTGAATGGCCATGCCGTCGATGATCACGTTTCCATTGAGAGTGTCTGCACCCCAGATGAAGAGATTGTTTCCTCTGAGTGTGAAATCCCCGTGGGCAGAAGATATGCTTGCACCATCATTCTGAGTTATCTTAATGACGTTCGTGTATACGTTACCGTCAACGAATCTGGCATCCTTCAAGGCGGTCAGATAGTTGTCCAGAAGTCCCCAGGTGGCATAGATGTGGATTTTGCCGTCATCAGGAGAAGTGAGATCCTCGATCTGCTCCGAAGTGATGATCTCACCGGGATAATGGGCCTCACCTACAGCATTGCCGTAGCTCCATCCAGTGAAAACAATCGTGCTTCTTTCAACATAATCCTTTATCTCGAACCAGTTCTCGGTGCTTGGGGAGAACGTGTCCTTCCAGAATTGGGGATTGTACTCGGTGGAGAACTCGCTGCCATAGTACTCGACCTCGACAGTCTTGTCTATGTCATATGATGGTAAGGAATTGTAACTATCATTGACAGATGTGGAAATGCCATGATTAGTAAGGGCGACCCGCCAGTACCTGTTTACGTCATTCTCGACAACCTCGGCATTCAGATGGTAGACGACCTTGTGTGATTCGCCCTGGTAGTCGGCACCGGCCGTGAACGATGTGGAAAGCGGCGCGACGATCACGACCACCATGACGAGGACCATGAGAACCGACAGCAGGCGCTTGTCGCGTCCGGACCGGCGGATCGAACCCAGAGGGAAGCCGCGGCTGCCCCTGCCGTCCTTGCGGGGACGTCCGGGGATGCTCACATCCCCCCCCCCTGTCTCCTTGCTCCAGTCATCCGGTCTCCTCCGTTGGCGGTCACAGCCAAGCACCTTTAGCGTCCGTTCTATATGCATCTCCATGACTTCTAACGGACACAGATGCCTGCGATTTCCTTTGAAAACTCTGGTCGGATGCACCATTCTATTTAAGCATTACCTACCATCCGATGGCGTTTAAGTGAGTTTAAGGAATATAGTTCACTGTTCGCAAAAAGGCGAGTCGGGACCATGTAATCAACAGTGTTAAAAACAATCCGAACGAATGAACGGCGTTAACCCCATTATAATTAGATGAATGAGCATCAAAACGAGAATAATCACAACATATAGGGGCCATTCCACCCTTCGCGCTCTAAGCTATATCCTGCCGAGACCCCGCTTCGGAGTCTGCTTACCGTATACCATTTCGGCCAGATCCCCCTGGATATAGTCGGATGTTACATCCAATGCAGTGAAACCGCTCTCAAGGAAGATCCCCTCCGCGCCCCACCTATTATTTACAG
>OOCI01002542.1_pt1 | contig 11068 bp, 12 predicted proteins | sample 1671761 | NCBI WGS metagenome assembly OOCI01 (sample SAMN06348190, study PRJEB24527) | human gut metagenome | biome: human gut; feature: ankylosing spondylitis patient; material: feces | host: Homo sapiens | place: China | collected 2015-10
CGATTCATAAATCTACCCTTAATCGTGTATTGAATGATAGTTGCGGATTTTAGGCTTATTATAAAGATATAGTGTATTCTTATCATATCCAGGCTGATAGCCAGTGATTTGGACATAATTATATTCCTGTTGGATATTAGTTTTAAGTTCAAACTTAGGATAACCAGTTTTTGTAATTTTTGATTTACCTGCCCAAGCTTCCACATCATCTGCTAAATCCACAAAAGGCTTGATATCTGCTTTTGATGGTATACACCATTTCTCGCCCCAAGCAAAGTTGCTACCAGGCTTTACTGCATCATGCCATGTCATCGCTTCAGCAACATTCTTCACAGCAAATCTTGGACCACCGATCCACAACTGCACCCAATCTACGGTCTCAGTTGTACCATCCGCCAAAGTAGCTGTTTCTGTACCTGTCGTTGGACCAGTAGTAAGCGTATAGTATTTGCCAGCAGTCAGACCTGCATCTTTTGTGGTCTTGATATGGTTTTCGTCATTTGTGTTGTACACCGAAATCTTCACACCAGCAGGGACAATGACATAATAGATGCCGGCATTGCCAGTACTCTCTTTATAGAATACCGAAACCTTAGTGTCGCTTGTCTCGACTTCGTAGCCAGCCTCATTCTTCTTAGCCTTCAGCCCCGACACATACTTGCCGTCAGCAGTCTTCAGATAGATGTCGCACGGGCCGTAGTTGTCCACCTTAACGATGCGGAGCACGGCAACCTGAGGTGTCATATTGATAGTGAGGCCATCGGCACCGGTTGTAGCTGTGGTTGTAGCACCTGCCAAAGCGTAGAACTTAGCAGCAGAAGCATCTGTGCCTTCTTGATTGGTGAGGTTGATATCGGTGCCAGGATAGTATGCATACCATGTGGAAGGCGATGCTGTGGGCTTAGCGTCAGCGCACGAGAAATTATCACCATTCTTGGTGAATGTGTAATAATTGTCGATGGTGTTGTTGCCAACCACAACATTGTCGTTGTCGTCGAAAGTAAATTTCCACGTGCCTTTTGTGTCGTTTACATCTACATCGATAGTTGCACGCGAATCCTGCTGCGAAACAGTAGCTACAAGCACCATTCCCTTGTTGTTTTGTCCATTACCTGAGGTTTCGATAGTTTCGTCGTTGCTGCATGCTGTGAATACAAGAACTACAGCAGCCAACATAAATACTGAATACAAAAACTTTCTCATGTTCTAATCCGTTTTCAATTTGTGTTCCTGTGGTTAATTTCTAATTGTTCTCATGCTATTCCCAAACGTCATCTTTATCTCCACTTATTATATCTTCTTCGAATTGAAAGCCAAAGGGGTTTACTGGTTTAGCGGAGGGGTCTGGACTGCCAGCAAAAATGGTCAATGCCTCTATAGCATATAAGCTAACAAGAGGCTTCATGTAAGTTTTTTTCTGCATAATGTATCTTAAAATGTTAATTAGTATATACTCATCTTTATTAAGCGGCTGCAAAGGTACTATAAAAAATGTAATTTATACAAATCTACGTATTACATTTTTGTTACAATCACAAAAATAAAGAAATTTTAAGTTTTTTATCTAACTACTGAGCCCACTTTAAAAAGTAAGGCCTGTTTAAAATGTTTATATTTCACGATAATAATCTTCGATTTATGCCGTTATCTGGAGTATTTTTCGTATCTTTACACCATCAATCAAACAGAATGACTATGTTTAAAAAGACAGATCCGAATCCTCAGTTAGATATATTCACGGCTCCCTCAATGCAGTTAGGAAGTCGGGCTTCAAAGAAGTATTCTGACCCCAACTCATGGCATAACCAGTTTTATAGTCTCGTGACAACCAAGATTGATGAGGAGATATTCAAGCCTTTGTTCCCTGAAGGCAAGAAGAGCGGTCGCCCAAATGCCTCCATCCGCATACCCGTGGCTAAGTCAGTCTTGAAGGAGGGATTCGGCTGCAGCGATGAGGATCTGTTTGAGAAGTGCGAGTTTGACCTTCTTACCAGAAAGGCTCTCGGCATGGAACTTCTGAACTTGCTAAAGTTCAGTAATAAGTAAAAGCCCCCGAAAGCATGAACTTTCGAGGGCTGGATTGTGTGATAAGTAAACTCTAAGCCAATTGCAAAGAGCTAATTCTTTTGCCTATCTCCTGGACAGCCTGGTTGAAGATGTCTTTTTGCTCAGTGCTGAGCGTATAGACGTGTCCACGCACTTCAGAGCCGTTGAGACGCTGCGAGAGCCATGCGGCACTCTTGCCGAAGTAAACTTCTGCGATGTAGCGAAGAGGAAGAAGTTTATAATCCTCTGTCTCTATCTGCTTGCGCAACACCTCTACATTATCTTTTATTTGCTCCATCTTTTGACCAATGAAAGCCTTGGCTTCCTCTCTGTCTGCATCATTGGCATGAGTCTTGATGTAGCTTAGAATCTCTGCCTTTCGAGCCTCGCTCTTGGCATCCTCCCTGCCTGCAAGAGATGCGTATTCCTTGAGTAATTCTGTGTTATTCTCCATATTTTTTTTGTTTTAAGCCCTCCCGAAAGATGGCGCGGTTCATTACTTTTTGTTTCTTCTTTTAAGCAAAGCAGAAAGTTTGTCTAATCCTATATCCATATATTTCCAATATGTTTTATCATCAATATAGTAGGCTTCTCTCAGCTTGTTGTAATCACTTAGCAGCTTTTTCTGTAGTCTAATCTGCTTTTCTAATTCTTCATCTTCATTCATTGGCTTGAATTTAAATCAATACTATTGTTTACTTATCACGACGCAAAGATACATAAAATTCTTTTAATAACCATGCATAACATAAAATATTTTTTATGTTTAACAAAGATTTCCTTTTCAGCGCAATCAAACGCGTTTTTGCAGGTGATCCGATAAAATTTAAATTTTATCTATCTATCATACAATATTGTTGCTTTTTAAAAACATTTATAGCTCATTTTCCATCTTTTCCCTTATTTCTTTTTGAGGTTTATACAAAATTGCTTATTTTTGCAAAAGAATTTAGGACTTAATTCAAACAAATAACTATGAAGTATTTCAACTTTTTAGGAATCATCCTTATAGTAGAAAGAAATATTTATGGTGGAACAATTATTCATGTTACCTACAAAGGGTTACAAATATCCAAAACCATTAAAGGAGCTGTGACTGTCTTTTGTGGAAAATCTAAAATTTCAGAACTTAAATGGAATAATATCAAACAACAATGATAGACATCAAAGGAATAACAAAGAGCTTCGGCTCGCTGCAGGTGCTTAAAGGTATCGACCTGCATATCAATAAAGGTGAGGTGGTAAGTATCGTTGGCCCCAGTGGCGCAGGCAAGACCACCCTGCTACAGATCATTGGCACACTCGACCGCCCTGATGAGGGAAGCGTAGTGGTAGACGGTATTGACGTGAGCAAACTGTCACAGCGGAAATTGAGCGACTTCCGTAACCAGCATATCGGTTTCGTATTCCAGTTTCATCAGTTACTGCCTGAGTTTACCGCTCTCGAAAACATCATGATTCCTGCTTTCATTGCAGGCAAGAGCCGCAAGGAAGCCAAGGCAAGGGCTGAAGAACTGCTCGACTTTATGGGGCTGAGCGAAAGAGCTCATCACAAACCTGCAGAACTGTCGGGAGGTGAGAAGCAACGCGTGGCTGTGGCAAGAGCTTTGGTAAATAATCCTGCTGTAATCCTTGCCGATGAACCTTCGGGCAGCCTCGACTCACACAACAAGGCAGAACTGCATCAGCTCTTCTTCGATCTGCGCGATAAGTTCGGGCAAACCTTTGTCATTGTCACACACGACGAGGGACTTGCCTCGATTACCGACCGAACCATACACCTGAAGGACGGAATGGTAGAAAAGAGCGAAGAAGTGAAGAACGAAGACATTAAGAACGAAGAATAAAAACGAACAACAGATAAAACAAAGAACACATATATGAGCAACAAGATAAAATTAGGCGATTTCAACAGCCTGAGAGTGGTGAAAAGAGTAGACTTCGGCATTTACCTTGACGGAGGTGAAGAAGGAGAAATCCTTCTTCCTACCCGTTACGTACCCGAAGAGGTGAGCATTGGCGACGAGCTTGAGGTGTTTATCTACCTCGACCAAGACGAGCGACTCATCGCTACCACCGAGAAGCCACTTGCCAAAGTGGGCGACTTCGCCTACCTCGAAGTGAAATGGGTGAACGAATATGGCGCTTTCTTGGGATGGGGACTGATGAAAGACCTCTTCTGTCCCTTCCGTGAGCAGAAGAAGCGCATGGTTTTGGGACAGTCATACATCGTTCACGTACATATCGACGAGGAGAGCTATCGCATCGTAGCATCTGCCAAGGTGGAGCGATACCTGTCGGAGGAACATCCTCACTATCGTCATGGCGACGAAGTGGACTTGCTGATTTGGCAGAAGACAGACCTCGGCTTCAAGGTCATCATCGACAACCAGTACCCTGGTCTGCTCTATCAGGACCAGATATTCCAGTACATTCATACTGGCGACAGAATGAAAGGCTATATCGGAAGAGTGCGCCCCGACGGAAAGATTGATGTGAGTCTGCAGAAAACAGGACAACAGCAAACTGCCGACTTTGCTGAAACACTCTACCAGTATCTGCTCGACAATGATGGTGCCTGCGACTTAGGCGACAAGAGCGAGGCTGACGATATCTACGAACGCTTCCATGTCAGCAAAAAGGTATTCAAGCGTGCCATTGGCGACCTCTACAAGAAACGACTCATCACCGTGAGCCCCATGAGTATCAGACTTTTAAAGGTAAAAGAGTAAAAAGGTAAAAAGGTAAAAAGGTAAAAGGGTAAAAAGGTAAAAGGGTAAAAACGCCCTAAAAATAACAACCCACTTGTTTTGGATTTCCAAAGCAGGTGGGTTGGTGTTTTTATAGAATCAACTATGCTATTCCACTTTCTTCAATGCTCTCATGGCATTGAGGACAGCAAGAACCGTTACGCCGACATCGGCGAAGACAGCCATCCACATGGTACCTAAGCCCACGGTGGCAAGCAGCAGAACTGCTATTTTGACTCCTATGGCAAAGGCCACATTCTGATGGGCAATGCGGATGGTGCGACGGGCAATGTGAACAGCAAGAGGAACCTTTCGAGGCTCATCGTCCATCAACACCACATCAGCAGCCTCGATGGCAGCATCACATCCCAAGGCACCCATGGCTATTCCTACATCTGCCCTCTTCAATACGGGCGCATCGTTGATGCCATCACCTACATAAGCCAAAGTCCTACCTGCAGGCTTCTGTTTCAGCAGTTGTTCTACATGAACCAACTTATCGGCAGGCATCAGCTCGGCTTTATATTCATCGAGACCCAACTGACGGGCTATGCGATCGCCCACCTCCTGACGGTCGCCTGTAAGCATCACTGTCTTGACAATGCCCTCACGGCGCAACTGGGCTATGGCCTCGGCACTGCTTTCTTTTACACGGTCGCCTACCACAACAGGCGCACCCTCATCGGCTTGTACCAACACCTCGCCATGGGTCAGCGTGCCAGTCTTATCAAACACCACTACGCCCACCTTGGCAAGGGCATCCATATAACTGCTTCCCTTGATGAGAATACCTGCGCGGGAGGCTCCGCCAATGCCGCCGAAGAAAGTGAGCGGCACACTGATAACCAAGGCACAAGGACAGGATACCACAAGGAAGATAAGCGCACGGTTGAGCCATAGAGGCAACAGTTGCATAAAACTGCCCTCACCAAAGAGCTGCACACCCAAGCCCAAAGCACCCAAGAGAGGCGGAACAATAGCTAAAACCAAGGCTGACAGCACAACGACTGGAGTATAAACGCGGGCAAAGCGGGTGATGAAAGACTCACTGCGCGACTTGCTTGCATCGGCACCCTCTACCAGGGCTATGATGCGAGAGGCTGTACTCTCGCCAAAGGTCTTGGTGGTCTGCAAACGCAGTTCTCCCTTCACATTGATGCTGCCCGAATAAACCTCGTCGCCCTCTTTTACCTCGCGTGGTACACTCTCGCCCGTAAGGACAGAAGTGTCAAGAAGCGCAGAACCACTGACGACCTTACCGTCAAGGGGCACTTTCTCTCCTCGTTTTATCAAAACAGTCTCACCGATTTGTACCGTTTCGGGGGCTACAGTCTCTACCTCTTCTCCATGACAGACGTGAGCCACATCAGGACGGATGGTCATCAGATGTGAAATACTGTCGTGACTCTTTCCCTCAGCATAGCCTTCGAAGAGTTCACCCACCTGGAAGAAAAGCATGACGAAGACAGCCTCAGCAAACTCAGTCTCCTCGCCCGGAAAGAAACCGATGCACAAGGCTCCTATGGTGGCAATGGTCATCAGGAAATGCTCATTGAACACATCGCCATGAGCAATACCCTCGGCAGCCTCGCCCAAGGTGTCATGACCTATCAGCAGATAGGGAACAAGATAAACCAGGAGCAACTGCCAGGTGGAAAGCGCGCATGTCTTCTCGACGAAGTAAGCTCCTATAAGCAATAATACAGTGACCGAGATGAGCAGAAGGCGCTTGCCAAGGCTTCCATGCTCGTCATGATGCTCATGATGATGCTCACAGCCACAACCGTGAGAACCTTGAGCACAACCACATTCGTGATGATGATGATTTGATTCCATATTGATAAGATACTTTAGTTATATTACACTTCTTTTCGTTTTCGGATGCAAAAATACAAAAAGGCTTCTGCAACCAGGTTGCAAAAGCCTATTCTATGTAAAATATCTTCTATTATACTTGAAAAAAGTTGAGCCTTCCTCAACTCTCACCTTCTACGATTCCTGCATTAATACCACTGCACGGCGTTGGAATATCCGCTTCGCTTATCGTACTTCAAAGCATCTGTAAGCGTAGAAGCGTTACAACGGAACGTGAAGTTATAGCTGGTATAAGGAGCCAGCACCACCGAACAACTCATATTGAAACAATGGAGGTCGCGCTGCAGAGAAGCAGTTGTCATACTCATGGCCTTGTTCTCGAAGTCGTAGCCAGATGAGAAGCTGATGTTCCAGCCATCGCTGATGCGCACGTTACCACTGAAGTTGAGAGTCTGGGTAAACTTGTATGGATAGCGCATGGTGCTCTCGTTGAACTTTTCGCGGCGAGTATCCTCACGCATGGTGATACCGTAACCCACAGAAAGCGACCAAGGCATATTGAAAGCCATGTAACCGTCGTCATCGGTCTTGGCCTTTCCGCCCTTCTTCTTGGCTCCATGCTTTCCAGCCTCCATGTCATCGTCGATATTGGTTTCGATACTGGTATCTACACCCTCATCGTCATCCCTGTTGCGTGAGTTTTCGCTGTCGCTGTCATCGCCTCCTCCGAATAGTTTCTTCAACTTTTCAGGCGTAAGCGTGAAAGAGAAGTTCTGCGACATACCCTGGAAACGTCCGAAACGTCCCTTGCCCCACTCAGTATGGGTTCCCACATAAGGATTTCCCTGTTCGTCGAGTTCATAGGCATAGGTGGCAAAGACAGCATGCATACTGTAAGTATAGTTTTTCCACCATTTCAGGCGCAAGTCGATACCGAGGTCACTCCATGGCCGCACCTTGGCTGCCGTATTGTAACTCATGTTGATATCGAAAGCATCGATAAGACTTATCTTTTTAAATCCGGTGGAGTCCTTATCGCTCTTGACTTTCATCTCAAGGTTGTTGCCCAACGTGAAGGAAATGCTTCCCTGCTTACCCTTGCCCGGCACTCCAAAGAGCGAGTTTTGATAAGGCGAGTAGCTGACGAGCGATACATTTCCATTGGCATCAGTCTTCTGATAAGTATCCCAGTATCCATAGCGAGAAGCACCAAAGTCTGGCGCATAACTGAAGCTTACAGTTGGCGAGAGCACGTGGCGTATGGCCTGTATCTTGTCACCGAAGAGCTTGCGGTTGGGCACCCAGAAACCATAAAGTTTGGTAGAGGCACTGATGCTCATATTCCAGTTGTACACATTATGGAAACCATAGGTCGTATCAGCCACCTCGACCTGTTTCTGCTCGTCCCACGACTTAGTGACCTTATTAGTGTACATACGGTCGGTAAAGTTGAAGTTAGGACTGATGTTGATGTACTTGAAGAGCGTGAAGTTGGCACTTACCGGAATGCGATGTTCCCATCCGTTGCGCCAGTCTTTAATAAGATTGCTCTTGAAAAGCAGGTCTTCCTTAGTGGAGATGGAGTTGCTCACATGTCCTGTATAGCTCAGGGCTATCTTCTCATACCATCGCTCGTCACCCACCATCTTCTTGCGACGGAATGGATAGAAACGCGCAATGTTGATATTGAGGTCGGGCAGAGTGACTGCCAACGAAGAGTCGCGCATGTTCTGCGAGAGGTTGGTAGTTGCCGTCAGCGACATACCTATGCTCGAAAAGTTGGTGCTCCAGTTGACAGAAGAGGTTCTGGTACTCTGCGTCATCGACTGTGGATTATAGAGCGAGTTGAGATTGTTGCGCTCATAACTGGTTGAAGCAAAGTTGACGCTGGCAGAAAGCGAGCTGTAAGGATTGGCCTTGGAGTCTTGTCGATGGCTCCACTGCAACTTGAAGCTCTCCTGCTCGGCAAAGTCGGGCATTCCCTTATCACCTGTCTTGGTATCCTGATAGCTGAAATAGAAGCTTCCCGAATACTTGTATCGCTTGCGATAGTTGCTGGCAGCCGAGAGTCCCCAAGAGCCCTTGGTGTAGATTTCGCCCAGGAGTTTCAAGTCCCATTTGTCGTTGATGGCAAAATAATATCCACCATCGCGCAAATAGAATCCTCGGTCGCTCTCATCGCCATAAGTAGGCATGATAAAACCGCTGCTATAACTCTTGGTAAAGGGGAAGAAACCATAAGGAATGGCGAAAGGCATAGGCACATCACACACCACGAGGTAAGCCGGGCCAAAGACTACATCCTTGCCAGGACGCACCTTGGCACGCGAGAGCGAGATATAGAAATCAGGATGTGGGTCATCGCAGGTGGTGTAACGTCCATGCTGCAGATAGATCACTCCTGAAGAGTCGCGCTTGGAGCGCATACCCGACAGGAAACCATCCTGCTGCTCGGTATATACATTATTAATAAGGGCTTTCTTGCTCTTGAAGTTGAACTTGATGGTATCGGTATCATACTCGTCGCTACCCATCTTGAATACAGGCTTTCCCTTTACACCCCCTTCGGCAGTAGAGTCGGCCGTACCCATAGCCTTCACGTTACTCTTATCGATGTCCATCGAAATACGGTCGCTGGCAAGATCCATATTCTCATACTTCACCTGCGCAGAGCCATAAAGATGCGCCACCTTGTTCTTGGCGTCATAGACAAGCGAGTCGGAAGCCGAATAAGTGACAGGAGCATCTACTCCACCCGACTTCTTGCGGGCAATACTGTCGAGACGTATACTGTCGTCCACCACTTGGTTGTGCTTCCAGATAGCCTTTTGCAGAGAGTCCATGCGGGCAGTATCAGCCACCACATTGCCTGCTGAGTCGCGCAAGACAGAATCGACCACAGCCGTAGAGTCGGCGGCAGCCTTCTTCTTTTTCTTCTTGAAGAACGGCATATTGGGACTTGCCATCATACAGATGAAGGCAAACAACAAAAGTGCTATGAAAGGATATTTTCTCATTTAGTTTGCAAAGTTAAGCATTTCTGCTTAGATTACACATCATGCTGACGTCTTTTTAGCTCATTCGAACATTTTTTCCCACTCCTTGAAGCGCAGGACACCCTCCTCGCCAAACTTGGCCAAGCTTTTCTCAGCCTGCTGGATGGTTTTCTCACGATCGAGATGAGTCTTGCTGAAGAACTTGTCAGCATAACAGATTACCTTTTCCTCCATGGTCTCAGGAAGGAAATCCTGATGGGGCAAAGGCAGATTCTGACTCTCTATCTGCTGGCATGTGATGCCTGCTCCCGTATGGCGCTCGCACACTCGTGCATGGCGCTCGAAGCCTTCACGACGCATCAGTTCGGCACCCAGACGACCATGACAGATGTAGGGTTGACTGCCAAAACACATGATGCCAGGAGCATCGGTAAGATAGATTCCGATGTCGTGAAGCATGGCTGCCTCTTCCACAAACTGAGCATCAAGATGCAGTTCGGGATGAGACGAAACAATCTGTAGCGCTCTTCGCGCTACAGATTGACTATGGGTAATGAGGATATGACGAAGCTCATCATCCTCAGGATAATACTTATCAATAATAGCTTGATAATTCATCTATTTAATGTTTAGTTTGTAATGTTCAGTGTTTAATTAGGCTCACGCCACGATACTTGCAAAGTAAACATTAAACACTGAACATTCAACATTATTCAGCCTCTCGCTCAATGTAGGCGATCACATCGCCCTTGCGAATCTTGCTGCCCTGCTTGGCATTGATTTCTACAAGCTTTCCGCCAAGAGCTGCGGGAACGGTCTCGAACTCGCCCCATGGAGCCAGGATGTAGCAGAAGGCATCACCTTCCTTATACTCCTTGCCGATGAATGGCTCTACGGCTGGCTGGCACTCGCCCTCGCCCTGGAACTCCCAGAAGATTTGACCGGCAACAGGTGCTACGATGGCATCAGCCTTGGCATGCTTGAACTCTGCCAACTGGGCAGGAGTCAAAGTTGAGCCAAGCTTGGCATCCTTAGCCTTCTGCAGGTCTGCCAAGAAGTTCTTCTTAGCCTGACCGCTCTTGTAATTGCGATACTGCTCTGGGTGCATGGCAAGTTCGAAGAGTTCCTCATCGTCCTGACCGTACTCCCAACCATTCTCGTCCATCTCCTTCTTGAAGTCGTCGAGAGCATTGGTAAGCAATGTGTGGGCATCAACATCAGTAAACTCACGACCCTGCTTCTTGGCAAGCTCTACGAGTTCGGGATCTATCTTGCCTGGAATCTTACCACTCTTACCGAGGATCATACCCCACATAGAGTCGTCCATCATCACGAAACGGCCCTTGCCCTGCTCCATGGTGAGGAGGTTCATCAATGAGATATTCTTCACATACTGGCTGAATGGAGTTACCAATGGAGGATAACCTACGCGTGGCCATACATACTCTACCTCGTCGAAGA